>OCZU010003205.1_pt1 | contig 10358 bp, 10 predicted proteins | sample 1539001 | NCBI WGS metagenome assembly OCZU01 (sample SAMEA3539306, study PRJEB22396) | soil metagenome | biome: tundra; feature: field; material: soil | place: USA | collected 2010-05 | depth 0.15 m | reverse complement strand
GGGCGTCCTTGCTGGCGAACCGGCGGTACACGGTGCCGACGCCCACGCCGGCCCGAGCGGCGATCTCCTCCATGGAGGCGTCGGCACCGGACTCGCCGAGTACATCGCGGGCGGCGGCGAGGATGCGGTGATAGTTGCGCACGGCGTCGCGCCGGGTGGCCGGAGGCTGATGTCTGAGTACATGTGGCCGCGGCGCCTTCCCGTCCGCGTCGCGAGCAGCGGGCCCAGTCACTCGCTGCTGTCCACGACGACCGTCCCGCCCGCCACCATGGCTATCTCGCTGGGGTCCGGCTCACCGACGGAGGGCCGGAGCCGCTGCGCCGAAGGGATCAGCAGGCCAGCGAGCGCGGCCAGCACCAGGCCGCCGGCCATGGCCGCGAACCCGATGGTGTAGCCGGCCTCCTTCGGCAGCCCGGACGGGCCGAGCTGGGAGGTGACGATGCTGGCCATCACGGCCGCGCCGATGCTGCCGCCGATCGTGCGGATGTTCGCGTTCATGCCGCTCGCGACGCCGGTTTGCGAGTGCGGTACCGCGGCGACGACCAGCGCGGACATCGCCGCGAAGGCCAGCCCGAACCCGACGCCCATGATGGCGTTGGACAGGTAGATCTCCCACTGCTGCTGATGGGCGAAGGCGAGGATCGCCATGGCCACGGACCCGATCAGGCACCCGGCAACCACCAGGACCTTGCCGCCGAGCCGGGCGGCCAGCCGGCCGGCGAACATGCCCACGCCGAACATGGTGATCGCCGAGGGCAGCAGCATCAGCCCGGAGCGGGTGATGCTGGCGCCGAAGCCGTAGCCGGCCGCGGCGGGCGTCTGGACGAACTCGGGCAGGAAGGCGAACGTCGCGTACATACCGACCCCGATCAGCAGCGCGACCAGGTTGAGGGTCCACACGGCCGTCTGCCGCATCATCTTCATGTCGATCAGCGGGGTGGCCGCGCGCAGCTCGGAGATCACCCAGCCCGCGGCCAGTACCACCGCCCCGGTCAGCAGTCCGATCACCGGGCCGGAGCCCCAGCCCCACACCGGGGCCTGGCTCAGCGCGATCAGCAGCGCGACCAGCCACGCGGACAGCAGCAGGGCCGGCCGCCAGCTGATCCGGCCGGGGGTACGCACCGGCGACTCGGGCACGAAAAGCACCGCGGACACCGCGGCGACGACGGTGAGGATCATCGGCAGCCAGAACAGCCAGTGGTAGCCGAGCAGGTTCACGATCGGGCCGGCCAGGACGATACCCAGGCCAGCCCCGACCGCGGTCAGCGACGCCAGGATCCCCACCGCGCCGGTCACTTTCCGGGCCGGGAACTCATCCCGGATGATCCCGAACGCGACCGGCACCATCCCGCCCCCGATGCCCTGGATTACCCGGGCCACGATCAGCACGCCGATCGAGGACGCCACCGCCGCCAGCAGCGAACCCGCCGCCAGCGCGATGAGGGTGGCGACGAAGACGCGTTTCTTGCCGGTCATGTCGCCGATCCGCCCCAGGATCGGCGTCATGATCGACGCTGACAGCAGGTAGGCGGTCAGCACCCACGTCGCGGTGCCCTGGGAAGTATGCAGCTCGTGCTGCACCGTGGTCAGCACCGGGATCACCAGTGACTGCAGCAGCGCGAACGCCGCGACACCCAGCGCCAGCACCGCGAACGTCACCTGATGATGCGCGCGAGGGCCTGCCACAGCCATAGCAATCTCCTTGAAACGGAATTGTGCTTCCGGTTGCAGCGTAGCAAAACGGAATCCAGATTCCGGCATCCTGGCAGCGTCGTGATGCCGCCGGGCTCAGGTCGCGATGTCGGGGTAGGGCAGCTGGATGTGCTCCATGGCCCGGGCGTACGCCAGCTGGTACTCCAGCGGCCCGTGGTCACGCTCGAACATCGCGATGAACAACGTGAGGGTGAGAAACGGGTGCGCGCCGAGCTCGAAGAGCGTCACGTGATCGTGCGAGCGGATAGCCCGGCGCTCGGCGTCGGTGAAGGCGAGCCAGGTCGACTTCTCCGCCGGATGGCAGTTGAGCAGGGAGTTGGCCATCTCCCGTTCCCACCAGTCCAGCGTCCCGCCCGGGTCCTCGCGGTACCGCTCGACAAGCTCGGGATCGCGGTCCACCGTGAACAGGAACTTGTTCAGCAGGTACTTACTCACCTCAACGCCCCTTCCGGGTACCAGGTGAAGTACGCCTCCATGGTGTGGAACAGGTCCAGGGTGTCCACGTAGTCGGCCTTCACGCCGTCGCCTGCCGCCCCCATCATCAGCATGAAGTCCATGAACCCGTGGGTGGCGTTCCCGGGCGCGTGCAGGCTGTCCAGCGTGACCTCGGCCAGGCAGCCGTCGACGTCGCCGTTGGCGATCCAGGCCACGGCCTTGCGGTCGAACTCCGGGTCCGGGCCGTGCTCGCCGAACTGGCGCGGGCCGCCGAGCTCCAGGGACAGGTGCCCGGTGCCGATGATGGCGACCCGCTTGTCCTGCGGCCAGGACTCGACCAGCTGGCGCAGCGCCCGGCCCAGCTGGACGAAACGTTCCGGCCGGGGCATGGGCGGCGCGAAGATGTTGGTGTAGACCGGCACGATCGGCAGGTCCGCCTGCGGCCGCAGCGTGATGATCGGGCAGGTCACGCTGTGGTCGATCCGCAGTTCGTTGCTGAAGGCCAGGTCGAAGCCGGCGTCCAGGCCCTGCCGCAAGATGTGGGCGGCCAGGTCCTCCTCACCGGCCAGCAGCATCCGCGGCAGGCCGAACTCCCGTTCCTCGTTGTACCAGTTGGCGTCGAAGAAGGGCGCCTTGCCCACCAGGAACTGGGGCATGTTGTCCAGCCACAGCTGGTGGAAGTGATCGCTGCCCACCATGACCAGCACGTCCGGCTCGGCCCGGGTCAGGGTGGCCCGGAACGCCTCGATCTTGGCCACCCATTCGTCCGCGAAGGGCGGCCGGCCGGCCCCCGTCGAGGTGCTCGCGCGGTAGTAGAAGGGGTGATGCGTCGAGGCGATGACCGCGGCGACGGTAGCCATGGGCGCTCCTAGGTGTCCGGGTCGACGTAGACGGCGTTGCGGTCGATGGTCAGGTAGGCGTCCATCCCGATCGGACGCCGTCGTTCCTCGGCGATCTGCCCGAGCAGCCCGGCCGCCCGGGCCAGCAGGGCGAAGCCGCGCAGCAGCTCCACCGGAAGGCCCAGGTCCGCCAGCGCCGCGCCGCACACGCCGGCGCCGTTGAGCGGCAGCCGACGGCCGAGCACCTGCTCGTGCACCCGGCCGATCGCCTCGAACAGCCGCAGGTGCGGGCCGCGCAGCCCCTCCTGCTCGGCGATGTCGATCAGCACCGGGGTCCGCGGGTCCTGCACCTTGTGCACCGGATGACCCAGGCCAGGAACGAAGCGCTTGTCCGCCCTCCTCTGCCGGACCGCCGCCAGCGCCAGCGCGTCCCAGCCGTCGTCGTCGGCCGGCCACTCACCGCCCGCGGCCTGGTGCCGCTGCAGCACGTCGTGCAGGTAGATCCCGCAGTCTTCGGTGACGCCGAGGAAGCGGGAACCGCCGCCGAGCAGCCCGGCGGCCAGCGCGCCCTGCAGCGAATCCGGTGCGGACAGGTAGGTCAGCCGGGCGGCGATCGCGGTCGGGGTGAACCCGTGGTCGGCCAGCGCCACCAGCACGGCCTCGAACACCCGGGTCTCCGCCGGGGTCGGCCGCCGCATCGCGACCAGCCAGAAGGCCAGCTCGCCGAACCCCACCTGGCCCATCAGGTCGGCGGTCAGGTCCTGGCCGAGCAGCCGGATCTGGTCCGCGCTGGACGTGCCGAGGGAGGTAGGAAAGGACAATCCGTCGCTCACGTGCCATTCTCCAATTCGCTGGGTTTCTCGGGCGACGCGAGCCAGCGGCGGATCTCGTCGCCGTGCTCGTCCAGGCCCGGCGGCGGCAGCCGGTACGTGGCCGGGGTGCGGGAGAAGGTGATCGGGTGACGTACCGACGGGATCGCGGCGTCACCTTCGCCCACGGTGACGACCGGGTCAAGCCCCACCTCGGCGGCGAAGGCCACGCCCTGGTCCACGGTGTTGATCGGCCCGCACGGCACCCCGGCCGCGATCACCTCGCGGAACCACTCCAGCTTGGTCCGGGTCCGCAGCCGCTCGACCAGCAGCGGCCGCAGCTGAGCCCGGTTGGCGGTGCGGTCCTCGTTCCGGGCGAACCGCGGGTCGTCGGCCAGTTCCGGGACGCCGAGGACCTGGGTCAGCTTGCGGAACTGGATGTCGTTCCCGGCGGTGACGACCAGGTCGCCGTCGGAGCAGGGCAGCGGCTCGTAGGGGAACAGGCTCGGGTGGCTGTTGCCCATCCGGAACGGAACCACGTTCCCGGCCACGTAGGCACTGGTCTGGTTGACCAGGCCCGACATCGCGGACGCCAGCAGGCTGACCTCGACGTGCTGCCCGTCGCCGGTCTGCTGCCGGTGGTTCAGCGCGGCCAGGATCCCGATGGTGGCGTGCAGCCCGGCGATCACGTCGAACACGGCGACGCCGGCCCGGTACGGCTCCCCGGCCGGATCCCCGGTCAGGCTCATCAGGCCGGACATGGCCTGCACGATAAGGTCGTATCCGGGCAGCGGCGCCCCCTCCGGCCCACTGCCGAAACCGCTGATCGAGGCGTAGATGCCCGCCGGATTTCCGGCGCAGACGCTGTCGTAGTCCAGCCCGAACCGCCTCAGCCCGCCGGGCCGGAAGTTCTCGATGAACACGTCGGCCCGCCGCGCCAGCTCGCGGCCCGCGGCCAGGTCGGCCTCCTCGCGCAGGTCCAGCGCGATCGAGCGCTTGTTCCGGTTGACGCCGAGGTAATAGGTGGCCACCCCGTCCCGGACCGGAGGCTGCCAGCTGCGGGTGTCATCCCCGCCCGGACCCTCGACCTTGATCACCTCGGCCCCCAGGTCCGCCAGCAGCATCGTCGCGTACGGCCCGGCCAGGATGCGGGAGAAGTCGGCGACAAGCAGCCCGGCCAGCGGTCCGCGGTCCGGTCCCGGCTGGTTTGGCGGCATCGGCTCTGCGGTCCTTTCCGATGTTCAGCGCTAACCGTCATACGGATAGCCGTCCAGGCTCAGACTTACCAGGTCAGCCTAGAGTCGCAGACGCGGCTGTCAAGCCAAAAGCCCGGTTCTCCCCAGCCCTTGACAGGCCGTCGCCCGGTGTCAGAGGGTGGCCATGTCCGGCCGTCTGGCCGTGCAGCGGACGCTCGTCCGCAGAACCGTTGTCGCTGGAGGTTGCGGTGCCGGAACCTGAGCAGACTCCGTCGATCCACCGTCCGGTGGTGCTGCGCGGCGGCACGGTCCTGACCATGGACGACGCGCACACCGTCCGGACCGACGCGGACGTGCTCGTCGTCGACGGCAAGATCGCCGCGGTGCGACCGCACCTCGACGCCCCGCCGGACGCCTTCGAGGTCGACGCGCGCGGCGGCATCGTGATGCCCGGGATGATCGACACGCACCGGCACATGTGGCAGACCGCGATGCGCGGCTACGGCGCGGACTGGACGCTGACCCAGTACTTCGTCTGGTACTACCTGGAGCACGGCCGGGTGTTCCGGCCGCAGGACATCTACGCGGGCAACCTCGTCTCGGCCTGGGAATCCCTCGAGGCCGGCGTGACCACCACGGTGGACTGGTCGCACGGGCTGCAGACGGTGGACCACGCCGAGGCGGCCGTGGCCGCGCTGCAGGCGGTGCCCGGCCGGTTCGTGCTGGCCTACGGCAACATCCAGGCCGGCCCCTGGGAGTGGACCGCGGACCCGGCCGTCCGGTCATTCTTCGGCCGGCACACCGCCTCGGACATGCTGGCCTTCCAACTCGCCTTCGACGTCACCGGCGACCCGGCCTTCCCTGAGAAGGCGGCGTTCGAGGCCGCCCGCGAGCTCGGCCTGCCCGTCACCACCCACGCGGGCGTCTGGGGCGCCACCAACGACGACGGCATCCGGCTGATGCACGAGCACGGGTTCATGACCCCGGAGACGGTGTACGTGCACGCGGCCACGCTGAGCACCGACTCCTACCAGCGCATCGCGGCCTCCGGCGGCTCCATCTCGGTGTCGACGGAGTCCGAGCAGAGCGCCGGGCAGGGCTACCCGCCCACCTGGCAGGTGCGCAGGCACGACATCCCGGTCTCGCTGTCGATGGACACCAGCGTGTGGTGGAGCGGTGACCTGTTCTCGGCCATGCGCACCACGCTCGGCGCCGACCGCTCCCGTGAGCACCTGGAGGCGCACGTCAAGGGCGAGACCGTCACCCACGCCCACCTGCGGGCCGAGCACGTCGTCGACTGGGCCACCCGGGGCGGCGCTCGCGCGCTCGGCCGGGACGACCTGGGCCGCCTGCAGCCCGGTGCCACGGCGGATGTGATCCTGATCAAGAACGACGACTCGCCGGTCTCGTTCCCGCTGCTGAACCCCTACGGTCACGTGGCCTTCCAGGCGCAGCGCGGCGACGTGCACACCGTGCTGGTCGGCGGCCGGGTGGTCAAGCACGCGCACCGCCTGGTCGGCGCCGACCTGCCCGCGATCAGGCGCACGGTCGAGGCCACCGTGGCGCACGTCAGGTCCACCATCGGCGAGCAGGCCTGGACCGGCGGCATGCACCCGGAACTGCCAGGTACCGAGGTGCTCGACAACCCCTACCAGTACACCGGCTACAAGTCCGAGTCGACCCACGGCGCCCGCGGCAGCATGTTCGAGGGCTAGCCGTCGCTGGCGGCGAAGCGCTCCACCGGCAGTTCGGCGTGCGGCATGTCCTGCCACAGGGCCCACTCCGCGGAGATGTCGCCTGCCGTCCGCAGCAGTTTCGGTAGATGCTCGGTGACCAGGGTGTCCACCGTGGTTTCCGATGCGTTCACGGTGACGTTGAGGGCGGCCAGGACCGAGCCGTCGCCGTCTCGCACCGGCGCGGCCACCGAACGGATCCCTGGTGCCAGCTCCTCGTCGGCCAGCGCCCAGCCGCGGGCCCGGACCGTGCGCAGCTCGTGCTGGACATCGGCCAGCGACCGGTCGTGGGCGTAGGGCGGCAGGCCCGCCTCGCTCGGCCGCGCCAGCACCTCGGCCAGCGCCTCCTCCTCCAGCGCGGCCAGCAGCACCTTGCCCTGCGAGGTCCGGACGGCCGGGAACCTGGTCCCGATGCTCACCCGCAAGGTGATGATCTTCGGCACCGCGACCCGGGCCACGTACACGATGTCCGAGCCGTCCAGCTGGGACATCGACGACGACTCCCTGGTCGAGGCGACCAGGTTCTCCATGTGCGGGCGGGCGATGTCCCACAGGCCGAGGGCGTTCACGTAGGCCATCCCCAGCCGGAGCACCCGCGGGGTCAGCGCGAACGATCCGCCCTGCGCCCGGACGTAGCCCAGTTCGGCCAGCGTGAGCAGCAGCCGCCTGGCCGTCGGCCGGGCCAGGCCGGAGGCGTCGGCGATCTCGGTCAGCGTCATCCGCGGATGATGTGCGTCGAAGCACGACAGCACGCTGAGCCCCCGGGCCAGCGCTTCGACGAAGTCAGGCCCGACCCCGCGAACTCCGCGAACCCCGCGTCCGGCCATGGCCGCCTCCCGCCGCGCTGGTCGTGACAGTTGACACACCGTCATGGTAGACGCATTCTCTGCCGGACGCCGTCTAGCGGACAGTCGTACGAAAAGATCCCCGCCTGGTCCGCGCGGGATCCCGCCTGGGCGAGTCAGGTCAGGGCGGCAAGCACCACGGGCCGTTCGGAAAAATAAGATCTTTCACGGCCGAACGGACTATGGTGCCTGCCCCAGGAACATCATCACGCCCGGCTACGCGTGTTCAGCTCGGCCGCAGCTCTGCTCGCAGCTCTGCTCGCAGCTGGGCCGCCGCCGTGGTCATCGCGGTCAGCTTGCCGAAGGCCGCGTCCGGGGGCAGGTACTTCATCCCGCAGTCCGGGGCGAGCACCAGCCGCTCCGGCGGCACGTACGGCAGCGCCCGCCGGACCCGGCCGGCCACCGTTTCCGGGGTCTCCACGGTCACCTCGTTCAGGTCGAGCACGCCCAAGATGATGGTCTTGCCGTCCAGCGCGGACAGCACCGAGCAGTCCAGGCCGGACTGCGCGGTCTCGATCGAGATCTGGTCGCAGCGGCAGTCGGCCAGCTCGGGCAGGAACGAGTAGCCGGCCGGGCGGTCATGCACGATCGCGGCGTACCCGAAGCACAGGTGGACCGCGGTGGTGCCGGTCACGCCCGCCAGCGCCCGGTTGAGGACCTTGACGCCGTACTCGTGGGCCGGCCCGGGCCGGCCCTGCAGCCAGGGCTCGTCCAGCTGGACGATGTCCGCGCCCGCCGCGAACAGGTCCTTGATCTCCTCGTTCACCGCCTCGGCGTAGCCCATGGCGAGCGCCTCGGGGCTGCCGTAGTGATCGTCCTGCGCCTGCTGCGACATGGTGAACGGGCCCGGCAGGGTGATCTTGACGGTCCGGCTGGTGTTCGCGCGCAGGAAGGCCAGGTCCGCCACCTCGACCGGGTGCCGCCGCCGGATCGGCCCGGTGACCCGGGGCACCGGGTTCGGCTGGCCGCTGCGGTCAAGCCCGGTGCCGGGGTGGTCGATGTCGACGCCCTCCAGCGCGGTCGCGAACCGGTTGGAGTAACTCTCCCGGCCGATCTCGCCGTCGGTGACGATGTCCAGGCCGGCCTGCTCCTGAGCCCGGATGGCCAGCAGCGTCGCGTCCCGCTGGGCCTGCTCCAGGAAGGCGGGTGCCACCCGCCACAGCTCCGCGGCCCGCACCCGCGGCGGAAGCCGGTCGCGCAGCCGCTCCCGGTCGATCAGCCAGTCCGGCTGCGGGTAGCTTCCGACCAAAGACGTGGGAAACAGCATGACCGCACAGTACGCGAGCCCAGGGAGGCCGGACGTTTCCGCGTTACTACGTCCCGCGCAATTGCGTGCGGCTCAGTCGCTGGGTGGCCCGGCGTACCAGTGCCAGGAAGTGACGGCCGGATGCCCGGGAAGGTCGCCACGGCCAGTGGCCCAGAGCAGGGTCGGCCACGGCTCGGTGTCCTCGGGCGCATCAGGGAAAAGCCGATCCAGGGCCCGGCGGCAAAGCTGGTCAGGAGGCGCCCAGGCGGTGCCGAGCCCCAGGGTGACATCGTGGGTGTGAACCAGCACTTCCGCGACACCCATCGCCGCGGCGAAGCCGTCCGGGTCCGCCACCCCGAACGGCCTCTGGTCCCAGGGATAAGCCGCCGATGCGGCGACCATGGCCGTGAGCAGTGCCCCGGTCGCCTCGAAGACCTGCAGGAGACCGGTTGGCCCGGCAGCACGGTCAGCGAAGATCGCGCCAGCTGGGCCTCCCGGCCGGCGGCTCTCACAAGCAAAAGGCACTGGTTCCTTGAGCGGCGGCTTCCGCGGACCCAGTTGCGCGGCGTAGCAGAACAGGTCGTCGCTCATATGCTCGACAGTTTCCCAGCAGTCCCACTCCAGCGTGCCCGCGCGAGCCTGCCAATCCGGATCGGCCGTCATTCGGATCGCGGCCAAGGCCAGCGCGACCGCCCGCTCCACATCGGCCGCCGTGACAGGATCGCCCAGTTCATGTCGGGAATCACCCATGGCCGTCACCCTACTCGCGCGACTGCGGCCATCTCCAGGCCATGGCCGAGCCGGCCGGCCGCGAACCGGGCTAGCCGGCCCGATGGAACATCGGGCCGGCTATAACCGGCCCTACGCGCCATCGGGCCGGCTTAAGGTGGGGGAAGAGCCGGATTTTGACGCCGTTGGCGTTGGCGATGCGGGCGCCGCGCCAGGCCTGGGCCAGGACGGGCGTGGGAAGGTGTTCTTACCGTATCCAGACCGGGACATGCCGGACCGCCGTTTCATCCGGACGGACCCGGGCAAGGGCAGTCCGCTGGTAACGCCCGATGGAAGCTATCCCCAGGAGGCATCTGATGAGCAATCCTGATACGCCACGGCACGTCGAAGTCAAAGACGGCGACCAGACGATCGCGGCGGCCGAGGTGACCACGGCCGAGGGCGCCGAGGGGACCGCCAGGACCTCGCTGCACGCCTCCTCCGGGCACAACGCCCCGGGCAGCCGGGCGAGCCTGGTCGACGCGATCATGGACCTGCCCGAGGTGCAGGCCAGCACCCGCCTGGAGGCCACCGTCCCGCTCGGCGACGGCGAGGCGCTGGAGCGGCTGCGCGAGCGGACCGAGGACGCGGTCACCCGCCCGGTCGGCTCGACCGCGCTGTTCGACGCGAACCTGCCCGCCGACAGCGGGCCAGAAGACAGCGGGCCAGAAGACAGCGGGCCAGAAGACAGCGGGCCAGAAGCGGGTCACTGAGCGGCACGGTGGTCGTCAGGATCGGGACGTCCGGCTGGAGTTATGACCACTGGGAGCCGGA
>OCZU010003202.1_pt1 | contig 10362 bp, 13 predicted proteins | sample 1539001 | NCBI WGS metagenome assembly OCZU01 (sample SAMEA3539306, study PRJEB22396) | soil metagenome | biome: tundra; feature: field; material: soil | place: USA | collected 2010-05 | depth 0.15 m | reverse complement strand
TCCCCAGGCGCCTTGTTCGCGTCGCTGCTGTTCGGCGCGATCGGAATGGGAGCGCTCGTCTACGCCAGGAAAATGTCGGAGTTCAAGCCGGCCATCATCGGCGTCGCGCTCATGGGGTACCCTTACTTCGTCTCGGACAACTTGCTGCTCTGGGGCGTCGGGATCGCGCTCACGATTTCCCTGTTCGTATTCAACGGCTGAGCAGGTCGCTTGCAACCCTGCGCGCCAGCGCGCCGGCGCGCAGCGCGTGGAGCTCGTTTTCGAGCGTTTCGATCCTCTCGACAAAGCCGAGCAGTACCGAGACTGCGTGCGCGTCGAGCTCGAAGTCGCTGCTAAGCCGTCGCGCCTTGCGCGCCACGACCACGCAGTAGGACGTGAACATCCAGGAGCTCGCGTTCGGATCGACCGGCGTCAACGCGCCGTGATCGACCAGCTCGCGCAAATCGTCGTCCGAAAGCCCGGAAAGAATGACCAATTGGGAAAACGAAACCTGGCTCGCCTGATCCAGGCGCAGTGCCTCGGCGGTGTCGGTATTCATGCTGCGGCTCCTTGCTTGAAGTGGGCCCGCGGATCGAAGTTCGACGTTTCCGACAGCTCGCGAAAGAGCGAGCGTTCCTTTTCGTCCAGCACCGTCGGCACGACGATGGTAACGATTGCGAAAAGATCGCCTGACTTCTCACCGGGGCGCGACAGTCCGCGGCCAGCCAGCCGCAACTGCTGACCGGCGCGCGTTCCGGCGGGCACCTTGAGCGCAACCGCGCCCGCCGGCGTAGGCAATTCCACGCTCGTCCCCAGCACCGCTTCCCACGGCGCGAGAGGGAGGTCGACGTAGATGTCCTGCCCGCTGGTGCGAAACAGCGCATGGGTCTGAACCTGGATGTCCAGATAGAGATCGCCGGCCCGACCGCCTTGCAAGCCCTTGCCGCCCTTGCCAGGCACACGCAACTTCTGGCCATCGGTCACCCCTTTGGGAATGCGCACCTTGACCCGGTGCGGAACGCGGTGGGCGAGACCGCGGTCGTCATATTCCGGCACGCTCAAATCGAGCTCGATCTCGGTACCGTGAAAGGCTTGCTCGAGAGTAATGCGCACCATCGCTTCATAGACCGAGCCAGGGATCTGCCCTTCCCTGCCCGCCGGACGTCCGCCAGGGCGTCCGCGGGTGCGTCCGCCTGTCAGGCTGGCCAACAAGTCGGCAAGGTCGATGTCGTCGAAGGTGCCCTGCCCGGCCTGATCGAACGCTCCGCCGGAGCCGAACTGCTGCCCCCAATCGGGCGGCGGCCGAAATTCCTGACCCGCCGCATGGCTGCCGAGTTGATCGAACGCAGCGCGCTTTTCGGGATCTTTCAGCGTCTCGTAAGCCTCGGCCATCTCCTTGAAGCGCTCCTCGGCGTTTGCTTCCTTGGATACGTCGGGATGGTATTTCCGCGCCAGTTTTCGATAGGCTTTCTTGATGTCGTCGGCGCTGGCGTCGCGAGCTACGCCCAGAATCTTGTAATAGTCTTTGTATTTCATCGGAGGTCGCAGTGATGGTAATCGGATCGCGGCCGCATCGATTCGAGGCGCGGTCGCTGCGAGAGTCTAGCAGCGAAGCTGAGCCGCGAGTGCCGCTGACGTCGGTGCGGCTCCTACGCCTCATTCGCCGCTGTGGGCCCACAAAACCAGCATGGCTCCGATGGCACGTCGTCGCGCGCGCATGCATCATGGTGCCATGGTCTTGCGGTATTCCGGCGGCCGCCGAATTGAGATGCGGCCTGCCGTGGATGCGGCGGAAGGCCGCACTGAGGAAGGAGACGTGATGAATTCGAAAATGAAACTCAGTTTGCTGGCATGCGCCCTGGCGGCGGCGAGCATCGCAGCTGCTCAAACGTCCGACCAAACCAACATCCCCCCGCCGAACGATATCATCCGATTGCCGCGCAGCGTGACCACGCCCGACATGCCGATCATCGTCGAAGCGCCACGCGACGATATTGGGCACCGGGCTCTGGCGGCGCCTGGAGACAGTGGCGCTGGAGTCTCTCCGGCGCAGTCGATCGTGCGTAGCCTGGGGTCGGGGTCGGAAGCGGCGGGAAATGACTCGGACCTCGGGACCGGTTCTGCGCTGAGGCCCGGGTCGGCAATGGGTGCGGGTTCTACGCTGGGCGCAGGCTCGATGTTCAGCGGGGCCGCAACGGCGGGTGTGACAGCTCAGCCGATCGGCCGTGTCAACGGAGCAACGAGCTCTGCGGGCAGCGGCGTTCCAACCGACATTGGTGGCGTCGACGGCGCGGAAGCTCCGCAGGATTGAACGGCGGCATCGCACCGAGCTCCGGCGGCGCGGGCGGTATCTTCGGCAGCAGCGGCACTGCATCGGATAACGCGGCCGCCGGCAGCGCTGCGGCACCGAACGCAACCGACTCCAACGGGAATGCGGGCAGCGCAGGGGCGGCGAACGCGCCAAGCGGCTCGATAACGGTCCCGTCCAGCGCGTCGGGCGCCGCGCGGTCTAACGGAGCCGCGCGCTCCGGGGGAGCTGCCTCCGGCGGCAAATAAGCTTTGTCGTTTCGGTTGATCCGTTCCGACGAGCGACGCAGCGCGGTGACGTGACGGGGTGGTTCGCGAATGCGGACGCCCTTTCTTTGTGCCGAAAATCTGTCCCTGGACCCGCGACCGGGGTATGCTGCCGCTGGCTTCCTTCTACCCCTTGCAGAAGGCGCAGTGCAAAAGACGCGGACGATCTTGTCGGCGCTCGATATGCGCGCCGACGATCGGTGGAAAATGTGCGAGACAATCCCGTAAAGCAAGCTCTTTCCGCCGGCGGCCGCGCGCGCGGCGCGATGGTCTTCGAATGCATCTCGCCCGGCTTGCCGCAGATCGTCAGGAACGCCGGCGCCGAGTTCGTGCTCTACGACATGGAGCACACCGGGCTCGAATTCGAAACGCTCAAGACGCAGCTCGCGCTATGCCGCGGGCTCCAGCTCGTGCCAATGGTTCGCGTGCCCCGCGGCGACTATCATTTCATCGCCAGGGCGCTGGACATCGGCGCGCTCGGCGTAATGGTGCCGATGGTCGCGACCCGCGCCGAGGCCGAGTATCACGTTTCATGCACGCGCTACCCCCCGCTTGGGCGACGAGGCGCGGCGTTCGGCTTCGCGCACGACGATTATCAAGCGGGAGATGTCGGCGCCAAGATGGCTGCATTGCACGAACGAACAATGGTGATCGCGCAGATCGAGACCGACGAAGGCCTGCGTAACGTCGAGGCCATTGCCGCGGTTCCAGGCGTCGACGCGCTGTGGATCGGCCAGTTCGATCTCACGAATTTTCTGGGCATTCCGGCGCAATTCGAACATCGCGATTATCTGGCCGCGGTCGATCGTGTCGTCGCCGCGTGTGCTGCGCATGGCAAAGCAGCGGCGATACTCGCCACCGACGAGGCCTGGGCGCGCGACTACGCGGCGAAAGGATTTCGTCTCATGGCTTACGGCATCGATCAGCTCCTGTTGCAGGACGCGTTGCGTCGCGGCCTCGATATTCTTCGCGACGCATTCCACGACTCAGTAACGAACCAAGGACTTCCCAAGTGAGCAAGAAATTCCGGGTTGGCCTGACGCGCGACATTCTGGACAGCCGCGGGGAGCCTGCATTCGGTCGCGCTGCTCTGGCGATTCTCGACCACGATTCGAACCTGGAATGGGAATATCTTCCCACGATCGTTCCCGCCATCGGACCTGAGCTTGCGGCGCAGTACGACGCGCTCTACGTCAACATCGCGCCCGTGACCGCGGCCGCGGTCGAGCGTTCGGATTGCCGCTTGCGGGTGGTCGCGCGGCATGGCGTCGGCTATGACCAGGTGGACGTTCCGGCGATGACCCGCGCCGGCATACTGGTCACCAACACGCCGACCTCGATGCCGCGCCCGGTCGCGACGACCGCGCTGACATTCATGCTCGCACTGGCCGGAAAGCTTTTCCTCAAGGACAAGCTGACCCGAAGCGGCCGATGGCACGAGCGGATGGACAATATGGGCTTGGGACTCAGCGGGCGCACGCTCGGCGTCGTCGGCGCCGGCGGGATCGGCAAGGAGCTGATGCGCATGGCGCGCGTCTTCGACCTGAAGCTGCTGGCAAGCGACCCGGTCGCCAACGACGTCGAGCTTGGCTACATCGGCGCGCGCAAAGTCGACCTCGACACGCTGATGCGTGAGTCGGACTTCGTCGTCATCTGCTGTCTGCTCAACGAACACACGCGACACCTGATCGGCGCCGACGCTCTCACGAAGATGAAGCCGACGTCGTATCTGATCAACGTCGCACGAGGGCCCATCGTCGACGAAAGGGCCTTGATCGACGCGCTGCAAAAACGCCGGATTGCGGGAGCCGCGCTCGATGTCTTCGATCAGGAGCCCGTCGATCCGGCCAATCCGCTGCTGACGATGGACAACGTCATCGTCACGCCACACTCGCTGTGCTGGACCGACGAGTGCTTCCACAACATGGCGTCGACCGGGCTGCGCAGCATCGTCGACGTCCTGAACGGGCGGATTCCAGAGTTCGTGGTCAACCGCGCCGTGTTGCAGCACGAGCGCACCGCTGCATGGTTCCGGTAACAACGCTACTCCGCGGTAGAGGGCCGTCGGCTACAACTTGGTACGCGACTTGCAATACCAGGCGCATGTCCCGATTAATGCGGGATAAGTGACAGTGGACGTCGAATTTAAACGAGACGCGTCACTTTGCTTGGATATATGCGGCATGCGACGACCGCGGCGACAAGCCGGAAGATCGCAGCGACCGACTAACGATGGAGCCAAGATGTTCACCGATGGGATGCGCCGATTTCTCGTAACGCCGATCCTGGTATTGCTGTTCGCGTCGCCGCTCGCTGGAGCAGCCGAGCCGGCCGGGCGCAACCCGAACTCCGGCGTGGTGGTCATGGACAATCAGGGACGCGTGCTGAAAACGCTTCAGGCGCCCGCGACGCGCGAGGAGCTCGCGGCCAAGGCCGCGGAAGAAGAGCGGCAGCGCGACAAGGCCAAGGCGGACGCGGAACAGGCGCGCAAGGACAAGATACTTCTCGATTCGTACACCACCGAAGCCGAGATCGACCTCGCCCGCAACCGCGCGAGCCAGGCGCTCGAGCAGCAAATGGAAATCGCTCGGAACTATACGGCGTCGCTCGGCAGGCGCCAGGCGGACCTGCAAAAGCACAAAGCCGAGCTCGGCGCCAAAGGGCTGCCGCCCGCAGAGGAGGAGGAGCTTGGCAGGGTGCAGGCAGACCTCGCCGCGCAAAATGCATCGATCGCACAGAAAAAGCAGGACCTCGATCGCATCGTCGCTCGCTACGCGGCGGACAAGCGCCGCTGGGAGGAGATCGGCGAGAAGCAGGGGATGGCCCGTCCGGTATCGACGAGCTCGGTTGTCGCGAAGTAACGAAACCGACAGAAGCTTCTAGAGCCGCGGATCGCGGCGGCGTATCGCAGCTGAGATCCGCCAGTAGCGAAGCATGATGAAGCCGCCGATCATGCCGCCCAGATGGGCAAAATGGGCGACTCCCGCCTGGCTTCCCGTAACGCCAAGATACAACTCGATGACCGCGTAGACGACGACAAATACGCGCGCCGGCATCGGAATCGGTGGAAAAAGCAGTATCACCCGGTTGTTCGGGAAGTACATGCCGTAGGCAAGCAGCAATCCGAATACGCCGCCGGACGCGCCCACCGTCGGATAGATGCCGCCCATCATCGCCGCGACGATGAGCTGCGACACGGCCGCCGAAACGACACAGACGAGGTAATAGATCAGGTAACGGCGCGGACCGAAGACCTGCTCGACCGCGCTGCCGAACATATACAGCGCGAACATGTTGAACGCGAGGTGAACGAGCCCGCCATGCAGGAAGGCGTAGGTCAGGAGCTGCCACGGACCGAAGCTCGCCCCGACTCCGCTTGCCGAGGCCGCAAGCGGCCACAAGGCGAGCGGGACAACGATGTTGGGCGCGATGCCCTGCAACAGGAAAACAGCGACGTTGGCGACGATCAGTGCGGTGGTGACGGGAGGCATGGTCCGTAGATGGGGCCGCAAGACGCGGCGATCAATGGCGAATGCCGCAATTGTGCCTCTGCCGCCGTGTCAGTGGCGCAATTTCGACCCGGGACCTTACGGTATTGCCAACGCGGAGCGTCGGCTCAGTGCTTGCGGCGCGTCTGGCAGTCAAGCCACATGCACACGGCTTCCTTGAGCGCGACGCCGGCCCATTCGAAGCCCGGAGCGTGCGGATTCAAGTGTCCGGCGTGGTCGACGATCAGCCCGTAGGCGCGTCGGATCTCGTCAGGGCTGCATGCCGGGTTGGCGACCGCAGCGCGAAACTCCTGCACTTCCGAAACCAGGCTGGTCGGCGTGAGTATGTTGCCAAGCTCGTGCACGTTCATTGCAATCCTTCCACTTCTCCGCACCGGGCTGGCCGATCGATGTCGACGCCGCGGTGCGGGTTGATCCCCGCAAGCATGCTTACGCAAAGACCATACCAAGTTGCTTTTCCAGGGGCGTCAGGAGTCCGAAAGGCACCCTATCGGGGCGCCCGGCGCTGACGCGCGGCGGCATGGTAACGCCTGCGGTGAGCCGCGAGCGCTACGCGAACGAGATGTGACCTCGCTCGTCGGCGGTGGCCGCTACTACATTGAGCGGAGATCGATGATCCAGCGTCCGCGCCCCACGCCGGGGCTCCGGCGCCAAAGCGGCCCCGAAGCGGCCCTACTGGGTCTTGGGCGCAGTCGCGGCGGCGTTGGCGCACGCCAGGGTGCTGGCCCAGAAGCCGCTGCCGGGACCATAGAAGGCACCGAGCCTCGATTCGACCGCCGAACCGGCACGGCCCGCTGCCCGCATGTCCTGCAACCCGACGCAATTGGCCTGGATTTCGTCGACCGTCGGGACGCGCGCGTGCGCGCACTCGTGGAAAAAAATGTAGTCGTGCACGTCAGGCGGCAACGCCTTGAGCTTGGCTGAATTCCAGACAATCTGAAAACCGGTCGACGTGCGCACCGTCTTCCCAGTGAATCCAAGCGCCCCCTGGCCCGCGTCAGCGTCGACCTCTTCCACTGTTTTCCCGCCGGCGACGCAGCTCATCGACTTGCCGTCCGAAAAAGTAAATGCGTGCAAGCCAGGCGATGCAGCCAGAAACGCGAGTGCGAATGCCGCCATGGAGCATCTCGTGCGGTGAAATGATCTTTTCGGCATGAATACCTCCTTCAGAGCCTATCCTGCGTGGCGACACCGCCAATCCGGGACACCATCATCGACGCGGGCGCGCCCCAAGCGATGCGGAAGGTTCGCTGAGCACCTCGAGTTTCACCCGAGTCACGCCGGAGCGCATGCCCAGCGCGATCGCGGCGCTCCTGGAAAGATCGATGATTCGATCGCGAACCTGCGGACCGCGATCGTTGATTCTAACGCGCACCGATTTGCCGTTGTCGATGCGGATTACCTTGACTTCTGCGCCCAGCGGCAAGGTCCGATGCGCCGCCGTCAGAGCGTTGCTGTCGTAGCGCTCACCGCTCGCCGTGCTTTTGCCGTTGAGATCCTCGCTGTAGACCGACGCCAACCCTGCCTCCGGCGGCGGGAACGCGGCGCCGCTGGCGACGGCCGGGAGCGAGAGGAAATACGCCACCATGAGCCCCTTGGCCGCGTCCCCAAATGTGGATTTCAACTCAATCCCCATAGCTAACGCTGGCACTAATCCTGGCCCCATGCAAGAGCATCCCGGCACTCGTCCGCGGCCGTCGGCCGTAGTCCTACAGCGGACGGATGCGACGCCGATTTCACGCTACCAGGACGCATGCCACACTAGGCAATGACGGACAAGCGCTTGCCGGAAAGCTCGGCCGCGGAGCGGCGCCGGTTCGGCGCGCGTACTGCTTACATTCTGACCAACCCGGGCGGTTTCGTGCTATGCGTGCTCAGGGCGTTTCGCAAGAACCAGGGGTTGCTGCTGGCCGGCGCCGTCGCCTACTACACGCTGCTGTCGCTGATCCCGCTGTTGATCCTGATGCTGATGGCGTTGTCGCACGTGATCGATCAGTCGCGGTTGCTGGCGACGATGAGCGAGTATCTCGAGTTTATCGTTCCGGGACAATCCGCGGCGCTGGTCGATGAGCTGAGGGCGTTCCTCGACCACGGCCAAGTGATCGGGGGCGTTCTTCTGATAACGATGATCTTCTTCAGCGCGCTCGCGTTCACTGTGCTGGAAAACGCGATGTCGGTGATTTTCTATCATCGCGTAGCCCTGCGACACCGGCACTTTGTCGTGTCCGTGCTTCTGCCCTATCTCTTCGTTGTCTTTCTCGGCGTGGGCCTCCTGGTGGTGACGGTGGTGGCGGGGAAGCTCGACGCGCTGGCGACGCACAATATTACGATCTTCGGCGTTCCCCATTCCCTCAGTGATCTGTCGCAATACCTTTTGTATCTCCTCGGCGTTGCCGGCGAAATTCTGATCCTGACCGCGATCTATCTGGTGATGCCGGTGGGCCGGCTTTCGCTGCGGCACGCACTGATCGGCGGTGTCACCGCGGGATTGCTGTGGGAGATCACGCGACACGTGCTGGCGTGGTACTACGGCACCATGTCGCAAGTGCGCGTCGTCTACGGCTCGCTGACCACGGCGATCCTTGCGCTGCTTTCGGTGGAGATCGGCGCCATGCTCCTGCTGTTCGGCGCCCAGGTCATCGCCGAGTATGAACGGATCGGCCGCGAACCCGCGGCCTCGCCGCAAAAGTCGATGATCACCGATCCGCGCGTTGCGCCGCCGGGGCGCGGCGCTTGACGCGGGTCCGACGGCGGGCGCGACCGTCCGTGCCGACCATCCGTCCATCCGCCGATTTCGCGACATGAAGTGGCTCGCCGGCGCGCCGTCGATCCTTCTGCTCTGCGGTTGCATCACACTGACCGTCGAGCCGCGCGCCGTCGTCTATAGCCTTGGCGGCGCCCCCCAGGTCACGACGCTCAAATGCGAAGACGCCGGCCGTGCGCTGCATGACGCCGGCAACGGCGAGGTCGCGAAATCCCTGGATCGCCTGCCCTTGCATCTGCTGATCTGGAATATCCACAAGGAAGGCGATTCGGGTTGGCAGCGCGATCTGGCGGCGCTCGCGGCCGCGAGCGACGTGGTGCTGCTGCAGGAGACGGTATTGCAGCCGGAGATGCGCACCATCCTTCACGATGCCGGTCTCTCCTGGGTCCTGGCGAGTTCGTTCGTGTTCGACGCCGACGACGTCGGCGTGTTGACTGCGACCCGCGTAACCCCATTGGCCAGTTGCACCCAACGGGCGATGGAACCGCTCCTCCGAATCCCCAAATCGGCGGTGATCAGCTGGCTTCCGATTGCCCGAGCCCAGTCCGACAAGCAGACGGGAGCGCAGCAGACGCTGGCAATCGTCAATATTCACGCCATCAACTTCGACCTCGCATCCGACACGTACCGGGCCCAACTCGAGGCGCTGGCCGGCGCACTCAGCGAACACCGCGGACCGATCATTTTCGCCGGCGATTTCAACACCTGGAACGATGCGCGCGATCGCGTCGTTGCCGACATCGCGGCGCGTTTGGGCCTCAGTGAGCTGGCACTCCGCGTCGACCAGCGCGCGGTCTTCTTCGGCCGTCATCTCGACCACATCTTCGTTCGCGGCCTGGAGGCTATCGACGTCGGCGCCGTTCCGGTCATCTCTTCGGACCACAACCCCGTGATGGCAACCTTGCTTATCCCTTAGTTTCGACGAGCCCGCGCCCGGAAAACGCCCTTGCAGGGCCCGACATAACCTCAATGTATCGTGTTCATTCATTAAATACATTTGCATTATCGACGACTCGCCCCGATCATTGGCTCATTGCCAACGCTATCCCGTTACCTTTACCCAGGAGCCAACCTTGTCAGACCATAATCTCGCCAATCATGAAGGGCAGCGCGTCCCCGAAGTCAGCTTCCGTATCCGTCGCAACGGGGAATGGGCGACCGTGACCAGCGACGAGATCTTTGCGCGCAAGAACGTCGTTGTCTTTTCCCTCCCGGGCGCTTTCACGCCCACTTGCTCGTCGACCCATTTGCCGCGGTTCAACGAGCTTGCGCCGACCTTCAAGGCCCAAGGCATCGACGCAATCGTCTGCATCTCGGTCAACGACCCGTTCGTGATGGAGGAGTGGGGACGCGACCAGGAAGCGCAAAACATCTTCCTGCTGCCCGACGGGAATGCCAAATTCACCGAGCAGATGGGATTGCTGGTCGACAAATCCGATTTGAACTTCGGCAAGCGCTCATGGCGCTATTCGATGCTCGTTCGCGACAAAGTAATCGAGAAAATGTTCATCGAGCCGGACGAGCCGGGAGATCCGT
>OCZU010003201.1_pt1 | contig 10362 bp, 21 predicted proteins | sample 1539001 | NCBI WGS metagenome assembly OCZU01 (sample SAMEA3539306, study PRJEB22396) | soil metagenome | biome: tundra; feature: field; material: soil | place: USA | collected 2010-05 | depth 0.15 m | reverse complement strand
AGGGTTCTCCGCGGATACAAACCGTCGCATTTTGTCGCACGTTGGACTGGGACAGTCCCCTAGGGACCGCGCCTGACCATAGCACCAACGCCGGCGGGCCTGGTAGGAATAACGGGCGAAAGTCCTCCTGCTCGCCTGCTGCATGCAGGAGGACGTTCCGGGTAGAGCTGCGTTGGGCGAAGAGCGGACTATTTACGCATATAAGTCTCTGGGTTTGACTGTTGCTCAAAAGGGCGATGCCCGTAACTATGCGGATGGGATGATACTCGATTTCCATCAGAATGCCAAGGGCGGTTTTAAGCGCGGTGAGAAAGCCGTGGTCGTCGAAGGCAAAAACGGGCTTGAGGTGCTGAAGACCGATGGAACACGCGCGGCAATTCCGACGCAGACCGACCGCTTCGATGTCTTCCGAACGCGCGAGATTGCAATTGCAAAAGGCGACCGAATCAGAATCACTAAAAACGGCGAGGCGAAGGTGGAGGGCCAGGCGAAAGGCACGCGGCTGAATAACGGCGACATCTTCACCGTCGAGGGCTTTACGAAGGAGGGCGATATCCGGCTGGAAAAGGGCAGGCTGCTTCCCAAAACTTGGGGGCACCTGACCCTCGGCTACACCGATACGAGTTACGCGGCACAGGGAAAGACCGCCGACCGGGTGTTCATTTCGGTGGGAGATGAATCGCTTCCTGCGGTTAATCGGCAGGGCTGGTATGTGGCGGCGTCCCGCGGCCGGGAACAGGCCAAGATTTACGTCGATTCCAAAGAGGACGTTCGAGAGGAAATTGCCCGAACCGGCGATCGGCTTTCCGCGGTGGAGCTGACGAAAACGAAACTCCGGCCATCGTGGCGCTCGCGGTTCTACGAATCGCTGGAGAGAAACCGCGTCGGGCGGTTCCTTAAAACACGAGCTGCGGCGATTGCCGATCGCTGGCGCGGGCGGGAGGTAGGGTATGCCTGAAACCAAAAGCCGGTTTGTAGAGCGGATTCTTGACGCCAAGGGGGCTGATGACTCCAAGGCTTTCACCAGCGAACGCCAGCTCACGGCCCAGGCTTTTAATCTGCACGTGGAGAGGAGGGACGGCAGGCATTCCGAAGGCTTCCCGTGGTCGCATTACAGCGGCTACCAGTGGACCGATGACGGCAGTCACGAAACGCTGATCGTTTTGTTCGGAACGCGGGCTATCGAGATTGAAGGCCATAACCTCGGCGTGCTGGTGGGCGAGATCCGGGAAGGACAGCTCAACGGCATTAAGGAAATGACGACGGCACAGGCAACCCTGAAACAGGCCAATGCCGAAAAGGAACCGATTATCAACAGCGTAAAGTCGTACCCGGATTTTGCAGAGATTCTGCGGGACATAAAAGGTGAAGACGATGATAAAGCTCGACATTCTAAACGATTTGAAAGATGACGAACTGAAGGGCGTCATCGAACATTCGCAAGCCCTGCTGAAGCAAAGGGACGACGACCGGAAGGCAAAGGCCCTTGAACAGGTCCGCACGCTTTTGGCTTCCGTGGGCTTAAGCCTGAAGGATGTGGCCGGAAAAGCGCATAAGGGAAACGGCAGAAACGTCTACCGCGCAGGGACGGTCTACCAGCACCCAACGAATAAGGCTTTGACGTACAACGGCAAAGGGAAAAAGCCGGGCTGGCTGACGGCGCTGGAAGCCGACGGAAAGACGGCGATAGAAGTCCGCGCTGACATTTAGCGCATTCTGAAGCCGCACTAAGCGGCAATTCAATTTGAGGTGAAAACAATGAACGCTACACGTGTGCTTAATTGCGCCGGGCGAGGGCTCGGCATGATACTGCTTGCCTTTCCATTGTTGTCGGTGGTGCCTGGGAGGGCCGCAGAAGTGGTAGCAACGATTACCGGAATCGTAGAAAACGCCCAGGATACGTTTGGTATCTTCGGCGTCGGGCCGAACCTCAACGGGCAGCCTTTCGTTGCCGTGTTTACTTTCGATGACAGGAAGGGTAAGGCGCAACCCCCCGGCTCAACCTGTCCGGACGCAGGCACGGGCATCGAGGGCGCAGGGGCCGATTCGCCGGGAAAAGCCACCCTCACAATTGCGGGCAAAACGCTTGCTTTTGGCGCGACCAGGTTCACATCTTCTGATGTCCTGCGGCATATCGCCACGGCATGCTCCGAGAGCTTCGTCGGCTTCAACGTCTATGACAGGGTGATCCCATCGGAGACGTACGGGATCAATATCGCCGTGGCCCCGAAAGACCCGAAACGGCCCATAACAACCGACCCGGACTGGCGAAAGCCGGTAGCGACGACCAATGTGGCGGGGAATACGAACACAAATGGATTCGGCTTTAGCCGGGTCGGAGACTACTGGCACGCCACGGGAGGCACGCTCGAAGTTGAGACCCTTACCATCGTCAGGAAATGACTAGCGGCAGCGCTGGGCCTGCTCCTGGCGTTCCCGGTTTATGCGGTGGGTATACATCCCCTCGGACACAAGCGCCGTGGCGACGGAGGCAATTCTGATCCACCGCCACCGCTTGTCCGGTTCCTTGATTAGCTCCCCGATAAGCAGGGGGGCCAGAATGCCGGCGGTGCGAATCCAGTGCCCGGCACCCATGAAGGTGTGGGGATTGTGGAACGCCTGGCGGGGCTGGGCGTCGAGGTCGTTGGCCGGATAGGGTTGTGCTGCGCGCGGGTTCATTTCGCGCACAGGTTATGGCGGGGGAGGGGTTCGGTCAAGAGCGGACTCCAGATGCCAAAATTCGGCGTTATAATCGGCTCTCATGCCCATGGACGAAGCAGAATTGGTGAAAGTGGGCGCGGCGCTGATTGGTGGTGGTGCCGCGGGCGCGATAATCACTGCGATCGTGACTTCCTACCGAAATCGTATCCAACCTGTACGCTATCGCATGAAAACAGTACCTGTGTTTTCTAAGGCACCACGGTCTTCGACAATTGAAACCGTCGTGACCCTCAGGGCCAACGGGCAGGGATATGACTTCGCGAATCTGCACTTAACCGAACTCAGCATAGTCAACTCGGGCAACCAGAACATAAAGGAATTTACCATCGGCATCACGATGAGTAATAACGACCGAATTGTAAATGCTCACTGTGAGGCGCCGGACCGACAACACAATGGAAGTCAAGTAGGCGAAATCACGCCCGCGGACCCGAAGCAAGCGGTTGATTTTAAATTAATCCCTTTCAATCGGCAAGACGCTTACCAATTCCGCCTACTTTCCACGTCTGCCAATGATCGCGAACCGGGTGAAATCAAATTGAGTTCAAGCGAGCCCGTCCGCTTTGTCGCGCGGATTGATATTGGCGAAACGTTGGGCCGTAGCTCTTTGGAAATTGCGGTTGAGCTCGTGGCAAAAAGCGTCGGTGCTAAGTTTAGATAAGACTTCCGTCTCACGGTAAAGCTGATGCTGCAACTCGGTACAGGTGGTGAAGTGTGCGCGGGGATTGAACAGTGCGAGGAAAACGCGCCAGCGGGAGATGGTCTTGATTGCCGGAACGGGTACGGGCAGGTGAATGGTGAGGTTGTGGGTCATGCTTCCTCCTTGAACTGCACGCCTGCGGCGCGGAGGGCTGTTATAATGCTTTTAGCTTCAATGGAGGAATGGTTGAAAACGATTTCCACCGCCTCCTTCTCCGTCAGCTTCGGCGCATAATGGTCTCGGGCGGCTTGCCATCCCTTCCACGCATAGTGAGTCGATTCGGCGAGATAGACATCACCATAATAAGGGCGTGTCACTGTCTTGGGTAAATATCCTTCAGACTTAGCCCACGTTTCAAACGCCTCGCGGTCTTTGTCGGTCATGACGCGCCTGCCCTTTCTGCGCGAGCAATCGCCCGCAGAATGGCGCGCGCCTCGACATGATAGTCATACCAACGGTAGCCGCTGCCGTAATCTACGCGCTCGCTGGGGTTGCCGCCATCTTGTCGGCAGAGTACAAGGCAAACCGCCTCAAGCTTGGTGCGCCTCCGTTTTTTCATGACGCACCGCCCTTAACCTTGGCCAGCGCTTCCTCAAACTGCCCGTGATACGAAGCCATGAGGCCGTTGTAGCCGCTATCGACCAGTTCTTTCCATCCGGCTGTTTCGTGAAGCGGCTGCTTAAGCTCGCTGAAGGCATGGTCGGCCTGCCGCGAGTGCTTCATGAACCAGTCCGACATTTCCTTGGCGGCCCGGACGGCCTGAATCAGGTCGGCCAAACCGCCATCCGCCATGCGCTCGGCCAGTTGTACGGCGTTCAAGCCCAATTTCCGCCCCGCGGAGTCGAAGGCGTTGTACGCGGCGGCGAGGAGGCGGGCGTTGGCTTCCGCCGTTTCCTTTGACGTCTCATGGCCGTATACCTTTCCAACGAATTCGCTTCCCGCTTTGAGAAAGACTGCGGAAGCATCACGCTCCTTTCGGCCACGGTATAGCGATAGTTCTCCGGGCGTGTGGATAGGCTGGGTCACGATGCACCTCCGGTGGCCTCTATCACGGCGGCATTAAGCTCCCGGATGACGAAATCCCCTTCCCATGCCTTACCCGGCTTCCCGGCGGCAATCGCGGCATTGTGGATTACCTTTTGTGCAGCCGCGAGGAGTTTGGGTGATGCAGAAAACAGCCTGCCATAGTGGTCGGCATGCTCGCTCAGTTCCAGATATGCGACAGCTTCCCGGTTGCCCTCGGTGGCTATGGTCGGCGTGGATTCCTCCGGCATGTAGATGAGTTTTCCTAAAGGCATAGTCTTTCTCCGCCCCAGTGCCGAGGCGCGCCGCATCGCGTGATGCTGGTTACTTCTTCTCAGGTGGGTGCTTCGCCTTCCTCACCTTAACGTATTGCCTGAGATGCTCAGTGAGGTATGCGGAAAGGCTCTGGTCCTCATGGAATCGGACGAACCTCCGAGCTTCCTTCCAGACTGCCGCATCTTCGTCGGCGACGTAAATCGAGATGTTCTTTGGCATATGTAATCCATGCGTTGTATGTGGACACCATAGAGATGCGCGCGGTTCACGTCAACCGGAAAGTGAAGGGCCGATCCGAAGACCGGCCCTCCCGGACCTATTTCTTTTCCTTCTTGAAGCTGGGCTTCCGGTAGGTAAGGGTGTAGCCCTTTTCCGCGCCGGTTTTCACCAGCTTGTACGACCCCGGAGCAAGACTGGGTTCCTCGAAGGCCACCGAGACGTAATGGCCGCGGTCGTCCTCGTAATCCCAGGCAACGCCGATGTCCTTGCCGCCGGAGCTGACGGTGTAGTCGGGATGATTGTCCTTCTCCTTGTCCTCGATGCGGACGATCTGGACGTTTGCCTTGACGGCGAGGGTATCGAGTTTGCCCGTGTAGCCGGTTTACGTGGACTGGAACGATCCGATGATGAGTGCTGAGTTCTTCTTCATAACTTTCTCCTTTTCGATTTGTGAGGCCGCACCATGCAGCCTCGTTTACGGCGCACGTCAGGCGCGCGGAACAGCGAGCCGGTCATAGAATTTTGGAGCGCATCGACCGCGAGGAATCGACCGCAGGGAGAGGGGAACAATTGACCGGAGAGGGACGCGCGCATAGTCGCCGGTAAAGAACGAGGACGCATGGTGATTGCGGTTGGGGTCGAAAGGGGGTTGGTGAAGGCAGCGCTTGAATCGGTGTTCAGAAACGCGGAAGCACGGCGGGGGGCAATACCGCAAGAATAGAGTTATGCTGACAAAAGCACGGAGGGCGAATATGCATCGCGCAATGATCGGTCTGCTGTTGTTCACGGCATCTGCGTTCGGGCAAGACGCCAAGCCGAACCTGACCGGCACATGGCAGTATGCGCCAACACCGATGGCGAGGGACCGAGAAATCGACCGCATCGAGATTACCGGCCCCGAAGTGGCCATCAGCGAAAAAGTCGGAAGGGCCGATGTGATTTTCACGCTGTACTACCGCACGGACGGCAAGCCTCCGCGGGAGGACCGGTTTAACGCGCACACGGAAAGAACGGGACATTGGGAGGGGCAGACCCTTGTCCTGGACACCAGGTTCGTACCGGAGCGGATGGGATCGACAACCCGGCACGAAGAAGTTTCGTTATCCAGCTACGGCAAGACGCTGACGAAGAAAGTCCACTGCGAAGGGTCAAAGCCGCAGCCGGACCAAGTCATCGAATTCACGAAAATCGCGCCGGGGGTAAACGGCATTAAGCCTGGTGATTCGGAGGCCGTGGTCAGGAAGGAATGGGGCGATCCCGTCACGGTCGAGCATCGCGGCGACAAAACCATCTATGTGTATGATCAGCAGCTCGGCCCCTTCGAGGTGATCTTCGTTGACGGCAAGATGACCAACAGCATGTTTCGGAAGTTCGACAAGGAGGCGATAGGCAACGCCAAATAGCCCTCCGCCGGTGGTCATCGCCGACATCCAGAGCTAAATGGGGGGAGCGGCGGAAACACGGTGGGGGGCTAAAGCAGCCACTCGGCAATCAAGCCAATCAGAAAAATCACGGAGATAGAGATAAGAAGCCATTGTTCGTTAGAAGGTGAACTTTGGCGGACAGGGGAATACGGGAGCCTCACCTCGTCTGCCATTAGGCGAAGAACGGGCGAATATCCTCCTGCTCACCTGCTGCAACCAGGAGGGCTCGCGCGCGAGTTTTGATCGTGCCGGAGCTTATCGGCGTTGATGCCAGCCACCTGCCGGCGTCAGTCGTCCATCGCCGCTCGCACCCGCTCGGTAACCTCGGCCGCGGTGGCATTCCATTCGAACGGGATGGAAATATCCAACGCCGGGTATGAGGTGATCCGCACGGCGAATCTGCGCCGGTCTGGCGTGGCAACTATCCAACCCTCGAAGAGCTTGGAGAGATGCCTGCCGGCGGCAACCACCGCCGCCTCAAGTTCAGCCCTGCGATCCCGTGGGATGGTGTCGGAGTCGAATATCGTGATGGGCATGGCAATAATTACAGGGAGTAAAGGCACTACTCCTGCAAAAGGAGCGCGGTTTGATAACGACATCGTGCCTTTTCAATTTCCACATCACTGAACAACGGCTTCCACCGTCGGCTGGAAGACAGCAGGGCCTCAACAGTCCATTCCAATTTCCGGGCGCGCGCGAGCCTGATGAAGCCAGATTCGCCCTTGAGATTGCCCGCGAGCAGATGCTTGACTGAGGCCACCCCGCCTTTTCGATCCAGCATGGGTTTGAAGCGCGCCGCCCGGTAGCCAATCGTGAGCCATTTCTCGTAAAGATCCAAAAGGGATTTCTCGAGGTCGCGTTCCAGTGGCGTCATGCCATAAATCGTAGCATCGTCCAAAGGCGCCGCCGTTTTTCGCTTGCCGTTGTGGCGGGTCAAGAGCTAAGGTCTTCATGTACGATATTGCCCATTAAGGTCGAGTCGCGCCGTTTGGGGCTGGACGCTGGTCGAAACGTGCGCCCAGGACGTCCGCTATGCTCTGCGAACGCTGCGCGCCAACCCCGTTTTCGCCGCCACGGCCGTTTTGTATGGGCTTTGTCGCTCGGGCCTGCCACCAAACGTCGGACTGGAGTATCATCTGGCGAGCGGCGTTTCGACTGAACGGCGACTCCGCCTTCAATTGGCGCGCCCCCCAGGGCGCGACAGAGCGGCGCGCTAATAGGTAAACAGGTACGCGAGTCTTGCGGAACCCTTCCTGAAGTTCCAAGCCAGCGTTTGATGTCGGTACCAGTTTGGGTCCTTAAACGTCTGATTGAACCTGGGCGATGTTACCAACACAAAATTCATCACTCCCAACGACAATATAAGGCCGCCCACCTCGTCCGAACCGTCGGTAAGCTTTATCGTACCGAAGGAGAAGCCTCCCAAGCGCCGCTGCTGCCCAACAAACGTATGCATATAGAGTCCCAGCGGACTGCGCAGAGAATCCGTCCCTACTAATGCATTCAGTAAATCCGGCTGTAGCGTGTCCCGCTCGATGATTCGTCCTGAAAGGGCGCGAATCTTGTCCGCCGCGACCAGTCCACAATACACCTTGATCATCCATCGTTCAATATCCACTCCCGAGCATATATGAAACCGAGACAAACGACCCCGTTCCAACCTGGCAAATTCGACAAAGTCTTTCGCGAGAGCCTCTATCGTCGAAAATGCAGCACCGGCAGCGGTATCAAGATCTGACAGCGCCGAGTTGTGCTTGTCACATAACACTTTGGCACTAAAGCTATCAATGCCAATTTCGACTGTTTGCTGCCCGCCGAAGAAATGGCCTGCATTCTCAAACCTCAGCGTGCTGGTCGCGACCTTTTCCAGGATGTTCCTGGAGATAAAGTGTTCTTTAGTCATCTTCGTGCTGCACGAACCGACAGGCCAAAGGTAGCAGCGGTCATTCTTGAAAGGAGTGCCGTCGAGCTTTGTAACTCCGACTGGCGTTTTTTCCCAGCACGCATTACCGCGCCAACAGCACGCGTATGATTTCTTGCCACTACCGCACGGACAGCCGCCGTTAAAGAAGCACTTCGTCCATGGTAGCGATTTCGATTTCATTCCTGGCACGTCCTTTCAGCCATATTAACTTGAGGCATCGTGCCGGATCAACACATAATCATCACTCTCAACAAAGTTTGGACGGGATGGGTAGGAGCTTGTTCAGGAGAATTTTGCCCCCGATTCAAGCGGAACCACCTATGTCATGAAACGTCCGGTACCACCACCAGCGGAAGGCCCCGGCACTACTCGGTTCTGTCCTTAGCCTTCGCGTCCGCTACGGTCTGCCATTGCATGTTTTCCGGCGCGTCCGGCCCGCCGCGCTTCAGGGGTATGATGTGGTCAACCACGTAGCCGGGGCACGGCCCCGCCGTCGCTCCCGTTGCTGGGCACGGTTGCAACGCGCGGAATGCCCGCCGCGCGCTTGAGTTGCGCCGAATCCTGCCGCTTGGCGTCCGTTCACACGTAACGCAATAATTCGCGCGGTGATGGGGCCTTCCTTGGTCCCGTGGTTCACTGCGGGCGTACCGATACGAAACGCTGGCGGGCGCTAACGATAGCTGCCAGCAGGACGAATGTACCGATTCGGAACAGGGGTGAAGTCATCACCCGACAGGATGCACGCGGCGGGCCAGGGGCCGGAACAATCACTCCGGAGGTTGGATGTTCATGGTGGATATTATCTTCCGGCCGATTTCGTTGTTTGGGTACATCACGCTTATACAACGGCCGTTTTGCGCATCGTAGATTTGTCTGATGAGCAAATCGAGTTTAACATCTTTTGCCGGCTGGATCCCGCTCACCAGTTCCTTCGGCACGCTCAATGTCGTGCCAATAACCATAGACCTGCGACCATTCACTGGCTCGTCTTTCGGCTCGCCGTGAAACACGAGGGTTCCAAACACTTTCGTGACGGCATTCCTAACCTTCTCAGCATCTAAATTTAGCTGACTGCACGGACTCGTGTACACAGTCAGCAAACCAATGTCATCAGCAGACGTTACTTTTACTGCGCTTATGGTCACCGGCTTTGGGGGTTCAATCTGCCAGTCCTCCGGCACTGCCAGGGCGAGGCCTAGGGAAGTTTCCGAAATTTTCTTGAACCCGCCTGGCACCGACAAGGCCTATGAGTGTACTTAGCCCGCCTGCTAATCTTGGGTTTTCCGCACCCTTCTGGGCGAGGGTTTCGATGCCTTGCCAGTTTTTCCCAGTTAGCATCCTGTATATGCCCGTGATGGCGGTGGTGGCGCCTAGGCCAGCTAGCAATACCGCTCCCGATGTCCGTATGACTCGTCTAAAGGTTGTAGGTTTGTGTTGGGCGTTTGACATAGCGTAACATTTCATAATCCCGCCACGAATGCCAGTGACATTTTCGTGACAATTTGGGGGATAGCGTTATTTCTCCCCTTTGCAGCCGCAGTTCACTCCGCAGATAGCTCCACCGCTTTACGACCCTCTTCTTCTAACCCACGCAACCATCCCGGTTTTTGGCCTTTGGCATTCCACACCAGTTCGGGCTTCGTCGGATGCTGGTAGCGGTGGCCGCCCCGGTAAAGAGGAGGCTTTGACCCCCTGCCTGCCTTTCCTTTGACCGCAACATCCTTCAGGCTCAGCCCCGCCCCCGCCAATATCGCTCGGGCATCAGCCAGCGCCCTTTCCTTACGCTCGCGGTCATGCTGTTTGAGCAGTTCTCCCGCGCGGGCAATCACCGCCTGCAATTCTTCATCGTTCAAGGTTTCGAGACTATCGACTGTCATTTTTCATGCTCTCCTTTCAACGCCATCACCATTTCCTGAAACGACGGAAATACCTCTATTTCGGCGATGATCGGCTCGTTTCCGTCTTCGGCAAACCGAACCCCTCATCCTCGTGCATGCAGCAGGCGAGCAGGAGGACTTTCGCCCGTTATTCCTACCAGGCCCGCCGGCGTTGGTGCTATGGTCAGGCGCGGTCCC
>OCZU010003200.1_pt1 | contig 10366 bp, 9 predicted proteins | sample 1539001 | NCBI WGS metagenome assembly OCZU01 (sample SAMEA3539306, study PRJEB22396) | soil metagenome | biome: tundra; feature: field; material: soil | place: USA | collected 2010-05 | depth 0.15 m | reverse complement strand
CCAACCATCCAACGAATCGTCCGGCGCCGATCTCACTGGCCTCCGACCAGCGCCGGACAAAATCCACGATCTGATCCCGCACGTCGTGCGGCACCCAGACCCCGTTCAGAGTTCCCCAAGTTCTTTTTTTAACGCGATATGCTCCGCCATCAACTCCGCCAGGACCTCGTCCTTGCGTTGCATCTTCTTCTCCAGGTACGCGATGCGTTCCTGCTCGGCCTGGTGATCGGAGCGGGCCTTGGCCTGGAAGGCGGCGGCCCCGTTCTCGAAGAATTCCTTCTGCCAACGGTAGAACACCGTCGGCTGCAACCCAAGCTCGTCACAGAGCTTGGATACCGGCTCCTGTTCCAGCAAATGCCGCCTCAAAGTGGCGACCTTCTCTTCCCCGGTGTACTGCTTTCGTGTCTTCTTCACGTGCTCTCTCCGTTATCTTAACGGAAGAGCGCTTTCTCCACTTCCAGCCGAGGCGGCACAATCTCTTGTACGATAGTCTCTATGGTTTGCTTTCGGGCGGAGTTGAAGGCGTGCCATGGAGCGGTTCCGGTTGAAGTATCTCGTTAAGCAGGATAGGAAGCATGTCCGATTTCCCGCAGTTTCGCCGTGTGGCTTTGGGCGCGTTGGTTTTCCTGGCGGCATCTCAGGCCGTGATGGCAGGCGATACGCAAGCGAACAAAGTCCGATTCCCCCTTTCAAAGGCGGAGCAGCAGATCTACACCCAATGGAAGGTGTACGACGGCGGCAGCGAGAACATCAAATACTCGGCCCTGGACCAGATCAACGCCCAAAACGTAAGCACCCTAACGGTCGCCTGGACCTATTCGTCCGGCCAGGCTTCTTCCACTAACCGGACGGATATGAAAGTGAATCCGTTGATCGTGGATTCGACGTTGTATGGATTGAACCCTGAGCTCCGCTTGTTCGCACTGAACGCCGCCACGGGTAAGGTGAAATGGGTTTACGACCCGGAGCACGTTCCCGAGAAGGGCAAGAATATCGGGCGAGGAGATTTCGCCACGTCCACGAAGATCTCGCGCGGGCTGGCATTCTACAAAGGTTCGGATACCGACCAACGCATCATCTACGCGCCGGGAGGCGGGCACGCCCTGTACTGCGTGGATGCGCTCACTGGGAAGCTGATCCCTTCCTTCGGGGACAACGGAATCGTGGACATGCACGAGAACCTGGACGACGTCCTCGATCATCCTCATGACCTGCACATATCGATGACGAGCCCCGGGATCATTTACAGAGATCTGATCATCGTCGGGTCGCGCCTTTCTGAAGGAGCGCAGACGCCTCCGGGCCACATCCGGGCATACGATGTGCACACCGGGAAAGTACGCTGGATATTCCATACCATCCCGCATCCGGGCGAGCCGGGATACGAGACATACGAAAACAAAGAGGCTTACAAGTATGTCGGTGGCGCGAATGCCTGGGGCGGCCTCAGTCTGGATGAGAAGCGCGGGATCGTGTTCACCGGAACCGGCTCCGCCACTCCGGATTTCTACGGTGCTCATCGCAGGGGCGGCGATCTCTTCAGCGATTCCACGATCGCTCTCGATGCGGCGACCGGAAAGCTGCTGTGGTACTACCAGACAGTCCACCACGATTTATGGGATTGGGATAATCCATGCCCGCCGGTTCTGGCCAGCATCATGCAAAACGGGAAGAAGCTGGACGTGGCCGTTCAAACCACAAAGCAGGGTTTTATCTTCATGTTCGACCGGGTAACCGGCAAGCCGATCCACCCTATCAACGAAACACCCGTTCCGCGATCCACTCTGGAGGGGGAGTACACATCGCCGACGCAGCCGGTTCCCACGTTCTTCAAGCCGCTGGTGCGGACCGTGATCAGAGAGGACGATCTGTTCAAGGAGGGAATCCCGGAGGATTCCTATCGGGACTTGCTAAAACGCTTCCGGGAATTGTCGCACGATAACATGTGGAATCCTCCGTCGGAGCAGGGGACCATCCAAAATCCCGGGTTGAACGGCGGCGGCGAGTGGGGCGGACCAGCTTTCGATCCGACAACGGGCATCCTTTACGTCAACGAAAATGAGTCACCCTGGGTCATCAGCCCGAGGACACCGATCACGGACGGGGAGCCGGCGACACAGCGGCAGGAGACGAATCTGGAGGCCGGGAAGCGGCTTTACCAGACCAACTGCGCCGGCTGTCATGGCGCGGACCGGCGGGCTGGAGAGACGAATCCGGCATTGAAAACGTATCCGGTGTTGGCCGGCGTGGGGGTTAAGTTCGACGAATCATCCTTCCGGAGCTTGATTGGTACAGGCCAGGGAACGATGCCGGCCTTCGGTTTCCTTACTGCCGCGGAGCGGTCTGCGATTGCGGCGTTCGTACTCGACTTGAAGGACCAGCAAAGGGAGATGTTTTACCGGTCCGGGCAGCAAGACCTTCCCGAGTATTACCGGATCCCTTATCGCGAGGGTGGCTATAAGTTCCTCACGAAAGAGGGATATCCCGGCGTGAAGCCGCCGTGGGGCCACCTGACCGCGGTCGACCTGAACACCGGAGAAGTGATCTGGAAGCAGACAATCGGAGACTACCCGGAACTGAAAGCGAAGGGCATCCATGCCGGCAGCGAGAATTTCGGAGCGCCGGCAGTAACGGCGGGCGGGCTGGTTTTCATCGCGGCGACACGAGACGCGAAGATCCGGGCCTTCGAAAAAATGACGGGGAAACTGCTGTGGGAGGCGGATCTGCCGGCGGCCGGCATTGCCACTCCGGCCGTTTATCAGGTGGATGGAAAAGAATATGTCGTGATTGCCTGCGGCGGCGGAGGCAAACAAAGGACCAAGTCGGGGGACCAATACGTAGCATTTGCGCTGCCCGACAGCGCGGTCAATACGAAACACCGGTAAGGGTCGAGCTTTTCGAGGAGATCAACGTCGTGAGTCGAGAAAAAGTGAACGTGGCAATTGTCGGGCTGGGGTTCGGGAAGGAATTTATTCCCATTTATCAGAACCACCCGAACGCAAACATGTACGCGATCTGTCAGCGGACCAAGGAAAAGCTGGATGAGGTGGGCGATCAGTATCGGGTAGGAAAGCGGTATGAGCGTTTTGAAGACCTCATCCAGGACGAGAACGTCGACGCGGTTCATATCAACTCGCCGATTCATCTGCACGCGCCACAAAGCATCGCGGCGCTGAAAGCGGGCAAGCACGTGGCCTGCACGGTGCCGGCGGCGACCACAGTCGAGCACTGTAGCGCCATCGTCCAGGCGGCGAACGCCGCGCGCAAAAACTACATGATGATGGAGACCGCCATCTACACGCGCGAGTTCCTGTTTGTGCGCGAGTTGCGGGACACGGGAAAGCTGGGCCGCATTCAGTTCATGCGCGGTTCGCACCAGCAGGAGATGGCGGGCTGGCCGGGATATTGGGAAGGGCTGCCCCCGATGCACTACGCCACGCACGCGGTCAGCCCGTGCCTGGCCCTGGTGCGCGGGGAGGCCGAGTACGTCTCGTGCTTCGGGTCGGGTAGGATTGAGGACCGGCTGCTGGCGAAGTATGGATCGCCGTTCGCGGTGGAGAGCGCGCTCTTCAAGGTGCGCAGCCAGCAGTTGGCGTTCGAGGTGACGCGGTCGCTGTTCGAAACGTCACGGCAGTACCGGGAAAGCTTCGATGTGTACGGTGACAAAATGGCCTTCGAATGGGCGCAAATCGAGGATGAGGCGCCGGTGGTGCACGCCGGCGAAAACCCGGAGCGGGTGACGGTCCCTGACTACGCGCGGCTGCTGCCGGAAGGGATCCGGCGCTTTACTACGAAGGGGGTCTATGACGGCGAGCACGCGCACCTGTCATTCATACAGGGCGGCGGGCACGGCGGATCGCACCCTCACCTGGTGCATGAGTTCATATCCAGTATCGTAGAGGGCCGCGCATCGTTCCCGGATGTGTATCAATCGGTGAACTGGACTTGCGCCGGCATCTGCGCGCACGAGTCGGCGATGCAAGAGGGCCGGAGGGTGGCTCTGCCGGATTTCCGTGCCGAATCCGCGGGTGCGCCGTGCTAGTTGGAGGGGGGAGATGACAAACCCTATAGCGGGCCGGGCAGTGTTGGCATTCGCCTGCTGTTTGGCGTCGGGGTTGGGCCAGGCGGGATCGGGCGTCGAACTTCGGCTCGAACAGGATTCGCAGACGGGAGCCATTCGGGTCTATCGCGACGGCGCCAAGGATCCGATTCTTACGCAAAATGCGAACGCGGACAACCGGCCCTACCTTCATCCCATCGTCGCGCCGGACGGCAAGGGGGTGCTCACCGAGTATCGTCCCGCCCATCATCCGCATCAGACAGGGATCTTCTGGGGCTTCAAGTATGTGAACGGCCGCGATTTCTTCATGAAATGGGGGCCGGAGAACTACCGAAGAGTGTCGGCCGGCATCGTTCAGGCAAAGGGGCCGAAGGTCGGATGGCGGATGATATACGACATGCTCGACGAAAACGGGAAGACCGTCATGACCGAAACGCAGAGCTGGACCATGACGGACCCCGGCGAACGGTACGTGCTTGACCTCGAATGGCAGGGCGAAGCGAAGGTCGACGTCACACTGGGGAAGATCTACGTCGGCGGCCTGTTTGTGCGCATGCCCTGGCGCCCAGAATCCCGTGCTGAAGCTGTGAATTCGCTCGGGCAGAGAGATATGGAAGCGGAGCAGCAGCGGGCGATCTGGGCCGATCTCGCGGATCAGGTCGACGGACGCGACGACATGGCACATATAGCGGTCTTCGATCATCCGGACAACCACGACTTCCCGGCGCCCTGGAGAGTAGATTCGCAGATGGGCTTCGGCCCGAACAGAGAATACGCAGACTGGCGGATTGCAAAGGGGAAGAAGGAAACCATCCGGTACAGGATCATCGCATACACCGGCAAACTGAATCCTGTTGAACTCACGCACGCATGGAAGGAATTCGTCAAGGAGTATTAAGCGAGAGAGTGGATAAAGACAGCTCAGCGGAGTGACCGGCAAAGCGGCGGTCGTTCGGGTTCAAACCGTGACGGTGTGGCGTTCAGGGGAGACAACACGTGTGGCCGTCGATTCGCGGATGATCAGTTCCGAATCCAACCTGATGGTAGTATGTTTGCCTGGGGTAACTTCCCTGACGCGTTTGATGAGCAACTCCGCACCTTTGCTTCCGATCTGATAGGCCGGCAAAGCCACGGCCGTCAAGTGCGGCCGGAAAGCCGAGGCCAACGGCAGGTCGTCAAATGAGGCGATCGCAATATCGCCGGGGCACTGCATACCGATCTCTTCCAAGGCCCGCACCACACCCACCGCCATCATGCCGTTAGATACGAAGACCGCAGTCGGCGGGTGATGGCCCAGCAATAATTCCTTTCCGAGCCGATAGCCCGAGCCTTCACGAAAATCGCCTTCCAGAATCAACCCGGGCTCAGGTTTGATGGATGCCCCGTGCAGAGCGCTGCGGTAACCCTCAAGGCGCTCCTTGGCAGTCTGGAGGCTGAGCGACCCTGTGATGATTCCGATGCGGCGGTGCCCCTTATTGATCAGGTGCCGCACGCACATTTGCGCCCCCTTGATGTTGTCTACCGATACGGAGTCGAGCGTAATACCTTGCGGAATCCGGTCCAGGCACACTACCGGGATGCCGGCTTCCACCATTTTCCGAATGTGCGCGACATCGCCCGCCGGACTGGGTGCCACGACCAGCAAAATGCCATCTACGCGACGTGATCGCAGAAGCGTGAACACCTGCTGTTCCCGCTCCACCTGGTCATCGGTATTGAAGGTATTCAGCAGGTAGCCGTGCTTCAAGGCGCAATCTTCCGCGCCCCTGACCACTTGGGGGAAGAACGGATTCGTAATGTCCGAAATCACCATTCCCAACGTCTTAGTGCGATTTGCCTTGAGGCTGCGGGCGACGAAATTGGGCTGGTAATCGAGCTTGTGGATGGCGGCAAGGACCCGATCGCGAAGCACCGAGCGGACCGGCACAGTTTCCGAAAGAACGTGGGATACAGTTCCCACGGAAACGCCGGCCTGCCGAGCGACATCCTTGATCGTAGCCATGGTGACTCAGTTCTCCCTGTCAGCGCTTTTCCATCTCGCCGATTTTGCGCACGCGGCGACGGAACTCCTCCGAGGTGCTGAACTCCGCTTTGAGGTATGTCGCCAGGATCTCCTCGGCAACCCTGATACCGATGATCCAGGCACCCATGCAAATTACGTTGACATTGTCGTGCTCCACACACTGGTGCGCCGAGTATACGTCATGGCAAAGCGCCGCGCGGATCCCATTCACCTTGTTCGCGGCGATGCTGGCCCCGACTCCGGTTCCACACACCATGATTCCCCGCATTGCCCGGCCCGATGTCACCTCGGCGCACAGGGTGGCTGCGATATCCGGAAAATCGACCGGCTCAGGCGTGTAGGAGCCGCAATCCTTTACACTGTGTCCCCACGACTTGAGGGTCGCGATGAGCGGCCCCTTCATGGGGAAGCCCGCGTGATCCGAACCGATGACCAGTTTCATCGGCAATTTCCGGGCTTCGGCAGGCTCCTGCGCCGCAGCACCTGTTATGAACAGACCGGCCGCACCCATCAGTGTGCGCCTTTGGATTTCGTTCGCCATAATGTCCTCTGCGCGGGTGTACCCGCCCGTAATACCCATCGAAAGCGTTCAGTCGACGCTCGCTAAATCATGACAAGGTTGCCATTCCGACCAGAGCTAAACCAACGCCGTAGGCGATGAACATCAGCACCATCAAGCGTCCGGTCCCGGGCGGAGCGTTTCGGAATTCGCGCCATATGACCACGCCCCAGATCGCCGCAACCAGGGTAGCGCCCTGCCCGAGGGCATAGGAAATCGCCGGGCCCACGACTCCGGATGCGAGGAGGTTTGCCGAAAGGGCGACCATCCAGACGATACCGCCGAGAAAGCCAAGCGAGTGCAGGCGCACCGTTCCACGGGAATAGTCGCGATAGTTCAGGTTTCCCATCCGCATGAACACAGTGTTGAGCGGCACGTTGCTGAGCAGGAGTCCCGCACCGAATAACATCAGGGCCGTGTAAGGTGTCAGGTATCCGGTTCTCAGCGGCGCTGTGTTGAAGTCCGGTGAAATGGCGGCCGACAACTGTGGGTAGAAGAAGCCCATCAGGCAGCCTGCCAAAACAGCAAAAATAATCCCCCGCGCCCAGCGCGCCTCCGCAGCTCGCGGAAGCTTGCGGTAGGCCATCGCCGACATGATCATCGCGAAGACGACCAGTGCGACACCGGAAGACAACAGCACCGGATTGCCTTTTGGAACTTGCACGTAGGAAGCCAATGTTCCAATCACCAGGGCAAGTCCGACGCCGATCGGGAAAGCCACCGACATCCCTGCAATATCGATGGCCACGACCAGCAGAATGTTCGACAAATTGAACAGAACGCCGCTCAGCACTGCGCGAGCCAGCGGCCCCGGCGCGGCCTGGCCCAGGTTCTCTATGGCCGGCATCCCCACGCTCCCGAAACTGCCGAGTGTGAGTGCGAGCAAAATACCAAGGACGAAGACACCGATTGCATAGTCCCAGTAGTAGAGGGGGAATGCCCACTTGTCTTTTCCGGCCAACTTCTGCGTGTTCGCCCACGAGCCCCATCCAAGCATCGTGAGGATGCACAAGAGGGTCGCCAGGCGGACATCATTCACAACGAGCATTCAGATCTCCTTTGGTCCGGCGCATCACTTAGTCGCTAACGCGGCGAGACCGAGGAAGCGGTCGATTTCGTCGCGGCCGGGAAGGGAGGCCTGGGCACCACGCCGGGTGACACAAATCGCGCCCGCGGCATTGGCAAAAGCCGCCGCCGCCGGTACGGGGAGCCCCTCAGCCAGAGCCACGGCGAAGGCTCCGTTGAACGCATCGCCCGCGGCCGTAGTGTCCACAGCGGCAACCGTGCAGCCCTCGACGCGGAGGCGCCCTTCGCTATTGGCCACCAGGCACCCCAGCGCACCGAGTTTCATTACGACGGTCGAGGGTCCCAGCGCCAGCAAACCGGCCGACGCTTCCTCCGCATCCGCGAAGTCGCGAATCGACCAGGAAGGATTCCCGAGAAGGGTCGCAGACTCCGACTGATTGGGAGTGAGGAAATCCACCGCGCGGAGCAGGGACGGCGGGAGCGTGCGCGCGGGCGCGGGGTCCAGGATGGTCGTCGCACCCCGCATCCGGGCAGCCTGAAAAGCCGCCTCCACGGTTTCTATGGGGATCTCGAGTTGGCAGAGGACGAAGCCGGCTCCATCCAGCGCATTGAGCCGCGAGACCGCGGTCGCAGGATCCAGTGTCGCATTCGCACCGGGAGAAATGACGATCGAGTTCTCACCGTCAGGGAGCACGTAAATCGAGGCGCAGCCAGTCGGCCGGGACGTGGTGCCCACGTGCTGGACATCGACACCGGCTTCGCGGAGGCTGTCGATGAGGGCGGCGCCAAACGCGTCGCTGCCGACCTGAGCGACGAACGTCACTGCGCCGCCGAGCCGGGCTGCGGCGCACGCCTGATTGGCACCTTTCCCTCCGTGGAAAAGCGCAAAATCCGAGCCAGCGACCGTTTCGCCCGCGCGAGGGAGGCACTCTACCGACGCGACGACGTCCATATTGGCACTGCCGATTACGATAATTAGACTCCTTTTTCTCAAAGAAGAAACTTCCACACTTAAGCCTATATGAATCGATTCAAAGCAGCTCGATTATGACATGAAACCCGCGAGCGTGTCAAAACAATTTGCAGCACTGTCGTCATTTGAGTAAGTCGAGTTAGCGCCGCCCGAGTGTGTTCGGCGCGGCATTATTGCTCCAGTTTGATAACCGCACAGACGTACACTTTCTCCACGCCCACGCCCGACCCATCCGGGGTTTCGAAGACGTCCTGAATTGGTCGGCTCCCTTCCGGTGCGATGAGAGTCACTTTCCTGTAATCGCTCGGGAACATTAAGGTGACGTTCTCCACAGGGTACTCCGAGTAGTTCACCAGATGCACGACGATGGTTTTGCCATCTTTGGAAACGATTGCGTTGGTCAGCATCGAGGAGGCGTTAAACAATCGCACCCCAAAACTACCAGGTGATATCAGCGAGTTCACCTCATCCCCAAGGTCGTTCAAACGGTCCAGGCTGGGCTTGTCCAAAGTGAAGCTGCTGCTCCTGGCGACTTCGTCTCTCCAACCAGACGGTCTGGTCAGGATCGTCCCGCCGGAGCGGGTGAATTCGCGGAGCGCCTGCTCCTGCTCCGCCGTGAGTACGCCACCATCCACGTTCACGACAACACTGGCGCCCTCGAGTGCTTCAACGGTGAGGAGTTGACGCGGAACAACCCGCAAGGGCATACGCTTGACTGCAATCATGTCCAGGATGCCTCCCGAAACCAGGCCACCGCCGGCGGGGTCCTGAACCAGCACCACTTTGCCGTACTCCCGCATGGCTCGCCACTCGGGGTGATGTTCGAAATAGAGCAGGACTTCATTAATGGCGTTCCAGTCGCCCATAGCCTGCTCTACGCGACCGTGCAGCCGCGCGACGAAGTCGCTGTCGAATGCGACTACCCAGCGGGCGCCGGACATCGCCGCATCCGCGACGGCTTGCTGGTAGCGCCTGCGCGTGATCACTGTTCTGGGCGGCGGTTCGTTGGCAATCCACAGCATACCGGCACCCCACGCGCGGACTGAACGGATAAACCCGGTATTCGTCTGGATCCACGTGGAGCCGGTAGGACCCGCATTACTCTCCATCAACACAACGCCCGGCCAAACGCCCTGGTAGGTTCCTATGACCGGAGCCTGGGAACCGAGTTGCAGGCGGCTTCGCGCGCGCAGTTCGATCACCGGCGCCTTCCCCGCCGCTTGCTTCACCGCGGTGGTTTCGGCGTCCAGGAAATCCCCGTCCATCACGATGCCATTGACTTTCGCTCCCAGCGCTTTGCGAGCCACCGCCACGGGCATCCTCACCGGGAGAGACGACCGCAAGAGTCACCAATCCTCGTTTTGCCGCCGCGTCAACGAAATCGGCGGTGTAGCTCTTCAGCAAGAGACAGTTGACCGGGCTGTCTGCCAGTAACTCCAGAGATTTCGCGTCAGACCACGGCCAACGTGCAGGAACCCAGTCAGAGGGCTGTGGCACGGCGGCGCACAACAGAGGTAGCCAACTTAAAATCACCGTCGAACGGGCTGCACGCGTCCACATCGGATTCCTTACTTGTGGCGGTCGACTCTCAACTCACCACTGCCTCTGGCAGGAGCGCTCAACCGCTCCATAAACAGATTCAAGAACCGCTCCACATCTACCGTCTGCGCGACTCGCGTACTCGCCACGCCCGCATCCTTCGGGAGCCGGTCAGCAGGCGTGAAC
>OCZU010003199.1_pt1 | contig 10366 bp, 6 predicted proteins | sample 1539001 | NCBI WGS metagenome assembly OCZU01 (sample SAMEA3539306, study PRJEB22396) | soil metagenome | biome: tundra; feature: field; material: soil | place: USA | collected 2010-05 | depth 0.15 m | reverse complement strand
GTTGGCTCGGGCTCGGTTAGCTCGGGCTCAGCCAGTTCGAGCTCGACCGGCTCGGCTGGCGGCGGATCCGTCGGCTCCGGCTCGGCAGACAGCACCTGCGCCCCGGCTGGCCCAGCGGCGGGCGGAGTCGGCCTGGCCGCACGGGCGGCAGCCGCGATGGCGTCGGGCGAGGTTCCGGCGGGGAAATACCCGAGGCCGCCGGCCCGGACCGTGCCGGCATCCAGGCGGGAAAACCGATCGTTATGGAATTCGCTGTCGCCGGTGTGGCCAAGGCCGCCGCGAACGGCAATAACCGGCGACCGGAGCAGGCAGCGCAGCAGCGTCCCCGGCTGGCCCGCCGCTATCCGCTGCACGCCATCAGCGGTGGTGACATCCGCCCAGGCGGCGCCGCTAACAGTGACCGCGAGCCCGACCCCGGCCGGGCCGAACGCCAGCACGGCAGGCTCTGGCTCGGCGTCGGCGCCCGCCGCCACCCGGCCGCTCATCGCGTCGATCTCAAGCGCGTCGGCGACCGCATCGGTGAATCGCCGGCCGTCTCCGGCTGAGCTGGCGATCTGTGCGTGCAGGTCGAGCAGGACATCGACGAAATGGCCCGAGCCCAGGCTGCTGAGCAGGATCAGGTCGCCATGGCGGGCCAGCACCCCGTCGCCCGGGACTGGCCACAGACCGGGCCGAAGACTCTGCTCGCTCACACTAGCCTCCCACCGTGAAAACGCCACCGGAGGAACGGGACGCGCATCGGCCCGTTGGCCACCAGCCAGACCGACAGCCAGACGGCGAGGAAGTCCACGCAGAAAGCGTCAGCAGGCACTACGCCGGTAATCCCCGGAATCGCGCCGGCCCGCAGCAGCAACCAGACCAGCAGTCCTTCGGGAACCAGCGTGACCAGGCCGAAGAATGTCGGCCAGTCCTTCTCCCAGCGCCACTGCATAACGAAATGGTAGAGACATTCCCAGCCGACGCCGAGCACGGCGACGGCCACCAGAATCGCGAAGCCGTTCTGATACGGGACGTGCAGCACGGGAGCGATGATAAGTGTCACCAGCCCGCCGATCACGGCCAGCAGCGCCAGCCGAGTCTGAATTCGGCCGCCGAGGGTGGGTAGCACGTCGTTGCCTCCTGTTCGCGGGCTGCTTGCGTGTTCTACGGCTGCTGGTTCCGCGCCCAGCGCAGCCACTGCTGCACCGAGCGCAGCGTACCGATTCGCCGGCAGAATCCGCGCGCGGCCAGATCGTCGGCGATCTCCTGGGCGGCTACCTGCAGGCCGAGAAAGGTATCCACGCCGGGAAAATAGCCGCCGAGCGTGGTCGCGCCGGACGCGTAGATGACCCCGGGGCCGCTGCCGGTGCCGCGTAGCTCAAAGGTCCGCTCCACGTCAAGCCGCCCGAGCGGGTTGCGGCCGACGCCGGAGTGCGCGAGCAGATCGGCCAGCACCCGGTGCTCGGAAATGTCAGCCTCAAGCCCGGTGCAGTCGATCACGAAGTCGGCGGCCACCTCGACCACGCCAGCCGACGTCTTGACCAAGCTGATGATCTTGCCGCCGTCCAGCCGCATCTGGTCCACCGTGCCGGTCAGCGTGCGGTACCAGCCAGCGCGGCGGCCCTCGTTCATCTGCGCCTGCCAGCGCCGCCGCCACGGTGTATTGGTGCCCCCCATCTGCTTGTAGGCCACGCCGCGCTGCTCCCCCTCCAGCGTGCGCATCCGCGCCTTCAGCTGGCCGCCCCACACCGACTTCGGATAGTTGAAGCCCTGGTAGGCGAAGCCGTTCCCGCCTTTGCGGCGGTTCCAGGCGTTGTGCCCGTGCGGGCCGCCGATGTACGTGCGGAACAGGTGCACGATCTCGGTCGACAGCCCGTCGCGGGCCCGGTCATCCATCAGCCGGGCGAGCACTCGCGAGGCGACGATGCCGCCGCCGCGGAGCATGACCACCAGGTGCTTGGTCTTGGCCAGCTCGTAGATGTGCTCGTGCTCTTCATAGGCGCTGACCACGTGGTAGAAGTCCTGATGCGCGGTGCGGAACTCCTGCAGCTCGGGCAGGTACCGCAGGCCCGGATAGCCGACGGCCAGATGCACGAACTCCGCCCGGTAGGCGAGCCGCTTGGTCGGCGCCGAGCCGGCCATCGGGGTCAAGATGATGAAGTAGCCGCCGCCCTGGCGCTTCCTGATCATCCTGACCTGGCCCTTGACCAGCATCTGCGACCAGCCGATCCGGTTGCTCTCGCGTTCCAGGCCGGTGAACACCTGGCCGGCCTTCGGCGTGTAGAAATCGGCCCACATCGGCTCGGTGAACACCTGCCACAGCGGCGCCAGCGAGCGGTCGCTGACCGCCTCGGCTAGGGCGTACGAAGGAAATCCCCAGATATTGTCCGGCCGCGACGCAGAGTCCGACCGGATCCGCTCGCTGCGCGGAATCTGCGAGACCCGGGTCAGGTACTCATAGGTCTTCCACGGGAACTCGATATTCGACAGCACGGCGATCCGCTCCGGCGCGACGCCGGCGATCCGCAGGTAGTCAACGGTCACGAACGATCCGATCCCGCCGCCCACGCTCACGAATGGCGCGTCCAGCACCGGGATCCCGGCCGCCTGCAGCATCGCGTCGGTCCACTGATCGGAGCGCAGCAGCTCGTCGGTCAGGTCTCCGGCTCCGCCGGTCGGAGCCGGCTCGGCGGGCACGGGATAGGGCACGATGGTGACCGAATCCGATCGCGCCGCCGCGCCGGGGGCGAGCCCGCCGCGCGCGATCGTGGCCTGCTCGACCCGCACGTCATCTCTGCCTGGCAGCTGCGTCGGCTCGTCCGTCGTCATTTCCCGCTCCGAATCATGCATGCCCACGCAACTAGCGCCGGACACCGGAATGGCGGACAAAAGTCCGCCCGTGGCGAGCAGCCCGGCGTGGGCCCGGCTAAACAACTCAGAGTGTCGCATGCGGCACTAGGTGCGACAAGACAGATCGGCATACTCCGACCGGACTCAGCGTGCGGACCCTGGTCCATAACCGTAGACGACCCACACCTGGCCGCGGGCGAACGGCATCCGCTGGCCGGTCGGCAGCGTAAACACGGTGCCGCCGTCCGCATCCGGGCGGGACCAGCGCACCTGGTAGGACCGTCCGTCGCGCAGCACGACGGCGCTTCCGCTGCCCACCGTATTGGCGAACGGCGGCCTGATCCCGAGCTCCAGGAATCCCGAGGTCGCGACGCGGACGTACTGCACCACTACGGTGCGGCCGCCGAGCTGGCCGCCCTCGGTCGCGTAGGCCGGCTTGCCGTCCATCCACACCAGCCACCGGCGCCCGGCCGATGACCACCGGAAGGTGAAGGCGGCAGCCGGGTAGGAGACGCTGTAGGAGCTGACCGGCTTGCCGCCGGCCGGGGCCGGCCCGAACCTGAATCCGATGTCGGTGGCCCGGCTCGCGTGCGGCGCCTCGGCCAGCAGCTGACGCGTCCTGGCATACAGGTTGTACGGCTCGATCCGGCTGAGATCCCGGTAGTAGCCGCCGACGATGCCCGCGTACAGGTTCACGATCCTGGCCCGCTCGACCACGGGAAGCAGCCGCGGCTGGGCTCCGGAGAAAGCGAACGCCGGGGTTCCGAATTGCCTGAGCAGCTCGATGTCCTCTTCGCGCGCGCTGCGCACCGGCCCGATGAGTGGCGGGATATGCGAGGAGAAAACGGCGAATATTCTGCTCAGCCCGCCCTCAACCGGTAGCAGATAGACAACATCGGCCTTTGTCAGCCCGGTTGGCGGCCTAGCCTGGGCGACATTGTCAATCTTGACAATCAGCTCGGGACCCAGTGACTTAATCGGCTCGCCGGTAAACGGCGACATCAGAGCCGTTCTCGTCGCAGTCGGTGACGACTTGCCAGGCGCCGGCTTCGCGTCACCCTGCAGCAGCAGGAAGCCGCCGATCAGGATCACCGCAGCGACCGCCGAGCTGGCTGCGGCGATCAGAGTCCGCCTGCTGACCTGCACCTGCTACCCCCTTCGGACCGGAGGCTACCACCACCGCCCGGGAGGCCAGGCTGGCTGACACAGGCTGGCTGACAAGGCTGGATGGCAAGGCTGGATGGCAAGGCTGGATGGCAAGGCTGGATGAATAACGCCGCCAAGGACAATGGGCGTTATTGCGATCGAAATATCTCAGACGCCCACCAGCATGCCGTCGTCGAGTCGCAGCGCGTCATCGGCCAGCTCAATCAGGACCGGATCATGCGTGGCGACCAGCGCGGTGATTCCCTCGGATTGCACCACCGTGCGCAGCAGCCGCATGATCTGGCGGCCGGTCTCGGAGTCCAGCTGCCCGGTCGGCTCGTCAGCAATCAGCAGCTGCGGGGTGCCCGCCAGCGCTCTGGCGATCGCGACGCGCTGCTGCTGTCCGCCGGACAGCTCGTTCGGCCGCTGCTTAGCGTGCTCGGTGAGGCCGACGACGCTCAGCATCGCCCGGACTCGCTGCTCACGGGCGCGGGCGTCGGTCCCGGCGATGCGCAGCGGAATCCCGACGTTCTCCGCTGCCGACAGGATCGGGATCAGGCCGAACGACTGGAAGATGAAGGCGACGGTCTCCCGGCGGAGCACCATCCGCTGCCGGTCGGTCATGGCGGTGACGTCGCGTCCGGCGACCTGCACCGATCCGCTGGTCGGCAAGTCGAGCCCGCCGATGATGTTGAGCAGCGTGGTCTTTCCTGATCCGGAACGGCCGACCAGCGCCGTCAGATAGCCAGGGCGGATCCGGCAGGACACGCCGCGGAGGGCATGCACGGCGGTGCTGCCGCTGCCGAACGTGCGGGTGACGTCACGGATCTCGACCAGGCCCGTCATGGGGTCTCCCGCGGCTGCCGCAGGTCCGGCCAGACGCCAATGTGGTCTGGCTCGGCTTCCAGCCTGACCCGGTCCCGCATGCCCAGCGGCGCGATCATGTCGCGTGGCAGCTGGAGCCGGCCTGCCCGGTCGAGAACCGCGTATTCGACCGCGTGCTGGGTCGCGTTGCCGGCCTCGTCCGCCGACGAATGCCGCAGCGTCTCGCTGCTCGTACGGCCGTCTCGCATCGCGACCGTGCGGCGCACCTGGCCGGACACCGCCGGATCGTGGGTCACCACCAGGACGGTGACGTCAAGCTCCGCATTGGCTGTCTGCAGCGCAGCGAAGACGTCCATCGCCGTCGCGCTGTCCAGCTCACCGGTCGGCTCATCAGCGAGCAGCAGCTTCGGGCTGTTCGCCAGCGCCGTCGCGATCGCGGTCCGCTGCTGCTCGCCGCCGGACATCGCCTCCGGGGTGCGGCCCGCGCAATGCGCCACGCCCAGGGTGCCCAGCAGCTCATCGGCCCGCTTGCCGCTCTTGCGGCGGCTGAGCCCGTTGAACGACATCGGCAGGATGACGTTCTGCCTGGCCGTCAGGTACGGCAGCAGGTTGCGCGAGGTCTGCTGCCAGATGAAGCCGACTGTCTCCCGCCGGTAGCGCAGCCGGTCGCGTCCGGTCATGGCGGCCAGGTCATGCCCGGCCACCCGGACCGAGCCGGCGGTCGGAGCGTCCAGGCCGGCCAGGATGTTCATCAACGTGGACTTGCCGCTGCCAGATGCCCCCACCAGCGCGGTCAGCTCGCCGGGGCCGATCAGCAGGTCAAGGCCCTGCAACGCCTGCACCTCGATGCCCTCGGCCGAGTAAATGCGGACCAGGTGGTCGCAGGCGACCAGCGCGCCCTCGCCGTAGAAAGCCCGAGCGCTTTCCGCCTCAGCGGCCAGCTCGCTGATTCCGGACGCAGCGGCAATGTCCGCCGCCCGGCCACCTGGCCCTGCCCCGCTCAGTGCTGATGCCGTCATCGGCCTCGCCTCCCTGTAGATCACTCACCGACCCGGAGCGCGCGTGCCGCGCCGCGGATCCGAGTGGTGGCGGACTGCGCGAACAAGGTAGCCAGCGCCAGGGCCAGCAGGCCCGCCGCCGCATAGCCGAGCACCGGCAGATCGACCCGGACTGGAGCGGCCGTTTCCGTGCCGGTCAGGGCCGACAGGTTAATAACCGGCCCGAGCAGCGGCACCAGCGCCAGCGCGCAGGCCGTGCCGCCGATGGTAGCGGCCGCTATGGAGGGCAGCGCCTCGGCGAAGACGAGCCGTCTGGCCTGGCCGGGCGACAGGCCCATGGTGGATAGCCTGGCCAGGGTCAGCTCCCTGGGCCGCGCGCCGAGCACCAGCATGATCAGCAGAATCGCCGCGCCAAAGACGCCGGCCGCCGCGGCGCCCTCAGCAAAGGTCACGTACGCGCCATGCGGCAGCGCCGCGCCGGTGAGCGCGGCAAGCGCGGTCGAGCGGAGCGTGACGACGGCGCCAGGCAGCATCCGGCGGACCACGGCCTGCAGCCGGCCCGCGTCGAGCGCAGGGCCGGCCACCAGCATCAGGGTCGGCGGCGGGGCAGCGCCGGCGGCCCAGAGCGGGAGAACCACAAACGGTCCCGTGCCGCCGGGCAGGGCTGCCGTGCTGGCAATCCTGCCGACGGAGCGGATCTTCAGGGTGCGGATGCCGGCCAGCACCGTGGTCCCCGGCCCGATCGCAGCGAGGGCGGCCGGAGACGCGAGCGCCGGCCTGAAGCCTGCCGCCACGGCCGCGGCCACCGGACTAGCCCGCCTGGCCAGGGCCGCCGCGGGGAACGGCGGGTCCGCCGTGTCCGCGATCAGGGCGGCGTAGCTAGCTGGCCGCACCACCACGATCCCGATCGTTGTCCCGTCCGCCGCTACCCCGGACAGCACGCTGACCGCCGCCGTCCGCTGCACGCCCGGCACCGCGGCGATGGCGCGCTGCACCGCCGGGCCAATCGGCTGCACCGACGCCGACGCGTCGATCAGCGCGTCGGCCCTGGTGCTCTGCCACGACGCGGCCACCTGGCCGCGCACCACTGCGGCCCGCAGCGTGCCGCCGAACGCGATCACGGCCAGCGCCAGCACCAGGGCGAAGGCGGGCAGCGCGGCCGATAGCGAGGACCGGGCCGCCCGGGCCAGGCCGACGAATGCGGTGACCCCATGACGCCGCCCGGCCAGCCGGACCAGCCAGCGAACTACCACCGGATAGCCGCGGACGACCACGATGGCCACCGGAATCGCCACCAGCACCGGCGCCGCGCTGGTGTACAGATCTGTCTGGCCCGGCGGCGGCTGACCTTGCTGCCTGAGCACTACCAGGCCGCCTATCGCCGCGAGCACCAGGGCGACATCAGCCACCAGCCGCCTGGTCCTGGCGGCACGGGTCGGCAGCCGGTCGGACCGCTCATCGCGCTGGCCGCCAGCCGGCGTCCCCCTGACGGCCAGCGTCGGCACGCTGATCAGCGCGACCAGTGTGGTCAGACCGGCCAGCCACCAGGCAAGCGGATCGTCGCCATCCGGGGTGAGGATCACCGCGATCGCCGCGCCGACCGCGGCGGCCGGGAGCACTACGACGATCCCGGTCCGCGAGGCAAGCCAGGCAAGCTGGCCGGGCGCGGCGCCACGGGCCCGCATCAGGCCGAATTCAGTGGCCCGCCGCTCGGCCATCAGCCGGCTGCCGAGCAGCAGGACGACGGCGCCGACGATGGCGAGGCTGACATAGAGCAGCGACAGCAGGTTGCCGAGCTGGCTCTCGGTCTGGATGAAGGTCTGCAGCGGATCGGCCAGACCCGACGACATGACCACCGATGTGGGCGTCAGAACGCTCTGAGTGAGCTCGCCTGCTCCCACGATCGCTCCGGCCAGATTGCCGCTCAGCTCCGGAGCCTGGTTGGCGGTGATGTGGCTGAGGTCGAGCGGGAAATCCCAGGACAGCCGCATCTGAGCGGTTCCGAACACGGTTTCAAGGTCGACTAGCTCGGCTGGCCCGATCATGACGGCGCCGAGCCAGTAACCGCCGGACTTCGTCATGTTGAAGGTGGCGGCAACCGCGTTCGGATCCGCGGTCCAGAAGTCCGATCCCGGTGCCACCGCACGCAGGATCCCGGTCACGGTCAAGGTGACGGTGGTGCCTACCTGCAGCTGTGAGCCCACATGCAGGCCGAACCGCGCCGCGGTGGCGGCCGTGACGGCAACCTGGAAGGTCGCTGCCCCGGGCCGCGCCGAGTCGCTGGTTGGCATGCGGCCAGCGGCTACCCTGGCGAACTGGCCCAGATGGCGGCGGTACAGGACCTCGACCTGCGGCGGGGTGCTGCCGTCATAGGCGCTGCGGGCCGCGCCGGTGACGGCCGAGTAACCCGTTGCCAGCCCGGACCAGCGGGCTGAGGCCGGCCCGAGCGGCAGGCGCCGCGCGATCAGATGCCTGGTGAGCTCGACGAAGGTGGCATAGAGGTCATCGGTCCCGATATGGCTGCCTGATGAGCCGGCCGCGAGATTCAGCGCGATGCCGAGCGAGGTGTAGTCGATGTCTGCCGCCACCGATCGCCCGGCCGCCGGGGTGCTGGCGAACAGATGCTGCAGCGCCGTGGTCCGGTAGCCCACGCTCGCCCGCGGCGTGGCCACGGCCACGAAAATGACGACGACCACCAGCGCCGCCAGCACCGCGCTCGCGGCGGCGCCCGTGCCAGTCAGCGTCGTCCAGGCCGCCCGAGCCCGACTGACCGCGGTCCTCACGTAACCTCCACAGCACGCAGCTGAGCAGCCGGATCTGGCCGGTAGGCGGCAGTGGCGGCCGCCACGAGCACCGGAACCGCCGCGATCGCGAGAGCCAGACCAACTGACGTCGCCAGCGGGATCTGCACCAGAACGGGCGGGACTGGCGCCGCCGCCGCCGCCGTGAGCGTGACGGCGGGAACCAGCAGCCTGGCCAGCACCGCGCCGAGCGCCAGACCGGTAGCCGCGGCCGGAAGGCTCACCGCCAGCGCCTCCAGGCAGAGCAGCCGGGCCTGGGTGGCGGCGCCGACGCCGAGCGCCGCGAGCAGCGCCGACTGCGATCGCCGTTCCCGTGCCCGGCCAGCGATGCTGACCGAGAATCCGAGAATCGCGATCAGCACCGCGGCCACGGCGATCGACTGCACCGCCCGCTGCGGGATAGCCGACAGCGGATCGCCCTGCAGCATGCTGCTCAGCTGAGCGCGGCTGGTCGTGACCGCTCCGGCTGGCAGGCCGGCCGGCGTGCCCGCGGTCGTCGCCAGCCACCACTGCCCGACCGGGACCGGCGTGGCGGACTGAGCGGCCACGATCTCCTGCGCCGATCCCAGATCGACGATCAGGCCGCCAGCCGGGCTGGTGACGGTGGGAAAGGTCCGCACCGCAGCGACGATCTTGACAGCCAGCGCGGCGGCGCCGGCCGAGACCGGAAGGACTGCGCCGACGGACAGATGCTCGGAATCGAGGAATGCCTGCGTGGCGATCCCCGGGATGACCGAAGCAGCAGGCGCGGTGAGTGAGAGCACCCCCGGCACCGGACCGAACGGGGGCTGCGGCGTGAACTCCGACTGGCCGGTGTGGCCGTAGCCAGGATTGAATCTCAGGGTCCGGTCGCGGGCCGGGCCGGACTGATACGGCAGCAGCGCAGGAGGCGCGCCTGCGGCGAACTCGATCTCCAGGCCGTCGGCGGACACCGCAGGCATCCACTGGGCCAGCGCCCGGCCCTGGGCAAAGGGGCTCGGAAAGGCTCCGGCCAGGGCGGCCGACGTGGCCAGGCCGTGCACCGCGAAGACGGCGGTCCTGCCAGCAGCCGCGACCACCGCCTGCCGTCCGCTGGGCACCGGCGGCAGCGTGTAGCTGAGCGACAGCGCGAGCAACTTCAGCGGGTAGATCGCCTGCCCGGTCCTGGAGAGCTCAACGACCAGGCCGTGGCTGCGCCCGTCGGCTGGCAGCTGGCCGGCCGCCATCGTGTAGACAGCGCCGGTGGCGTCGGCGATGGTGACGCTGGCGGTGGCCGGGCCAAGTTCGGATCGCGTGCCCAGATCCAGGCTCGCGATGATCTCCAGTCTGGCCGGGCGGCCCGGCAACGTGACCGACTGCCCGCTCCCGGCCGGGATGATCCGCCGCCACAGCGCCGCCGCAGGCAACGTGGACTCATCGGATCGCAGCAGGACGGTAGCCGCCGCCCTGGCCGCGTCCACGGCCAGCACCTGGCTTCCGCTGGACACGGCAAAAGCAGTGCTCACCGCCATGGCGGCGGTGACGCGCCGCGCGCGCGCGATGGTCGCGGCCAGCCCCATCGGCACCGGCACCGGCGTTTCCACTCGCACGTCGGCTCCGGCGGCGAATGCGGACTGGTCGAGCACCGACCGGCGCCAGCTCTGGTGCTGGGCGAGCGCCAGCGTGCCGGTGCCGACGGCGAGCACGACGAGCAGCATCGACGCGTTCTGCCGGACCGCGCGCCGGCTGATCTCCCAGCTTGCCATCGCGGTGCCGAGCCGCCGGGTCCTGGCCGCCAGCCGGTCAGCC
>OCZU010003198.1_pt1 | contig 10369 bp, 8 predicted proteins | sample 1539001 | NCBI WGS metagenome assembly OCZU01 (sample SAMEA3539306, study PRJEB22396) | soil metagenome | biome: tundra; feature: field; material: soil | place: USA | collected 2010-05 | depth 0.15 m | reverse complement strand
GCTGATCGACGCGCGGAACACCTGGACGGCCTACAAGGTGAACCGGCACACCGGCGGCATCATCTGGCAGCTGGGCGGCAAGCACAGCAGCTTCACGCTCCAGGCCGCCAACGGCCAGACGCTGGACAACGCGGGCGAGCTGTTCGCCTGGCAGCACGACCCGAACCAGGTGGGGCCCGACCTCTACACGTTCTTCGACAACGAGTCGGCGAGTACGCCCGAGCTGCCGTACAGCCGGGCGATCGTGGTCCGGCTGGACGAGCATTCCAGAACGGCCACGCTTGTCCGCTCGTACGACCAGCCGGAGGGCCTGTCGGCGCCGTCTCAGGGCAACGCGCAGACGCTGCCGAACGGTGACGCCTTCGTCGGCTGGGGCGCGCTGCCGTACTTCTCCGAGTTCAGCCCGTCAGGGGCCCTGGTGTTCAACGCCGAGTTCCCGGCCGGAGTGAACAGCTACCGGGCGTACCGGCTGCCGTGGCCGGACGGCGACGGACAGCACCGCCGCTAGCCCGCAAGAACCGGGCGGGCCGCCCGCACCATGGCGGCCCGCCCGCACCATGTTCGCTAGACCTGGCCGGGGAAGAAGCCGTGGCGGGCGAGCGGCTCGGTGATCTGCTGCTCCTCGTAGGCCAGGTGCGAGCCCAGGGTGTCGGTCAGCGCGTCGACCGCCTCCTGCAACTCGGTGAAGTCGCCCGGATACCTGACCAGGTTGACCAGGGCGCGGTCGACGTCCTGCACCACCTCGTGGATGATGACGTGCTCCTGCTCGAGCCGGTCGACCACCGGGACCAGGCCGGGATCGACCCGCCGCAGATGGGGGAAGATCGCCCGGTCCTCGAGCCCGTGGTGCTGCGTGACCATGCTGCAGTAGGCGGCGCAGTAGGCGCCAAGCGTCCAGTTGTTCTGCCGCATCGTCATCTCGTTCAGCACGGCTCGCGCCCGGCCGGCGGTCATGGTGCCCTGCTTCACCTGCCGAAGCAGGTCGCGCACCTGGCTCAGCTCCTGCCTGAGGTGATCGTGCACCTCGGCCAGGTGGCTGCCGACCGCCCTCCCCCGGTCGGTATAGACGTAGCCCTCGGGGGCCGGCGGCCCCACCGGCCGGGTCGACTCGTCCCAGCGCCCGTGACTGCCGTGGCCGCTGCCTGATACCGGGAAGGCCGGCGGAGAGGTGACCGCCGGATCTGCCCCGGATCGCAGGCCGATGCCGACGGCAGCGGACTTGGCTCGTGCCCCGGGATCGGTCCGCTCGGCCGCCACAAGCTCGCGCACCGCCGGCGCGACCTCCTGCCCGAAACGCTGGATCGCTTCCGGGTCGTCGCCCGCCAGGATGAAGCCGGAGATGCCGAAGTCCAGCGCCAGGCCCGCGAGCTCCTCCGCCCACTGGCCGGCCGGCCCGGTCAGCAGGCCGGTCCCGGAACTGGAGAACTCACCCGAGATGTTGAGGAGCCTGCGCACCGAACGGGCGTCCCTTCCGGCCTCGGCGGCACCGGCGTCGATCCGCGCGCTGGAGTCGGCCAGCTCGGCGACGCCGTTCGGCAGGTACGACAGGCTCGCCAGCCAGCCATCGGCGGCGGCGCCGATCAGAGCGAGCATGCGCGGCTTGTAACCGCCGACCCAGATGCCGATCGGGTGCGCGGGAGCCGGGCCGCGCTTGGCGCCGGTGACCTGGTAATGGGCTCCATCCACCCGGACACCGCCGCGCTGGTCCGCGGCCCAGACCTCGCGGATGATCGTGATCGCCTCGCCGAGCGCGTCGACCGCCTCCCGGGGGCTCAGCCGCCGGCCGCCTGAGGCTTCGATCGCGTCCCAGAACGCACCCGCGCCGAGGCCGAGCTCGACCCGCCCGCCGGTGAGCAGGTCGAGGCTGGCGGCGCTGCGAGCGAGGACGACGGGCTGGCGCAGCGGCAGGTTGATCACGTTCGCGGCCAGCCGGACGCTGGTCGTCGCCGCAGCGACGTAGGACAGCAGCGTCCACGTGTCGAGGAAGGCGGGCTGGTAGGGGTGATCCTGGAAGGTGACCAGGTCTAGTCCCGCCTGCTCGGACAGCTGCGCGAGCGCGACCACGTGCTGCGGGTTCGCCGCCGCCGGGGTGATGAAGCTGCCGAATAGCAGCCCGTGCCCGTAGTCGGTCATATCGTCCTTCCGCTCCTGGTGGTCTGCAGCGTCAGACGCGGCAGCCCGTACGCACGCAGCATACCGGATTAAGTTGAATGCTCAACCGTTCGCTGCACTCCCTGCGACACTTCCTGCCCGACTGGGTGGGCACGACCCGTATGTCGAGTCCGGCACCGGCAAGCCGTTGCCGGCCTGACAAAACTGTTACTGTTCCGGCGTGGCGGGATACAGCGGAGATATCGGCGAGCAAAATGCCGTGACCTCCTACCGGGACCTGCGCAGGGGAATCGGCATTCTCGGTCTGGTGCTGCCCTTCGCGCTGGTCATCGGCAATCTGGGGCTGGAACGGTCGATCAGCGCGTTCTACTACACCGACATGCGCAACTGGTTCGTCGGGACTATGTGGGCCACCGGCTTCTTCCTGATCTTCTACCGGTATGGCAAGCCGGACACCGTGCTGAGCAGCATTGCCGGGGTCCTGGCGATTCTGGTCTCACTCTTCCCGACGACCCCGGAAGAGCTGAATCCGCCTACCCACCAGGTGGTGATCGGCGCGTTCCACCTGGCTTTCGCCGCCGGCTTCCTGCTGCTGCTGGCCTACTTCTGCCTCTTCCTGTTCACCAGGTCCGATGTCGGCCCGCAGGACCTGACCAGGCGCAAGAAGCTGCGCAACAAGATCTACCGCGGCTGCGGCATCGCGATTACCGCGGGAGTCGTCATCGCGGCCCTGTTCCAGTGGCTGACCTCGAACACGTTCCGCGATGCCTGGCACCCGGTGTTCTGGGGCGAGGCAGTCGCGGTCGTCGCGTTCGGCATCGCCTGGCTGATCAAGGGCGAGACCTTGTTCGCTGACCGGCCAGAAGAACCGCCGCCGCCGCGGCTGGCGGCCTGAGGCCTCAGCGAGCCCGGCGGCCCGCCGCCACCCAGCCTGCCCGACCCGGTCCCGGCAGGCGCACCGGGCATCCTCATCGGTAACCGGTGTGTTACGGTAGCCTGGCTGTTACCAAGGGAGACAGGATGGCGCAGGCACGTGCCTCGGGTGATCCGTTCGAGGCGCTGGGCGACCCGAACAGGCGCGAGATCCTGCGGCTGCTCGCGGCCGGCGACAAGCCGGTCACCGAGCTCGCCGCGGCGCTGCCGATCAGCAGGCCGGCCGTCTCGCGTCATCTGCGCCTGCTGAAGGAGGCGGGGATGGTGGCCGAGCAGGCCAGCGGAACCCGCCGGATCTATCATCTGCGCGATGAGGGGATGCACGCCATCCAGGCCTACCTGGAGCACGTCTGGGGTGATGCCGCCGCACGGTTCAGGCTGCTCGCCGAGAACACCGGCGATCCGGAGCGGTCATGACTGAGCCGCTGCGGATGTCCTTCGACGTCGACTGCTCGCCGGAGCACGCGTTCAGCGTCTGGACCGCGAAGATCGGCACCTGGTGGCCGCCCGACCACACGGTCACCGGTCGTGCCGAGTCCGTCGTCCTGCAGGGCGACGTCGGCGGGCGGATCTATGAGCGCACGGCCGATGGCGAGGAGCATGACTGGGGTGAGGTGACCGTCTGGCAGCCCCCGACGAGGCTCGCCTACCTGTGGCACCTCGGGCAGGACCAGGCCGACGCCACCGAGGTCGACATCCGCTTCATCGCCCGGGGTCAGGCAGCGACCCGGGTCGAGATCGAACATCGAGGCTGGGAACGCCTGGCCGATGCGGCCGAGCAGCGGCGCGACCGGAACCTGGCCGGCTGGCAGGGCGTGCTCCCCCACTTCATGGCCGCGATCAGGGAAATAGCCCGCGAGCAAGGAAGGAGAACTGTGATGGCCGCAGGGACCAGGCAGGAACCGTGGGAGCTCAAGACTCCGCCGGGGAGTTCGGGCTACACCATGTACGCCGACGACCAGGCAGATCCTCCTGCGCTGGTCTGCCAGGTCGGCTCGACCACGCTCAAGTACCACCTGAGCGCCATCACCGAACTGCACACCTGGCTGGCCGAGCAGGGCGACTGGGTGCCGCTCGGAGCCGCCGACGAGAAGAAACCAGCTGCCGATGGCACGGTCGAGGCCTGGGGCCGGTCACCTGACAACCCGGTCGGCGGCTGGTACGGGCTGCGCAACGGCTACCGCGGCCGGTTCGGCATGTACCTGCCTCCCCTGCTTGAGGAACTCGGCCTGGCCGAGCTGACCCACGACCCGCGTAACAACAAGATGCGCGCGATCTGACGGGAGCTGACGATGACGATCGCAAAGGTGATCAGGTACCGGACGAAGCCGGAGTGTGCCGAGGAGAACGAGCGGCTGATCCGTCAGGTGTTCGCCGAACTGGCCGAGCAGCATCCCGAGGGGCTGCGGTACGCGGCCTTCCGCCTCGATGACGGCGTGAGCTTCGTGCACGTGGCCCTGCTCGACGGCGAGGAGAACCCGCTGACGGCGTCGGCCGCGTTCGTGGAGTTCTCCTCCGGGGTCAGGGACCGCTGCGTGGAGGGCCCGTTTCCGGCTGACGCCGCGGTTGTGGGCGCCTACCGGCTGCCCGTCGACTGGCCGGCCGGCTTGCCCGCCGACTGAGCAGGCGCGGCAAGTCAGCGCGACCCGGCCGGGTCACGAGCGCGGCAGGTCAGCGCGACCGGGCCTGGTCACGGGCGCCGCTGCCACTGCGGCGCACGCTTGTCGAGGAACGCGCGCATCCACTCGCGCGCGTCGGGCAGCTGGCTCGTGGCGGCCATGACCTCGATGGCGTAGGCGTACGCCTTGGCCTGGTCGAGGTCGATCTGGGCATAGAGCGCCTGCTTGCCGATGCCCTTGCTCTGCGCCGATCCTCTGGTGACGCGCTTGAGCAGGTCGTAGACGGCCGAGTCGAGCTGGTCGGCGGGCACGACCTGGTTGACCAGCCCCCAGTCGAGCGCCGTCCGCGCGTCAATGGCGTCGCCGGACAGGGCCAGCTCGGCGGCCCGCTTGCGCCCGACGTTCCTGGCGATCGCCACCATCGGCGTGTGACAGAACCAGCCGCCCTTGCCGCCCGGGGCGGCGAACCCGGCGTCCGCACTGGCCACCGCGAGGTCGGCGGAGGCGACCAGCTGGCAGCCCGCCGCGGTGGCCAGCCCGTGCACCCGCGCCACGACCGGCTGGGGAACCTGCTGGATGAGCGTCATCAGCTCCGTGCAGGTCACGAGCAGGGAACGGACCGCGGCGAGATCGGCGTCGGCGACATCGGCGAGGTCATGGCCGGCGCTGAACACCGGGCCGTTGCCGGCCAGCACGATGCCCAGCGCCTCGCTCTCCCCGATCTGCGCGAAGGCCGTGATGAGCTCGCGCATGTGCGCCAGGGACAGCGCGTTGCGCCGCTTCGGCCGGTTCATCGTCACGGTGGCGAACTCGCCGGACCAGTCGACCAGGATGTGCTCGAACTCCATCACTGCCTCCTCCGCACTAACTGCAGCCTACGTCGCCACTATGCGGCGCCCGAGTTGTTCTTACCGGGACTCATCCGCGATGCGCTCCACGGCGCGGTCACGCATGGCACGGGCGAGCTGCGTGCGGGACCGCACGCCAACTTTGGCGTAGATCTTGGTCAGCGTGGACTCGACGGTCCGCACGCTCACGAACAGCTCCGCCGCCACTGCGCGGTTGGTCATGCCTCTGCTCACGAGCTCAGCTACCCGCAGCTCCGTCTCGGAGAGCTGGCCGGTCCCGGGAACGCGGCCGCTGACCCTGGCGATTTCCTCCCTGGCCCGGCCGGCCCACAGCGCGGCAGATGCGCTGTCGAAGAGCTCGATTGCCTCAGCGAGCGTCTCGCGAGCGGCCCGGCGCTGCCGCAGCCGGCGGCGTACTGAGCCGAGCACGAGCAAGGTCCTTCCCCGCTGGACCGGCTCCGGGGTGAGACGATCCTGGATTCGCAGCGAACTGGTGAGTTCGGCAACCGCCTCGTCCGCTCGCCCGCGGGCCGAGGCGAGCGCTCCCCTGCAGCGCGCGGCGCCTGCCGCCATGACCGGGCTACCGTCGGTGTCCCCGAGGCCGGCTAGCACGGATTCTGCTTCGTCGAGGTCGCCGGCGCCGATCAGCGCCTCGATGGCCTCAAGGACCTGGAAGTTCGTAGGCCGCCTCCGGACGCCCGGGTTCTCCCCGACCAGCGGCCGCAGCCGGGCGGCAGCCGTGCCGAACTCGCCGAGTGCCAGGTCCACCGATCCGAGGAGTGCCTCGTTAGCCAGCATGTACACCCGGTCACCGGCCTTGCGGGACAGGTCAATCCCGCGGCGTGCGCGCTCGCGGGCCTGGCCGGGCTGACCGAGGTGCAACGCCGCGAACCCGCAGCCGAACAGCAGCGCGCTGGTGAGCTGACCCAGGTCAAGCTGCTCGGCTATGGCCAGGCCGGTCTGCGCGAGCTCGGCGCCCCGGTGCGGATCGCCGGTCCGCGTCGCGATCAGCGACAGCCTGAGCAGGACGTCCGCGCGCACATACTCGGCACCCTCCGCTTCGGAACGGGCCAGAACTCGTTCCAGCGCCGCCCGCGCCTCGGCCAGGCGCCCCATTCCCATCAGGTACATCCCGGCCCACTCACTCGGCGGTTCGACCAGACCAACCGGACCCAGCCGTTCCTCGATCTCGAGCGCGCGTTCAAGCTGGCGCTCATCGACCATGTGGCCGCACATCCAGTCGAAGAGGAAGGCTTTCCCGAGCAGCGAAGCCAGCAAGGCAGGGTCACCGGCGCGCTCGGCATAGTCCAGCGCCCGATGAGCCTCCGCGCGGCCCCGTTCGGCTTCTCCCCTGATCGTCCAGTGATCGGCCAGGAAGGAGTGGATGCTGGCTCGCAGCAGCGGGGCCTCGCCGGCTTCGGCGAGCGCATCCTGCAGCAGCCGGGTCGAAACCTCGAAGTCATCCTCGCTGTTCCAGCCCAGCCTGGCCAGGGCCTCGGCGCGCCGGGGGCCGGAGGGCGCGGTGTCGGCAAGCCGGCGCAGGAGGGCAGCCGCCGCGCGGGTCTCCCCGGCGACGGCGAGCAGCCTGCCCGCGTCGAGCAGGCGCTTGTGCCTGTCGTCGGCATGGTCGCCGGGGGTCAGTGAGGCGGCGAGTTCGAACAACTCGGCCGCGGTCGCCGGCGCGCCCCGGAGCTCGGCTAGCCTGGCCGCCTCGTCGAGCCCGGCCGCGATCTCATCAGACGGGGAATCGGCGGACAGAGCCAGGTGGCGAGCCTTCTCCTCGGCGTTCACGCCACTGGCGGCGGCGAGCGCGTGCAGCTGACGGCGCCTGGCGGGAGGGATGGCGCCAAGGACCGCGGAAGCCAGCAGCGGATGGCTGAAACGCAGCCTGCCCGCGTCCTCCTCGACCACTCCCGCCCGGACCGCGGCATCCAGATCGCTGCCCGGCACTCCGGCCGCGAGGTAACGATCCACTGGGGCGTCCGGCATGACGGCGACAGCGTCAAGCGCGTGCAGCACCGCCGGCGGCAGCTCCCCGAGCCGCTCGCCGACCAGACCGCTGAGAGTCTCAGGAACCGGCAGCGGGCCGCTGGCCACCCTGGTGATCCCGCGACGGGTGAGGGCGCCGCCGATCTCCAGCGCGATGAACGGATTGCCCGCGGATTCGGCGTGAATCCGGCGCAGCGTCGGCTGCGAGAACGACTGGCGCAGCCTGATCCGCAGCACGCGGTGCAGTGCGCCTACACTCAGAGCGCCCAGCGGCAGGTCGGTAACGACGAGGTCGGAGCGGTCAAGTTCAAGCGGGAACTGCCCGCTGGCGCTGTCGGTCCGTTGCGCGCACAGCAGCCCGACGGGCGCACCCGCGACCCGCCGTAGCGCGAACCCCGCGGCTGATCCGGTCGGTGCGTCGAGCCACTGGACGTCGTCGATGACCACCAGCACGGGCGCCGACGCCGCCAGCACGAGCAGCGCGTTCCTCAGTGCCGCCGCGATCACCCGCGGTTCCGGCGGCGTGGGCGGGGCGTCGTCGATGAGCAGCGCAGCGCCGAGAGCCCGCCGCTGCGGTGCGGGGAGCCCGGGCAGGACGACATCAAGATGCCCGCCGAGCAGATCCGCCAGGCCCGCGAACGCCAGCCGCATGTCACGCCGCGACGGCTGCGTTCGCAGCACGGTGTAGCCGCGGCCCGCGGCGTGATCGACGCCCGCCCTCAGCAAGGTGGTCTTCCCTGCCCCGGCCTCCCCTGCAAGCACCAGCGCCGCGGGCGCGGACGCCAGCCCGGCCAGGAAGTCCTCGAGCATGCGCAGCTCCGCGTCCCGCCCGATTACCTGCCATGACATGGCAGCACGATAGCCGCGTTTGCTGTTATCCCCCAGCGACGGCGAAGCGGGCAGCTAGCTGAGCCCTCTGAGCCCCTGAAGCACGCGCTTCAGCGACTCCGCCGGCAGCGCGGCGACCTGACTGTCGCCGGTGGCTGCTCCCGGCCGGTGCGACGGCATGGCCGCGGGAGTCCCGGCCGGCCGGCCGGACGGCGACCCCGGCCTGGTTCCGGCCCGGTAGGCCACGCTGCGGCCCGCACTGACCAGGCCGGCGGCAAGATCGAGGCTCGCCATCCGCCTGGCCTGGCCCGCCGCCTCGGCCTGCACCAGGTCTACGGGCAGCCGGCAGAACGATTGCGCCCAGTGCGTTCTCGCGGATTCGAACCGGGTCCCAGCAAGGAGGGATTCCGCCGCGAGCGGCACGGTCAGGACCGTCACCGCGTCAACCACGATCGATCGCAAGATGGCGTGCAGCTGGTCGACCGTCAGCCAGCCACGCCGGAGGAGAATCGTGCCGAGATCGCGGTCAGGCCGGTCCTCGCTGTCAAGAAGTTCCCGCACCTCGGCGGTCGGCTGGAGAACGCCGTACAGGCGGGCCACCAGGTCCGGGCTCCACGAGGCCCGGGCGAAGGTGATGTGGCTCTCGTCGAGGTAGACAGCCCCGTCAGGATTCCCGTCGATCTCCAGGACGCCGGTGACGTTCTTGCGGGCGAGACCCTGGAGAACGGCAGCCAGCCGCGGGCCCGCTTGGTCGCCTGATCCGGCCAGTCGAGATCACTCCTCTGCCAGGCCTCAGGCCGCCCGTCCGGCGACCTGACCAGCCAACTTCGATCCGATGGGACGTCAACGCCACAGGTCACCAAGCGTCGCAGGTCACCCTGTGTAACGAAACTCCCGGCAGGCTACTTTGCCCCCATGACGGTTGCAAGCAACACGCTGCGGCGAGTCGGCGATCAGCCAGCCGGGCCGGTCATGAGGACCACGATCGCCGAGTGGCGCTGGCCGCCGCGGTCGACCCAGCCGATGCTGACCCGGTCGCCCGGGTGATGCCGCTCCAGCGTCGCCTGGAGCTCGAGCGGCGATCGCACCCGCGCGCCGCCAGCTTCGACGATCAGGTCACCAGCCGCCAGTCCTGCGCTGCTGGCCGGGGATCCGGCGAAGACCCCGGCGACGACGACTCCGCTGCCGGCCGGCCCGCCCGGCGCCCGGACCCGGCTGGCAGGCCTGACCGCCACGCCGACGAAACCGGTCGCGCCGATGTGCACCGTTGCCGAGCTGGCCCCCGCGTCGATCTGCCGGGCGATCGACAGCGCGTGGTTGATCGGGATCGCGAAGGCCGTCGTCTGCCCGCTGAGCCGGAATCCGGCGGAGGCGGCCGTGTTCATGCCGATCACCCGCCCGGTGCTGCTGACTAGCGGGCCGCCAGAGTCGCCTGGCTTGATCGGCGCGTTATGGCTGATCAGCCCTCTGAGCTTCTCCGTGGTGCCTGCCGTCCCGTCGGACGCCGTGACCGGTGCGTTCACGCTGACGATCCGGCCCGTCACCACTGACGGGGTGCCGCCCTTGCCCCCAGCGTTCCCGAGGGCGGTTACCCTCTGGCCGACGGCGGCGGTGGCCGAGTTGCCCGTCCGCACGGTCTGCAGCCCCGACGCGCCCTGCAGCTGGAGCAGCGCGACGTCGTCGCTGCGGTCGTACCCGAGCACGGCGGCGCGGTAGGTGCGCCCGTTGCCGACATCGGTGACCCTGATCGACGTGGCGCCCTCGATCACGTGGTTATTAGTCAGCACCTCCCCTGACCGGGTCAGGACCATCCCGGTGCCAGCCGCCTGCGCCTGCTGGTAGCTGAGGGTGGTGACGATGTCGACCAGCCCAGGGTCCACGCGGACGGCGATGCTCGCGCGCGCTGGCGCCTGGTGCCCCGGCGAGACCGCCGAGGTCCGTGAGTTCAGCCCCCAGAGGCTCGTCAGGGCGATTACGAGGATGCCGAAAGCGGTCAGCAGCCTGCGGCGCGCGCGGCGGAGCGGGCCGCTGCGCCTGCCT
>OCZU010003197.1_pt1 | contig 10370 bp, 8 predicted proteins | sample 1539001 | NCBI WGS metagenome assembly OCZU01 (sample SAMEA3539306, study PRJEB22396) | soil metagenome | biome: tundra; feature: field; material: soil | place: USA | collected 2010-05 | depth 0.15 m | reverse complement strand
CCATCTGAGCTAGAGAGCCGTGGTCGGGCTGGCGGGACTTGAACCCGCGATTTCCTGCTCCCAAGGCAGGCGGGGTGGCCAATCTCCCCTACAGCCCAGTCTGGATGGGAGGGATCGAACCTCCGGTCTCGTACTCCCGAAGCACGCGCCTTACCGCTCGGCTACACCCAGCCAACGTGGACCGCCAGAGATTCGAACTCTGAACCTTCTCCTTGCAAGGGAGTTGCTCTGCCAATTGGAGCTAGCAGCCCATGGCGGCGGGCATGGGTAACCCGCCGCTTTGTGCTTCCCACTGTGGAGTTGGCAATATGCGTGCCCATACAAGGGCCTTAACGCAGGGACGGCAGGAATCGAACCCGCAACGGCCGGTTTTGGAGACCGGAGCTCTTCCTAGTTGAGCTACATCCCTAGGATATGAACGGCAAAAGAAAACCGCCCGCCGGGTGTTCCCGGGGGCGGCTGACGGTTTCCGCACATCGCGTCTACGTCAGCGCCTCCCTGGGCATACCCAGCCTCGGCTGAGCGAACATGGCATTATGCCGGTATCGCTCGGTGCTGGGTGACCAGGGCTTCAACGGGGTGATCCTTTCTCGTTTAATGCGTTAATAGAAGAATACCTGACGCCAGCCACATGGCAACAGATTTTTCGGGCCGGTTCGCACCGGCCCTGCCGCGGATGCAGGTGCGGCCCCCGCGCGGTCTTCCCGCCGGATGGCCGGACGCGGTACCGACAAAAGAAGCCGCATGCCGACAGCGGTACTCGTGTCACTACACGAGGCATGCCGCCGGCATGCGGCCAGGACTGACTGCTAGTGGCTAAGCGCCAGATGAGGGCGGGAATCCGGTCGGGTCGTCGGCCTCGGGGAACCCGGTCGGAGCCGGGTCCGGCTGCGGAGTCTCCTGGGCGTCTGCCGCCGGGGGGAACGCGGCCGGAGCCCCCGGGGGGAACCCGGTCGGAGCCGCCGCGGGGAAACCAGCCTGCTGGCCAGCGTCCGGGAACGACGTCGGCGCCGAACCAGGGAATCCAGCCGGAGCTGCAGCCGCAGGGAAACCAGCCGAAGGCGCCGCCGCAGGGAAACCAGCCTGCTGGCCCGGGTCAGGGAACGACGATGGGGCTGCCCCTGGGAATCCGGCCGCGGGCTCTGCTCCGGGGAAACCAGCCTGCTGACCAGCGTCAGGGAACGACGATGGTGCAGCCGCTGGGAATCCAGCCGCGGGCGCCGCCGCGGGGAACCCGGCCTGCTGGCCCGCGTCAGGGAACGACGTCGGCGCCGAGCCGGGGAAGGACGTTCCCTGACCCGCATCCGGGAATCCGGTCGCCCCACCCGATTGCGGGAAGGACGGCTGCCCGCCGCCATAGGCCGGGGCGCCGCCGTATGCGGGCGCCCCGCCATATGCCGGGGCGCCGCCATATGCGGGAGCAGCTCCTGGCGGCATCGCTGACGCGTTCGGGTCGACTGGTGCGGCGCCGCTGAGGAACTCACCCGGCCGCATCTGATTCGCCAGCTGCTGAGCCTGGGCCTGGGCGGCTTGCTGAATCAGGTTGACTCCGTGCTGCTGCTCATGCGCTGTGAGCTCAGATATCATCTGCGTGATCTGGCCCTCGGTCTCGGCAGTGCCGCGGCCGGTGCGCTCGGCGAGGACTGCGAGGCCGAGGCTGCGGAGCAGCCCGTCCGACTTCCTGCCCGACTGTGACTGGTCGAGCTTGGCCATGCCCGCGCTCGCCGTATCCTTGGTCTGCTGCGCGAGCGTGGTCGCCTGCGCCTTGACCTTGTCCATCCATGCCATGGTTTTCCTCCGGGGTTTGGGGTTCCGCGTCGCGACCGGCGATCGCCGCGTCAATAGGCTCAGCTGGCCAGCACGAGAACTCACTGGCCAGCATAGGCGCGGCAGCAACTGCACCGGTAGAACTGCGGATGATCCGAAATGCGTCCGGCCCGACCGAGCTTGGTTACCGATGAGACCTCAGCACGTCGTGCTGGTCGTCGCCGTCGTGGGGCCCTGGGTCCGCGTGCACGAGCGCCGCGGTCAGGCGCGGCAGCGCGTGCAGGAGATTGTGCTCGGCGCCCACTGCCACCCGGTGCGCCTGCACCGCGGTTGAGCTGGCATCGACGACCACCTCGCACTCGGCCCGCAGATAGTGCCCGATCCAGCGCAGCCGGACCTGGCCGACATCCAGCACGCCCGTCGTTCCGCGCAGCACCTCCCCAGCCTGCTCGACCAGCGACGGGTCCACCGCGTCCATCAGCCGCCAGTAGACCTCCCGGCCGGCCTGGCGGAGCACGGCCAAGATCGCGACCGTGATCAGCAGGCCGACGACCGGGTCTGCCCAGTCCCAGCCGATCGCGACGCCGCCCACTCCGAGCAGGACGGCCAGGGAGGTGAACCCGTCGGCGCGGGCATGCAGTCCGTCCGCGACGAGTGCGGCCGAGCCGATCTTGCGGCCGACCCTGATCCGGTAGCGGGCAACCAGCTCGTTCCCGGCGAAGCCGATCAGCGCGGCCGCGGCGACCGCGAGCAGCGTGGTCACCGGTCGCGGATGCGCCAGCCTGGACCCGGCCTCGAACGCCGCCAGCGCGGACGACGCCGCGATGATCAGGACGATCACCACGCCTGCCAGATCCTCCGCGCGCCCGTACCCGTAGGTGTAGCGCCGGTTCGGCGGCCGCCGACCGGCCACGAACGCGATCCCCAGCGGAACTGCCGTCAGCGCGTCAGCGGCGTTGTGCAGGGTGTCGCCAAGCAGTGCTACTGAGCCGGACAGGCCCGTTACAACTCCCTCAAGCACCGCCGTGCCGCCGAGCACCGCGAGTGAGATCCAGAGCGCCCTGATCCCCTCGGCGCTGGCCTCCATCGCCGCGTCCACCTTGTCGCCTGAGTCATGCGAGTGCGGCCGCAGCACATGCCGGAACCGCCCCAGCCAGCCCGCCAGGCCAGACCGGCTCCCGTGCTCGTGCTCGCCCCCGTGCTCGTGCCCGTGCTCGTGCCCGTGATCGCCGTGCCCGTGATCGCCGTGGTCTGCCTCGTGGTCGCCGTGCCCGTGATCGCCGTGTGCTGACTCGTGGTCGCCGTGCTCGTGGTCGTCGCGGGAGTGCCCGTGATCTGGATGCTGGCCGCTCATGCCATCAGAATGCAGGAAGATCAGGCTCGGGCGGCGGCCAGCTCGGCTGCGACACCCCTGGCGATCACGAGAGCGTCGGCGGCGACGTTGACCAGGCGGCAGCCATTCTCCCGGTACAGCCGGGCCGTAGCGCCATCCGCTGAATGCACTCCCACTGGTTTGCCCGCCGCGGCGCAGGCCGCCCAGATCTGCTCAAGCGCCGGGCGCAGCACGCTGTCCTGCGGGTCGAGCTCACAGCCGAGCGAGTACGACAGGTCCCGCGGCCCGACATAGATCCCGTCCACGCCGTCGATAGCGAGTGTCGCCTCAAGCTCGGCCATCGCCGCCCTGGATTCGACCATAATCAGGCAGAACGGCTCGCTCGTGCCAGCCAGCGCACCACCGCCGGACCGGTACCCGGCCGGCGGGTAGTGGCACGCGCCGACCGCGGCGCTGGCCTGCCCGGCCGATTCCACGTTGGGCACGATGACCCCGGCACAGCCGAGATCGAGCGCGCGCCCGATGTCGGCCGGGTGCGCGTGCCGGACCCGGCCCACCGGTGTCGCGCCCGCAAGCCGGATCGCGGTGGTCACGGCCGGCAGGTCGCGCTCGGTCGCGCCGCCATGCTGCAGGTCGATCACGACGTAGTCCAGGCCAGCCGCCGCCATCGCGCGGACAGAAATGACGTCAGGGATCGTGGCCCAGCCGCCAAAGAGAGTCTCGCCGCTAGCCAGACGGGCGCCGAACGAATCGTTATGCATGAAAATGATCTTAACCGGGCGGGCGGTCAGTCACCGCGCGGGACGTAGCCCAGCTTCCGGCCTGGTTCATTCGACGAGCAGGTAACGATCGCCACCTTCAAGGTCCGGGCGCAGCGCGTTGCCCAGGTGCTCGGAAACCCGCCAAGCTCAGCGGACTGCGGCCCGTGATCATGCGGCCAGGTGGCTGGCAAGCAGCGACACGCAAGTGGCAATCTGCCTGCACCGCAGCCGCTACTGTCGTTGCGATGAAGTGTTGGCTGCCGGCTGGCAGGTACCTGGCCGCCGGGAAGGTGTCCGCGGTAACCGTGCCGCTGTCCAGCCCAGGACTGTGGCTGACCGGCGCGGAACGCGGGCTGATGCTCGCCGGGCTGTCGGTCGCGCTGGGCGGGCTGGCCGGAAGAGGGCTTGCCAGGAACTACAAGGGAGCCGGCCCCGCCCCGCTGCCTGACCCGTGGGCACTGCGTGGCAGCCTGCTCGGCCTGGCGGCCGCGGCCGCGCTGGTGCTCACCGCGCTCGCCGATTCCGGCCTCGCGGCGGACCTGGCTCAGCCGCCAGTGGCGGGCCTGCGCACAGCGGCCACACTCGTGATCGCAACCGCCGAGGCCGGATGCTTCGCCGTCGCGGCGATCCTGCTGCGGCTGCGGCGGCCCGGGCCGAGCGTGCTGCCATTGCTCGGGGTGGTGGTCGCCGAGGCGGTGCGTGCGCACCCCGACGGCGTTGTCCCTGTGGCTGGCGCGCTGCTGACGTTCTGCCACGTGCTGCCGGCGGTGCTCTGGGCCGGGATGCTCCTGTACGTGCTCCGCGCCGCGTACGCCTGGCGGGCCGACCCGCCGGCCATGCGCGGCCTGATCCGGCTCTACGGAAATGCCGCGGCCTGGCTGGTCGGCACCGTGGTGGTCACCGGCGTGATCTCCGCGCTAGTGCTCGTGCCACTCGGATCGCTGCTGACCACGACATACGGGTGGTTCGTCGTCGCCAAGGCCGCGCTCGTCGCCATCGCGATCTGCCTGGCCGCGGCCGGCCGGGTCCGGCTGCGCCGCGATCGGGAGCCTGGCAGCGGGCCAGATCGGGCAACCAGGCTGGAGTGCGCCGCGCTGGCGGCGGCGCTGGCCGTCACCGGCATGCTTACGGTGATCACGCCGGCAGCTAGTCCGGCCGCCGCCGCCGCGGCGAGAGCCACTGCCAGGCCCGGCCAGCATCAGGACCTACCTGCCGCAAGCCGGCTGACGGCCGGCCAGACAGGCCGCCGGGGCTAGATCACTACTGGCGGTGGCGGAGGCGGCGGAGGCGGTGGCGGCGGAGGCGGCAGCGGCGGCAGCGGCGGAGGCTCAGGCTCAGGCGGAGGAGGCTGCAGAGGCAGGGGCTGCACAGGCGGAGGCAGCTGAGGCGGGGGCGGCTCAGCTAGCGCGGGCGGGCCAGGCGGCAGCCTCAGTGCGCCGTCCTCGTCGAGGAACCGGTCGGCCAGCCAGTTCCTGGCCTCGTCGATCGTGCCGGGAATCGCGTCGATATCCTCCCCGGCGAGCCTGGCAGCGGCGCGCAGTGTCGCCTCGCCGAGTTCCTGCAACTCCTGGTGGGCGGCGTGCCGCCACTGCGAGAAGAACATTCCCAGGCTGGGAGCGTCGCCGCGGTCCGCCATTCGCTGCCGCCAGCTAGGGTTGACATAGTGGTATGGCTGCGGGGTCAGGACGATCTGGTCGTCCCGCGGCACCGATCTGTTAAAGGCCGGCTCAAGCAGCGGCGCGGCGGCGTCTCGCTGGGTCAGCGCCGGACCGAGGTCGAACCGCTCGCGCAGCGTATGCAGCACCGAACAGGTGTGGAACAGGTCTGTGATGACCGTTCCCCGCTCGGTATACGGCGACACGACGATCGCCGGAATCCGCACCCCGAACCGGTCGAAGCCGAAGCCTTGCGTACCGACATGGCTGTCCGGGACCGGCGCGGCCGGCGGCGGCACGTGGTCGTAGCAGCCGCCATGCTCATCGAAGAGGATGACGAGGGCCGTAGTTGGCCACTGCGGTGACTGGCGCACCGCTTGGTAGACCTGAGCGAGAAACTGCTCGCCCGCCCTGATGTCGCCCGGCGGATGGAAGTCTTCAAGCGGCGGAAATAGCAGGTTCGGCTCGACCCACGAGTAGGCGGGCAGCCGGCCAGCTAGCGCGTCATCGAAGAATGTCGACCGGTCATGGGTGTGCGCCCGCCACATCTCGGTATGACGCAGGCCAGCCAGGTTAATCGCGCAGTTCGGCACGATCTGGTTCTGGTCGTAATAGACCCGCCAGTCGATCCCCTTCGCCGAGAAGAGGTCGAACAGATTCGGCATCTCCTGATCCCAGGCGTAGGAGATGATGGCCTCGTTATCCAGCTTCCCGAGGCTCGTCCCGGCGTGGTAGAAGGACCGGTTCGGGAACGTGCAGGTCGGCACCTCGCAGAACCACCGGGTGAAGACGGCGTACTCGGCCGCCAGCTGATTGATCACCGGCGCGGTCTGCGGTGTGAACACGCCGCCGACGGACTGCATTTCCGCGTCGGTCGGTTCCCGTCCCTTCTCCCAGCCGAAGTTGCCGTAGAAGTCCAGGGCAAACCCGTCCATCGTCGGCACGCCGCGCACCGGCGGCAGGTTGTAGGGCGCTTCCATCGGATCGGGGAACAGCGGGTACGCCGAGCGGCCAGCGTTGGCGGCCGGCAGGTACTGACCCCACAGCTGGACGTTCACGTTGCCGTACCCCTCACCGGGATCGGGCAGCGGATCGATGAAACTGCTGGTCGGGTGCACCCGCACCTGACCCTTCGGGTAGGGCAGCACGATCTCGCGGCCGGCAATGCCGTCGGCGGCGTCAATATGGGGCAGATGCCCGAGCAGTGAGTCGAACGAACGATTCTCGAACATGACGACGACCCAGTTGCTGATCCGCTCAAGCATGATGCTCCCCAGTCCCGCGGCGTGCGCTGGCCGCGCTGTCTTCGGTCGGGCGCCCAGACCGCGTAAACAGCATCGCTGAGTCACCCGCTGCCAGACGATCAGATCACGGTAATCGGGGCAGATTTCAGGCTGCGGCCCGCTGTCCTGGCTGCGGCTGCTCCGGGTCCCTGTCCGAACCTCCGGATGGCGACCTGGACGAAGTAGTCGGCTCCTGCACAGGTACGCGTCCGCTTGTCCTAAAGCCAGCTCGCGGCTAACCTAACGGCCCTGCGGCGGCACTATAAGACGTGGCGACACGGCTGGACTCCGGGACCTCGGACGCGGACCTGGTCCGGCTGGCTCTGCTCGGCGCCAAGGAGCCGCTCGCTGAGCTGGTGGCCAGGCACTGGCCGACCGCGGTGGCGCTGGCAGCACGGATGCTCGGATCCACAGAACTGGCCGCCGACGCCGCGCAGGAAGCTGCCGTCAGCGCGATGACCGGCCTTGACCGGCTGCGCTCTCCTGATCGGTTCGGCGCCTGGTTCTGCGGCATCGCGCTCAACGTCTCACGGCGCTGGCTGCGGCAGCTGAACCCGGTGAGCCTCGGCCTGGTAGCCGATGACCTGGCGTGCGACTCGCCCGGGCCGGCCGAGCTCGCGGAGCTGACCGACCTGGGCGCACGGGTCAGGAGCTCCGTCGCGACGCTGCCACCCGGCCAGCGCGAAGCCGTCCTGCTGTTTTACCTCCAGGGCCTGAGCCACCGCGAGGTCGCGGCCGAGCTCGGCATCTCGGCCGGCGCCGTCAAGGCCAGGCTGCACCAGGCACGAGCGGCCCTCGCTCCCCAGCTTTCCCAGCTAACCGACGCATCGAAAGGACGCACCATGAACGCAACCGAGTCGGCGCAGTGGATCGAGGTCGAGATAGCGGAAGTCTGCCGGACCGATGACTCGCCGAACCCGCATCACCTGATGCTGCTTGCCGAACGCGGCGGCGAGCGGCAGCTGCCGATCTGGATCGGCCCCGCTGAGGCTACTGCCCTGGCGATATCACTGGAATCCGTCGAGTATCCCAGGCCTATGACCTATGACCTGGCCGTCAGCCTCCTGCGGGCAGCGCGCTCTCCGCTGACGGAGGTCAGGATCACCCGCCTGAACGCTGCGGTCTACTACGCCACGGTGATCGTGGACGGCCGGGACGGCCAGCAGGAGGTCGACGCCAGGCCAAGTGACGCGGTCAACCTCGCCCTCGCCGCCGGAGCGCCGATCAAGATTGACGGGCGACTGCTCAGCCAGCAGGCGACGGCGCGCGCTGCCGAAGCACGTTCCTACGCCACCGGTACCGCCGAGCTTGCCGCCGAGGCACGGCAGCGCCAGCAGGACCTGGCTCAAGAGCTCAGCGCCTACCTCGACCCTGACGCAACCTGAGCCAGTCCATCCACCGGTGCCGGATTTTCCACGTATTATCCGGCGCCGACCGATGACCTGCGGTGACGTCTTGTCTGAGCGATTGGATTAACCGGATTCAACCGGAATTATCGCATCTTGCTTGGAGCTCGCCTGCGTCAGTGATTGCCTCGGGGGGACAAGTGGCAGCGCGAGCGGGAGGCCAGACTGATGCCAGCTGACGCCGCTGCCGCCGGCCCATTCGACCGGCTTGATCCCCGCGACCTAGCCTGTATGGACTTTTCCACCCTGATCTGCCTGGTCAACCAGCCGAACGTGCCGTCTGGCGGCGGGGCGACCGTGCGGCGCGTGATCGACCTGGCCCGGCTGCGCCGCGGCTGCTCGATCCTCGAGGTGGGCAGCAGCACCGGATTCAGTTCGATCGAGTTCGCGAGCTGGGTGGACGGCACGGTCACCGGAGTCGACGCCAGCCCCGCGTCAGCGGGGTTCGCGCGTGAGCGAGCGGCGACGGCCGGGGTTCGCAATGTGCGGTTCGATGTGGGCGACTGGCGGGCGCTGCCCTACCCTGATCGCTCGTTCGACCTCGTGTTCTGCGGCAATGTCACGTCATTCATTGATGACAGGGTTCGGGCCCGGGATGAGTATCACCGGGTACTGGACGTGGGCGGAATCCTCGCCGCGGTGCCGATCTACTATGCGGCCGATCCGCCGGAGTCACTGCGGCAAGCGGTCAGCGCGGCGATCGGCGTCGACCTGCCGGTCACCACGCAGGCGTACTGGACGGATCTGTTCGCCAGCCCGGCGACGACCCTGGTCGCGCAGGAGACGCATGAGTACATACCGCAGTCCGCCGGGCGGATTGCCGAGCACGTGACCACGGTCCTTGACCAGCCGCATCTGCACGGGCTGTCCCCGCATCTGCGCGACGCCGCAGCGGCCAGGCTGACCTACTTCTACACCCTGTTCGATGAGAACCTGACCTACGCGCGCTTCGACATACTGATCTATCGGCGCGGCTACCCCAACCCCGAGCGGATCCTGCACCGAACCCGACTGGTGGACACCGTGCAGTGATGCAGCCCTGGTCTTAGGTTGGAAACCGTGGATCAGCTCATAACCCGGCCGTACACCAGCACCGACGCCGCGGCTGTCACGGACCTGCTTAATGCGATTGAAGCCGCTGGCGGCGCCGGCCATGTATTCACCGAGGCCGGAACCCGCGACCACATGGCGGCCGAGGTGCGGGACGCGGATCAGGACAGCCATCTTCTGCCCGGGCCTGACGGGGCGCTCGCCGCCGCCGGGTGGGTCTCGACGCCGCCGCAGGGCGGGTCGCGGGCCGACACGGGGGGCGGCGTCCACCCGCGCTGGCGGGGCCGCGGCATCGGCCGGTCGCTGCTGTCCTGGCAGCTGGAGCGGATCGCCGAGATTAGGGCGGAGCAGGATCCGGCCAGTGCGTGGACGGTGGAGACCGGAGCGGGTACCGGGGACGAGAGCGCGGCCGCTATGTTCGAGCGGTTCGGCTTGCGGCCGGTCCGCTACTTCATCGAGATGCGCGCGCCGACCGCTGGCGCTCGCCTGCTGCGGCCGCCGGACGGCATCCGCATCGTCGAGTTCAGCAGCGCTCTGCTGCCCGCCGTGCACGAGTCACATACGGAAGCCTTCGCGGACCACTGGGGCTTTGAGCCGCGGAGCCTCGGTGAGTGGGCTGCCCGGACTGTCGAGTCGGATCTATTCCGCAGCGATCTGTCCCGGATCGCGCTCGCCGACGATCAGGCCGCCGCTTACGTGCTCGCCTACGATGGCCCGGAGAAAACTGTCTACTTCGGCCAGGTCGGCACCCGCCGACCGTGGCGCCAGCAGGGGCTGGCGAGCACGCTGCTCACCGCGTCGCTCGCGGCGGGCGCGGCGGACGGCAAGACGACAGCGTCGCTCGGCGTCGACGCCGACAGTCCGACTGGCGCGGTGAGCCTCTACGAACGGCTCGGATTCACCGCGCTGCACCCACCGTTCGCTGTCTACGAGAAGCCGCTCGCCTGCTGAGCATCGGCGATAGGCGCTCTGGTCAAGGACACCAGCCCTGCTGACCGTCGCCGAGGCGGGGCCGGCCATTCTGGGGTCAGATCAGTCACCGGATCTCGAGGGGAATGCCGTGACGGAGGCAGCGTTCGACGCCGAGGCATTGTTCGACGCCGAGGCATTGTTCG
>OCZU010003196.1_pt1 | contig 10371 bp, 11 predicted proteins | sample 1539001 | NCBI WGS metagenome assembly OCZU01 (sample SAMEA3539306, study PRJEB22396) | soil metagenome | biome: tundra; feature: field; material: soil | place: USA | collected 2010-05 | depth 0.15 m | reverse complement strand
CGCAAGCCGTAAGCCGCGAGTTACTCGCTCGCGACATCCTCGTCGATTGGCGACCGAAAGCGGGAGTCCGCTTCTCTCCGCACTTCTACAACACCGACGCCGAAGTCGATGCAGCCATGGCGGCGGTAGAAGAAATCCTGAAACATCGCGCTGTGACTGCTTAGGCTGACGATTTCTCGAAGCTTTGCGTGGCGGGTTTCGCGCGGCTGGTAACATTACTTCGGTAAGCCCACGCGTTCTCTTTCTCGCTGCCGTTCTTGAAGTGTTTTCCTTATTCTCAATACAGACCATGGTGATCGGACCGTCATCGTCAGATCATTCGAGGCCATCAGGAAAGCACTGTGACCGCCTGCCTTTCCCTCTTCATAACGATTAATTTTCTTACCGTTCTTTCGTTGATTGCGATGGGCGGAGGTTTGTACTTTTTCTTCACCGGATTTCACCTGCTCGCGCGCAAGCGTCTCTTACTGAGCACACCGAGCTCCAAGATTCGCAGCGCCGCGCTGGGATTGGTTGAGGTCAACGGTGTCGCGGTGGGCCCGCACACGATCGCGGCTCCGATCTCCGGCAAGCCTTGCTTCTTGTATCACACGACGGTCTGGCAGCAGCGCCAGGGCGAGAAGGATTCCACGAAGAAGGGTTGGGAGAAAGTCGCCGACGAGACTCTACATCTGCCGTTTTTTGTCGACGACTCGACCGGCCCGCTGCTGATCGAACCTCTCGGCGCAGACCTCGACTTGCACCGCGATTTTCACGAAGGATATGACGCGTCGTTTTTCTCGATGGATCTGGAAGACGTTCCTGCGCGGGTCAACGTTTTTCTTTCCCGTCACGGCATCTCGCCAGTTCGCCGGTTGCGTATCGAAGAGTGGTCGATCAAACCGCAAGACCCGCTCTTTATCGCCGGAACGCTCACCGAAAACCCAGGCGTGCAGGTGCGACCGGCTTCGCGACACATCGATTCCGCGGGGGAAAAGGGCTCGTTCTGCTCCCCGCCCAATGATTTCTCTGGGCAGTCCAACGCTCCGCAGATCATCCGCCTGCATAGCGGCACAGCTCCTTCCAGCACGCGGGAGATGAGCCAGCAGGCGAAAATCGCGGCCGCACTGACGCGCGCCGGCATCGTCAAACCGGAGGCGTGGGCCGCGGCGGGAGTTCCGTATCAAGCTCTGGCGGTTGAAGAGAGCACTTTGCCGGTAGTCCCGGCAGATTCCACTTTGACCGGAGCGCCAAGCTTCGATCTGACTCCGCCAGTCGTCATGATGAAAGGCGCCAACGATCCGATGTTCGTGATCTCGTACCGCAGTCAAAAGGAATTTGCCAGCGCGCTCGGCTGGAAATCTTCCACCATGATCTGGGGAGGCGCTGCCATCCTCTTATTGGGCGCGTATGTGTTGATCGCGCAGATGGTGTAACGGACGACCGCGGGACCTCGAGACTCCTCTGATCGCCAGCGAAAACCGTTGAGCGCGGGGGACACGGGGAACAACATTAGCGCTAACACGGAAGCTAAGTGCGCAACGCGATAAGCAAATTGGTCATTTAGAATGTTCGCTGTGACCGAATCCGTCCGGATCGGGATTCTCGGCGATTTTAATCCTGAATTCCGTTCCCATCACGCGACCAATGATGCGCTTCAACACGCGGCCCGGAAGCTCGAAATGACCGTCGAGCCGACATGGCTTCCAACTCCTTCGCTTCTTGAATCGGGTGCGGCGGCGGCGCTGGAATCCTACGATGGCCTCTGGGCCTCCGCCGGAAGTCCCTACAAAAGCTTTGACGGCATGCTCAAGGGGATTGAGTACGCTCGTGTGCATAACCGGCCATTTATCGGGACATGCGGCGGGTTTCAATACGCTCTGATAGAGTGCGCCCGCAATGTGCTGGGCATTGGCGACGCCACCACCGCCGAAGAAGACCCGCACGCCAAAAACATTGTTATCTATCCGGTCTCCTGCGCGGTGCCGAACCGCGATCCGCAGGCGCCGAAGCTCTCGGGAAAGATCAATCGGATCCGCCTGCGTCCCGGCTCTTACCTGGCCGCGTTTTATGGCAAGGAAACGATAGAAGAGGAATTTTTCTGCAACTATGAAGTCAATCCCGAATTCGAATGGATGGCGATGGAGGCGGGCTTTCCGGTGGTAGCTCGTGGGTCGAACGAAGAATGCCGCGCGATCGAATCGCCGGCTCACCTCTTTTTCATCGCGACTTTATTCCAACCGCAACTATCTTCGCGAGAGGACACTCCGCACCCGCTGATCGTGGCCTTCGTGCAGAAGGTTGCCGAGTACCGGCGGAAGCGGCTCGACGACTCCATCCTGGCGTGACATCGTGCGCCTACAATAAGCCGGTTTGAAAAACCCATTCGCTCATCGGCTAACCTGAGCGCGGTTTGGTCAGCAGATTCTCAAGCGCAGTCCGGTAGGTTCTTCCAAGAGGGGTGTCGCGCTCGCGGAAGCGTTCGGAATATTCAAACAAGCTCCAGACTACGACGGTGGGCAATCGATCCAGAGATCCTCGAAGAGGACTCAAAGCGGAAGCGGAGTACAGATCCGAGGAAGTGCCGAGGCTGGCGCTTACTGTGATTCCGATGTTTCGCGCTGCTGGCGCAAGTTCCAGAGCGGCGCGAGGATACTGGATTTAAGAACTTCCGACTCCGCCTTTACCCAGTCTTCCACGTCCTGCCCTTCGGCCTGACCGCGCTCTTCGTAAAGCTGGCGGGCACGCAGCCTTATCTTTCTTTCCAGCAATTCCACCATCAATTTTTGACGTTCGCGAGTTCTGGTAAAGCTATCCACTGCAGACACCCCACAATTTAATTGTCTATGAATATTCTAACGGGCGAAGTGTTAAAGAGTAATGAAGAGGGAGGTTACTAAAGGGAAGTGCGATCGGCAGCGCAGCCTCTGGGGAACCAGTCCCTAAAGGGCGTTATTTCCGAGGATTTATGGTATCGCTAAAGCGGTACCCTGATACGAATCGCTAAAGCGGGTGCCCTGATATGAAATCCGCTTAGCAGACTTGGTTCACTCCACATTTTTCACTCTAAGACCAGCACGACAAACGAACCGGGCTCGATCTTCCGGTCCTGCCGTGTGCCGCTTACGTTCGCGGTAACGGTGAAAAGCTGATGCGTTTTTTCATCGACCGCCATGGTGCGCGCTCCCTTTTGAGTGGTCACGGTTTGCGCGACGCTGTACTCGTCATGGCCGTCGTTCTTGATCACGGTGATCGTGCCATCTCCCGCTGAAGCAAATGCTAAGCCGCGATCCGCATCGAATGCGGTCGCGTCACAGCCTTCTCCGATGGAGAGAGTGGCCACGATTTTTCCGTTGTCCGCATCGACCACGACCATCTTCTTGTTGCCACCGCAGCCGGCAAAGAGGCGCCGGTTCTTCCGGTCGATCGCCAGACCCGTCGGCTCCTCGCAACCGGTCAGTTTCCAGCGCGACTTCACCGCGAGTTTCACGGGATCGAACGCCACTATCTCGGACTTGTCTTCGATATTTACGAACACTGTACCCTTTTCGTCGGTGGCGGCAAATTCCGGTTTCCCACCCAGTTCAATCTTGCCCGCCACTTCACCCTTCGAAGCATCGACGGCCGTGGTGTCCTGGCCTTTTCCGTTAAAGGTGAAGACACGCTTCGAAAACGGATCATACAGAATGGCGTCCGGGCCACTGCCAACCTTGATCTTCTTCTCAACCGCCAGCGATTTGAGATCGAAAACACTCACCGTATCTTCACGCCCATTGCTGGTAAATCCGCGCCCGATATCGGCGGCGAGAGCGATTCCGTGTACGCCGGTTGTCTCGGGAATTTCGCCAATCTGCTTGCCCGAAGACGTGTCAATCATCATCACCCGCGTGGCTCGCGAAATAAACAGGCGATGCCCAGCTCCGTCGGCCGTAAGGTAATCCCACCCGCCTTCGCCCCCCAGCTTCCACGTATTGACGACTTTGTAGTCTGTGGCGGCTGCCGCTGTGGCACCGAACGTCAACGTTATGGCTGCGAGCGCAATCACCACAGAAACGGAGATCCTGATTTGTGGAGTCATAAGCTACTACTATCGCATATTTAGAAGTTAAACAGGGAGGCAGGCGTCCCGCTTCGCATGTCAGTCTAAAGGTGACCAGAACGCCGGGCATCCGTTCCCACTTCGTTCCCATGCCTTCCACAATTGTGCAAATAAATGCCTTTTTCTTCTGCCAAATGCCATAAGCGTCCCTTTACCACGGCCGAAGTTTGGCATCGCCCTTGCTCCGATCAGGGGTGGAGACTTTATATCCGCAGCTCGATTCGCGGATCCCCCCCGCTTCTCCGCATTGGGAGACCCTGCCATGAAAAAGGTTCTGTTCGTCCTGTGCCTGCTAAGCAGCAGCGCCGCATTTGCGCAGTACTATTCCTCGGGCAATAGCCGCGCGAGCGATCCGGTCGTCTACCAGGCGCCGAGTCATCCGTCGCACGCCTCGTACGTTCCTATGGCTCAGGAACAGAACATTCTGGCGGCTGCAACCTACACGTCCGCTCAAGGCGATAGGCCGGCCTCGGATTTTCCCCAGGCCGAGTCCGTCTCCCTTGGCGCCTATGCTCGTGAAATGAGGAAACAGCACGCTCAATTCAAACGATCGCGCGTGGTTTGGATCAACCAATAATCGTCGCGCAAACTCCTCCTTGCGCGATCGGGACCGCTGCGCTGAAGGGTTCAAGAACAAAATCAGTTCGCGAAGTGGATCCGGGGAGGATCGCTTGAAAACAATTCTATTCAATATTTGCCTGATGCTCGCCGTCGTTTCGGCGAGCTTCGCTGCCAGTCCCAGCAATGCCAGCCTGAAGGGGAAGTATTCGTTCCAACTGGCGAGTGCTCACATGGAAGGGTGGAACGCTTGGATCACCTGTTACGACCCGCAAGGCAACTCCTACACGGTAAGCGCCGGCGGCTCCGGCGTCAGTAATGAGTCCATCCTCGGCACCCTTACCTTTGATGGCAAGGGCAACGCGACGGGTACTTTCGCCCAGTACGGACACTTCGACTCCAGTGCTTCGAACACCACGGTCGTTCCGAGCTGCACTCCCGGCGCCAGCAGCAATGGTTACGCCGTTTATGATCCTCCATCCAATGGTACTTTCACCGGTACCTACTCGATCCAAGCGACCGGATACGGCGCGATGGTCCTCAACATCTCGGGTGGAGACAATCCGAATTTCGTGCTTGAGATTGGTGGCACAGCCGCGGTTCGCACGACCGTGTTCATGACGCAGTACGATCCCACCACCTACAAAATGGAAGTGTCCGGTTCCGCGGTATTACAGTAGCTCCTTGCTGGGCTGAAATCGGGAGCCGCCAGGTTCCCTTTGTTCTCAGTCGTTGGTCGATAGTCGGCAGTCGTTAGCAAAATCCCGAACGCCCAACGACTACTGGCGACCAACGACCAACGACGCTCACTCTGTTACCCTAAATAAATTCCATGACTGTTCTGGCTTTCACCGCTGTCGTGGCGCTTGTCTCCTTCGTCGCTGGACTTCTCGGATCGCTCACCGGCCTCGGTGGTGGCGTGGTGCTAGTGCCCCTTCTTACGATTCTTTTCCATGTGGACATCCGCTACGCCATCGGAGCCTCGCTCGTCTCCGTGATCGCGACCTCTTCGGGGGCCGCCGCCGCTTATGTGAAAGAAGGATTCTCTAACATTCGCATCGGCATGTTCCTGGAAATCGCGACCACTTTTGGCGCGTTGTGCGGAGCCTTTCTTGCAACGCGAATCCCAACCTCCGCCCTGGCTACCATTTTTGGAGGCGTGCTGCTTTACTCCGCCTATCTTTCGCGCAAGACCCGCACGGAAGCCATGCGGAACGTTCCGCCCGATCCGCTCGCAACCCGGTTGCGGTTGAACGGCAGCTTCCCCGAGGCAGGCGGAAAGCGCAAGTACAATGTGCAAAACGTCCCCGCCGGATTCGGCCTTATGTTTGGAGCGGGCGCGCTTTCGGGATTGCTCGGAATCGGCTCGGGCGCGGTGAAAGTGCTGGCCATGGATCAGGCCATGCGGATCCCTTTCAAAGTTTCGACCACGACCAGCAACTTCATGATCGGGGTGACGGCCGCGGCCAGCGCGGGTGTTTATCTCAGCCGCGGATACGTCGATCCCGGCCTGGCCATGCCGGTCATGTTGGGAGTGCTCGCCGGTTCGTTACTCGGCAGTCGCATCCTGGTGAAAGCGGAAACCAAATCGCTACGCCTGGTTTTTAGTTTGGTGATTCTGGTGCTGGGCCTGCAGATGCTTTACAAAGGATTGTGGGGACAAATCTGATGCCCTCCGCCGAGCCGCAGTCGGGGCAAGCCAAGGCGTTTCAGCCGCAGCCCTGGAGAGACCGGCGCATGGAGGTCATCCTCGGTAATCTGCTGCGGACTGGTGTGCTGCTTTCGGCGGCGGTGGTTCTTGCGGGAGCTTGTGTCTACCTCTCGCGCCATGCGCACGAGAGAGCCGATTACCGCATCTTTCGCGGCGAGCCTTCGGAGTTTCGTACCATTCCCGGAGTGATTCGTAGCGTCATGAACGGGCGCGGACGAGGTTTGATTCAGTTGGGATTGCTTCTGCTGATCGCGACGCCCATCGCGCGTGTGGCCTTCTCCATCGCGGGATTTGCCCTCGAACGCGACCGCATGTACGTCGTCTTCACGGTGATCGTGCTTCTGATACTGCTCTTCAGCGTGTTGGGGTCGGGGATGGGCGTGTAGGCCCTGGGCTTGTGTGGAGCGGACACTCTTGTCTGTTGCCGTTGTTGTTGCCGCTGCTATTGCCGTTGTTCTGGTGCCGACTTTTCGCGGACAGGAGTGTCCGCGCCACACGATCAGTGAATTCCTTTGGCGTTCAGGTGCGATCCGTATTGCTGATCGTGACCTTTAATGTGGTAGGTCAGCCAGTCTTTCAGAAAATTCACAACTTCCCGCGTGAGCGTTAGTTCGCCATTGTTGTAGCGCCTTTGCAGGTCCAGGACCCGCATGGTCAGGTCGGCGTGCTGTTTCTTGTGCGCATCGAGGTCGGCGTAGCCTGTCTCTTCGAGAAAGCCTTCTTCGCGCGCGAAGTGGGTCTTGGTGTAATCGACCAATTCGTCAAAAATCTTTCCCAAAGTTGCCCGGCCGCGGTTCGCCAGCATTCCCTCGTTGAGCCGGTTCAACATTCCAACCAGTTTCTTGTGATCGTCGTCTAGAACCTTCACACCTACGCTCAGTTCCTGTGTCCAAATCATCAATGGCATTGCGGTGTCCTTCGCTTGACTCGTGGGCCGCTTGCTTTTGGCGTTCGAGGTCGAACCAATATCAGCCCAGGGGATCGCGTCGGTTTCTCGCAATCGCTACCCAGAAACGATCACGCCAGGATTCGATTAGAGCGGCCTCAAGAACGAGAACGGCAGGATGGAGAAAGCAATTGGCGATCCACACGATTACACAAAGGTGAGGGGCTGGAGGCGTTCGAATTACCCGCGCGCGGAATCTGTGCCGTTATTGGCGGGGGCTGCATCCAGAATCTTCAGAGCGGGCGGACAGCGAATCATTGATTATTCCCCGCTTCCAGGTTTCGGAATCTGCGCCACCAACCTGGCGGTCGTGATCGCTTGCCCCACATGCCGCTGGGTGTGATCCGCGATGTGGACGAGCAGTCCTCCCAGAGTCGTTGGAAGCCGCTTGCTTCCTACGGTTCGCGCCTCTTCCAGATTTCTATTGGCTAACACCCGCACGCGCGCCGCCGCAACTGCCAGCGCCGCACTCAATTCGTGAAACAACTCGTCTCGGGTCGCCCCTGGATCGAGTTCCGTCCGCAGACCAGCCAGTTGCTCTTCGCTTAAGTTCCGACCTTCGGCATAAGTCAGCAGGCGGTCCAAACTGCGCGCGAGGTGGCGAATGTGAAAGGCAACCGGAGCGACTCCCACAGGCCGGGCGTTCAATTGGAGGTCGGAAAGATTCCCGCACCACTCGCGCAAGTCTTCCTCCGCGAGTTGCAGCGCATGCGAGACTGCGCGTCCCACCGCTGGAACCTCGAGTTCGGTACCACGCAACCATGGCTCAGCGGTCGGCATTGCATCTCCCTGGCGCCGAGGCGCTTACGGCTATCGCGGTCACAGCCAGCCAAAGGTACCTGCGGTAAGCAGACCGCAGATGCGATCACGGGCAGCGCGTCTCGGTAAACTCCAGAGCAGTGCCAGCAGAAAGAAGCCTTCGCCCTCGACATTCGCGTAGGCTGTATGGGCGAAGGTAGCGTCCGCAGTCTCAATTTGCAACACAATAAGGTGGCGCGGACACCCTTGTCCGCGTGTTCGCAGCAACCCCGCGCGGGGACAGGATGTCCGCGCTACACTGTGCAGCGAGCTTGGCTTTTACGCAGTGAATCTGTTAGCTTTCAGCCTCGCCCTGCGTTTATGAAGACTCTTTGCGTTCATGGGAGGATACTTTGCAATTTAAAAGATGGTGGCTGGGATTATTTTCATTTTTAGTGTTCTCCGCAATGCTGCAGGCGCAAACAGCGATTCCCGCGCCCGAGGAAGCGACGCGGCGACTGGCGGTCGACATTTTCAGACAGTTGATCCAGATCAATACCACCGACTCGGCCGGTAGTGTAACCGCAGCCGCGGAAGCGATGGCGCAGCGCTTTCGCGAGGCCGGCTTTCCGTCGAGCGATATTCAGGTAATGGGCCCTAGTTCCAACGACCGGAAGAAGAATGTCGTGGTGCGTCTCCACGGTTCGGGCAAGCATAAGCCGGTGCTGCTCATCGGCCATCTCGACGTGGTCGAAGCGCGGCGTGAGGATTGGACCACCGATCCGTTTCAGTTCGTGGAGAAGGACGGCTACTACTACGGGCGCGGCACCAGCGATATGAAAGATGGGGACGCAATCATGTCGGCCACATTGATCCGCATGAAGAAAGAAGAATACGTGCCGAGCCGCGACATCATTCTAGCGATGACTGCCGATGAAGAAGGCGGGACTTCGAATGGAGTGGACTGGCTGCTCAAAAATCATCGCGAACTGGTGGATGCCGAGTTCGTGCTCAACCACGATGGCGGCGGAGTGCTGGCCGATCGCGGCAAACCGCTGATGATGGAGGTGAATGCCACCGAAAAATTGTATGGCGATTTCGTGTTGAGCACGACCAATCCCGGAGGACACAGCTCACTGCCGCGCCTCGAAAACGCGATCTACGAACTGGCGAACGCGCTGACTCGCATTGAGCACTACCAGTTTCCCTTCGAGCTGAATCCCATCACACGTGCTTATTACGAGCGGCAAATCACGATGACAACCACGACGCCGCAGCGTGCCGCGGATCTGAAAGCGATGCTGAAAAATCCTCCCGACCTGGACGCGGTGGCGCGGTTGTCGAAAGATCCGCTGGACAACTCGACGATGCACACCACTTGCGTGGCCACACGCTTAAGCGGAGGCCATGCCAACAATGCCCTTCCGCAGATGGCGCAGGCGAACATCAACTGCCGCATCGAACCCGGACACTCGCTGGAGGAGATCCGTCTGACGCTGGAGAAATTAGCGGTCGATCCCAAACTCACGCACCCGACGATCAAAGTGCAGTTCCGTGAGAACACTGGAGTGCTGATGGATCACGGGTCGGATCGGCATAGTTATGTGCCTCCGGCGCCGCGAAGGGAAGTGTTCGATCCCCTGGAAAAAATCGTCGCGCAAATGTGGCCGGGAATCCCGGTGGTTCCAAACATGAGCACGGGCGCATCGGACGGCGTCTATACCAACGCTGCTGGGATGCCGACCTATGCGATCTCCGGCGAGCAGTATGACCGCGACGACATCCGGGCGCATGGGAAAGACGAGCGGATGGGAGTTGACGCCTTCGCGCGCGGAGTGGATTTTTACTATCTATTCTTGAAGGGAGTTACTGCGGAGTAAGTCAAACCTAAGTTCCAATTTGAGGCTCGGATAAGTCCGCGAGGTACCCCCTCCCCGTCGGTATATTAGAATCAAGACTTTAGCGCGTGACTCCCGCCAAAGTCTTGAGCGGATGGGAGTTACAGGCAAAGTCTTGAGAACATGGGAGTTGGCGACTAACTTTCGATGGTTAGTCGTGGTTTGGACGCGGTTGGCGTCCGGAGTAAGTTATCAAGGATCTTGTTGGTTCGGCTCTTTGAGCCTAATAACTATTGTAGCAGCAGTGTCAATGTCGTAATTAGGCGGCGGAGCCAGACGCAATGCCTCGTGGACGCATCCTTGATCTTTTGCAAGGCGGAGATCGACGAACGATCGGCCGCTCTGACCAGGTGGCGGCCATGGTGTCCAAGGCGCCAGAGCTTTTTCCCAGCCAGAGATCGGAAGAGCGTCGTGTAGGGAAAGAGTGTAGATCTCGGTGGTC
>OCZU010003195.1_pt1 | contig 10373 bp, 6 predicted proteins | sample 1539001 | NCBI WGS metagenome assembly OCZU01 (sample SAMEA3539306, study PRJEB22396) | soil metagenome | biome: tundra; feature: field; material: soil | place: USA | collected 2010-05 | depth 0.15 m | reverse complement strand
CCACGCGATAACGGCAGCACCAACTACGACCGCAGACAACTGCAGCCAGAAGAGTTTAGTGGGCGATGCCGCTACAGGGTTGACGTAGGTGCCGGCCAGGTTCCACGGGAAGAATAATTTCTTAAGATAAAAAAGTAGGATCGAGGGAGCACTGAAGACGACAGTCGCCCAGCCATGCTCCACTGTTGCGCCCCGCATGCGGCGCATCACGGCCCACCTCACCGCCAAATATCCAGCGGTCACCACGCCATAAGGGAAGGCAGCTCTCCACAGTCTCTGACGCCCGGCGGCACGCTCTTTCAGTTGCATCCAGGCAATCGCCGGCAGAATCGCCAGCATTGTCACTCCCGTTTCCTTGGCAAAGAGACCGGCGCCGAACCACACCGCGCTGAGCCACACCCGGGAGCTGAGGAAATTGCCACGACCGTCTTCTGCACGGCCGCTTTTCTTGTCTTTGTCTTTGTCCCTGTCTATATCTGTGTCCAGCAATGGCGGGTCGAGCAACGTCAGCATAGCTGCCAGCGCGGAGATCGCAAAGAGAAGCTCGCAACTTGCAGAAACCCAGCTGACGGCGTCGACGTGAATCGGGTGGACGGCAAAAATCGCGGCCGCCGCAGCCGCACCAGCATCGTTCCCCGTCAGCCGCCGGCAAATCCGGAATACCAGCCAGGTCGCGGCAACATGCAGCAAGATGCTCGAAAGGTGCCAAAACCAGGGAGCAAGTCCGCCGCAGGTGTGCACCAACAACATCCACACGGAAAATATTGGACGATAAAACAGACTGGGCCGGTCGCTCAATTGACTCCATAGATGGGAGCCGAGAAGTTTCGGCAAGTACGCCCACGACTGCACCTGTGGGTTGTTCACAATTTGCGGAAAATCATCACCTTCAAACCCGCAAAACAGCGAACGCGAATAAATGAGAAAGGCCACGCCGCAAACGGCCAGCGGCAACCACTCCGCGCGCAGCCACTGGAGCGGAGTTCGACGTGAAGCATCTTGCCTGTCGGTTTTAGATTTCTTTCCCTTTGGCATTTGACTTCAATTGCAAGGGGCGCGAATCGACATTCGACTAGCCAGAATAGGGCGTTTGCCTGCAAATTCCAATAGGACTACCGGGCTACACTCAGCGCAGGGAACCGCGAGCGTGTGCGCCGGCGCCAACGGGAATCGAAGGTCCTCCGGAACCGAAGCAATTCGGAAACCGAGACCTTTTATTACTACGGGCCCGGCGGAGGCGGTGTGGCGTATGCTGATAGACATTTCCTTGACGTGAGAGGCAAAACTCTGTCGATCACTTTTGAGGCTGGACCCAGCAACATTCCGTCGCCGGAAACGCGGACTATCGAAAAACCGCTGCTGCAGACTTTCCGGACTTTCTAGGAAGTCTCGGTAGGCTGACGAAATCAGGCCATTACACTCAAGTGCCCAGCGCAAGGCCATGATGAGTGTAATGGCGATTTATCAACAGTCGAGGCGCAGTGGGTGCTGGGTTGACCGGCACTGCGTGCCTAGAAGCCTTGACGGACACCGGTTTTCAGCGCAGAATGGCATGTTTTCGTACAGGAGAACTTGGGAGATAGGCTAATGCGGCTCGCGATATCTTTTCTAGCTGTTTCTTGCATTTCCGCGATGGCGCAGTGCCCGATTCAGCCTCGCGCTGCTGTCGTGGATGCCACGGGAAAGCATGTGACAATCCGCTACTTTAACCCTGGGTCTCGCGTCGTGCGGGATGTCCACTTCATCGTGAAGTCCAGTGAAGGAGGACGAGAGGGCCAGCCGATCATAGCGAACTTCGCCGCAAAGGTTATGCTCCCCCCCAAGAAAGAAGGACAGCAGGTCTTTCCGAATCCTGCGAACTTGTTGGGCAACTCGGAGTTGGAAGTGCAAGTTTGGCACATTTCATTCGTTGATCTTTCAAAGTGGAGAGCGCCACATGAAAACCCGTGCAGAGTCTCGCTCACTCAGCAATGAAAGATTGCCGGTAGCAGAAAAATCAAATTGGCGGAGCAGAATGAACGGCCGCAATGCTGGCTGGCCACGATTTCTAAGTGCATGTGGCGCTACCGCAGTTGTCTTTGTGGCATTGCTGGCACTCGCTGCTTGTGGCGGATCGTCAGGTTCGAATCAACCGCCGCCACCGCCGCAGTCATTCACCATCGTGGTTACCCCTTCCGCACCTTCCGTTGCACCGGGCACCTCGTCGACGGTCCAGGTTTCGGTGACACCGGAAAATGGGTTTAGCGGCACTGTCTCGGTGTCAACTTCTGGTCTGCCATCCGGCTTGACAGCGACGCCGGCCTCGTTTTCCGTGCAAAGTAACCCACAAACGGTCACGCTTGCGGCTTCTAGCTCCCTTGCGGATAGTAATTATCCATTCAGCTTCGATGGCACCAGTGGCACACTGAACAGTTCGACGAAGGTCACCGTTGAAGTTGCCTCTCTGCAGGATTTCATAATCATCCAGCCTCTAATATCTGAGGTTGTCACCACATTCGGCAACACTACGCAGGTCCAGTTGCAAACGGAGGCGACTGGACAAGGCGTTTCAAACTATCAACTGAACTTTTCGGTCTCTGGACTTCCAACCGGTGTCACCGCTACCTTTTCACCCAATCCCGCCGCGGTGGGAAGCTCGGTCACAATGAACGTGACGGCTCCTGCTTCTGGCCAGTGGATTCAGAACACGCCGATTGAAGTCGTCGCAACGCCAACCGCCTCTGTGCCGACTCAGAGTTTAACGCTGGACCTAGTAGTTGCTCCTCCTCCTGGGAGTCTTCCCAACAATAGAAGCGACTATCTTCGAACAGATGAAACGCCCGAGTCGATCGTGTATGACTCGGTGCATCAGCTCATTTTTTCCAGTGATTTCATGCTTAATCGTGTGGATGTTGTGTCAACAACATCTCGGCAGATCGTAAGGAGCGTTCCCGTCATGTGCCCGGATGGGCTGGCTCTGTCGCTGGATGGAACTGAGGTGCTCGTTGGTAGCCACGCTCAGCAGATCACAGCAATTAGTACAACAAGTCTCCAGGTTGTCCAGCAATGGAAAATGCCAAGACTGTCGGGCGTGCCTTATGGGCCTAGGAACGTCTATCCCCTTTCCAACGGAAACATAGGGATTCAGTCAGCTGGAGTAAATGGAGGCTCTTGGACTTTTTCGATCTGGGATCCAGTCAAGAACACACTCTCGCCTGTATCCTTGAAGACTGGATACGTAAACGACTTTTGTTACGCTTCCGCCAGCGCTGACGGTGCTCACATTCTTCTCGCCGATTGCACAACCGAGACAGTTGCCCTATACGCGGTGTCAACTGGGACGTTTACTGCACAGAGCACGTTTCCCGTAGACGATTACATTTATGGCGCGGTGTTGAGCCCAGATGGCTCTCATGCTTTGGTCTACGATATCGACAACGGTGTTGCTCTCTACAATAGCCAGTTAAGTCTCGTTACCTATTTGGTTGGTCCTACCTACATTGACGGGTTCGTCTTCAGTGGAGACAGTTCCCGTGCGTATCTGGCTGTCCCCGGCATTCTTGGAGTTTTCGACGGGACAACGGGCGCTTTCATCAATATCGCACCAGCGCTCGGTACCATTCCCCCCGGTGCCGAACTCGTTCCGAGTCCTTTTATAGGGCCGCTTTTTGCCTCGGACTCGACCGGCATCGTCTATGGTGCTGCAGATCACGGTATCGCTTTCCATGATTCGACCTATGTCGTCAACTATCTCTTTGGATTCGATGGTGCCCCGGGCTTAGACCTGACCTTAACGCCGAGCTATGGCCCCATAAGCACCGCCACTCCAGTGGCCTTTCCGCAGCCTGTAGGATTCTATGCAGTGCCGGATGTCTGGTTCGCCGGCACACGCGCAACCCAGGTTAGCTTGGGCCCTGGTCCAGCGGGCTCTCTGAGTGCAACGACGCCTCCCCTGTCACAGCCTGGGCCAGTCAGCGTCAAGGTGATCCAGCCGGACGGGGTTCAGGAATTTAGTCCCTTGGTTTTCAGCTATGGTCCAGGAGTGATGTTTATCAGTGGGAACAGTGCGAGTCCGAAGGGAGGCGCCGCATCAGACATTATAGGGGTCGGGCTTCCCACTGATCCAACTCAGATTAACGTTACAGTCGGGGGCCAAAGCGCCACGGTAGTAAGTGCAAACTCAATCGATTTCTACGGCGTAGATTTTCCGTTCGTTTATCCGTATCCCGTCGTCGACGTGAAGATTACCTTGCCGCCTGGAACAGGCGACCAAGATCTGGTGGTCACGACGTCAGCCGGTTCTGCAACCGTGGCAAATGGCATTCACTACGCACAAACCGTAACCGACTATGCATCGTCCGATGTGCTCCAAGCCATTTTGCTGGATCGGACGCGCAATCAACTCTATCTTTCAGCCGGCGATCACATCGACGTCTTTTCATTGTCGTCGATGCAGTTTGTTTCTCCTTTTACGCCACCTGCGCTCAATGGGACCAAATCCTTCTACGGTATGGCTTTGACGCCTGACTCTTCAGAGTTAATTGCGGCAAATTACCCTGATGGGTCGGTCGCGCTAATCAATCCAGATCAGCCGAGCACGGCGACAGCCGTGCAGATTGTCCCTGTAGGGACGTCTGGTAATCCCTATAACGTAGTCACAACAAACACTGGGCAGGCCTTCATTGAGCCGACATACCCGAACGGGGGAACTGCAACAATCTACGAACTCAATCTGACGACCTTAGCGGTTACGGCAATTACAAATATCCCATTCTTTTCCATCGCCGGAGCATCCCCGATGGCGGCGTCGGCGGATGGCTCGAAGGTACTCCTTACGGATTATGGCTTCCCCGAAGACGTCGCCGTGTTTGATTCCGCTAGCGGCATCTGGTCCGTCAACGGCAACAACGGCCCTGGCACCATTCTCAACAACCTAGGAAGTAACGCGGCGGCTTCTTTCAATGCGTCTGTACTTGGAACAGGTGCCGCGTTTGTAGATGCCTCGGCCGATGTAACGGGCTACCTGGCATGGCAAGATGTATTCGAGGCCAACCTTAATTATGGCGCCCTCCTGCCACTTGAGAAAATTCCCGACGGCGGGAGTCTGGCATACTTTCCCTACGCCGGATGGGTGGATATTTTCGACGTGAATCATGGAGCGCTTCTCCGCCGGTTTAGCCTGGCTGAGCAGATACAGAACGTGACTGATGCAATGGCGGTTGATGCGTATGGACAAAACGTATACCTCATCACAAATGCAGGGCTGACCATTGTTCAATTTGCGAATGCACCCCTCGCTCTTGGGAGCGTTGCTCCAGGTGCTGGCTCGGCTGGTACAACGGTTACACTCAGTGGCAGCGGTTTTCAGGTGGCAACCACTGTTACTGTCGGCGGAACGGCTGCAACATCAACCTTCGTAAACGCCAATACACTGCAGGTTGTGATCCCGTCTGTCTCAGCTGGGCCTGTCCAAATCGCGGTCAGCAATCCGTCGGGGAACTCCTACTCGTTGGATAACGCCTTCACAGTGCAGTAGATGCTCGCCGCCTCTGACGCTTGACAGTTTCATCGTGCGCCCAACGCCTGGACCTACATCGGGACACGCAAACGGTGTGGCCCGTGCGCGCTCCGACCGCAATGCACGAGTGCGGCTTTCCGATGCCTGGTCATCCATCAGCACGAACCGGCGCGGCAACGCGCACGGGAGTTAGCGAACACGCCTGAGTTTGCCAAAGCACAGCGGCAAAGGAAGAAAGTAGAAGCCCTGTTCGCGGAACTGAAGAAATCAGATCGGGCTGCGTCGCTTGCGTTTACGACGAATCAAATTCGTTCGGGAGCAGTTCTTCCTAGCGGCGGCGGCGCAGAACATCAAGCGACTGGTCCGCTTCCTAAGCCCATCGACAGCACCACAAGCTCTCACCACCTAGAAAAGAAGAGAAAAACTCAGTAGCACTCCCCCAGCCCGCACAAGATCGGTCCAAGCACTGAGTTTTTCAACAGCCACGCGATGTTTCGCCAACTACCCGACATGAGCAGCTATCCCTTTGGACAATGGGCTGGCGTAGGCTCTCCCGCACCGCCACGACTTCAGTGCAGGGTTTCAAAGTTAGGCTGCCGTGGAGGGAGTTCGATCGGTCGGAACAACGACTTCTTATGTTTGTACCAGACACACTTGCAGGAGTCGCCGTCAGGCATTTCTTGCCAACGGGAACCGTCGTCGAACAGAACACTTGTCAGCACGAACGCACCGCCGCCAATATGCTCGAAATCCAGATACGAACCCCAGCCCCGGTCCCAAGTCAGCCGCTTGGTTGCTCCTCGTTTAATGGCTTTGTCCCAGCCGAAATCCCGTAACGGCCGACTGTCGTCGAAATCCCAGTGAACCCATTTCCAATGCTCTGTGGCATCGGAAATTGCGGCGTTAAATACCAACCCAACGATGGTCTTGCTGCTCGTGTTCCTGATGCGAACTGCCACCCCGGATGGATCGAAAGACAGGATCTCAATTGGGCACGCCGTTGGCGCGCTTGAATTGGATTGCGAGGTCTGGCTGCGGGCCAGAATAGGACAAGTGAAAATAGCAAGAAGCAAACAAGAAATCCACTTTTCGCTCATGATGGGATCTCCTTTGGTGAGGAGTAGCCCATAGCCATCTTCGGAAAGAGTTCTTGATCGCTCTCAGCGGAGAAGAATTCTCGCGGTGCCGGGCCACAGCCTCCTTGATTAAGCTGTAGCACACCGCGCTAGCGATGTTAAGTAAAGTGTTGTAATCAGGCATGGCTGTTGAAAAACTCATTCGCCGCAAAATGATCGAAAAACCTTTGCCCTAGGAAGCGCTACAAACGACGATCTCCGTTTTGGTAGACATTTTCTATCTCCCAAATTCCGGCTATTTTGACAAAAGAGGAGTTTTTCAACACCCACAGGCGATTACACTCAAGTGCCCAGCGGAAGGCCATGATGAGTGTAATGGCGATTTTGCAACAGTTGACCTTGCGTGGCAGGCGTCTTATGGGTGATCTTCTTTAGCTCCCGACGCAACCAACAAATCAATCACCTTTTGGACTCGCGTCTTGTAGGCATCACGCATATCTTTATCCGAGAAGTCGTTTTCGGAAGATAGCAGTTCCGCCTTCGCCAGTTGCAATGCCGACATGCCCATATCGACTTTTGCGTTGACATTGGCACCCGCCTCGATCAGCACCCGCACAACCTCTGGGTCGGCCCGCTGGGTAGCCCAGTACAAAGCGGTTTTTCCTGTGATGTCCTTGTCCTTGACTGATGCTCCTGCACCGAGCAGTAACTTGACTACTGGAAGGCCTCTTGCGTACATCAGAGCCGTCACGCCGAATCTGCTTCCAACGTTAATGTTGGCTTTGCGCCCGATTAAGTCTTTCACGAGGTTTTCATCAGAATAGAATGCCGCTGCCATCAGAGGAGTTTGCCAATTCTCATTCATCGCATTTGGGTCTGTTACACTCCTCAGGGATTCAAGCCCTCCAGGTACCGTCGGGCGTGACTGACCAAGCGCATCGACCATGTACACGGAATCGCAAGCCTTGCTCCGTTTGCGTGAGTAGTTCGTTGGAAATATGACCGCTGGCTGAGGGACGCCATTCTTGTGGAGGACAAAGGCAAGCAGGTAGTCGCCGTCACGTTTGCCTTCGAAACAGAATCTCCGCTCTGTTTCTTTGTAAGATGTCTTTGTGCCGTCCTGCGTCGTGCCCTGCTTCTCACATGTCTCGACCACAACTTTCTCCGAATCGAGAATCGTGCCACTCTTCTCCCGTAGCTCTACGGTGATATCGTCGTCGAGATCAAAGTCTGATGGGCGGAGGCAAATATCTCCTGAACACACTTGGACGGTCCCACAGAGGCATGAAACCTCGTGCCGCAAGTATTTCAGAGTCGAACAATCTGAAGCGTGGGACGGGGTTTGGCAGACGGCAATGGGGTTGAGGAAAAGCAGCACCGCTGCGAGGGTGAGGGTGCGGTTCACAAGCAGCACTTTACGCCCATTCGGGACATGAATCCACGGCCACTGTTGCAAACAGGCCATAGCGCAAGTTTGCGCTGTCTGTTCGCCCAATCTCCGCGATTGGGGGGCATTTTGAGTGAAATCGCGATTTGTCGACAGTTGAGGTCTAGCCGGGCTTTGCGCGTGTGATTCTTGGCCATCACTGCACATCAATAGGTGACGCATCTCACTGACAGAATGCGCTCATTCGTATCGAATCAACGCGCCTCTCCGAAGAGCAAGTCCCGCTGTTGAAACGCACACCCCCTGAGGCGAATCATCAAACTCCCATTCGTGCAGCTTGTTGAGTAAAGGAGATCATCCCCATGCACCGCATGATGCGTATCTTTTGTCTGGCTCTAGCCTGTTTCGTCGCGCTGGTATTCGCAATTCCAGCACCGGCGCAAACACAATCCTCTTCGTCTTCCGGTAGCAGTGACAAGGCGAAAATCGAAGCCCTTTATCAGCAATTGATAAAGGCGTGCAACGCAAAGGACGTAAACGGGATTATGGCCCATTACGATCCCAATGAATTGTTTGTCTTTGATTTAGTGCCGCCACGGGAATATCCGAGTTGGGACGCCTACAAGAAAGATTGGGACGGGGTTTTTACCTCAATGCCGGGGCCAATGGAGATCAGCATATCTAATCTGGCCATCACCGTAGTGGGGCCGGTAGCCTATGCTCGTAGCATTCAGAGTGGATATTTTACCGCCCAAGATGGCTCCAGAGCCGACATTGCCGTCCGCGTCACCGATGTGTTGCGGAAAGTCAAAGGCAAGTGGCTGATCGTGCAGGAGCACGCCTCCGTGCCCGTAGACCTTGCTTCGGGCAAAGCCGATTTGATGTCGAAACCGTGATTGCGGTCGGCTCCGGCGCATATCTCGAAGGAAAGCAAGGCGAGGTACGCGAAGTTGGAATAACCGGGGGAAATTGCTGCGTCATAACTTGCCGTTGTCCGACAACTGTTGTGAACAGGCGTGGGTGTTGAAAAAGTCCGTTTTTCTCGAAACAGCGAAAATTTGGGGGATAGAAAATGTCTAGGAAAACCGAGAAAGTCGTTTGTAGGGCATCCTAGCGCGATTTTATTTTCGCGAATTTCGCTGGAAGGAGTTTTTCAACAGCCACAGGCGTTAACACTCAAGTGCCCCGCGCAAAGCCAGATGAGTGTAATGGCGATGTTACGCCAGTTGACGAACAAAGTTGCCGACGATACGGGTTCGGATGGGCTTGCCGCCGACAAACTCTTCTCGTTCTTGAAGAGCAATCTTATGTGTCCAGTACGGTTCCCCGCGTGCTTTCCAGACGTTTCATGATTTTCTCCGTATTCTCCGGCTCGACTCCCACTTCTTCTAGGGCTGCGCGAAAGTGCTGGAGGAACAGGTCGAAGTGCGCATCGTTCAAACCGTGATCTCTGGAACCGGCATGGGCGTCACGAATATTTTTCCCTGTATACACTCGTCCGCCGAGGAGCATGGAAATCAACATAGCCTGCCGGGACCGGAGGTGCGCCATGTCAACTCGTTCAAAGAAATGGCGCAAGCCATCATTCTGTAAGATTTTGTCGTAGAAGAGTTCCGTAGCAGCCTCGATAGTGCTACGTCCCCCGATCAGGTCATATAAGTCTTCAATCATGGTGTCCTCATCAATAATGAGTGCAATCGCGATATTACGCCAACAATCCCTTTGAGGCGCCCGTCATTTTGACCTGTCTGGACTTCGAGCATCGAGGTTCATGAGAGCACGTTTCTACGCATTTAAGCGGGCCGATCTGCCATGTGACGTTTGCATTCCCGTTAGTCCTTCCCTATCATGATCTGGTTTTCCAGTCTGTTATCCTTCCGATTTCATTGGGTTGCGTTGCCATCGTCCGCAATTTTTCTTTCCGGCGTTTTCTTGGAAGAACGCGCATGCCCGATACTCCCGATAACACGACTCTGAGCCAGAGCGCAGTCCAGGTGTCTTTCACCAGCATCGGTCCCTACCGGCTAATCCAGATGCTGGGTGTAGGGGGCATGGGTGAAGTCTGGCGTGCGGAACAGACCGAGCCTCTTCATCGTACCGTCGCACTCAAGCTGATCAAAGCTGGGATGGATACCAAAGCCGTGGTGGCACGCTTCGACTCGGAGCGGCAGGCGCTGGCGCTGATGGAGCACCCCAACATCGCCAAGGTCTTCGACGCCGGCGCGACTCCAGAGGGCCGGCCGTATTTCGTAATGGAATACGTGCACGGCTTTCCCATCACCGACTACTGCGACAAACACCGGCTCACGATTAAGGAGCGCCTGCGGCTGTTCGTGCAGGTTTGCGAGGGGGTACAGCACGCGCATCAGAAGGCAATCATCCACCGCGATCTGAAGCCATCCAACGTGCTGGT
>OCZU010003194.1_pt1 | contig 10377 bp, 3 predicted proteins | sample 1539001 | NCBI WGS metagenome assembly OCZU01 (sample SAMEA3539306, study PRJEB22396) | soil metagenome | biome: tundra; feature: field; material: soil | place: USA | collected 2010-05 | depth 0.15 m | reverse complement strand
GGGCACCTGGTCAAGCGCACGTTGAGCCGCGGCCAGCGCCCCGGCATAATCTCCCTGGGCTTGCTTGATTTCGCCCAGTTGTTCCAATAGCATGGCATCGTCGGGCCACCGCGCCAGCGCGGCCTCGGCGGCGGATTGGGCCGCGCGCAGCGCCCCCGCCGAATTGGCTGGCGGCAATCCGCGCGCGGCTTCGGTCAGTCGGCGCATTTGTTCGTCGTGGTTGGCTTGAAACGTGAAGGGAACGTCGGTCAGCCGGCCGAGGATATCGGAGAGTCCGAGTAGCGTGTCGCGCGGCGTGTGGCCGAGGCGTTGCGCGCATTCGGCTGTGTCCGGCCAGGGCGCGCTTTCCGGAAGCGTCAATGTTTGTTCCACTTTCTCCGCCAAGGCGCGGGTCAAGACGTAGTTGCCCAGGAACGTGAGGTGGACATGTTCGTAAAAAAGCTCGGCACCGGGAATTCCGTTCGGACTCGCCTCTGCCAGCGCCCGTTCGCCGTCGGCCAGCGTAACATCGCCCGCCGCCTGCTGCCGGATGATTTCATTGAGCCGGCTGTCGCAGCGAAATCGCAAGGCATCCAGATCGCGCGCCGCGACAAACTCCTTTTGGACCGCCCCGCCATCATTCAACGCCAGCGCGCATTGGCCGCGACGAAATCGCAGCTCCGCAAAACTCTCGTCAATTTGTTCCGCTTGATCATAGTCGGTTGACGCCTGCCGAAAGTCCCCGCCCGCCTGGGCTTTTGCGCCGGCATCGAAGAAATGTTGCCAGTCACTTTGTTGGGACTCCGAAAGATCAGCGCGGTGCAGCGACGCGAATGGTGCGCAATCCTTCAAGTTCACCGCCACCGTGCTTAAGACGATTTTCGCGTCGCTGTTTCGGCCCGCGGCGATGATGTCTTTGAGATTTTGCCCGAAATTTTCATAGACCGCAACGAGGCGCGGGTCGGAACCCGCCAATTTATATTGAACAAACATCCTCATACCCTCCCATTCGCCGCTGCCAGTGGTTTTATGCGCCGCGCCCCGCACTGCGTCAAACAATTGGCCGGTCCGGGTCGCTTTGAGCGCGAGTCCGGCGCGGATTAATGGCAGGGGCGTCGTTTGATTGCCAAAGACCGTCCCGGCGCCAAACGGCCCGACGACTTCATTGTTCCCCATGTAAATCACCCAAACGTCCGCGCGGGCTTTCGCGCAGTCGCGGGCCAGGGGCAGGATGACGTGCGAATTGATGGCGGTCATGGCGGCGTTGACCACTTCGAACTTCCGGTCGGGATGACGCAGCTCAAGCATGGCTTCCAACATGCGGGGCAACCCGAAGCGCGGTTGCGGATCGCCGTAGGCGGCGGACTCGCCGAGGACAAAAATCCGAATCGTGTCAGGCGGCTTCGCGCGCGGAATGGAAGTCGCGTACGGCTGCCGGGCCATGCGCGGGCCAAAAAATCGCCAGCCGAACCGGTTGTTCTGCACGAAGGTCTTTTCACCGTGGTCGGAGGATTTCAGCAGAAATCCGGTCGGGTATCCAAAACCGGCCAGCCGGAGACCTAATTCGAGGAGGCCGAAGAAGAGCAGCGGCACGCCGATCAGTGCCGTCATCCGGAAACGCCACAATTTTCGTTTGGATACTCGCGCTGCAGGATTTTTGGCGAAGATATGTTTTGGCCTCTGGCGGCTCATAAAGTTATGAAATGGAGAAATCCCAGGAAGCTTCGGTGTGATGGCATTGCCAAGGAGCGGGGATAAAGGGACCAGACGAAGCCCGGACTGGTAACAAAAATGAGGATCACGGCGAGGTTGAGCAAGACAACCCCCAATGGCAGCAGCCACCATTTCTCCTCAGGCGCGCAGAAGCGGATAGACTCTCGGAAAACAGTCCACATGAATGTGAAGATCGTAATGACAAGGCGGAATTCGGTCGAGTGTTAATTGAGTTTATCCGGCGCAAAAGACGGTCTCCTGCAGGATGGAAACCAGCCCGCTTCAGCCCGGATTCCGAAGTTGCCGATGGTGATGGGGCAAACGAGGCCCTGCCGGAGTGCTGCTGTGCTCGGGCGCAACAGTTGCCTCCGTTCAGGCCACGGAACATTTTCCAATCCCCAGCCCATCCCACAGGACGGTAAGCAGAAATTCGACTTCGGAGTTCGGGTTCAATTCAGAAAATCATTCCCAAAACCGCGGTTACCACCCAGGGGCGACAAAAAAAGGAGGCAGAGGTGAAATGCTCTGCCTCTCTGGCTTAAATCTTAATTACAAACTTCCACATTACGGATTGCTTACACGGAAGAAATGCCGAGGATCAGTCATGCTGTTCATGTAAGGCGGGGCCGTGCTGACTGGCGTCCACGGACCCGCGATATTGGTCGCTCCCAGCAACATGCCATAATCCCAACTCATCACCGCATTGGAGCCGCTCCTAGTCACGCTCAGTGTCGGCTTGAAGCCCCCAATATTGCGCACTGCGCTCTGTACCACCGGGTAGTTGTATATGCGCACGTCGTACAGGTTGCCCGGGTAGAAACCGTCAAAGGAACCAAAACCATCGTCCCGGCCGCCGATCACAATGTAAGCATCGGATGCAAGAATAAATGGCCCATCATTAGTTTCCCCACGCAGCGTGCCATCCACATACAGTTTGCAGAGGCCGAGTGTTGCGTCGTAAAGGCCGGCATAGTGGTGCCAGTTGTTATCAACGCCGATCGTAGCAAACAAATCGTCCTTATCCTGGCCCGGAAGGGGGCCAATCCAGTGTTGCATCGTCCAACAGGGCACCGGCAGCCCACCAGGAGCAGGTGCGCCGCCGGTGCGGAACTGCCAGCCTTCAACTTCACCGTGCTTGGACACCCATGGATTCCAACTCCATGCGCCGGGAGCTCCCTTCGCCCAGAACATGAGGGTCAAACCGTTAGTGAGTGGGTCATCGAACGTGTTGGTGTAGCTAAGGTCCAGTATGGACGTGTTGGTGATGGCGAGAACGGTGTCGGCGTTGGTGGCGAAGTAGAGCGATTGACCACCCGTCGCAATCGGCGGCACGTCATTCGTGAACCAGGCGTTGTTCACAGAACCGTTGGTGTTAAAAAAGAAACCGTCGTGTGTGCCGGCCGGCTCATAGCCCGAAACGTCGGCTATGGTGGCTGTACCCGGAAGCCAATGGCCCACCAGCCTCCCCGTCGGTGTTGGCAACACGGTGAGCGTCGCGTTGGAACTGGTCGTCGGGCCAACAAAGTTCCCCACCACCACGTCATAGGAATCCGCCTGGCCCGCCGTGATTTTGTCGAGTGTCAGGGTGCTCGTGTGGACACCGTGGATGGTGACATCATCAGTCAGATCAACATGGTTTCGCTGCCACTGGTAGCTCAACGTCCCGGTACCCGTGGCCGTAACACTGAACGAGACCGTTTCGCCCGCGTAGTTCTTGACCGATTGGGGCTGTGATGTAATCGTCGGTACCGTTGCCGGGAGGATTTTGGCGATCAGAGCGGCGCTGGTGGCGGTCGCCCCGCCCGTGTTCGTCACCGCCAGCTGATAATAGTTGGTGGTGCCGCCGAGAAAGCTCGTATCGACGGTATAGCTCAGGCCCGTCGCGCCGGGTATGTTGGTCCATGCCACACCATCCGGACTCGCCTGCCAGTTCATAGTGGGGCTCGTAAAGCCGTAAAGCGTGGCGTTCAATGGGATTGACGTTCCAGCATAAACAGTACTGGGGGAGATCGGGGAGGCGGCAACCACCAGGCTGCTGCCGAGCTTCAATATGCCCATCCCACTGACGCTGGAGTAGCTCAACGTGCCCATGGTCGTCGGGCAATCGGCTACCCGGATCAGGCCGTTGGTCACGAGCGCAACAAAATCGGCGGCCACCCAGTTGGTCAGCGAAAGCGATCCGGTTCCGCCGGGAATAAAATTCACATAGCTATTGGTGCCAACATTAAACGACGCCCTGTCCGGATAGCTCGGATCGATGTTGAAAACGGCCATTACAGCAAACGTGCCATTGAGAATGTTGATCTTGCTCATCGTTGCGCTCTGCTGATCCAATTTGGGGCTAGAACTCGTGCTGCCGTAGTAGCAACCCAAAGTACACGGCAGTGGCAGTCCGTCTGTTATGCTGCCGGCATTGAGGTTTACAGTGCCCGTGCCACCCGCGCCGCCGATGGAGAATTGGGCATTGTTCTCAGTTATAGCCGCGGCACCATAGGTCAGGTTCAACGCGCCGCCATAAAAAGTAGCGGTCCCGGTAGCGGTGGAGGAGCCGCTGCCAATCGCAAAGCACTGCTCGATGGTTCCGGCGATCTGCCAGTTCAACGTGGCGTTGTTTGAAATGATCAGGGTTCCCGAGTTGTTGTTAAAGTAGCCGACAGCGCCGCCCCACCGTCCGATGTTGTTTATGTTCAGCGTAGCGTTTGCGCCTAGAATGAGAGTGCCGTAAGTGCCGTTGTTACGACTTTGAAATCGTCACAGTTGATGGTTAAAGTTCCGCATAAAACCGTCAGGGTGCCTCCGTTTTGGATATAGTCACCATCATTGGAAGTGCCGATGGTGTACGGATTCACCGTGCTGTCCACGCCACAACCGTCGTAGACAATGTTCGCTGCATCTATGTTGCCGCCGTTGTATGTGAAGGTCGCCGACGCTGAGCCAAGCGAGGCGGCAAGAACCGCCGCACAGAGCGCCAGTTTCTTGTTCATCAGGGACCGGAAGAATTGGGTGCTGGGGAGTTGGTTTACAGGGTTGGGCAGGCTGTTTTTTGTATTCATATCACAGGCGCGTTACATGGTTTCTGCTTCCTTCCTGCCAAACCGGCTTCCGGAACCCAAAAAACATCCAAGTATATGGAGAAGTCTGGCCGATCGGCCGCGGCAGGTTTGCTATTTGATATCCATACCAATGTTAACACTTTTGTCAACATTTTTCACCATCGCCTGCAGCACAAATTATTGGCAAGTGATCAAGAACTGAATGCCAAGGCGCCGTTGTCCCGCCAGCGATCCAAGCAGGGGGATGCGGAAAGCTGAAAGGCTGATTTCAGCCGATGTGCTGGCCAGGGCAACACGCCTGCATCCGAACTAAAATCACTCCTCCTTTTGGAATCGGAACCGCGAAGAATGCATCGCCCATAACAGCCTCCGGATTTCACCCCTAATAAAAAAGTCGTCGCCGGGCAGCCTTAGCCGCCCGGCGACGATCGAATATAACAACTTCCGCTTTACGGATTGCTTACACGGAAGAAATGCCTCGGATCAGTCATGCTGTTCGTGTAAGGCGAGGCCGTGCTGACTGGCGTCCACGGACCAACGACACTGGTCGCTCCCTGCAACGTGCCCCAAGACCAGTTCAACATCGCATTGGCGCCGTTCATAGTAATGTTCAGTGTCGGCTTGAAGCCCGCAACATTGCGCACTGCGCTCTGTACAAGCGGATAGTTGTACAGGCGCACGTCGTACGCGTTGCCCGTGAAGAAACCGCCAAAGGAAGCACTACCACTATCTTTGGCACCGATCGCGACGTATGCATCGGATGCAAAAATATTTTGCCCGCAACCGATCTCCTGACCGTACAACGTGCCATCCACATATAGGCTGCGGATGCCCAGTGTCAAGTCAACAGTACCGGCATAGGAATGCCAGTTGCTATCAGTGCCCAAGTAGTTCAAAGTTCCTGCGGCTCCAGAGCCGGAAATCGCGGCGTGCAGATCTTCCTGATCACCACCTTCAGACCAAGCCGGGCCACCGCCTACAACAAACGTCCCTGCGCCTCCCCGAACCGTCCAGCAGGGCACCGGTAGCCCACCAGAAGCCTGTGCGCCGCCGTTGCGTAACTGCCAGCCTTCACCGCCGTCACCATTCTTGGACACCCATGGATTCCAACTATACGCCCCGCCGTTGGCTCCCTTCGCCCAGAACATGACGGTGAAACCGTTGGTGAGTGCGTCATCGAACGTGTTGGTGTAGCTAAGGTCCACTGTGGACGAGTTGGTGATGGCGAGAACGGTGTCGGCGTTGGTGGCGAAGTAGAGCGAATTACCACCCGTCGCAGTCGGCGGCACGTCATTCGTGAACCAGACATTGGTGTTGCCGGCCAAGAAACCGTCGTGTGTGCCGGGCGGCGTATAGCCCGAAACATCGGCGAAGGTGGACGGACCCGCAAGCCAATGGCCCACCAGGTTCCCTGACGGTGCAGGCACCACGGTCAGTGTCGCGCTGGTACTAGGAGTCGGGCCGACAAAGTTCGCCACCACCACGTCATAGGAATCCGCCTGGCCCGCCGTTATACTGTCGAGCGTCAGGGTGCTCGTGTGGACACCGTGGATAGTGATACCATCAGTCATATCAACGCTGTTGCGCTGCCACTTGTAGCTCAACGTCCCGGCGCCCGAGGCCGTAACACTGAAGTGGACTGTTTCGCCCACATAGTTCGTGACCGGTTGCGGTTGTACTGAAATGATGGGTGCCGTTGCCGGATTGATGGTGGCGATCAGAGTGGCGCTGGTGGCGGTCGTCCCGCCCGTGTTCGTCGCGGCCAGTTGATAATAGACAGTGCTACCGCCGAGAAAGCTTGTATTGACGCTAAAGTCCACGCCCGTCGCGCCGGGTATGTTGGTCCATGTCACACCATCCGGACCCGCCTGCCAGTTGATAGTGGGGCTTGTAAAGCCGTAAAGCGTGGCATGCAATGGGATTGACGTTCCAGCAAAAACAATACTGGGGTTGAGCGGGGAGGCGGCAACCACCAAGCTGGCGCCGAGCTTCAATATGCCCATCCCACTGACTCTGGAGTAGGCCAAGGTGTTCGTGGTCGTAGGACAGTCCGCCACCCGGATCATGTTGGAGGCCACGAGCGCCGTGTAATTGGTGATGTCCCAATTGGTCAGCGAAAGCGATCCGGTTCCGCCGGGAATAAAATTCACATAGCTGTTGGTTCCAACGTTAAACGACGCTCTGTCCGGATAAATCGGATCGAATTCGAAAATGCCCGTTACCGCAAAAGTGCCGTTGAGAATGTTTATCTGGTCCACCGTTACGCTCTGACCCAATGTCGGGGAGCCAAGCACGGCCGTGTAGTAGCAACCCAGGCAACACGGCAGTGGCAGTGTGTCTGTCAGGATGCCGGCATTGAGGTTTACGGTGCCCGCGCCATTCTCGCCGCCAATGGAGAATTGAGCCTCGCTATCAGATAGACCCGCGGCACCATAGATCAGGTTCATCGCGCCGCCATAAAGAGTAAGGGTCCCGGCAGAGGTAGCCGAACCGCTGCCAATCGCAAAGCGCTGCTCCGAAGTTCCCGCGATCTGCCAGTTTACCGTGGCGTTGTTTGAAATGATCAAGGTTCCCGTGTTGTTGTTATAGTAGCCGAGGGCACCGCCCCACTGTCCGATGTTGTTTATGTTCAGCGTAGCGTTTGCACCTAGAATGAGAGTGCCGGCACTGCCGCTGTTGCCGGCTTTGAAATCACTGTCGTTGATGGTCAAACTCCCGCTTAAAACCGTCAAGCTGGCGCCGCTTATGATATAGTCATTATCACTGGAGGTGCCGATGGTGAGCGGATTCAGCCCGCTGTCCACGCCAAGACCGTCGTAGGTCATGTTCGTGGCTATGTTGGCGTTGCCGGTGTATGTGAACTGCGCCGACGCTGTGCCAAGCGAGACGGCAAAAACCGCTGCGCACAACGCCAGTTCTTTGTTCAACAATCGAATGAATCGGACTCCGGGAACTTGATCTTTTGGGTTGGGAACTATCTTGTTCATATTATGTTTACGGATTTAGTGGTTCGGGATTGGAAACGTCCTGCTCCGATTACCTTGTTTCCTTTTTCTTATGGGTCTTATGGCGAACAAATTCCACACTCTCCAGCCCCCTAACCCCCCCGAGCACGGTGCAAGAAACCAAGCGACGAAACGCTTGCCGGAGTGTGGGAATTTGCATGCTGCTAGTATTGCCCAAGCCTGCGGGTGCGTCATGTAGTCAAAACTAACTAATTTTAGAAATTAGCAGCGCCAACGATCTGATCTGATTTTCCGCAGATTGAAGGTTTGCGCAGCACCCAAAAGATCACCTTTGTCCCCGTGCCGGGCGTGCTTTGGATTTCGCAGCTTCCGCCAATCGCCGCCAATCGCCGCCTCATGTTTTCCAACCCGTTGCCGGCCGCCGCGCGGCCTTGAGCCGGGGAAACATCTTTCGTATTTTTACAGACGGCAAAACCGCGCCCGTTGTCCGTGACGGCCAGTTCAACCGACTGTTCCTTCACCGCCAGCCGGATGAGCACTTCCGATGCGCCGGAATGTTTCACCGCGTTGTGCAGGGCCTCTTTGAACGCCAGAAAAACATTGTGCCGCACTTCGGACGTCAGGTGCCACTCGGGAAATTGTAGCGGCAAATCCAGGCGGCAGCGGATACCGGCGGTGGCCAGCCAGTCTTGCGCAAATTTTTCCAGATACGTCACCAGGCTTTCCAGGGGGTCGTGCCGCGGGTTGACCGCCCAGACGATTTCGTCCATGCTGCGGGTCAACTCGCAGGCCGTCTCGTAAATCCGGTTGAGACCGATCAAGGCCCGGCCGGGATTGTCCAGATCGTCGCGCGCAGATTCGCTGATCATGGTGATGCGGGTCAACTGCGCGCCCAAGTCGTCGTGGATGTCCTGCGCGATCCGGGAACGCTCGCGTTCGATGTCGCGTTGGCGCTCGGCGCGTTCGAGCCGGCGGCGCATCCGCCGGCGCGTGTTGAACCAGACCGCCCCGCCGGCTGCCAGCACCGTCGCCAGCCCGCCGAGAACATGGAACCAAGTGGTCTGCCAGAAATACGGCAGCACTTCAAAATTCAGGCTCGCGCCGGTTTCGTTCCAGACGCCGTCGTTGTTGCACGCGATGACTTGGAACGAATAGTTTCCGGGTGGGATGTAATTGTAGGTGGCGACCCGCTTCGCGCCGACGTCCGCCCAGTCGGTCTCAAAATTGTTCAGCCGGCATTTAAACCGCACTTTTTCTGGCGCGACAAAACTCAAACCGGTGTATTCAAATTCAATGCGATGCCGGCCCGGCGGAATTTTCAACGGCCCGACATTGTTGCCGTCCGCGAATTTTTTGTCGTCCACGCGCATTTCCTCGATCCGCACCGGCGGGGGCTGCCGATTGATTCGGACACCTGCCGGGTCCACCACGACGAGTCCCTTCGCCGTGGGAAACCACAGCCGACCGTCAGCCGTTTTACCGCCCGCTGGCTGCAAGCCTTCTGAACATTCAAGGGTCGGCAGTCCGTCGTTGATGCCAAATGTCAGAAACGGTGCTGCGGCGATTTCGCCGTCGGCGCAGCGGTTCAAATCCTTTTCGCTCGCGCGCAAAATGCCCCCGTAGGAACTCATCCAAAAAAATCCGCGCTCATCCGCTTCGATGTCGCCGATGACGCCGTTGGGCAAACCCTGCTCGCGGTTAACGACGGAAAATTTTCCGTTCTTGAACCGATTCAGACCGCCACCAAACGTGCCGGTCCACAGCGCACCATCGTCGGCGAAATGCAGACACTCGATGAAATCGGACGACAGCCCGTCGGTCTTTTTGAACCGGCGGAAATCTCCCTTTTGCATGCGCACCAGGCCGCCGCCCGCCGTTCCGAACCATAGCACGCCCGATTTGTCCCGCGCGATGGCGCGCACGTCGCCGAACGGCTCGCCGGCGATTTCTTTGAACCACTCCAGTTTTCCGTTTTCATACCGCCGCGCGCCCGTCGGCGTGCCGATCCAAAGTGCGTCGCCCACATATAAGAGCGCCGGCGCCGGCGCCAGAAAATTTTCCAGCCCCGGCGCCAAATCAAACGAATCGTCCTTCAGCACAAACAATCCTCCGCCCCACGTGCCGGCCCAGATTTTCCCCGCGCCGTCGGCGGCCAGAGACCATACGTAGGGGTTGTGAAGGCCCTGCGCCGAATCGAAATTCGTCCAACCACCGTTTTGCAGGCGATACAAGCCTGCGCCTTCCGTGCTGATCCACATCACACCATCCGGCATCGGCAAAACCGAGAGCACGGGACAGTTTTTCCATTTGTCCGGCGGCGAAACGGTTTCGACATTGTTCGGCCGGATAACCATGAGACCCGCACCGGTACCGCACCAAACATTTTTTTCGCGGTCTTCGCACAGCGAAGTCACCCAGTCCGCGAGCAATCCGTTGGTGTGGGTGAAGTGCTGTGCAGGCACGTTCGTTTGGCCGGGAAAAAAAAGCCAAAGGCCAGATGAGCCGGCTGCCAGCGCACCGGAGGAAGTTTCGACAAGATTCGGGACAATGTTCCCTTTCCACGGCGCTGCTCCCACGTTGGCAAGCCAGTCGCCGTCTTTCCATTTGCGGATGCCGCCGTCGCTGGCCACCCAAAGCCCGCCATCGCGGCTCGCGGCAATCCCTTG
>OCZU010003193.1_pt1 | contig 10377 bp, 6 predicted proteins | sample 1539001 | NCBI WGS metagenome assembly OCZU01 (sample SAMEA3539306, study PRJEB22396) | soil metagenome | biome: tundra; feature: field; material: soil | place: USA | collected 2010-05 | depth 0.15 m | reverse complement strand
ATAGACGATACAAGAATTCTAGCAGATAGGGCGGGTCGGAATCGAACGCAGTCTTCACGGGCCACCAGCCTCAATACCCTGATTTACGAGAAGATATTAACGCAGTGTTTCCGGGGGTTCAAGTGATTTTTGATACTTTCCGCCAACTGCCAGACTTAACCCGCCAGGTACCGGCTGCGTACTCGGTGGTTGAAGAAATCGTTGAAGGTATTGTTGAAACTTTTTTGAACACGTCGGAATCAATTGCGGAAATGTGATCGTATTGCTACTCGATCAGGGGAATTCCAGCACGCGGAAGAAATGCTTCGGCTGATTGTTGGTCGGGTTGCTATTAAAAACCAGCATTCCGTTGGAAACGGTCAAAGCATTATTAAGGTTAGCCCAGTCCACCAGATTGGAACTGGCTTGCACATTGAAGCGAGGCAAATCAGCGAACGTTAATGGCCAGCCGTCGGCGTAGACTGAAGCCAGTTGCAAAGAGCCGTCCGCCAGGAACTGAGGCGAAAACAATTCCATGGGAACGCGAACGGTCAGGAGTGCATTGCTGCTGACTGCGGTTCCCGCGCCATTGCTGATCACCAGAAAATAAATTCCGGCATTCGTGCGCGCTACGGTGGCCAGCAGAAGATTGAGGCTGGTCGTATTCGTGAGGGGTGTGCCGTTGAAATACCACTGATAAATTGCCGGACTGCCGTTGCCGGCAACATTGAAGAAAACGTTATTGCCAGCCAGCACGGTCTGGTTTGTTGGCTGAGTGGTAATGCCTGGCGCACCAACTAGAGAGTAAATCGTTCCCCCGCCGTGGTCACCGCCGAACTCTGTTGTGCCATACCAGGAACCTCCGGTCAGTAGCAGTCGGCCAGAAGGCCTTGAGCCATCACCGGCAATGTTACCAAATCCATGTACGGGATTAAATCCGCTGCCATTGGTGGCGATTTGAAATAGTAAGCCGCCAAACGCACCATTGCTGCCGCCCTCGTAAATGGTGCCGTAAAGAGTGTTACTTCCGGACAAGACCAGGTCCCCGAGACCGCGTCGGGCGGTCAGCGAGTTGGTAAACGCGGAACTAAAGCTCTGCACTATAGAATAAACGCTGCCATTCGGGTTCAGCTTGAATAGAGTGCCGGCACCTTGCGTCCCGCCAAATTGCGTGGTGCCATACAGGACACCGCCTGGTCCTGCCATCAGACTGCCCCCAGGGACAGTGCCATCCACGCCATTGGTTTGGAACTGGTGCAAACTGGTGTAACCATTGCCGTCCGTGTTGAGCTTGAAGGCGCTGCCCGCCTTGTTGGTGCCGCCCGCTTCAGTCAGGCCATACAGCGCGCCGTCGCTGCCCAGTGACAGCCCACCGGATGGAGTCGCACCATCCACACCATTGGTGAGGAAAGTATGCAGCACTGCGAAGAAATTGCCGTTCGTATCCAACTTGAACACCGTTCCCACGCTGTTCGTGCCACCCGCCGCCGTGGTGCCATAAAGCAAACCCGCTGCATCCTGAACCAACGCATCGTAAGGCACGTCACCCTCATTCGTGCCGGCAAAATGATGAATGATCCTGTAGCCGCTGCCCCCGCCGTTGATTTTGAAAATGGTGCCGAAGTTATTGCTGCCGCCCGTATAGGTCGTGCCATACCACGCGGCGTCCAGGCCGCGCAACAATTGACCGGAAGGCCATTGACCATCGCCAGAACCGCCAAAATGGCGCACGATGGAATAGTTGTTACCGTCTGAACCAATTTTGAAGAGTGTGCCATAACCACCATTGCCGCCGCGATGCGTCACGCCATACAAGAAGCCATTGCTATCCGCGGCCAGCGAACCGGAAACCATCTGGCCTTCGGAAGCGGAGCTATTGAACTGGAGCAATTGTCGGTAGCCCGTGCCGTCTGGATCGATGGCATACACGGTGCCATCGCCGCTAAATCCGCCACGCAGCGTGGTGCCATATAATATTCCATCGCCGCCTTGGATCAGCGAGTCTTCCGGCCAGCGGCCATCCACATCGTTGGTTTTGAAATGATAAAGAATTGAGTAACTCCCGCCGTCACTGCCGATTCTGAATATGGTGCCGACACCATTCGTGCCGCCGGTGACGGTAGTTCCGTAGAACGCGCCATCCATGCCAAGAAGCAACTGTGTATCCGGGTTCCGGCCGTCCACTCCGTTCTTAAGAAACGTATGCAGCACCGTGTATCCACTGCCATTAGTGGTGATTGAGAAAACCGTTTCAGCAGTTGTGTTGTAACAGCTCGTTCCGTAAAGAATGCCATTAGTTCCCTGAGTTAACGCATTCATGTGTGCGGGCCCGCCGCTGGCAGGAATAACGGGCCAAAAAGCGAAACTGCTTCCGTTCGTGTTAATTCGGAAAACCGCTCCTACCGTCGCGTTACTCTGGCTCCAACCGTAGAGCAGGCCATCCTGTCCTAGAATCAAGCCGCGCGGATTCCGGCCTTCCACGCCACTGCCGGCAAAAGTATGAATGAGATTAAAGCCACTGCCATTGGGATTGAGCTTGTAAACAGTTCCTGCTCCCGCGTTGGTAATGAGGCTGGTGGTGCCATATAAAACGCCATTGCTTACTTGTATCAGGCGGCCATAGGGATACTGGCCATCAATGTTCGTTTTGCTGAAATGGTGCAATACGGCGTAGCCGCTGCCATCTGTTCCCACAGTGAAGATCGTGCCGCAGCCGTTGCTGCCGCCATAGACGCTGCTGCCATACAAGGCACCATCCTGCCCCTGAATCAGCGCGCCGACAGGATTCTTGCCGTCATAATTCGTGGTGAAACTATGTAACACAACATAGCCATCGCCGTCCCTGTTCAAGCGAAAAACCGTTCCCTGATTCGCCAAGCCGCCCATCTGAGTGGTGCCATACAATGCTCCATCGCGCCCTAACAATAGCGCCGCATGCGGTTGTGTCCCCGGGTCGGGAAGTCCGAAGGATTTTAAGCGCTGATAATTCGTCTGTGCCCCCACTTGGACCATCTCCGTCATCAGCAGAAATGCGACCCACAAACAAACGAGTCGGAAGGCAGCGATTGATTTCATATTCGTTTAATAGCTGGAATCCAATTGCGCCGCGGCCGTCGCGTTGTAGGACCAAGTTATCTCATTGTGAGTCAGGTTATCGTTGTTCCAGCGCCGCCGCCACGTGGTGTTCGAGGGATCCACCAAACTTGGCCGGGCGGGAGTTTCAGTATGGCCGTCTGTGAAAACGATGTCGGCTTGGAATTGGTGCCGATTGGACGGCCACCGGATGTGACCGACCGATTGATCGGTCGGATCCAGATCCGCCCCGAAATTGATGAGGGCGGCGTTTGCCGGTGCCGGCGTATCTGCGAGCATGATCATTTGGCTGGGTGCGACCACGTCGCTGTCCCGCACTGGGCCATGATAAAAACCTCCATCAACATCGCCACCCAACCCTAACTGAGGATTATTATTTATCGACAGCCCCCAATCGTTGATGCCATAGGAAAAACGCGTGGTTGAGGTGACGCCATAAACATCTCCGGCCGACCCCAGCGTGTTATTGAGATTCGTATCCCATCGGGAAGAAGGAATCGCGGCCGGGCAAGAAAACAAGCCGCGTTGTCCGCCCGTGTAGCTCAACAAACGTTTTTGCCAGACGTAGGCGTTCGCCACTGGCGAATACGAGCCCGTGTATTGCTGGTATTCCAGTACATACATGTGCGAGGCGACGCCAAGCTGCCGCAAATTGTTCAGGCAGGAAAGCTGGCGAGAGCTGACCTTAGCGCTGCCTAAGGTCGGGAACACGATCAATACCAAAAGGCTGAGAGTGGCGAGCGTCACTAACAGCTCGGTCAGCGAAAAGGCGGCGTGGTCGGTGGTCTTATGGTTTCGTGCGCATACACGGAGTTTGGATTCAATCCTTGGAACTAAGTTCATAAGTTATTCTGCATGCCCTTTGTTAAGCAGTGTAACGCTTCTCAAGCCCGCGCAATTTTGGAAAGCTTGATTGCCAATGCTGAGTATGTTGGTGCCGAGCGCGACGCTGGTAAGGGAAGTTTTGTTTTGGAACGTCATGGTATAGATGCCCGTGACCGGCAGGCCATTGACCGTGTTGGGGATGCTCATTACGCCTTCGGGGCCGTTATATCCGTAAATCGTAATGGTGCCGTTGCTGGTGAAGTAGAGGAATTGCGCTCTCGCAGCCAGGGGCAGCAGCGCTATACAAAGAACACAGACAATTCTCACAAACCCCAAAGCTCTCATGTCATTAGAGAGCCTACCATAAAGCTTCTTTTAGCACAAGCGAAGCTTAACCAACTGCGACCGCCGCAGCCGCTTGATTTTCGAGGGTCAAACCATTACGGCGAGCGTTCTTTCGCCGCCAGTATTGGCCGATCGTTTTGGTCGCCGCAGCCAGCCAATCGCGGTCGGCCAACAAGGTGATCGATGGGATGGAACTGAAGAACTTCACCGCGTTCGGTTTCGGTTTTCCCAGCGCCCGCAATTTTCCCGCGCTGACGAGAATGGCAACATCATCCGTCGTGCAGTTCAAGAGCTTCGCCACCTGGCACGCCAGCAACCGGGCCGGCAAATCTTTCGCCGCCCACGTCGTCATCGCCGTTTGCATCAAATCGTTGCTCGTATTTGTTGGCGGAAATTTAGCACAGGATTTTTCCACGCTTGAAAGACCGCGCAGCATTACACGAACAGCCGCGAACTGGATCTCCTTTCAGACGAACACGCACGAAACAATTCGCGTCAGAAATCTCTTGACGGTTCTTGTGCCTGCCAACAGATAACATCCAATGCGGGACAGCGGATGTCATTCACATCACTACCAAATCGTCTGACGTGTTAGCTCCGGCTTCAACGCTCCACGTAAAAGGGAATATTCGCGTGGGCGGCGTGGCCATGGCCGTCATAAATGTAAACGAAAAGGCGATAGGCCCCCGGCGTTTCCGGAGCTTTCATGAGAATCTCGCTTTTATTTTGCTCCTGAATCAGCCCGGCGACCGCCGCCGGTTTTTCTTCCCGGTCGCCGCCGGTGGATTGAGTTTTGGTTTCTTCAAAGATTTCCCACCGATATGTCAGCGAATCTTTGTCCGGATCGGCAACGGAAATTCTTGCTCCGTAAGTCTGATTCGGTTGCACGCGAATATTTTCTGGCGCGGTTTTTCCGTCGAGCCAGGCCCCGGCGAGCCGCGGACTCCGATTCTGCGGCCATTTTCCAGTCCACACATAATGCATCACATCCACGCTCTCGGTCTCTTCGCCGGATTCGAGGAACACGCCGAACCAAGTGGGCGTGCGCTCCAGTTTTTGCCCCCAAAGAAAAACATACGAGCCGAGACATTGATCGTGGTCGGCAGCGATCACTGTTTCATATCTTTTCCGATAGGCATCAGCCTTCGCGCTGCTGTCTTCCTCGATCGGTGCCCCCCACTCGGTTTTCTTAACTTCCCAATATCCCGTAGCGCCCCATTCCGTAACGATATAAGGCTTGTCCCATTCGCATTTCTTTAGGGCAGCGGGCAGGTCCACGATGCTTCCATACATTTGGATCGCCAGAAGATCCAGGTCCGGCGCGCGGGTTTTGATTTCATGAATCAACTGGGGATTGATTCCGGCAAGCGGTGTTGTCGTCAGGTGATTGGTGTCAACCTGATGAATCATTTTGGAGATGTCATTCACCGCGTCCCAGACCTTGGGATTTTTCGCCTGCAAGTTCAATTCATTGCCGATTGCCCAAATGATCAACGCTGGATGATCTTTGTATTTCAAGACCTCGGCTTTTATCGCCTCAAGCTGCCGGTTAACTGCATTCGTGTCGTTGTAGTTGAAGCCGCTGCGTTCCAGCCCCATCCGTAATCCCATGGTAACGTAAAAACCATTGGCCAAGGCGCGATTCAGCACAGTGCGACCGTTGTTGCTGCCCCAAGTCCGCAGCGAATTGGCTCCATGACGCGCGAGGCTGTCCTGTCCTCCGCCTCCCAGGCCGGCTCCTTTGATGAAAAATGGTCTGTTGTTGACGTAGAGTGCGTAGGCTTTGTCCGCCTTGCGAATTTCAACTTTGGCCGGGCCGCTGGACGGATCCATCAGGCCGCTGCACGAAATTGCGCAGCCGGTGAAAAACGCCAGACAGATTGCGCCTCGTTTTTTTCCAACTCGTTGTTTGCAGTTCATAATTTGAGTCTGTTCAATCGCCCGACAAGCGAGCGCAAGTTAGCCGATTGCTTGATGGAATCAACTTTTTGAAAGATGAGTTCCGGGCTTTTGGGCTGGATTCTTTTCGTGAGCGAACGGTTGCTACAAGGTGACGCCACTGTCCGCCAACTATCTGAGTTAGGCTTTCTCCTTCCACCAATCCTCTTCTCCGTTGGGGAAGGAGAGGGAGAAAAAATGGCAGCGGTGTAAAGTTGCGTTTACCGCCGGAATTGTTCGGCACAGCTCAGTCAGTCCCGCTTTATGGAACGGCGCAAGAGACCCAGGCCAATCATGCCTAAAGCCAGGATCATCGCGCTGCCCGGCTCAGGCACTGTGACGCCCATAGTCACGGTCCAGCTTAGAATGGTGGCTGTGGCCAGGGGCGAAAGGTCGGCGAAGAACAGTGTCCATGTTCCGTTGGGATCAAGTCGGTTGAAACTTCCCAGCAGCGCTGTGCGCGGATCCGTGTCGCGCGCGGTCAAGGGATTCACAAAGCGTCCGTCGGGCGCAAAGTTGCCGGTCAACGGATTGTTCAGTGCGGTGTGGATGTCCGTCAGATAGCTGTCCGACAATTCGATGTTCATCCCTGAAACGCCGGAGCCGCCGGGATTGCCCGCGGTACTGCCGATTCGATTGAGCAACACGGAAAGGCCGCTGCCATGCGAAAGGTAGGCGTAGAGGTCGCCATTCCAGCCGCCTGAGATGCTCAAGTCTACTGTCACGTTGGTAATGAACAGCGGTTCGCCGGCAGAGACGTTAAACGAAAACGCCACGCCGCTGGCATTATTGTCAGGAATGGTTTGCGAGCCGGTCCAATTGTAAGCAATGGGCGTGCCCGCGAAGCTGGATGCGGTTCCGGAAATCAATGTCGCCGCGAGGCCGATCAGTTTAAGCGTATTTTTCATGGCTCAATTTTTTTGCGGTTCAATAAGCGGGGTAAACTGTGCGATAAAAGCGGCTGGAGAATCCATTCACCGGTTCTGTGAATGAAAAGACGCCGAGGCCCTGGCCTTGATCGGTCGTAGGTGCGGTCAGGTTGGCAACTTTCGTCCACGGTCCGGCGAGATTGGAAGCCGCTTCGATGGTGTAAGTGAATCCGGGAATGCCCGCAAAGCTCACGATGAAATTTCCGCCAATGATCGCGGGGCCGAAAACAATATTCAGCCCCACTGTGCCACCGGAGCCAACGGTGGCCGTCACGGTGCCAGTCGCCGTGCGGCCTTGCCCATCGGAAATAGTGTAAGTGAAGGCATCGGTCCCGGCGAAGCCGCTGGGAGGCGTGTAAGTCACAGTGCCGGACACAAGCGACACAGTGCCGCCAGCCACACTGCGCGGGCTGACACCAGTCACGGTGAGCGGGTCGCCGTCCGGGTCGGTGTCGTTTATTGTGAGCTTGGCTGCCGCGAACACGGCTGGCGTGTTGCTCGCGGTGGAGATCGCGTCGGGATTCGCGACGGGCGGATGTGAGACGGCAAACGTGGCTTCCGCCGCGAAGGGCGAACCGGCGAAGGCGGTGTCAATGGCCTGGACGCTCCAATAATAATTTCCGGGCGGCAGGTTGGTGAAGATCCAGCGGTTGGTGGACGCATCGCCGGTTTGGACAATGCGCCGGAAGCCCGAAGCCAAATCCGAACCGGGCGATTCGATCTCAATGCCACCGGGCGTGGTGCCCGCGCGCAATTGATATTTGAGGCCGTCATAGTTGGTGACCTGGCCGAGGACAACAATCGTCCGGGTTTGCGCGTCACTGGATTTCGCCCAAGTGAGCGAGACGATGTTGTTGGAGCGCGTCACGGACAAAGCGGTTGGCGCCGCCGGCGGCGTGTTCGAGACGTTGCAGTTGTTGCGGAAGAGCGCGGTCTGCGAGCGGGTGGCTTTGTCAATACCCAGAGAAATACCGTCCGTGCCAGCAAGCATAATGTCGAGCTTGCCGTCGTTGTCGAAATCGGCCCATGTCACCGTGCCGGAAAAATTGGTCGGCAGATTCACCGGGAAATTCGTGAAAGCCGCTTGAAAAGGCGAGCCAGTGTTGCGATAGACACGGGTGAACCCACCCGAAGTTGGCGGAATGCTGAACGAACTAGTGCCGCTGATCAGAATGTCGAGCCGACCATCGTTGTCGAAATCGCCCCATGCGACCGAGGCCAGAAGCGCGGCCGGAAAGTTTATACCGATGCTTGAGAAAATGAAGTTGCCAGTGTTCCGGAACACGCCTGAGAACGCCGTCGAGGTGGTGGAACCGGCAAGGAGAATATCGGGGCGGCCGTCATTGTCGTAATCGCCCACCGCAACGGAGCAATTGTAAACGCCGATCAGGCCGGACTGCATCTGTGTGAAGGTGCCGTTGCCGTTGTTGCGATAGACGAGGGTTACCGGAGTGCCGACGTTGTTCATCCCCGCGATGACGATGTCCAGATCACCATCGCCGTCAAAATCCGCGCACGCCACAGCGCTCTGATAAACTCCCGTGAGCGCCACGGAATTGCTGAACGTGCCGTCCCCGTTGTTGTGATAGATGCGCGTGATTGCGCCACCGAAAGAACTGTTGGTGGTGCCGGTCAGCAGCAGATCAAGCCGGCCGTCATTATCAAAATCACCCCAGGCAACCGCGCCGCCATACACGCCGGGCAGTCCCGCGCCGATGTCGGTGAACGTGCCGTCGCCATTGTTGCGGTAGATGCGGGATATTTCTCCGCTCGCGGAGTTGTTGGTTGTACCGGTCAAGACCAAATCCAGATGACCGTCATTATTGAAATCGCCCCACGCAGCGCTGCCGCGTGTGACGTTTGGCAAGCCCGTCGCGACCGGAGTGAAAATGCCACCGCCGTCGTTGCGATAAAGTTGCGTGACCGGTCGAACGTTTGGTGGGAACGGAATGCCCGTATTGCCGTTTGTGGCACCGGCGATCAGCACGTCGAGCCGACCATCGTTGTTGTAATCACCCCACGCGATGAGGCTGTTTTGCACCTGAACGAAATTTGTGGAAACCAAACTGAATTGCTCCGCGCGCACGGTGAAGTTGTCGCTGGCGAACGCGCCTTGAGCATCGGTCACGGTGATCGTGATGACAGAGGTTCCATTCGTGCGCGCGGCGACGCGCACGGTGCGATTCGAGCCAGAGCCGCCGAAGACGATGTTGGTCGCTGCCACGACGTTCGTGTTCGATGAACGCGCGGTGACGACAAGGTTGCTCGCGTTGCTTTCGAGATCGCCGATGACAAATGGAATGATCGGGCCGGGCGCGTTGGTGCCGGGCGCGATGGTCAGATCAGCAATATCGGAAATCGTCGGACGCGAGTTGGTGATGATAAACGTGTGGTCGCCGTAACCGGGCAATTGGAAGAATGGCGACCCGGCAAACGCGGTGTCAATCGCCTGCACACTCCAGTAGTAATTACCATTGGGCAGGTTGACGAGAAATGCACGATTGGTCGGACCGACGTTGCCCAGCGCGGCGACGCGGCGCGTGCCGTTCGTCGGGTCGGCCAGCGGAGAAACCACGTCAATGCCGCCGATCGTGGTGCCGACGCGGAGGCTGTAATTCAGTCCAGCCGGCGGAGTTTGTAAATCCTTTGGTGGACCCCATCTCAACACGACGCTGTTGGTCAGACCCGTGGCGGACGTGAGATCAGACGGCGCGGCGGGCGGCGTGTTGGATATGCCAATGTTGTTGCGGTAAATCGTCGTCGTGCCGCCGGCTAACAGCATGTCAAGATCACCGTCGCCGTCAAAATCTCCGACTGCCAGCGCGCCATTGAAAATCGAGGGCAGCGTGATGAGCGTGTCGGTGAAATTCGTCCCGCCGTTGTTCCGATAGAGACGAGTGCTGCCGCCGGTGCCGACCAAAAGATCGAGAAAACCGTCATTATCGAAATCGCCCCAGGCGACGGACGGAGTTGTGCCGCCGCTCAAACTCTGCCTCTGCGTGAAGGTGCCATTGCCGTTGTTGTGATAAATGGCGGTGGAACCAAGCGCGCCGCTGATGACGATATCCAGCCAGCCGTCGTTGTCGTAATCGCCCCAAGCGCCGGAACCGCCGGAGGTTGAGGCAAATCCACTGTTCAAGACGTTGGTGAAAATACCGCTGCCGAGGTTGCGATAAACACTCGCGATGCCTGCTGTGTTGTTGATGGAGCCGACGAGTAAAAGATCAAGCCGGCCATCATTATCGTAATCGCCCCAGGCCGCGGTGCC
>OCZU010003191.1_pt1 | contig 10378 bp, 9 predicted proteins | sample 1539001 | NCBI WGS metagenome assembly OCZU01 (sample SAMEA3539306, study PRJEB22396) | soil metagenome | biome: tundra; feature: field; material: soil | place: USA | collected 2010-05 | depth 0.15 m | reverse complement strand
AGACGCAGGTCATGTCCTCCCCCGTCCCCTAAAGAGGTCCGCCAGCCAGACCACACGGCTCGCAATGTCGGCATGGCCCAGCGTGTAAACGATAACCACACAGGTTGTCCACCCGGCTCCACCGACGGAGCCGTGTCATGCACGACGAGGACGAGGACAACGACGGCAGGTTCCCCGACGAGAGCCTGGTCGAGGGTCCGCTACCCCCGCTCGAAGCAGGAAGAACAGGGCCACCGGTCCGCCTGGCCGTGGCTGCCTGGCTCAATTCTAGAGCAGTGCGGCCCGGACGAGTGGTACGTGTGCGTCGAGGTCAGGGAGCTAGCGGTCCTGCGGGACGGGCGGCGGGCACCACGCGGGACCGCCAGCCGTAACCTCTACTACCCGTGCTGTTTCCGGGACGGCTCGGAGATCCGGCCGCGGACCCCGGACAGCGGTGCGGTCTCCGCCATGCCCGGCCTCACCACACCGGGGACGACCGGGTACAACTTCCCGGCCGCGCAGGCCGAACAGTGGCAGGTCCACGGGCGTCCACGGGCTTCGGAAGAACCGTGCCCGGCCCGCGTAGCCGAGCTGCTCGGCGTCCCTACAGGTGCACGGGCGGTCCGCCGCCGGCGCGTCACCAGCCCAGCCAGCGAAGCACCGTTCCAGCTCGTGGACTCGTGGATACACCCCGGCGGGGCACGGCCCCATCTCCTGGACCGAGTATGTCCGGGCGAGGATGCCCGAGGCGGAAGAGGCTGACCTGCTCCAGATCGCGGTGCGGGCGGTGGTTTTCGAGCTGGCCCGCGTCGGCACTTCCGCGAAGACAGGAACACCAGTCGAGGTCACGATGTGCGTGATACCAGCTGACCGCGCCGAGATCATCATGCCGCTGGTCCGTGACCGCTCGGCACGGTGGCCTCACACATCCGCCTGACTAGCCGCGCGGCCGGGCGTTCAACCTGGCGCTGCTCGCCACCGCGCTCACCCAGCAGGACGAAATCGAAGAGGCATGCGCGATCGGGGCGAACGAACTAGCGGCAGGCTTGCGCTCGACCCGGAGCGTCCGTTACATCCTTACCTGCGCAGGCGGCTGGCACCCTATGCGGCGACGACTCCAGTACGCCAGCCCAATGAGCGGATCGCGGCATTGACAAGAGCGCGTGCTGAACTCCGATGATCGTCGCCGCACCGAGGATCTGGCCATCGGCGATCATCGCAGGCGTCTCTTCCAGCGGGAACCACCGGATGGCCCCAGTCTCGTGCCCATCGGGCGAGCCCACCTGGTCGGCTCCCCTGGCAAGGTACAGCTGCTGCTCGCTATCGGCCGATCCGATGATCGGCTGGAACGTCATCACGTACTCGACCGAACGCGGCTTGTACCCGGTCTCCTCGACGACCTCGCGGGCAGCGGCTACAACGCCATCCTCCGCCGCCACACCAGCAGGATGCGCGCCTCTGCCTCATCCAGGACAACCGTCATCGCGCACTTCCGCATCCGCATGACGTACTGCTCGAACATGGTCCCGTCCGGCAGTTCCACTGACGCGACGCTGAGCCGGATATGCGGATTCTCGTCAACCAGGCGCTCACCGTGGATGGTCCACCGAGTGCGCCCTATCTCGCTTGCCACGCTGGCGGCCGGCGTCCACGACGAGCGCATCGTCGCCACCGAATTCGAGCCCTGGCTGCGCACCCGCCGGCCCTGATCAGCAGTTCAGCAGCCGTCCGAGGAGCAGGTTGAGGTCGACAAGCGCGATGCGCACGGACGAGTCGCTGCAGCCGTACGGCAGCACGATCGTGTCGCCGTGCTGCATGGCGCCACAGGAGTAGACGACGTTCGGGACGTACCCTTCGCGCTCAGATTCCTCGGCTACCAGCAGGGGCTCGGGTAGCGCGGCCAGCAAGTGCTCAGGTTCGTCCAGGTCGAGCAGGACCGCGCCGATGGCGTAGTCCCGCATCGGCCCGACGCCGTGGGTGAAGACCAGCCATCCCGCCGGGGTCTCGATGGGCGAGCCGCAGTTGCCGAGCTGGATCAGTTCCCACGGGCGGACGGGCGACTGGAACGTGCGGGCCGCGGGCCAGTCGTGCCCGTCGTCGGAGTAGGCGATCGCGTTGGTTTCCCTGTCCCAGCGGGAGAGCGCGGCGTAGCGGCCGCCGATCCGGCGGGGAAACAGCGCCATGCCCTTGTTGCTCGCTGCGGGACCGGACAGCTGGGAGACGGTGAACGTCCGGAAGTCGCTGGTCTCCAGCAGCTGCGGCGCCACCTGGGATCCGTCGAACGCGGTGTACGTCGCGTAGTAGCGGGCGGCCGCCCCGGCCCCGCCAGTACCGTCGGTGAAGCGCACGAACCGGGCGTCTTCCATGCCGTGGCTCTCGGCGGGGGCGGTGGGCCACAGCACCCGCTCGGACAGAGCATCGTCCGCGCCGAACTCCACGGCGTAGTTGGACGCCGCCATCCACCGGACCCGGTCCACCAGCGCGGTGGAGTCCGCGCGGGTCACCTGCTGCCGGGACAGCTCGGCCAGCGCGGCCTCCAGTTCGGTGCCGGTGAAGCGGGGCGGCAGGATGCTCCACAGCAGCCGGGCGTTCTCGTCGTCCTGGCCGTAGTCGGAGAGTTTCCTGCCGAACAGGCGGCGATCGTAGCGGACGGACCGCGGCCGCCCAGTGCCAGGGAACCGGCCCGGCGGGTCGAAGCGGACCACGGAACCGTGCCCGATCGTGCCGGTCCTGAACTCGATGCTCGACAGGTGACCTTCCCCGACCGCCCGCAGGCTCATCACGAACCGGACCTCGCCAGGCCGGCATCCCGCCTGGTCAGGGTGGATCACGAGGGACGGATTGAACAGGGCCGCCGCCTCCAGGGCGTACTCCTGGCTGAAATACGCTCCGATCAGCTGCCGTCGTGCGCGGCTGACCTGGGTCACCTTCCTGACCCGGTGGGCGACGAGCAGGAAGTGCTGCTCCAGGGTCCGCCCGAGGTCGTGGTAGCGGTCGGAGAACAGGGCCGTCGTCCGGGCCAGCGCCTGTTCCACGTCCGGCTCGTCCAGGGCGAGGATGCGATCGATGACCGGCGTCGCCCGTGATTCCCCCTGGATCAAGGTCTCCTGGCCCGGGACGAACAGCCGGCACAGCGTCCGGGAGGCGTCCGGCTTCATCCGGTGCTCCGTGCGGGTCAGCAGCCCGACGGCGGTTCGGGACGGCGGGCTCACGGGGCCGGGGCCAGGCGCAGGCCCAGCTGCATCACGGAGATCATCGCCAGGGTCGACTCGGCCCCCTGGTTGCGGCTGCGACTGGTGCGGCCGAGGCCATCACAGCCGCCGCCGGTGCGGTCGTCCAGCAGCGGAATCCTGGTGTCGTTGTCGCCAAGGAACCAGGCCACGGCCATCTCGACGCCGCCCAGCCAGCTGCTGTCGCCGGTGACCGTGGCCGCCCGCATGCAGGCATCGGCCAGCGCGGCCACCTCGATCGGCTGCTGGTCGAAGGCCGGGCGGGGCTCGCCGAGGCTCCAGCCTCCGGTCGGCACGACCGACAGGTGGCCGTTTCGCGTCTCGACGGTGAGCAGCCAGCCGAGCATCCGCAGGCCGTCGTGCAGGACCTGGTCCCGGCCGAGTTTGTCGCCCGCCACGATGAGGGCCTCGGCGATGGCCGCGTTGGCGTAGCTGAGCCTGGGTTCCGGCCACGGCCACTGCGGGTCGGCCGGGGGTGCCCCGATGGCGGTGGCGGCTCCGTCGAGCAGGGTGAGCGCGCCCGCGTGGTCCGGCCACTTCTGCAGTATCTCGGCGGCCCCGAGCGCGCCGAACGCCATGGCGTGCGGCCAGGGCGAGGAAACCTGCGCGCAGCGGTCGAAGCCGGTCAGCGATTCCTCGCGGATCCCCGCGGTCGGACCCTGCGCGGCGGCGGTGCCCAGCCCCCACAGGCAGCGTCCCCAGCAGTCCTCGGTTCCTGGCCGGTCGTGCCACCGGCGGTCGTAACCGAGGCGGTTATGGACCTTGCCGTCGGGCGCCTGAGCCTGGGCCAGGAAGTGGAGATAGCGGCGCCCCAGGGTGATCAGTTCCTGCGCGGGTGACGGCTCCCGGCACACCACCACCAGGCCGCGGGCCACGTCGTCGACGCAGTAGCCGTGCTCATGCCGGGGGACGATGCCCTCGGCGTGCTCGAGCAGCCCGATGTGATCGGTCATCCGCAGCAGGTGCCGGAACGGAACGGCCCGGTTGCTCACAGCGAGGTTCCTGCCCTGGTCATGGTGATCGCGGCGGCGAGTTTCCGGTACGCATGCGCCACCGCGGGCCACAGCATGTGCGGGGCCACGGCCGCCGAGTAGCTGCTCATCCGCGCCGCCAAGCCGGGTTCGGTCAGCACCCGGCGCAGCGCGCCGGCGATGCCTGCCGGGTCCTGCCGTTCGACCAGCAGGCCCGCGCCGAGAAGTTCGACGGCATGGGGGAAGCACGTCGACACCACCGGCTTGCCCGCGGTGACCGCCTCGATCAGGACCCCGGAGGTGACCTGCTCCAGCGAGTCGTACGGCAGCAGTACGACATCTGCGGCGCTGATCAGCTGGCCCAGTGCGGCCACGGGCAGGAACCGGCCGTCGAAGTGCACGAGATCGTCGACCCCTGCCGTCCCTGCCCGGGCTTGCAGGGAACGCCGGTAGGCCTCGCCGTCGCGCGCCAGCACCCGAGGATGGGTCTGGCCGACCACCAGGTAGTCAATGTCGAGCCCGTACCCGCTGAGCAGGGCCAGCGAATCGATCGCGTGTTCAATTCCCTTGCCCGGCCCGAGCAGCCCCCAGGTCAGGACCTTGGGCCGGCCCGTGATCACGGTCGGCGCGACGGCACCGCGATGGTCGGCGGCACCGTGCGGAATCACGACGACCTTGTCCGGGGTGGTGCCGTAAAGGTCCAGCAGTCTGGATCGGGCCGTCTGCGTCATCGTGACGACCATGCTGGCGGCGGCGATGACCTCATCGAGGATCGCGCGCTGCCGGGACGTGGGCCGGGCCAGCACCGTGTGCAGCACCACGATGGTCGGTACGTACAGCGCGTCGAGCAGGGAAAGGACGTCTTGGCCGTCCGGGCCGCCGTAAATGCCGTACTCGTGCTGCACGATCACGACATCGAAGCTGTTGAGTACCTCGGCGGCCGCGGACGCGTTCGCCACGGAGTCGGCCACCAGATCATGTACCACCTCGTCAGCCGGGCGGGGCGCAGGCTCGTCGAGGACGCGCACCACGGACACCTGATCGCCTGGCTCAGGCAGATGCGTGAGCAGCGCCGCCGTGAAGGTCGCCAGCCCGCACTGGGTGGGCGGATAGGTGCTGAGCAATCCGTAGCTTGTCGGCATAAGGCTCCTATTATCGTCACTGGTCGCGGCGCGGACCCCAGCGTCAGCGCATCGTCGAGTCGCGTGCTGGTTACGCTGCGCGAAAGCAGGATTCCGGCCGGCGCCGGTGCCGGGACGGGCCGACGGCGGTGGCCCGGTCATGCCGGGGGAGGTCTGCCGGGATCTTCATGTCAGGCCCGAGGCTGGCTGAGAGGGCCTCGCGTGCTCGCTGACGTCCCGAACAGTGGCTGAGCGTTCTCCGCGGCCTCGCGTAGTGAACGCATCCTCAGGATAGCCGAGAACGATCACGGAACACCGCCCTCAGGGGCCTGCGGCAAGACTCAGACTACTGAGGGCGCAGAAGTTGAGCCGGAAATCGCTGGGAAGGCGCATACTAGTAGTGATGAAGCCTGCCCGCGCCGCGAACCGACGCTTCCTGCCAGATAGCCCCTTCAATAACAGGCCTGCGGATCCGCCGGTGGAGCAGTATGCCGTGCAGGACCAGGTGAGCCACGACAAGTACGGGCTTGGCCGGGTCATCCTCATCGAGGATGACTCCGCCTTGGTCGTTGACTTCGGTTCACGTCAGGTGCGGATCATGTGGCCGTTCGCGAAACTGACCAAGCTCTGAATGGACAAAGCGGCCGCTGAGCCTTCGCTGCCGCTGACGGTCCAGGCGCCGTCCGCTGACGTGCGCCGCCAGGTTTCGCCCGCCAAGCCGCTACTGCGTGGCTGGCTGCACCTGGTCTGGTTCGAGGCTTCGCTGGTGCTCGGCACCCTGACGCTGGCCCGGGCCCACGGCGCCGTGCGGATCGCGGCGCTGGCCATCTTCGCGGTCAGCGTGAGTGCGATGTTCGGGGTCAGTGCGCTATACCACCGTGGTGACTGGACCGAGACGTGGCGGCGGCGCCTGCAGCGGCTGGATCACGCGATGATCTTCCTTCTCATCGCCGGCACGGCCACTCCGGCCTTCCTGCTCGCGACCCGCGGCGTCTTCCGGATTTCCTGCCTGATCGTGGTGTGGGCGCTCACCCTCACGGCGGGTGCCATCCACATGGCCTGGATGGGTGCGCCTGAGCCCCTGGTCGGGTCGACGTTCGTCGGGCTCGGCTGGGTCGGCGGTCTCGCGCTCCCCGGGGTGTGGCTGCATTCAGGCGTCGCGGCGGGAGCGCTGATGCTCGCCGGCGGCCTGCTTTACACCGCCGGAGCCCTCTCCTATCGCCGCCGCCGGCCTGACCCGTATCCGTCGGTCTTCGGCTACCACGAGGTCTTTCACGTCTTTGTCTGTGCCGCCGCGACCTGTCAGTACATAGCGATAGCGTGGTTTATCGCCTAACCTGGCCTACGGTACATATCGGGCGGTACATGTCGGACAAATATCAGAATAGCCCATAAAGGCCAAATACCAGTCCGGCTGCACCGGGCCAGGTCGACCTTTTGCCCATTCGCGCCCGGTCGCCCATTGATAGGCAAACGTGCCGGCCTGCGGCTGTGACGTGCGTTAACGCCGTTACGACGGGCAAGTCCTGAAACCATCCGATGCCAGGCTCGGTTTTTTAGCCCAAGCCGTTTGCGCGGACTGTAAAGTCATCCTCGTCGCCCCCGGCTCCTGCGTGGCCGTTACCCCTGTTAGCTTTCGCCTGGGCCCGCCTGGCTAGACCTTTGCGACACCATGCTCGACCGGAAGACCGCTCCCCGGCTCCGTGGCCAACTGTGTGGGATCAGGCGCCACGGAAAACCGGCGAGCGGACTTCCCTGTCCACCTCCCGAAAGGAGGCGCGTTATGCAAGACACTACTGTCTCAAGCATAGGTTGCGCGAGTGATTCCGGCGCAAATGCGCGACGTGGGATTTTCAGCCGGGCCGTTCAGCACGCTGACGAGGACGATCTCCTCGCGCGGGTTCTCATTACCAGCTGGAGTCTGACCACCGGTCGCACGTTGCGCGCGGGCGTCGCGCCGCAGTCGCTCACCGAGGAGGAACTGATCAGCTTCTGGGCCGACGACCAGTGAGCCAGGCCCCCGGCGAGCTGACCTCCGGTCAGCGCGACTGGCTCCGGGTGCGGTCTTACCTTCAGCAGCATCGGCACGAACTGGCGCTGGCGGCCGCCGATGAGCAGCCAGCCGAGAGCAAGATCGCCGGCACGCCCTTGCTCGCGGTCCCCGGCTGGCAGCCCGCCCGTCCGGTCCCGATCCGGGACATCAGCCTGGACTTCAGCCCTGCGGACGGCGTTCCCGCGGACGGCGTTCCGGCCGCCGCGCTGATCCTGCCCGGCCGGGCGGATGGAACCCGTTACCTTCGTTACTCGGACGCGGTCCGGGAGCTGGCGGCCCCGGCGATGTTCGAGAACCGCTCCACCTACCGGCTGACCGAAGCCGAGCTGACCGGGCCGGCGCCCCGGCTGGGGTTCACCCGGGGCCGTTACTTCGACGGCATCGACACCGGCGAGGCGGCCGCGCACGAATACGCGGCCAGGCGGCTTGACGGGCGGCCGGCCGCGCTGCGCGGCCGTATCGGCGACCCGTGTGACCTGCGGCGACGTCCGGTGAACCTGGCCATAAGCACCTTGACGCTGCGGCTGGACCGGGCGACCGGCCAGGCCTCGTTCCTGCTGCACTGGCGGGATCCGGCCAAGGTGGGTCACGCGGGCGGCTTGTACCAGGTGATCCCGGTCGGCGTGTTCCAGCCTTCGGGGGAGGCGGCCTGGAACGAGCGCGCTGACTTCTCGCTGTGGCGGAGCATGATCCGTGAGTTCGCCGAAGAACTCCGCGGCCGTTCGGAGGACTACGACAGCGAGGCCCGTCCCGTCGATTACGACTCCTGGCCGTTCGCCCGGCGGATGACCGAGGCGCTTGACCGCGGCCAGATCCGCGTGTGGTGCCTGGGGCTCGGCGTCGACCCGCTCACCTACGCCACCGACCTGCTGACGGTGGCCGTCATCGACAGCCCCGCCTTCGACGAGCTGTTCAGCCTGCACCCGCGGCGCAACTCCGAAGGCCGGGTGCTGGCGGCCCGGGAATTCGCCGCTCATGTCATCGACCGCCTGGTGACCCGCGACCCGGTGCAGGCGGCCGGAGCCGCGGTGCTGCGGCTGGCCTGGGCCCATCGCGAGACCTTGACCGGCTGACCGGTTTCTGCCTGGCCATGGACGCCGCCGGGACGGTGCGCGAGTTCATGGCCGCCGGCCGGCTCGACCAAGCCGTTTTCAACCGGGTGGTCGGACAGCTGATCAGGCAGGCAGGCAGGCAGGCAGGCCGGATCGGGCGGCCGGGCGGTCCGCGCGTACAGCGAGATGGTCGCCCTGCTCTGGGACCATGGGCTGGTCAACGCCGCCGCCCAGCTCGAGGTGATGTGGGACGAACTGGCCCGCCGGGACGCGTTCTCGCTGTTCTGCGGGTACCGGGCGGATTCGGCGCGGTGCGCACGTTCGCCTTCACCCGGGACGCCCCGGCCGCGGCCCGTCATACTGTCTGGGTCGAGCTCCGCTAACCTAACCACATGAGCGAGGATCTGGCCGGGCGGCTGGCCGTGGTCACCGGCGGGGGGAGCGGAATCGGCGCGGCCTGCGCGATCCGGCTGGCCGCCACCGGAGCGAGCGTCGTCGTCGCCGACATCAACTCCGCCGCCGCCACGGCGGTCGCCGACCGCATCGGCGGCCGGGCCTTCGAGGTGGACCTGGCCGCCGATTTCGACGCCGCGGCGCTGGCTGGCCAGGCCGACGTCCTGCTGAACTGCGCCGGCCTGCAGCACGTCGCCCCGGTCCACGAGTTCCCGCCCGATAAGTTCCGGCTGCTGCTCGCGGTGATGCTGGAGGCCCCGTTCCGGCTGGCGCAGGCGGCGCTGCCGCACATGTACGCCGGCGGATTCGGCCGCATCGTCAACATCTCCTCCGTGCACGGCCTGCGGGCCTCTCCGTACAAGGCCGCCTACGTCGCGGCCAAGCACGGCCTGGAGGGGTTGTCGAAGGTGATCGCGCTCGAAGGCGGCGAGCACGGGGTCACCTCCAATACCGTCTGCCCGGCCTACGTGCGCACGCCCCTGGTGGAAAAGCAGATCAGCGACCAGGCGCGGCTGCACGGCATCTCCGAGGAGCGAGTGATCACCGACATCATGCTGACCGAGCCGGCCATCAAGCGGCTGATCGAGCCGGAGGAGGTGGCCGAGCTCGTCGCCTATCTTTGCTCCGGGCCTGCGTCCTTCGCTAACGGCTCGTCCTGGGTTCTCGACGGCGGCTGGTCCGCCCGTTGATTCCGGCTCTGGTCCCGGCGCGCTCATCGCCCGCGCCATCAGCACGCCCGCACCATCAGCCCGGCCCGCCTCTTACGCCCCACGCTTGATACGTATGGTTGCGCCTCCGCAGCCCAGTTCCGTCCCCGTGCTGCCTCACTAGCCCAACCCGCCCCGCCCGGTTGTAATTCGCTCACCAGTACGGCATGAAGGAACATTACCGTGGAAGATCCGGCTTCAGTGGTAAAAAAGGTACCCCATCAGGTACCGGATCTTCCGCGGAAGCCCGATCTTCCACGATCTTCCCGGAGCCCGGCGTACCACCGCGCGCTGGCGTACCACGACGCACACCGGCATCACCGTGGGACCAGACCACCACGCAGGAGCGGGCGCAGAGCGCGATATCGAGGGCGCCGGAGCCCGGAGTATGTATCAAACGCTGGCTTAGACGAACGCGCCCACGCCGGTGATGGCGCGGCCCACGATCAGGGTGTTGATCTCGCGGGTGCCCTCGTAGGAGTAGATCGCTTCTGAGTCGGCGACGAACCGGCCCACGTGGTTCTCAAGCAGGATGCCGTTCCCGCCGAGAAGCTCGCGAGCCCAGCCGACGGTCTCCCGCATCCGGACCGTGCAGAAGGCCTTGGCTAGCCCGGAATGGTGGTCCTCGGCCAGGTCCTCTTGCTGCAGCACGGACAGCCGCGCGCACAGGCACGCCGACGAGGTGACGTTGGCGAGCATCTTCACCAGCAGGTCCTGCACCAGCTGGAAGCCCGCGATCGGGCTGGTTCTCCCCTTGTCTACGGTGCGGCGAGAAATTCGTCCACGATGGGTGCGAGCCCGGCCGCCTCGGT
>OCZU010003189.1_pt1 | contig 10380 bp, 7 predicted proteins | sample 1539001 | NCBI WGS metagenome assembly OCZU01 (sample SAMEA3539306, study PRJEB22396) | soil metagenome | biome: tundra; feature: field; material: soil | place: USA | collected 2010-05 | depth 0.15 m | reverse complement strand
ACCACCATCGATGCTGGGTTTGCTCTTCATCGCCACCCAGGAATTGAATGAGGAAAGCGGCGAACGCCTCGATGGCGCACCTGAGGCTCTTGCCTGGGAATAGAGGACGCAGAACCGGGTCCTTGCCAACACGCGCGTAGAATTCCGCCGATAGCCGCTTGCAACCGGCTTCACCGCCCAGCGCTTCCAGGAATCCCGCACGCATACCTACGAAGATTGTACATTTCCCGGCAGATTGCCGGGCCGGGGGCCAGGCGAGCGTCGTTCACCTCACCTTGAATTTGTCGCTCAGCGCCGCCACCTGATCATTGATCGAGGGCTTTTTCACTTCCGCCTTCGGCTTCTCGAAGTTCTTCCGCTTCGGCTCCGCCGCCGCCTCCAGCGCCTTCATGGATAGCGCGATCCGCTTCGCCTTGGTATCGGTGCTCAGCACCTGCACCTTGACGATCTGTCCCACCTTCACCACTTCGCTCGCGTCCTTGACGTACCGTTGTGCCAGTTCACTCACGTGCACCAAGCCGTCCTGGTGCACACCCACGTCCACGAACGCGCCGAATCGCGTCACGTTGGTGACCACGCCCTCGAGTGTCATCCCCGGCTTGAGGTCGGCGATCTCCTGCACGTCGTCCCGCCACTTCGCCGCCACGAACTTCTCGCGCGGGTCGCGCCCCGGCTTGCGCAGCTCCTCGCGAATGTCGCCCAGCGTGTACATGCCCACCGCCTCCGTGGCGAAGCCCTCCAGCTTCACCTTCTCGATCAACTCCGGCCTGGCGATCAGTTCAGCCACCGTCGTTCCCAACGATGCCGCCATCTTCTCCGCCACCGCGTAAGACTCCGGATGCACCGCCGTCATGTCCAGCGGATTGTCGCCTCCACGAATCCGCAGGAAGCCCGCCGCCTGCTCGAACGTCTTCGGCCCGAAGCCCGGCACCGCCATCAGCTCCACCCGCGAGCGGAAACGCCCATGCTCGTTGCGGTACTCCATGATCTTCACCGCGGTCCGCTCCGTGATCCCCGCCACGTAGCGCAACAGCGCCCACGACGCGGTGTTCAGGTCCACCCCGACGCGGTTCACGCAGCTCTCCACGGTCGCCTCCAGGCTCTGTTTCAGGCGCCGCTGATCCACGTCGTGCTGGTACTGCCCCACGCCGATCGATTTCGGGTCCACCTTCACTAGTTCCGCCAGCGGATCCTGCAAGCGGCGCGCAATCGAAATCGCCCCGCGCACCGTCAGGTCCAGATCCGGGAATTCCTGCCGCGCCATCTCCGACGCGGAGTACACCGACGCGCCCGATTCGCTCACCGTCACGCTGAAAATCTTCGTCAGATTCGCCTGCCGCAGGAAGTCCTGCACCAGCGCCGCCGTTTCGCGCGACGCCGTCCCGTTGCCGATGGCGATCGCCTGCACGTTGTGCCGCGCCACCAGCGAGGCCAGCGTCTTGATCGATCCCGCGAGATCGTTCCTCGGCTGGAAGGGATAGATCACCGCATCTTCCAGAAACTTGCCGGTATCGTCCACCACCGCGATCTTGCACCCGGTGCGAATCCCCGGGTCGAGCGCCAGCACCGTCATCCGTCCCGCCGGCGGCGAGAGCAGCAGGTTCTCCAGGTTCTCGCGAAATACCTTGATGGCCTCTTCGTCGGAGCGATCCTTCAACTCCAGGCGCACTTCGGTCTGGATGGAGGGATTCAGCAGCCGGTCGTAGGAATCCTCGATCGCCCGCTCCAGGTGCGGCACCCAGTCGCCCGGCTTGCGCACCACCCGCGCGCGCAGCCACACCTGCGGCTCTTGCGCGTCCAGTACGATTTCAAAGGTGAGCACGCCTTCCTTGGCGCCGCGCCGGATGGCCAGCATGCGATGCGACGGAATCTTCGCCGCCGCCTCGCTGTAACTGGCGTACATTTTGAACTTGCCTTCCGCATCCGCCACGCCTTCGATGGCGCGGCTCTCCACCCGGCCCTCGGCCATCATCATGGCGCGCACCGCCTTGCGGAACTCGGCGTTCTCGCTGATCATTTCGGCGACGATGTGCCGCGCGCCTTCGAGCGCCTCTTCCACCGGCATGCCGAACCGCGCCGCCACCTCCGCCAGCGGCGTCGCATCGTTTTGCTCCCACAGAAAAAGCGCCAGCGGCTCCAACCCCTTGTCGCGCGCCATCGACGCTTTGGTGCGCCGCTTCGGCTTGTACGGCAGATAGAGGTCTTCCAGTTCGGTCTTTTCCAGCGCCGTCTCGATCTTCGCCTTCAGTTCCGCGGTCAGTTTGCCCTGTTCCCCGATCGACGCGAGCACCGTCTCGCGCCGGTCTTCCAGTTCGCGGAAATACTCCAGCTTCTCCTGGATCTCGCGGATCTGCACTTCGTCCAGATTGCCCGTGGTCTCCTTGCGATAGCGCGCAATGAACGGCACGGTGGCTCCCCCGTCGAGCAGTTCCATCACCGCCAGCATCCCCTTCAGTGGGACGCTCAGCAATTTCGCGATATGCATCAGTACGGCGGTGGGAAGTGCCTTCAATTGAGCCATGATCTTCGGGAACTTTTATGATCCCACAGGGCCCTCTTTCCCTGTGATAGTCTGTGTGACTATGGTCACTCGACGGCAGTTCTCACAAGCGATCGCGGGCATGCTGGCGGCTTCCCGTGTCAGTTGCGCGCAAACAGCCGCGCCGGACCTGTGGGCCGGCGCATCCATCGTCGATTGCCACCACCACCTGCGCCCGTCCCCCGAAGCCAACATCGCGCACCTGGACGGCGCCGCCATTTCCAACGCCCTCGCTCTGGCGCGCGCCAGTTCCGCCGGGCAGATGCAGGCTCTGGAAACGCAATATCCCGGCAGGTTCCTGGGGTGGTTTGCCAGTGCCGACATCACCAGGCCGGATGCCGTGGAAGTCCTCACCAGTGCCGTCAACAGCGGCGCCGTCGGCTTGGGGGAACTGAAATTCCACGTGGAAGCCGCCGGACCGGAGTTGCGACGCATGTATGCGCTCGCGGCCGAACTCAATATCCCCATCCTGATCCATTTCCAGGAAGTCCCCCACACCGCCACCGAGGGCGTCTTCAGCACCGGATTCAAGAACTTTGAAGCCATGCTCAAGGCCTACCCCAAGACCCGCTTCATCGGGCACGCCGACGCCTTCTGGGCGAATGTGAGCGCCGACTACGCGAACGCGGACGCCTACCCCACCGGACCCATCAAACGCGGAGGCGTCACCGACAAGCTGCTCGCCGACTACCCCAATCTCTACGGCTGCCTCTCCGCCAACTCCGGCAACAACGCGCTTTCCCGCGACCCCGCGTTCACCGCCGATTTCCTGAAGCGCCACCAGGATAAGTTGATCTTCGGCAGCGACTGCGCCTGCACCGATGGCCACGGCGGCGGCATCTCGCAGGGAGGCAATCCCACCGCCGCCAGGATGGCGGGGAAATGCGTCGCCCGCGAGACGCTGACGCTGCTCCACAAGTCCGCGCCGCCGGCCGCCTTTCAAAAAATGACGTGGCAAAACGCCCACCGCGTCTACAAGCTGAAGGCCTGAATCAGCCGCGACCCTGTTCCCGCAACGGGATCGCGGGCGCTGCGGGCTCCCCGGCAGCGAGTTTTGGACGATTCAGTCCGCAGGCTCGAACGTGCAGCGATCCCCCGGGGCGTGGATCTGGTATTATCGCACTGCGCGGCTTTATGCTGCCCGGCTACTATGCCTTGCTTCCTGCTGCTCGTCATCCTGCTGTTTCCGCGCGTCGCGCTTGCTTTGATGTGGTACTTCTCGACCTACCTGCAGCACGCATTTCACGGTGGTTTGGTGCTGCCGGTACTCGGCTTCATTTTCCTGCCGCTCACCACGATCGTATACGCGTGGGAACTCAACAGCGGCATGCCGACAACCGGAATCAACCTTTTGTGGCTGTTGGTCGCGGTGATCGTTGATCTGGGCGGGCTGGGCGGCGGCGCGCATCGCCAATCGCGGCGCTGAATCATGATTCTGATTACTGGCGCCTCTGGGCGGGTCGCCCGCCGTACCGCCGAGTTGCTGGCGCGTGACGGACATAGGTTACGCTTGATGACCCGCAACCCGGCGCGCGCGCCGAAGCTCACGGAGGCGGAGACGGTCCGCGGCGACTTTGCCGAACCAGCTACCCTGAAAGACGCATTCGCGGGAGTTAGCGCGGCGCTCGTGATTTCCGCATCCGGCGAGCCGGGTGAGCGCGCCCGGCTGCACAGGAACGCGTTTCAGGCCGCTGCGCAAGCGCGTGTAGCACACGTCGTCTATTTGTCTCTACAGGGAGCCGCTCCGGACTCGAAGTATCCGTTCTCCCGCGATCATTCTCTCAGCGAACAATTCCTTTTCGCGGCGGGCCTCCCGTGCACCGTGCTTCGCAACGCCTTTTACATGGACATGGTCCTGGAAAAGTTCGACGCCGGCGGTGTGGTCCGCGGGCCGGCGCGGCAGGGGCGCGGGGCCTTCGTTTCGCGAGAGGATGTGGCCCGGACCGCGGCCGCGGTGCTGCTGAAGCAGCCCGGCGGCACTTACGATGTGACCGGACCCGAAGCGTTGAGCGTTGCCGGGATTGCCGGACGGCTGTCCCCGCTGGTGGGCCGGCAGCTTCGATATGAGGATGAGTCCGCGGATGCGGCGCGGGAGCGGCTGAGCAAGCTGGAACCGTTGGCCTGGCGGGTCGAGTTATCCGTTGGTTGGTTCCTGGCGATCGCGGCAGGCGAACTGGAGCGCACCAGCGACACCATCCTCCGTTTCACCGGAACCCCGCCGCTGACGCTCGAAGCTTATTTCCGGGCATTCCCGGAGTTACTGCGCGCGTTGCATCAGACACCGCCATCCTGAGTTCCCGGCGAGTGGCCGGCATGCTTTTCGCCTGCGCGGATCACGCCACTCCGGTCTTACCGGACGCGCGGCGCCGCAGATGCGCCAGCAGTTGATATCCGAGAATGACGGCCGCCAGCAGTGCCGCAATCGCCCAGGTCAGGTCACCCAGGACCGCGGACAAGGCCATGACGCGATCGCTGAAGAGCCGCCCTAAAGAAATGTAGAGGGCGGCGCCGGTGACTTCACCTAGGATGTCCCAGAACAGGAACCGCTGCCACGGATAGCGGGCTGTGCCGCTGGCCAGATTGATCCAGGGTCCCAGGGGACTGAGCAGCCAACGGGTGATAAAGATGCCGGGGCCGCCCCAGGCTTTCGCTTTGGCCTCCATGGCCTCCAGGCTGGCATGCCTGCCGAACAGGCCGCTGAGTTTGGTGATGAGAGCCGGCCCTCCCCACCGGCCGATGGCGTAGCCCGCCTGATCGCCGAGGACGGAACCGGCCCCGGCTGCGCCAATCGCCCACCAGAGGCTCATGGCGCCTTGCGAAATCATCGAGCCCGCGACAATCAGAAGCAGGGTGATGGGCAGCGGCACTCCGATGGCGGCAATAGCGACGATTCCGAAAAGGGCCGGGGCGCCGTACTGGGAAACCGCCGCCAGGAGCTGATCGTTCATTTCGGTTTGCCGCCGGGTGGGTGCGCGGCGGCATCGACCGCGCGTTGCAGTTGGGCGATCACTTCCGTCACGGGGCGGTTCGTGTCGCGAGCGATTTGGCGAACGCTTCGCCGGTCGCGCGGCTCCCGCGGAACAACCCCAATCGCTTGAAACAACGCCGAGGTGGGGACGTGGTGGGTATGGGCGATAAATGGGACCGACATCCAGCCCCGGATGGGCTCATTTTCCGTGCGGATCTGCCGCACGTGCCGGCCGGCCCTGGAGGCGAAAACGACCGTACCGGCGATCGCCAGCAGGAAGGCAAGCCCAACAGCCACCGTGCGCCGCCAAGATTCTCCCACGATTCAATATAGCCGGTTTGGCTTGCGAAACTCCTTCGAAACCTGGCGGACTACAGATATTTCACGAACAGCACCGCGTTGCCGCGTTCGTTATATAGCAGTTCGTCCACCAGGTTCTTGGTGAGCAGAATGCCGAACCCGCCGGGGCGTCTGCCTTCCTCGGCGCGCACTTCCACGTGGCGGATCGGCGAGTCCTCCGGGTTGGAAATCGCCGCGTGCGGCAGGAAATCCAGCGAGAAGCCCGTCCCCGGATCGTGAATGTGCACGATGAGAGCCCGCGCCGTGCGCAAAATCGAAGTACGCACGCGTTTTTGCGGGTCGTTCTTGCCGCCGTGTTCAATCGCGTTCATGAGCAGTTCGCGGAAGGCCGAAGATACGTCGTCGCCCGCCTGCGCCGAAAGGTGGGCCGTGATCTCGCGCAGGAAATGCGTGGTGCGGTCGGCGGCATCGATCTTGCACCGCACGTCCAGCGTAATCCACTCGGGCCGGGCCGAAACCACCCGGATATCGTCCTGCCAGGTGTCGCAATCGAGCGCTTGCTGCACCAGTTCACCCAGCGGACCCGGAGCCAGCGGGCGGTGCAGATAGCCGAAAGCGCGCTGCCGGATGGCCGCCAGGATGCGCTGCGGATCGCTGTCTCCGGTCAGGATGACCTTGGTAGACGGGCGGATGGAGCGTACCCGCCGCAATAACGCCAGGCCGTCGAAGCCGTTGTTGCCCTCTCCCGCCAGCACCAGGTCGATCGGACCGGTGCGCAGCACCTGGAGCGCCTCTTTGCTGCCGGGCACTTGGCGAATCTCGCGGTCGTCGCGTTGCAGCAGGCCGGATAAGTAGCCCTGCATCGCGGGGTCGGCATCGATGAGCAAAAGGCTGCGGCGGCTCAAAACATCTCCACTCTTTAATTTAGCCGACGTTCGGCTTACCATGTGAGTAACGTCTCTCTCCGCCGGCCAGCCGGGCGGAGGAAAGTTGGGGCTATGCCGAGATTAACCGAACGCAACCCGGAACTCTCCCCGCGCATCTTACCATCTAGCGTGAGAATCGCAATCCTGATGTTCGCCGTGTCCCTCGCTGCCCAGGCGCAGGTCTACCCCGGTGGTGGCTATCCTGGCGGAGGCTACCCCGGTGGTGGCTATCCGGGCGGCGGCTATCCCGGTGGTGGCTATCCCGGCGGCGGGGGCGTCCCCGTACCGGGCCGCACCGGCAGGACCAGCAAGACACCCCCGCCCAACCAGAACGGCCCGCTGCCCAACTTCCGCGGCAACCTGAAGGTGTTCAGCGACAAAGCCATCAGCGTGGAACTCGGCGACAAGCGCGTGATGGACTTCAGACGCACCGACAAAACCAAGTTCTTCAAGGCCGGCGACCAGGTCAAAACGCCCAATTTCGACCTCGGCGATCAGGTATCGGTGGAAGCTCAGGCAGACCCCGGCGGGACCATGACGGCGGTCAACGTGTATTGGGAGAAGTCCGGTTCAGCCGGCGGCGCGCCGTCCAAGACCGATGACGGCGTGGTGGATACTTGGAAAGACGAGCCCAAAACCGGCTCCGAGCACAGCAGCGCAAACGCCGCGCCCAGCGCGCCCGCCGCCGATCCCAAGATCACCCCTTCCGCGGACGACCCGGGCCCGCCCAAACTCAAGCGCGGCGGTGTCGCCGACCCAGCCCGCGAGAAGGCACAATCCGTGCCGGAACAGACGGCAACCAACCGCATCCCCGTAACCACCCAGGAGCCTGGCGTGGAGCGCGTCACCGATGGCTCCCGCCCCTCGGTCATCCGCGGCGATGCCGACGAGGACGCGGTGCGCATCGTGCCGCGCAAGGATGAGCCCTTGATCCGCCGCGCCGCCGATGCCGCCATGGAGTTCACCGAAACCCTGCCCAGTTACGTCTGCACCGAACTCGTCACCCGTTCGCAAAGCGAGAGCTCGCCGGCCAATTTCCAGCCCATCGACGTGGTCACCATGGAAGTGCTCTACACCGACGGGCGCGAGGACTATCGCAACATCCAGATCAACGGCAAGAAGACCGTCAAAAAGATCGAGGAGACCGGCGGCTCCTGGAGCACCGGCGAATTCGGCACCGTGCTGGTGGATCTCTTCTCCCCGTCCACCGGCGCCGTCTTCCACTACCGCCGCGATTCCCGCGCCGGCGGCATCATGGCCAAGATGTACGATTTCGAAGTCGCCCGCGAGGGTTCCCACTGGAGCATTCACTCCTCGGCGCAGACCTACGTTCCGGCCTACATCGGCTCGGTGTGGATCGATCCGGCCACTTCACGCGTGCTGCGCATCGAGATGGAAGCCAAGGGATTCCCCGGCGAATTTCCCCTCGACCACGTGGAATCGGCTACCGACTACCAGTACATTCGCCTGGGCGATGCCAAGCAATACCTGCTGCCCGTGCATGCCGAGACCTTGAGCTGCCAGCGCGGCACCGCCTACTGCTCGCGCAACGTGATCGATTTCCGCAACTATCACAAGTACACCGGTGAATCGTCCATCACTTTCGGGGCGACCAAGGACAAGGAAAAACAGTAAAATAAGCCTTCCATGGCTTCCAAAAAGCACGGCCGGAAGGTCCCGGCGCCTTCCGGCCCGCCCGCCTCCGGCATCTGGGACCGCCTCGCCAGTCCCCGTTCCATCTTCCTCGGTCTGGCGGCTGCCGTTCTGCTGTTCTACTTCCAACCGCTGTTCTCTCCCAATGCCTCCATACAGTGGGATGCCGTGGACGTGCAGTACAGCGCGCAGAACCACCTTTCGGAGATGCTGCGCTCCGGCAAACTGCCGCAATGGACGCCCTTCGTATATTCCGGCATGCCGTTCCTGGCGGACCCGCAGGTGGGCGCCTGGTATCCGCTGAACTGGCCGTTCTTCCTGGCGGGCATCACGCCGCGCGCTATCCAGTGGCAGCTCGCCCTGCATTGCCTGCTTGCCGCCATCGGCGGCTACCTGCTGGGGCGCGACCTGCTGCGCTCTCGCGCGGCGGCCGTGTTCGCCGGGCTCTGCTTCGCCTTCTCCGGCGTGTTTGCGGAACACAGTTCGCACCCCGGGATCTTCCAGGCATCGAGCCTCGCGCCCTGGCTCTTGTGGAGCGCAAGGCGGGCGGCGCGCGCCCCGAAATGGCTGCCGGCGATGGCCATGGCGGCGGGCGCCATCGTGCTCGCCGGCCATTTTCAAACCGCGCTCTACGCCTTCTTCGCGCTGGCGGTTTTCCTGGCGGCCGATTTCTTCATCGCCCGCCCTGCGCTTCGCTCCAGCGCGGAGGCGCTGCTGGTGGCGGTGGTGGCGGGCGCGGCGCTTTCCGCCGTGATGGTGCTGCCCGGTCTGGAACTGACCGCCGAATCGCTGCGTGCCGGCGCCGATTACTCCAGGGACGCTGGCGCCTCGCTGACGCCGGGCGCGCTCGCCACCCTGGCCAGTCCCGATCATTACGGCGCGCTCGACCCGGAGCATTACACCGGGCCGGCCGACATCACGCAGTACTACCTCTACATGGGAATCCTGCTGCTTCCCCTGGCCTTGCTCGGGCTCTGGGCGCGCGAGCGGTGGTACGGCCTCGCCCTCGCCGTGCCGGCCGCGTGGTACGCCATGGGCCCTCCCGGCGGCTTGTACTCGCTCGTAGCCCTGCTCCCCGGCTTCCACAGCGTGCGCGCGCCAATCCACATGTGGTTTGTGGCCGCGCTCGGCCTCGCGCTGCTGGCCGCGGCCGGGGTGGGAGTGATCCGCGCCCGCTTCCGCTCGCCGTGGATTGCCCTCGCGCTCGTGGCCATCGCCGGGCTCGATCTCTACTACTGGAATATGCAGCGCAACGGCCTGGCCTACGCCCGCGAGAGCTTCCAGGACCGCTACGGCAGCCTGGAGGACCGTTTCCGAACCGTTGCCGCGCCGCTCACCGCCAACCCGATGCATCGCATCTGGGCGGCCAACGCCTCGCCCAGTTTCGGGCCGCTCAACGGTTCGCTGGACAACCGTATGGAAGTCACCTTCGGCTACAACCCTCTGGAACTGGCGCGCTATTCCCAATACATCGCCTCCGCCGCGGCCAATCCCAAGCTGTTGAACGGTCTCGCCGTGACGGCTGCGTTGAACTCGGCCAACGGCATGTTCAGCACCAACCCTGCCGCGCTGCCGCGCGTCTACGCGCCGGAAACGGTGTCCGCCGTGCCCGGGCGGGCAGAGGCCGCGGCCCGCCTGGCGTCGCTCGATCCGGCGCGTGAAGCCGTGGCCGAGGGCATTGCGGCCATTCCACACAATGGCGGCGCCAGCGTGCGCATCACCGGCTACCAGGGCGATCTCTACCGCGCCCGGTACCAGACGGACCACGCCACGCTGCTGCGCATTGCAGCACCGTACTTCCCGGGCTGGCAGGCGGAGGTGGATGGCCGTGCGGTCAGCCTGGTCCCGGTGGACGTGGCGCTCATCGGCGTGGTGGTTCCGGCCGGCGACCACGAGCTCGTGGTCCGCTACCGCTCTACCTGGTTCCCCGCAGGCGCGGCCATCAGCGCCGTGGCCTGGCTGGCGGCCATATTCTGGCTCTGGTGGGGATTCCG
>OCZU010003188.1_pt1 | contig 10384 bp, 8 predicted proteins | sample 1539001 | NCBI WGS metagenome assembly OCZU01 (sample SAMEA3539306, study PRJEB22396) | soil metagenome | biome: tundra; feature: field; material: soil | place: USA | collected 2010-05 | depth 0.15 m | reverse complement strand
AGATTATAGATAGAGAAAAAAGCAGCGCGGCCCTTGTGGACGCGCTTTTTTATTGGAGCAAAAGCATGGTCGATTGGCGGACGATTCGGCGCTGTCAGCACATCAAGGTCAATGGAACGCAATGCGGCTCGCCCGCCCGGCGCAAGGAGCGCTACTGCCACTTTCACCGCGAAAATCAGCCGGAGCGGGTCAAGATCGGCGGCAAGGGCGGGGTCAGCATCTTGATGCCGGTGCTGGAGGACGCGCAGTCGATCCAAACCGTGGTCAGACAGGTGGCGATCCTGGTGCTCGGCGGAAAGATCGACAACCAGCAAGCCGGCCTGATGCTCTCTGCGCTCCGCATCGCCTCCACCAACCTGAAGCGCATGGAGCTCGAGAAGCCGCGTCCGCAGCAGGTGGTGGTCGATCCGGAGGAGGTGGCGGAGACTCCGATCGCGCTGACGCCGTGGACAGCAAAGAAAGGAGGGCGAGAGCTGGAGGATGAGGCGGTTGGGTTTCAGGGAGAGATCGCGGCGAGACTCAAGCGGCAGGCACGAGCGGCCAGGGAAAAACTCGGAATGTACACCTACGAGGCGTCCCAGCTGGCGAAAGATGTGCGAGCCGAATTGGAGCGGGAGCCCAGGGTCGATTACGACCAACTGAGGTGCACCCTGTCAACCCTCGCACAAAAAGTAGAAGAGCAGTTGGGACACTACTGAGCGAGTGTAGTGCGTCAAACAGTTCGACATTGATGATCCCGCCGATTTCCCCCGTGATCCCCGTGTCCCCCGTGGTTAAAGCCTTTGACTTCCTCGTCCAACCCCAAACTCCGTATAGGATCGGCCAATAACCGTCGCTACCTTCAACGCACTACACCAGGTGCGCCACCGGAACCGTAGTAACTCGCTCTGGGTCGAAGACCGTACCTACAATGGACATCAGCATGCGCGAGTATATGGAGTCAGTAGCGGAATTGTCTGGCGGGCGGCGCCAGGAAGACTGGCGCCCAATCTCGCGCGAGGCCGTAGTAGCGTGGCTGGCTTTTTATGCGGCTTTCCTGATCTATGCATTCAACATGCATGGAGGATATCTTTTCATCGACTCCGCCAACCTCGTGGTTCACGAAGGCGGGCATTTGCTCTTCGCGTGGTTCGGCCCGACGCTCTGCCTTTGGGGAGGAACGATTCTCCAGTGGATGGTCCCGCTGCTGCTCGCGGCTTATTTCTTCCACGAACGGCAAACTGCCGCTTTTGCCTTTTGCCTGTTTTTCTTTTTCGAGAACTGGCTCTACACCGCGACTTACATGGCCGACGCCCGCGCCATGGTTCTGCCGCTCGTGACCACCGGAGATCCCGATTACGTCGAACACGACTGGAATGCGATCTTTACGAGCTTGGGAGTTCTGCGGTACGACACAACAATCGCCGCCGTCGTGCGGACACTGGGCTGGTAGCTACTGTCGGCTGGCTTGCAGCGCGTCTGAGAATAGCACTTGACCCGTAATCCGGCCTCACGAGTTTCTCCGAAGCTCACACAGTCATGTAATCTTGGTGTGTTCCAACTACATTACCCGGACTGGAAGAAAATGGAAATCCGCAAGCCGAAGACTCTCGAGGATTTTCCGAAGTTTGAAGTGACCGCCTTGCGTCGTGGTCCGACGGCGAAGGAGGGGTATACCCATTTCGAACTTGAGGGCCGTTTAGACTGCACGATCGAGATCGGGGGCACGGGCCCTCAATGGTTTTGGCTCCTGTTTGGAAAGAACGGCTACCTTTGCGCGGGCGTGCAGTCACGTAACAAGGAAACAAATGCTGCGATCCTAACCTTTGAGGCAACGGACGAACCAGACATTGTCGGACACACGCTTGCTTATCTGAGCCCTTACTGGCAAGGATTCCACGTCTGGATGGTTCTTGACGCAAACTGGGGCTGGGAAAAAAGGCAATTTCAGGGAATCGATGCGGTGGCTGGAGACTACGAATCCACAAACGTATCCATCGTCGGAGGTCGCGAGGTAAGGGTCTGGACAAAACTGGAACCGACAGGAGTAAGCAGTGGTCAAAGTAGACACTATCCGGCGACCGACCAAACATTGCCTGTCCGCCCTGGGACTCGGCTGGTTCCTGCCGGCTGGGGTCACGAGCACTGCGAATTGTGCCGAGCCCATATTGACGCTGGGACGTTCGGATATTGCGATCCGGGAGAGCGTTGGATGTGCGTCAAGTGCTATGAGCGATACGTAGTGCGGCGCGATCTCGCCTTCGTGGACGAGCTTTAGAACCCGGAGAGATGACGAAAACCCGCGTTTACAATCACAACCCCGTCAATGAACTTTCGGAGCCAGCGTCCAAGGCTTGCCGTCAAAGTGCGCGGGCAGCGCGATGCCGAATAGCTTCAGCATCGTCGGCGCCACATCCACAATCGCGGGCTTGTCTTCGATGAACTTGTGGCTCGAAAATAAAACTCCCGGAACGAGCCGCGGATCGATGCAGTGATCTCCGCTCCAGGCTTTCATGTTGTCTTCGAAAATCTGCGCCGTTACTTTGCCCATCACCGAATCCCACGAAGCGCGATAGCCTGCGCCATAACCAACGATCAAGTCGGGCGAATTTTCGGTGTAAGGCCCGCGATAAACGTTGTCGGCGATAAACACGCCCGTGATTCCAACTGCGCCTGAGTCTGGATCGACCAGGCCATTCAGCTTTTCCTGAATCTCTTTTTTCAGCGCATCTTCTTCGGATGGATCGACGATTCCCTGCTTCTCGCGGCCTTTGATATTCAGATAAAGACCGTTGAGGCCCATGGTGTAGGCGCGAGTGCGCGACCAATCCACGTCTTCGAACCAGTCGCCGCTCTCGGTCTTGCCCTCTTTGAGCGCGAGGTATCCATTCTGATGGAGCCAGGCATTCAGGTTCATGCAGCGCGCAAACGACTTGAAGCCGTGATCGGAGATCACCATCAGCAGCGTGTCATCGTCAAGTTTTTCCATGACGCGGCCGATGAGGCGGTCCATGCGTTCGTAGAGATCCTGAATCACCGGCGGATGCTGGCTGTGCGGCACATCGCGCGCCGCCGGATGATCTTCGTCGAGATAGCGCCAGAACATATGCTGGATGCGGTCCGTCGTATCGAATACGCAGGTGCATAGTCCCTGCTTGGTCTTGTCGAGAGCATCGAAGAGCATGCGCTCGCGGTCTTCATGATTGCCATAGGCCTGCGCCAGGAAGGCATCGTCGTCGAGCACGTGTTCGTTCATCGCCCACGTGTCTTCGGCGAGGCCTAGCGTGGCGTACGGGCCGAATAACTTGGCGAGATAGATGGAGTAAGTCACTGGGTGAGAGATGGGTAAGTCGGGATGGCCGGGATCGATGTTCACAGGAGTGACATAGACTTCAATTTCGGGCGAAAGCTCCTTGAGATAGAAGCGGCAGATGCCGTGCGCGGTGAAGCCCATGCCCGCTCTGAACTCGGCGGTGATCCACTCGGAATACTCTCCGACTTTTAACGTGAATTTTTCTGAACCGACGGTGAAGCGGGCTTGCTTCGAGCCTTCCGGCTTGATCTCGTACGCCATCTTTACTTCGCCGGCATTTTCTCTTAGCGGATTGTCGGGACCGGGAACGTAAGAGCGGCACACGCCATTGCTGCGCTCGATGGGCACGCGCACGCCGCCTTCGCGGAACTTGTCGCTCGTCATGCGAGTGGTGCATAGGCAGAAAGTTCCCTGGCTGCCCTTGAGGTCGGGGACGCACATTCCGGAGAGCAGGACGCCTTGAAATTTTTCCGGCGGAAAGGTTACGGGAACGCGAATCACCGAACTGAAGATTCCAGCATTGCCCAGCCAGTGCCAGAAGGGCGTTCCTTTGCGCATGGCCTTGATTTCAGTTTTGCCGAATGGGATGGAGTACTTGCCGATCTTGATGTGGCGCTTCGGCCCTTTGATTTCAGCCGACGACAGATACGGAAGATAACTATTGGCATCGCGCGCCAGAAAATCGTAGATGTTGTGCTTGCCTGGATTGACTCCGGTCAGGAACGTGGACCATGCCACGGGAGAAATAGCTGGGAACGTCGTCCTTAGCTTGCTGAAGGTTCCTTTGTCGCGCAGCTTCGACAGGTTGGGCAGCCTGCCTTCTTTCATGAAACGGTCGGCGAGTTCGGGATCCATGCCGTCGAATCCTAAAATGACTGCCCGCTCGAACGTCGCTTTACCGTAGGCATTCCGGCGGCGCAGAAAGCGAAACAACTGACGGAAAGGCCACGTCATCAGGGCATAGAAGGAATAGAGGAACGCGACAAAGATCGCCCAGAAGGACGACAATACAGCGAATCCGGCACCTGGACCGGCGTACGCGTGGGCGAGCGACGGCAAGAAAATCAGGGCGATCAGCAAGGCCCGTGTGGCGCGGGCACTCCTGCCCGCGAAAGGCCTGCGGCTTAAATGAACTGAACGCGAAGCACAATACTCCCGCGACTTACTAGGCGATGTCAGCAGGCGGACAAGAGTGTCCGCCCCACACAAACGCTTCATATTTTGATCCCCAAGACTTCTTTGAAAATAAATCCGGCAATCATCGACAGAATGAAGAACAGCCAGATCCAGTTCAAACCATACCCGGCGATGTCGATGTCGCGATCCGGGTAGTTGATCGCGATGGACTCAATGGGGCTATTCTCCGGCAGAGCGGGCTCGGCCGACGAGAACATACGCTCCCAGAATTGTCCGCGCAAGCGGATCGTCGATATGCGCGGCAGATCGTTTCCGATACAAACGGTCTTTGTTGCAGTCTGGCCGCCTGACACGATCTTCACATCGTACTTGCCGTCACTTGACCCAGCCAAGCGCCACACGATTTTCTTCTCAGCTGGAATATGCACCGGCGGCGCGGTCATCGTGATCTCCGGCGGAAGATCTAGCGTAACGTCATTCGCTGGGTCGCTGCTCGCGTTCGCTTGTCCGGAAAGATGAGCAGTCAACAGGAACGCCGCATTGGGAGCAATCGGCGTTTGCCCGAGATAGCGATCGATCTGCACCATGAGTAAAGTGATCGGTATGATGACATACAGCAGCGGCTTGAAGGCGAGTTTCAGGTACCGTCCCGTACCGCGGAGGATCTTGCCGTACGATCCCATCACCACCGGAATCTGATCGCGATAGAGGCGCACTGCGAGCAGATGAGCTTTGAGTTGATCTTTGGCGATGCCGATGGCCTTCTGGTCCGAAGTGTAGCCGAAGAGGACCACCATCAATAATCCGACGACCAGAGACACGAATATGACGATGGCCAGCGGACTGGTCAGCCAGGAAAATTGCGCCGCTGCGATTGCTAAGGCCTGCCTCATCGCCATCGATCTGTAGAGAGCGGTCAAGTTACTCGATGTACCCTAGTCCACGTAGCCGTTTCTGTATCTCCTCTTTCGACGTGCTGTTCTCATCCGGGATGATCTTCTTAGTCTCTTTTTCCAACATATGGATTACGAATTCCTCGATCGACTCGTATCCGGCTGCGTCGGAACATTGTTTAACTTTCTCGAGCAATTCGCCTTCGATCTTTATCTTCTGTGAACCAAACATGATTTCTCCTGTTGGTAATGTTTTTCAAGCTAGCGGGCAGTTAGCGCGATTGAAACACCGACTGGCCCATCATCTCTTTCGTTTTTACGATTCCGAATTCCGACAGAATCGTGGGTGCAATATCCGTCAGCGCCGGAGTCTGTGCGTCAATCTTGCGGTTGCTCAGCAGAACTCCCGGAACTTTCGTGAAGTCCATGCAGTGATCGCCGCTCCACGCGCTGGTATTGTCTTCGAGCACATCCGGCGGGAAGGCGCCGAGAATCGTCTTCCATCCCGCGCGATAGCCCCGGTTGTAGCCTACAAGAGCATCCGGTCCTGTCCGCGCATAGGGGCCTTGATAGGCTTCGCTGGCGAAGTCAATTCGAGTTATGACCTGCGATCCGTCCTTCGGATCGCGTACATCCAAAAGCTTCTGTCGGATTTCGGTGAGCAGCGCATCGGCCGGAGCGCCGGACTCGACGATGCCCTCGCGCTCGCGTCCTCGAATATTCAAATAGAGGCCGTTCAACCCTAGCCCGTAGGCGCGCGTGCGGCTCCAATCCACATCGAAGAAAGGCTCGCTGGGATCGCCGGTGGCGTTGGCGTTGTCTTTGCGCGTGATGTAGCCGTTGTTCAGCAGCCACGTATTCAAATTAAACGAGTGCCGGTAGGGAGCAAAACCGTGATCGGAAAGCACAAGCAGTGTCGTATTGCTGTCGACCTTGGGCATCACTTCGCCGAGTACTTGGTCGATCTGCTCGTAAAATTCCTCCAACGCGTTGCCATATTGCGCGGCGAGCGCCGCGTCGTACGCCGGATGCTGCGGGTCGGTCAGGCGCCACATCATGTGTCCATTTAAATCGAGGCTGGAGAAGTAAAAGAAAAACAGGCCATCGCGAAATTTTGGAAATTCCGCATCGAACGCTCGCCGGTGTTCCGCAAGCACGGTGTGCGCCTGCTCCAGATATTCTTTATCGTCAAGCACGCCCGCAGTCAGAGCTTTGGTGTCTTCGGCGATGCCCTGCGTGTGGAATTCGCCAATCTGTTTCGCCAGATCTTTCGAATAACTCGTCGGCGTCGAGATCGGCAACGCCGGATTCTCGGGATCGATATTAATCGGCGAAACGTAAAGTTGAAAGCGCGGATGTGTTTGCTTGAGATAAAACCGGCAGATGCCCTTGACATTGCCGATAAGCGGCATGAGCTGAAATTCCACCGGAACCCATCCGCTCCATTCGCCCTCTTTCAAAATAAATTGTTGGTCCTGAAACGCGATGCGCGCGACCGGCTCCAGCGGATCGACGTCAACCGTAAAGGGCTCGGTTGAGGGCGGCGAGTTCTTGCGAAAGGTATTATCCGGCCCAATAAGATTGGTTGCGACGCGATTGTTTTTCACTTCAACCTGCACTACCTCGCCGCCCTCAATCGCTCCAACAGCGGCCGTCGGATCATCGGTGTAGAAAGTGAATGTGCCGTAGGTTCCGCGCAGGTCGGGCGTGCCCATGCCGGAGAGCGTCTTTCCTTTTGCCGTGATCGGAGGGAAGTTTGCAGGAATGCGGTACACATAATTGGGCACGCTTTGCTCGTCGAGAATCTCCCAGAACGCCTTACCATGGCGCAACTGTTCTGCGGAACCGCTGCCCAGCGGAATCACCCAACTACCAACATGAAAGCTGTGCTTCGGGCCTTCGACCTTCGAGGTGGAAAAATAGAGCTGCAAAGTTTTGGGATCGCGGTGAATGAAATCGAAGATGCCGTGGCCTCCAGCATTCATACCCGTGATGAGATTGGACCACGCTACCGGACTTTGGGGTGGAATGCTGGTCGTCAAACGCCGGAAGGAGCCTTCTTGCGCCAGCCGGGCGAAGTTGGGCATTTTGCCCTCCGCCATGAACTTCGTGAGCAGATCCGGGTCGAGGCCATCAATCCCCAGAATGATCATCTTTCTGGAGCCGATCGCGCCACCACGCGCGTGCTGGCACGAGAGAAGAAGGCCCAGTCCCGCAGCGCACACAGCCGACAGGCACACCAACCCAAGACGTTTTCTGCCCGACCCTCTCAATTTAAATAGGTTCTGCAATGTTGATCCGGCTTCCTGGCTAGTTTTTGACTAGCTTCCCGACGAACAATGGATGGCGATCACGGCATCACCACTGGAGGAGATCCCGAGGAGCAGGTACAAAGATTGTACAAGGAGTAGCCGACACGTCAAGACTGGGCGGTCATGGATCAAACCCAGACGCTTTACCTCAAAGTCATTAAGGTACAGGAAAGAAAACATCCCAACCCTTTGCTCTTTTGATCAACGGTGCCACAGCCTTACACTCATTGTCATGATGCGAAGAATTTTGGCGGGCGTGAGTCTGATATTTTTTGGTTTTTCTTTCGCCGCTGCCGCTTCCAAGCCGAACCTGGTTTTGATTACGCTCGATTCCGTGCGCAGCGACCGTATGGGTTTTCTCGGCGCTAAAGGCTCACATACGCCCAACCTCGATCGGCTCGCCGGGGAGAGTATCGTCTTTGAACATGCCTACGCTCAGGCGCCGGGCACGGTTGTCTCTCACGCGACCATTCTCTCCGGAGCCTACCCGCAGAGTACGGGCGTAAGCGAGATTGGCGGAACGCTGCCGTCGTCATTGCCTTATTTGCCGGACTTGCTGAAGGCGCAGTCTTATCGCACAGCGGCCTTCGTCGGCTCGATTGAACTGGACCCCTCCAATGGACTCGCCCAGGGCTTCGATCGCGGCTTCCAAAGTTACGACGCGGGATTCCGGCCGGCGATTCCCGGCGACGCGCATCCTGCGGTGAGCGAGCGCCACGGGGACGCGGTCGTTGCGCGCGCCATCTCCTGGCTCGACCACAATGCGCAAGGCCAGTTTTTTCTATGGGTTCATATCAGCGATGCGCACACTTCCGCCTCCTACAATTCGGGGGTCACCGCTGCGGATGCCGCCGTCGGAAAATTGATCGCGGCCTTGCAACAACACAAGCTTTATGCGGATACGGCGCTGATCGTGGCCGCCGATCACGGTCAGAGCCTGGGCGCACATGGCGAGGACATAAGCGGAATTTTTCTGTACGACGAGACCATTCACGTGCCGTTGCTGATCAAGCTGCCTCAGAGTCAGGCTGCCGCCAAGCCAGCAACCGTGCGGGTGGCGGCGAAGGTAAGGCTCGTCGACATCGCGCCTACATTGCTTGAACTTGCCACGATCCCGGTTCCCTCGCAAATGACGGGACAATCGCTGCTGCGCATCGCGAAGGGCGGCGGAGGCGACCAGCCCGCCTATTCCCGCGCCGACCTGCCGCAACGCGGGTTTGGCTGGAGTCTGCTGGAATCGTGGCGCGCGGGCAAGTATCTCTACGTTCGCGCTCCTCAGTCCGAACTCTATGACTTGACCGCCGATCCAGGTGCGGCCCACAACCTGGCCCAGAGTTCGAAGGCCACGCTCGATACGCTGGCCGCGCAGCTCGATAATTTCGACCGCCGATTCACTGGCGAAACGGGCAAGTCTTCAGCGGAGTTGAGTTCTTCCGAAATGCAGAAACTAGCATCGCTCGGTTACATCGGACTGCAAAAGTCAGCGGGCTCGGTGGCTGCGGTTTCGGGTACCGATCCTAAAGACAAAATTGCGATTGCCAACAAAGTGATCGAAGCGGCCTCGGCGCGTGGACAGGCTAAGCCGGACTATGCCATCGTCGCGCTGAGTCCAGTGGTCACCGCGGATCCCAGCCTGTATCTCGCGCAATATGCCTTGGGCGCAGCCGAAGCGCGCAAAGCCCAATACGCAGAGGCCGCCAAACACCTGCACAAAGCGGTTGAACTTCAGCCCGATTCGGCCTGGGCGCACTACGAAATCGGAGCGGCCTTGCTGAAAACGGGGGATTTTAAAACGGCCATCGTTCACCTGGAAATCGCCACCGGGCGCCTGCCGGCATTCGCCGCAGCGCATCTGGCACTGGCCGATGCCTACGACAAAGCAGGACGTGGGGACGATGCGAAGCGGGAGCGCGCACTGGCTGGCCAGAAGTTGTAGCGTGGCCGCTTGTCCCTCAGCGGCTTAAGGTCTCTTCAGCCCCTAAAGGGGCACGTAGTTTAAGGGCTAACGGCATCGCTGAAGCGATGCCTTGATACGAATCCTCGATTCCTTCGGGGAATGAGTCACCGCGACGTCGGGCCCGGTGGCGCGACCGGCTTCTCACTCGCTGCCAGACGCTTCGCTTCCGCCCGCTCACGATCCGCGCTCACCTTTTGCCCTAACTGATCGTAAACGCCAGCCAGCCAAACATGCGGTAAGGGATTCTTTGGTTGAATCGAAGCCGCCTTCTTCAGCGCCGCCTCCGCGCCCTGCAGGTCCCCGGTCAACGGCAGCGCGTAACCGAGCATCATGTCGCTCTCGTAGTCTTTCGGATCGTAGCGCAGCACGGTTTTGCATTCCTGTATGGCCTCCGGCAAGCGGTTGGTCCGAGCGTACGCCATCTCCAGAAAGTCATGAGCTTTCACCATGCCCGGTTGCTTGGCTACGAGCTGCTCGAGTTCTGGAATCGCCCCATCGTAGTCTTTAATCTCCATCAGACCCCTCGCTAGCTGGTATCGAGTGACATCCGAATCGGGTACGAACTCCAATGCCTTGCGCAGAACCGGCACGGCCCTTGCGTAGTCCTGATTCAACATCAACCAATGTCCTAAGAGCGGGTAAAGCCGGAGGCCTGGTTCTTTTTCGATCGCTTGTTCAACCAGCGCAATCGCCTCGTTGTAGTGCATATCTGCCTGCAAGGTCTGAGCGCGATGGACCAGGTTGCCGATTTCAATTTTATCCTTAGGATCGGCGGCCTGATCCGTGGGCGATT
>OCZU010003187.1_pt1 | contig 10385 bp, 7 predicted proteins | sample 1539001 | NCBI WGS metagenome assembly OCZU01 (sample SAMEA3539306, study PRJEB22396) | soil metagenome | biome: tundra; feature: field; material: soil | place: USA | collected 2010-05 | depth 0.15 m | reverse complement strand
GCGTCACCTATGACGGCGGCTACGCCGAGTACATGATCGCGCGCGCGGAAGCGCTCGCCTTAGTCCCCGACGAGTTGTCGGGTGTCGAGGCGGCGCCCCTCATGTGTGCCGGCGTCACGACGTTTAACTGTCTTCGCAACAGCGGCGCGCGTCCGGGCGAACTCGTCGCCGTACTCGGCTTGGGCGGCCTGGGCCATCTCGGTGTACAGTTCGCCGCCAAAGCCGGATTCCGGACGGTGGCGATTGCGCGTGGCAAAGACAAGGAGGCCTTGGCACGCGAACTCGGCGCCAGGCACTACATCGACAGCCAGACGCAGGATCCAGCCGAAGAACTGCGCCGGTTGGGCGGCGCCAAAGTGGTCCTCGCGACCGTAACGAATGGCGATGCCATGGCGGCCGTCCTGGGAGGGCTCGGCACCAATGGCACGTTCATGGTCATCGGGGCTGCGCCGTCCCTCACGGTCTCTCCCGGTCATCTCATCGGAGGACGCCTGTCGGTGAAGGGCTGGTATTCGGGCACCTCCATCGATTCCGAAGACACGCTCGCTTTTAGCGCGATGGCCGGCGTGCGTTCGATGAACGAGGCCTTCCCGCTGGAGCGCGTAGACGAAGCCTACGAGCGCATGATGAGCGGCAAGGCGCGCTTCCGCGTCGTCCTGACGATGAACATCTAGAACCATGGCGGGTAGCGTTTATCATGGAAGAGAACGCCGATGCCTGTCCTTTTGCAGATCCCGGAGAATCCCAATTGCGAGCCGCTGGACGGCCAGGTCTTTCAGTGCCGCACGCCGCCCCGTGTCGTGACCCACGTATTCTGCGAGTGCGAAGGCAGCATGGAGTGGTGCCCGATTACCGGCGTCGATGAAGCAGGCACGCCGTGCGTCGCCACAGCGTGCATCGTAGAAGACTCGGGAGAAGGAGCATGCAATCTGGTCGTGGGCGGCGAGTGGGGCATCCGCCTGAAATCCCCTAATGTTGCTGACGCCTGGGACCTCGGGAATCCCAGGCAGTGGGGCATACCGTACCTGCTGCTCGGCGGCGAAGGCGCCGACTTGCGCTTCGCCGAGTGAGCGGGGTGCCGGCCCGCGAACCGAGCCGCTGGGGCCGGCCATGGCCGATGCCCCCCGCCGCGACCGCCCTCTCTATGGCATCATCGCCGAGGTGCCCAGCCCACGGTGAACGTCACCATGACGCTGCGTCCGGGTAAGAGATTCAGCAGATCGCTTGGGTTTTCCGCGTAATGCGCAGACGCCGTCGGGGCGGTAGCGGGCGTGATTCCCACAATGTTGTGGCTGTTGGCGAGGTTATTGACCGCCAGGCCGATTTTACTCCCGCGCAGCCACGACCTGCTCTTGACTGTGTAATTGGCAAACACGTTCACCACATTGAACGGATCGATCTTAACGGCCTGATCGACCGGGTAGGGAATCGTAATACCGTTGACCAGGTAGCTGAGCGTGGCGTTGTCGTTGTACAGCGAGCCTACTCGCTTTTCAACCAGGCCGAAATTCCAATCGTTGTGGCGCCACAACAGGCTGACGGTCGCGACGTTCCTGGGAGTATTGGCCACCCACAGGCCGCCGTTGGGATAGTTGGGGCCCGTCTGATACTTTGCCGAACCCATGGAGCCGTTGGCGTACAGCGAGAGTCCATATCCGAGTATGAAGCTGCTCTCCGCTTCCACACCCTTGGTATTGCTGGGCCCGGTAGCCACAAACACGGGTTCATTCGAGGTTGGATCGGTGTAGGTATCGTAGCCGTTCTGGAAGTGAATGTAGTAGGCGTCGGCATCCAAAGTCCAGCGGCGATACTTCAACACGGAGCCAACCTGATAGGTCTTGGCCAGGGTCGGCTTGGGAGGAACCAGGACCTGCCCGTTCGGAACGTCGAAGACGTTGCTGGGAGGAATCACACTGCCCTCGGACCACTGGGCATAAACCGACCAATTGCTCTTGAGGTAGTAACGGCCCGTGACATTCGGCAACCAGTTGTTGTAGTCGATCGAGTGTGTGACAAACTGGCCGCCGCCGATACAGGCGGGAGCACCGATGCCAGGATAAGTCGAAGCCACTCCACCAAGGCAGCCCACGGTCTTCCCGTTGTCCTGGTACTGATTGAGCGACATGGCGTAATTCGCGTCCTTAACGCCAACGGTGACCACCAGCTTCGGCGCCGCGTGCCATTCGAATTCGGCAAACGGCTGAATGGATTGAGTAATGAAATGCTCGTGGAAGTTCCCGAGCGGCGTGTCTTGCTGGGTCAGAATGTTGGACGGAACCTGATAACGGTCCGTGTAGGCCCAGTCGTACCAGATGCCTGTGCGGAAGACACCCCACTTGCTCTCCTTACTCAAGATCGCTGTGTCCCCGGCATGCCGATACCCGTTGAGCTTGTCGACACCGCTCGGTTTGTTGGTGCTCAGGTTGACCGTAGCTCCATTCTGGTAGAACTGTTTGTTCCAGTAGCGCGTGGTGTACAGTTTCGTGTTGAACTTCCACCCGCCCCCCAGATCGGCATTGTAAGCGGCATATTCGAAATCGGTCTGCACGTGATAGGTGTTGTAGCCGTAATAATAAGGGTCGGGCGCTCCATTCGGAAGTAATGGGGTGCCGTCCAGCAGGTAGTTATCGCCGAACTGCGCCACCTGCGCGCGCGTGGGGTTGGTCGTGTTCGGAGTGTTCGTCCAGATGTCCACCAGCCCGCCGTACAACGTGAGCGAACTGCGGTCGGAGACCCGGTATTGGTACTTGCCGTACCCCGCCACTCGTTTCTGACGGTTGTAGGTTTGATATCCGTCGGAGAGCAGTTGCTGGATGTTCATCAGGAAGCTGTTGCGGCTACCGGGTCCAAAGAAGCCGCTCTCGCCGTCCAACTGGAGCACGCGCGTATTAAACGAGCCGTAGTCGATGGTCCCGCGGATGTCCGGATCCGGAAATAGTTGCGGCGACTGCATGTTGATCGATCCGCCGAAGTTGGTGGGGCCGAAGTCCGACGCGCGGCCGGAGCTGCGGTCGAAATCCACGGCGTCGGTCCAGCCACTCGGAAAGTTCGCCCAGGAATGGTGTGTCGGCGAGTTGGTGTCTTCGAACGGAATCCCATCGAACGTCATGGTGTATTGTCCGTCCGCGAAACCGCGGAAAAACGTCTTGCCCTGGCCGAGCCCGATCCCATTGGGATTCAGGCTAAAGGTGCCGGGCGCATAATTCACGTATTCGGCGTAGTCCGCCACCGGCGACATGAAATTCTTGATGAAGTCCGAGCTGACTTCGGTTCTTGCCGAAGTCGCTTCCAGCGTGTTGCCCGAGGGAGCGGAAACAGCCGCCACCGAGATGGATTCGTTGACCGTCACCGAGGTCGCCACGGACTCAACCGACATGGTGATCGGAATGTCCAGGGTCGCGCCGGCGGTGACTTGTCCCCCGGAGCGAGTGGACAAGGCGAAACCGGGGGCTGAAACTCGAATGGAGTAGCTCCCGGCCGCGAGATCCGCCCGGAACTTTCCTGCCGCGTCGCTGATCACACTGTGAGGGGCCCCCGTGGATTCTCCCTTCAACTCCACGACGGCATCTTGGATCGGCTTGCCAGTTTGGTCCAAAACCGTCCCGGAAATCGTTCCGCTCTGTTGTGCGTGAAGTTGGCTCAATCCCGCGGAGCTGAGCAATACGCCGATGGCAAAAACACCAACCCTCACAAATAGAGAACTCCTCATTGGCTCTTTTTTTTAACCTCTAGGCCATGGTAGGTGGAGTTTGTGACAACAGCATGACTAAACCGTTAAGGAACGAGGGACGTCACCGTTCCCGTCCGCGGATCGATTTTCCCGGACTTTGCTCCAGCACGTGAGCTCTCAGGCCTGCACGGCGGGTGGACTTCCCTCGCAAGTCCCCATTATCCTGGTTGACATATGACCCGCCTGACCGTCCGGAACGTGCTTCGCATCTCGGGCGCTGCCGCGCTCTGTTTCGCGGCCGCACTCATCGCGCAGCAGCAACTCGACCTGGGTTTCAAGGACACGCCCATCCTGCCCGGCCAGAAGTGGCACGTGCACGACTCGGATCGGCCGCACCCGCCAGTGGTGACTCCCGGCGCGGGCCCCGGCGCCGCGCCTTCCGACGCGATCGTATTGTTCGATGGCAAGGATCTTTCCCAGTGGGCGCAGAGGGGCCGGGGGGCAGACCGGGGCAAGATCGTGGAGGCAGGGTGGAAGGTGGCGAACGGCTACTTCGAGGCCGCGCCCGGCAGCGGCGATCTGTTCACACGCGAGAAATTCGGCGATTGCCAGCTCCATGTCGAATGGCAGGAGCCCACCACCATCCGCGGAGCAAGCCAGGATCGTGGCAATAGCGGCGTGTACCTGATGAGCCGCTACGAGATTCAGGTGCTGGACGCCTGGCACAACCCCACCTACGCCGACGGGCAGGCCGGGGCGATCTATGGGCAATGGCCGCCGCTGGTGAATCCGGCGCGCAAACCGGGCGAGTGGAATACCTACGATATCGTTTTCGAGGCTCCCAGGTTTCGGGGTGACGCATTGCAGGAGCCCGCGTACGTGACCGTGTTCTACAACGGAGTGGCGGTTCATAATCGCAAGGCAAGCATGGGCCCCACCATCTACCGCGACGTGGCCCAATATAAGCGGCACGAAGCCAAGGAGCCGCTCCAACTCCAGGACCACGGCCACCCGGTGCGGTTCCGCAACATCTGGATTCGTCCACTGGGGCAGTACGATCAACCGGAACGGTAGAACGAAGCCCTATGAATCGACCGGCCATGGCCGCTCTGATCGCCGCAACCAGCCTCCGGCTGCACGGGCAGGCCGCGCGCGACCCGGACGACGTACTCGCCCAGGTGCGCGCCAAGCTCCACTCCATGACCGAGCGGCTGCCCAGGTACACCTGCGTCCAGACCGTGGAGCGCCGGTATCTCAGGCACGCGGAACGCAAGGGCCCCCCGCCCTCGTGCGACCAGATCTCGGGCGACCGTAAGACCGGGCGCAACAAGCTGCAGCTTTACGCCACCGACCGGTTGCGGCTCGACGTGGCGGTAGCCGATGGCCGCGAAATTGTTTCCTGGGTAGGCGCGGGGAAATTCGATTCGCGCAGAGTCGATGAGATCGTCGGGGAAGGCCCTACTGGAACGGGCGCGTTCGGCGGGCACCTGGTGGATGTGTTCTCCAACCCGGGAGTGCACTTTCAATACCTCGGCGAAAATGCCGTGAACGGAAAGAGCGTTCTGCGCTACCGCTTCACCGTGCCGCTCCCGGCGAGCAACTATCGCATCCGGGGCGGTGGCGACTGGCACTACACGGCATACGACGGCACCTTCGAGATCGATAGCCAATCGTTGGAACTCGGGCGTCTCGACCTTCGGACGGACGAACTGCCGCCCGACACCGGCATGTGTGAAGCCGGGACCAACCTCGAGTATCAGCATATCCGGATCGGCGACGGCGACTTCCTGCTGCCGCGCCAGAGCGAGCTGCAGATCGTCCAGACGGACGCTCGCGAAACCACCAACGTGACCACGTTTTCCTCCTGCCGCGAATATCATACGGAGTCGACGATCCACTTCGACGAGGAGGAAGCGCCGGAGGGGAGTGCGAAGGCCACGCTGGCCGCCGCCACTGCAAAACCGCTGCCCGAGGGCCTTTCCCTCTCGCTGGCTCTTACCGCGCGCATCGACACGGCTACCGCCGCGGCCGGCGATGTAGTCTCGGCGAGGGTCACTCACGCGGTCCGGGATCCGAAATCGAAGGCCACTCTCATACCCGCTGGCGCGCTAGCTCGCGGGCGGATCGCTCGCATGCGGCATCGCGTGGGTGGGCCGGACGATTTCGTCATTCTGATCTCGTTCGACGCGCTGGAGGTGAACGGAACGGCCACGCCATTGTTCGTGAAACTGGATTCCGTCGCCCAACTCGAAAGGGCCCGCATTATTCCCGCGAACCGTCGGGGCATGTTGGCGCTCGCCAACCAGGGACCGGAGACCTGGGGCGCGCTCATATTCCCGGCGGCGGGAAACCGGTACGTGGTTCCGGCCGGCTACGAATCCACGTGGCGAACCGTGGGGCAGGCGCTTCCGCCTGCCAACCGTTGACAGTTGGAACATTGGGGTTGGCAGGCGAAAGCGCCTGCCCCACGAGATACAATAGCCGCCATGCGCCCGGTTCTCTTTCTCCTGTCGAGCGGCCTGCTCCTCGCCCAGCCGAACCAGTTTGACGTGTTGATCGCCGGGGCCAAGGTGGTCGATGGCTCCGGCAATTCCTGGTACTACGCCGACGTGGGCATCCGCGGCGATACCATCGCCGCAGTGGGCATGCTCGGCGACGTTCGCCGGATGTCCGGTTACCCCGCCGAGCGCCTGAAACTCTGGGATCGCGGACTCGTGCGCCCGGGCATGAAGGCAGACGTAGTGGTGTTCGACCCTGCCAAGGTCGCCGACCGCGCGCAGTACGACAAGCCCCACCAGTATTCTGTGGGCGTGCGCGACGCCATCGTGAACGGCAAGTTGGTGCTGCACAACGACCAGGTGACCACCGAGCGCTCCGGCCGGGTCCTGTACGGCCCGGCGCACCAGTGAGGGGAATGACGCCCCTCACTCAAAATCAGATCCGCGGCTTCTGGGCCGCATGGGCGGGCTGGGCGCTCGACGGCATGGACTCCTTCATCTATGCGCTGGTCCTGGTCCCGGCGCTACGCGATCTGTTGCCGCGCTCCGGCATCCCGGCCAACCAGGCCAACATCGGCTACTATGGCGGCGTTCTCTTCGCGATCTTCCTGGTGGGCTGGGGATTTGCCTTCCTCTGGGGCCCCGTCGCGGACCGCTTTGGGCGGGTCCGGACGCTGGTGCTCACCATCCTCTGTTATTCGCTCTTCACCTTCCTCGGTTCGTTGGCCGCGGGGGTCTGGCAACTGGCGCTCTTTCGCTTCCTGGCGGGAGCCGGCATCGGAGGCGAATGGACGCTGGGCGGCGTCTTCGTAGCCGAAGAGTGGCCCGAGGCGCGCCGCAAGCAGGGCGCGGCCTGGATGCATACGGGCTACTATTTCGGAGTCTTCCTGGCCGCCATCGTGAATTACGTCATCGGCTCGCGCTACGGCTGGCGGGCGGTGTTTGCGGCCGGTGGTGCGCCGGCGCTCCTGGTGGCGTTCATTCGCTACGGCGTCAGCGAGCCGGAACGGTGGCAGCACCGCTTAAGCCAACTCGAGCGGAAATGGACCGCGGGCGACGCCTTTTGGGCGCTGTTCTCCCCCGAATACCGCCGGCGCACGGCGGTGAATGCCACGCTGCTGCTGGTCTCCATGGTAGGCTTGTGGGCCGGCTCGGTCTACGTCCCCTCGTCGGTGACATACCTGGCCACGCGCGACGGCTTCACGGCGGCCGAAGCTTCGCGCATGGCTTCCTACGCCACCATGTTGCTGGCCTTTGGAACCATTCTCGGCTGCCTCATACTGCCTCTCACCGCCGACCGCTTCGGGCGCCGCGCTTCGCTGGGCTTCTATTTCCTCCTGATGTTTCTGTTCATCGCGCTCGGCTTCGGGTACGTGTTCTATCTTCGCGAACACGCGCTGCTCTGGTTCCTGGTCTGCCTCTTCTTCCTGGGCGTCGGCGGCGCCAACTTCGCCGTCTACACGCTCTGGCTGCCGGAACAGTATCGCACCGAGTGCCGCGGCAGCGCCTTCGCTTTCGCCACCTCGTTCGGCAGGTTCATCGCCGCCGGCATCACCTTCCTGGTGGGCGCCGGCGTAGCCCGCATGCATACCATCGGCACGCCCGTGGCCCTGACTTCCGTTGCGTTCCTGGTCGGCATCGCGCTGCTACCCTGGGGCGAAGAGACCGGGGGAAAGGAGCTTCCCATTTGAATCTGGCGAGCCTGTTCGACCTCTCCCTACTCGGCCGTCGCGATGGGGTGGCGCTCGAATTCGAAGACCGCACCTTCACCTTCGGCGAACTCGACGCGCGCAGCAACCGCCTGGCGCGCCTGTTCTCCCATCGAAGTCTGCGGGCGGGCGACCGCCTCTGCGTCTACTTGGCGAACTGCGTCGAGATGATCGATGTCTACCTGGCCTGTGTCAAGCTGGGCGTCATCTTCGTGCCCATCAACATCCTGTACCGCGACCGCGAGATGGCCCACATCCTCCGCGATGCGGAGCCCTCCGCCGTGGTGTCGGACCTCGACTTCGAGTGTTCCGTTCCCGTCTGGAGGCCGGCGGACCTGACGGCGGAAGCCGCCTCGCTGCCAGCCGATCGTCCGGCGGCGCTCCATGGTGCCGTGCTCGATGGCGATGCGCCCGCGGGCATCATCTATACCTCCGGCACCACGGGCGCTTCGAAGGGCGCGGTCCTCACGCATCACAACCTCGCGGCCAACGCCCTGAACCTGCTGACCTGCTGGCAGATTTCGAGCGCCGACCGTCTGCTGTTGGCGCTTCCGCTGTTTCATGCCCACGCGTTGGGAAACGGCCTGCACTGCTGGCTGATCTCCGGCTGCCGCATGCGCCTCGTGCCGCGCTTCGAACATCCCAAGGCCGCGGCCACGTTCCTCGATTTCCGCCCGACGCTATTCTTCGGCGTTCCCACCATCTATGTGCGGCTGCTGGAGATTCCGGAGGACCAGGCGCGCGAGATCGGCGGTTTCATGCGCCTCTTCGTGAGCGGTTCCGCGCCGCTCGCGGCCCAGGTGTTGGAGGAGTTTCGCGCCCGCTTCGGCCACGTCATCCTGGAGCGCTACGGCATGAGCGAAACCCTCATGACCATCAGCAACCCCTATGTGGGCGAGCGGCGTCCGGGAAGCGTCGGCCTGCCGCTGCCCGGCGTTTCGGCGAAGCTGGTGGAGGGCGAGATCTACCTCAAAGGCCCGAGTGTTTTCCCCGGCTACTGGCGCCGCGAAGAGGCCACCCGCGCCGCGTTTATTGAAGGCTGGTTCCGCACCGGCGACCTCGCGGAACGTTCCGCGGACGGCTACTACACGCTCTCCGGCCGCAAGAGCGATCTAATCATCTCCGGAGGTTTCAACATCTACCCGCGCGAGATCGAGGAGTTTCTCCAGGAGCAGGCGGAGGTGGCGGAAGCCGCGGTAATCGGCGTGCCCGACCGTGTGCGAGGCGAAGTGCCGGTGGCTTATGTGGTGCTGAAGAGCGCCATCGATTGCGCGGTGTTGGCGGAGCGTTGCCGCGCGAAGCTGGCGTCGTTCAAGGCGCCGCGAGAGTTTGTTGCGGTGGACCGGCTGCCGCGAAACGCCATGGGAAAGGTGCAGAAGCATTTGTTGCCGGCGCGGCCAGTATGAGGCTATTGGCTCGCCCGCAATGTCCCATATACCGCGACTTTGGCGAGGCTCAGATGGCCGTCCCTCCAAGTTGTATGCGAACGTAGCGACCCGGAACGGGAACGCCGGTCAGCTCAGTTGGCTCCCGCCGCGTGACCTCACCCCATAAATCTGGAGTGCGTCCTCGCCTGACAGGCGAGGACGCCTGTCCCACCACGGGCCGTGGGCTCCATTATCATACGTTCATGGGGCAATACCTGGCCTTCGATCTGGGCGCCGAGAGCGGCCGTGCCATCCGAGGAGAGCTTTCCCACGGACGACTGGCAGTCGACGAACTGCACCGCTTCCCCAACACGCCCGTCCGCGACGGGGAATCGCTGTGCTGGGACACGGATCGCCTCTGGCAGGAGATCCGCCACGGTCTCGACGTCGCCGTGCGGGAATGGAATCTGGCGCTCGACGGCATCGGGGTCGACACCTGGGGAGTGGATTTCGGCCTGCTCGGGGCCGATGGCCAACTCGTCGAGAAGCCCCGCCACTACCGCGACTCCCGGAACAACGGGATGATGGAGCAGGTCTTCGAGTGCGTGCCGCGCGAGGAGGTGTTCGAGTACACCGGCATTCAGTTCATGCAGATCAACACGCTTTACCAGTTGTACTCCATGAAACTGTCCGGCTCGTCCGCGCTGGCCGCCGGGCGCCAGTTGCTCAACATGCCCGACCTGTTCAATTACTGGCTCACGGGGGTGGCCAAATCGGAAGCCACCATCGCCAGCACCACCCAGTTCTTCAATCCCGCCGCCATGAGTTGGGCCACCGAGCTGTTCCATCGCCTGGACCTTCCCAGCGAACTGCTCTGTCCGTTGATTCCGCCCGGGACCCCTCTGGGAAAGACGATGGAGCCGCCCTACACGCCGGTCTACGCGACGGCCGGGCACGATACGGCGTCCGCGGTGGCGGCGGTCCCGGCCGAAGGGGGTGGCAATTGGTGCTACATCAGCTCGGGAACGTGGTCACTCATGGGGATCGAGATGGATCGGCCGGTGATCGACAGCCAATCGCTCGCCCTGAATTTTACGAACGAAGTGGGGGCGGGCGGAAAGATCCGGCTGCTGAAGAACAT
>OCZU010003184.1_pt1 | contig 10390 bp, 8 predicted proteins | sample 1539001 | NCBI WGS metagenome assembly OCZU01 (sample SAMEA3539306, study PRJEB22396) | soil metagenome | biome: tundra; feature: field; material: soil | place: USA | collected 2010-05 | depth 0.15 m | reverse complement strand
CGCAAGGACATGGTCATCTCCGAGCACGCGTCCTGGGTGTTCTCGTTCGCGCCTTACGTCGTGTTCCTGACCGCGCTGCTCGTGGGCCTGATGGTGCCGATGGTCACCACGCAGGCGCCGCTGGGCTTGTTTGGCGGCGCGCTGGCACTGGTCGGTCTGCTGGCGCTGGGCCGGTTCTTCCTCGCGTTGGGCGGACTCGACCCCGCGAGCGCCTTCGGTGGCATGGGCAGCAGCCGCGAGATGACTATTTCCGCCATCGCCGAGCCGGCCATGATTCTGGCCATTTTCACCGTCGCCATCACGGCCGGTTCGACCAGCCTCAGCGAGATGGTCCTGGCCGGCCAAAGCTCTGGCTGGAAATTTCTCGACCCGTCGCACGCGCTGGCCTTTGCCGCGCTGTTCATCGTGCTGCTGGCCGAGACGGGCCGCCTGCCGGTGGACAATCCGGCCACGCACCTCGAACTGACGATGATTCACGAGGCGATGCTGCTGGAATATTCGGGCCGCTTTTTAGCGCTCATGGAATGGGGCGCGGCCATCAAGCAACTCGTCCTGATGGCGCTGCTGGCGAACCTGTTCTTCCCGGTGGGTCTGGCCGCGGACGCGACGCCGGCCGCCCTGGGCTTGGGTCTGCTCTGGTTTGTCGGGAAGCTGCTGGTGCTGGCCGGCGGGGTGGTTTTGGTCGAGACCACCAACGCCAAGCTCCGCCTCTTCCGCGTGCCGGACCTGTTGAGCGCGGCGTTCATCCTCGCCACGCTGGCGCTGGTTTCCACCTTTCTTTTCAAATGAATCTTCCCACCTCTGAAACCGCCTCCCGGCTCATTACGCTGCTCGCGTCGCTGATGCTGGTGTTCCAGCTCCTGCTGGTCGTGCAGCGGATGCTCATCACCAACATCCGGCTCTTCGCCCTCCAATCGCTGCTGCTGACCGCGATTGCCGCAGTTGTCGCCTACGCCTATGGCGCCTGGCACTTGCTGGTTGTCGTGGTGCTGACCCTCCTCGGCAAGGTCATCTTCCTCCCGTGGCTGCTGACGCGGTTGGTGCGCCGCATCAAAATCGAGCAGGAAGTCCGCCCGTTCGTCAACATGCCCGCTTCGATGCTCATCTGCGGCGTGCTGACCGTGCTGGCTTCAGTGGTCGCGCGCCCCTTCACCTCGTTGGAACGGTTGGGCAGCAACACGCTGGCGGTGGCGCTCACGCTCCTCCTCACCGGCTTTTTCCTGATGATCAACCGACGCAAGGCCATCACGCAGGTGCTCGCGCTGCTCACGACGGAGAACGGCGTGATGCTGGCGGCCATCGCGCTCACGACTTACGGGATGCCGCTGGTCGTGGAGATGGCCATTTTCTTCGACGTGGTCGTCGGCGTGATGGTGCTGGGCCTGCTAGTCTTCCGCATCCGCGAGTCGTTCGACTCGATGGACGTGAGCAAACTGAACGAACTCAAAGGATGAGGCCATGCTGCTGACTTCCATTCTCTGCGTGCCGCTGGTTGTCGGGGTGCTTTGCCTGGTCGCCCGGCCGCGCATATTGCTGGAGGCGCTCAACATCGCCGGCTTCACGGCCACGCTCGCGCTCGGCGTGGGGCTGGTTCAGGCCGTGCTGGCGAACCACGGTGCCGCCGTGACCGAGTGGCATGAGTTCTTGCGCGCCGACGCTCTCAGCGCCTGGATGGTGCTGCTCATCTCGGTCGTGTCGCTGGCCACGTCGCTCTACGCGGTGAGTTACTTCCGGCGCGACCTGGCGACCGGCGCCTTGACGGCGCGGCGCGTCCGCGAATTCTATGTGCTCACACCCATTTTCGCCGCGGGCATGTTCCTGGTGGTGCTGGCCAACAACCTCGGCGTGATGTGGGCGGCGGTCGAAGTCACAGCGTTGTCCTCCGTGCTGCTGGTGGCGCTCTACAACCACAAGACCTCGCTCGAAGCCGCATGGAAATACATCATGCTCGGCAGCTTGGGCCTGGTGCTGGCGCTGTTCGGCACCATCTGCGCCTACGCATCGGCCATCAGCCCCGCGGGCGGCGAGACCCTGCCCAGCTTCAACTGGTCGCGCCTGCTGGCGATGGCGCCGCACCTCAATCCCCAGCTCATCAGGCTCGCGTTCCTTTTCGTGCTGGTCGGCTACGGCACCAAGGCCGGCCTCGCCCCAATGCACACCTGGCTGCCCGACGCGCACAGCGAAGCCCCGTCGCCCACCAGCGCGATGCTCTCCGGCGTATCGCTTAAGATCGCCGTGTATGCGCTGCTGCGCTTTCACATACTCACCACGACGTGCCTGGGCACCGGATTCAGCCGCCGTCTGCTGCTGGGCTTCGGGCTGTTCTCGATGGTGCTGGCCGGGCCGTTCATCCTCACCCAGAAAAACCTCAAGCGGATGCTGGCTTATTCGAGCCTCGAACACGTCGGCCTGATCTGCGTGGCGGCGGGGCTGAACTCGCCGCTCACCGTCTTCGGCGCGCTGCTGCACATGGGTTACCACGCGCTGACCAAGCCGGTGCTCTTCTTCGCGGCGGGCAACATCCATCAGCATTACCACACCCTGGACTTCCGCCGTATCGGCGGCGGCGTGGCGCGCACCCTGCCGGTGACGGCGCTGGTGCTGGGAGCGGCCGCCGTCGCCGTGAGCGGCCTGCCGCCGTTCGGCCTGTTTGTGAGCGAACTGATCATCGTGTCCGGCGGCTTCACGTCGCAGCAAGCCTGGGTGAGCGTGGTGCTGCTGGCGGCACTCATAGTGGTGTTCTGCGGCGTGCTGATGAAGCTGGCGGGACTCCTCCTCGGCCCGGGCCGGGCGGAACACCCGCGCGAACAGATGTCCGCAGGTCACGTTGTGGCCATGAGCCTGCCTCTGGTCGCGCTGCTGGTGTTTTCGCTCTGGGTGCCGGATTCTCTTCGCCAACTCATGGAACAGGCGGCCAACATCATTCGAGGGACGCCATGAACCTGCTCCCCGCCTTACGCCCCATCCTCGACGAACTGACCCAGCGGTTCGGCGCGCAACTCGAGCACACCCATGCGCCGCAGCCCAACGAGCTATACCTCCATGTGAAGGCGGAACTGGCGGGCGCGCTCTGCTCGACCTTTTACAAGAAATATCAGGGCCGCCTCGCCGGCGTGTTCGCCGAGGACGCCCGCGCCAGCCACCAAGCCTTTTTCGTTTACCACCTTTACGCGCTCGACGCGATCCACGCGTTCGTGCTGGTGCGCGTACCGGTTGCGGCGGACCGGACCGAACTGCTGTCGTTGACCGATGCCGTGCCCGCCGCAAACTGGCAGGAGCGCGAAATCCAGGACCTCTTTGGCATCCAACTGGTTGGGCATCCCAATCCGCGCCGCTGCGCGCTGCACGACGACTGGCCGGCGGTTTATCCGCTCCGCAAGGATTTCGACCTGCGCACCGTGCTGCCGCCGTTCGCGGGCGAGCGCCACAAGTTCCGCGAAGTCGAGGGCGAAGGCGTCTTCCAAGTGCCGGTCGGGCCGGTCCACGCGGGCATCATCGAGCCGGGGCATTTCCTCTTCAGCGTGGCGGGCGAGCCAGTGCTCTATCTGCAGCTCCGCATGTTTTACGCCCACAAGGGCGTCGAAAAACTCTTCGAGAGCCTGCCCATCCCGCACTGCGTCAGGCTGGCTGAAAGCATCTCGGGCGATTCCGGCTTCGCGCACGCCACGGCCTTCTGCCATGCGGTCGAGCGCGCCGCCGGGGTCGAGCCGCCGCCGCGCGCCCGGGCGCTGCGCACGATTTGCCTCGAACTGGAGCGCCTCTACAACCACATTGCCGACCTCGGTGCGATCTGCACCGATGTGGCATTCGTCACCGCGCACATGCACGCCATGCGCCTCAAGGAACGCATCCTGCGCGTGAATGAGGAACTCACCGGCAACCGCCTGCTGCGCGGCATGGCCTGCCTGGGCGGCGTGCGCTTTAATTGCGATGCCGGACAACTCGGCCTGCTCGCCCGGCTCGTGGGCGACCTGGAGCGCGAGTGCCACGACTTGGTCGCACTGATTCGCGGCAACTCCGGCCTGCGTGATCGTCTCGAAACCACCGGCGTGCTCACGCCCAAGGTCGCGCGCGACCTCGGCGTGGTGGGCATCGCCGGTCGCGCGTCCGGCTTCGACCACGACCTGCGCCGCGATTTCCCGGATGATTTTTACGACCAGGTGCAATTCACCGTGCCCGTCTTCACCGCGGGCGATGTGCAACAGCGCCTGGTCGTGCGCCGCGAGGAGATTTTCCAATCCCTCGTTATCCTCCGGCAGGTGCTGGCGAAGCTGCCGCATGGCCCGGTGGCGGCGGAGGTGGGCGAAGTGCCGCCCGACCGCGTGGCGCTGGGTTACGTCGAAGGCTGGCGCGGCGAAATTTTCCATTGGATTCACACCGCGCCCGGCAACCGTTTGTCGCGCTGCAAAATCAAAGACCCGTCGCTGCAGAACTGGCCGGCATTGAGCGAGGCCATCATGGGCAACATCATTCCGGATTTCCCGGTTGTGAATAAGAGCTTTAACCTGTCCTACTCGGGCACGGACCGCTGACCATGTTTGAAACTCTTCGTCAAAGTTTGAAGACCGGCGTCGTCACGACGCACTACCCTGAGACGCCGCCGGAGGTGTCCCGCCGGGCGCGCGGTAAGCCGGAGATTGACTGGGCCAACTGGAAGGACGCCCGCCCCGCCGCCGCTGTCTGCCCCACTGGCGCCATTGAATGCCGCGACGAGCCGGAGGGCCGCGTCGTCAACCGCACCGCCAGGCTCGACCTTGGCAAATGTATTTTCTGCGGGTTGTGCGCCGATGTGGACCCGGCCATCCGTATGACCCCGCAGTGCGAACTCGCCGCCCGCTCCCGCCAAAGTCTGCGGCACACGGCCCGGTACCGGTTGAACCACGACGGCACGCACCAACAGTTGCTGGAGGCGCCAGCGGCGGCCGCGAACGCCGAATCCCTCGCCGCCGTGGGCCGGCAACTCGAGGCGCGCATCCAGTCCGTGCTGGGCCGCTCGCTCCACATCCGCGAGGTGGACGCCGGCTCGTGCAACGGCTGCGAAGTCGAAATCCACGGCCTCAACAGCCCGGTCTATGATCTCGAACGCTTTGGCATCCATTTCGTCGCCTCGCCGCGTCACGCGGACATGCTGCTCGTGACCGGCCCGGTGACGCGCAACATGGAACTCGCGCTGAAAAAAACCTACGCCGCCACGCCCGACCCGCGCCTCGTCGTGGCCGTCGGCGCGTGCGGCTGCAGCGGCGGCATTTTCGGCGTGAACTACGCCACCTGCGGCGCGGTGGACGCGGTGATTCCGGTGGACGTTTACATTCCCGGCTGTCCGCCCAATCCGCACGCGCTGCTGCATGGAATTCTGCTGGCCATGGGGCGGTTGAACAAGTATTCATCGGGCCCGATTGGGGAACCGAAAACAGCGGGGTCGGTGTCCCCGCAGTCCGGTTCCGCCGCAAGATTGAATGATGAATCCAACTCTTGAATTTGCCCTGTTGGCCAATGCCAACAGCCTTCCCTGGGCGGAAGTCCCCGTGTGGCCGCCGACGGAATTTGTCCGCGCGACCGCGAGCGAACTGGATCGCGGCGCCCGATTGTGCGGGTGGTTCGGCGTGCCGGAAGGACCAGGCACATGCCTCGTCGCCGTGCTGGCCTTTGACGCCGACAACACCCTTGCCGTCGGGCGCAGCCAACCATTCACCGGCAGCTATCCCGCGCTCACCATCGCGCATGCACAGGCGCACCTGTTCGAGCGCGAAGTCTGGGAACAACATGGCCTCACCCCCGCGGGGCATCCGTGGCTCAAGCCCGTGCGGCGCATGAATGGAAATGCGCCCGCGAACGGCGAATTTTTCCGAGTGGACGGCCGCGAGGTCCACGAAGTCGCGGTTGGCCCCGTGCATGCCGGCGTCATCGAACCGGGACATTTTCGTTTCCAATGCGCGGGCGAAGAAGTGCTGCACCTGGAAATCGCACTCGGCTATCAGCATCGCGGCGTCGAGGAGGCACTGACCGGCGGGCCGCATCGCGCGACAATGAGCCAGATGGAAACGGTGGCGGGCGACACCACCATCGCCCACGCCACCGCCCACGCGACGGTCATGGAAGCGTTCGCGGGGACAGAGGCCCCGTTGCGCGCGCAATGGCTGCGCGCCATCGCCCTCGAACTCGAACGGCTGGCCAACCACACCGGCGACATTGGAGCGCTGGCCAACGACGTTGCGTTTCTACCCACGTCCTCGGCCTGCGGCAAAATTCGCGGCGACTTTCTCAACCTCACCGCGCTGATTTGCGGCAACCGCTTTGGGCGCGGTCTCGTCCGCCCCGGTGGTTGTCGTCACGATCTCGAACCGGCCCGCGCAGCAGAGTTGATCGAGCGCCTGGAAACAGCGCTTGCCGACACCGAGCAAGCGGTCGCGTGGTTCTGGGATGCCGCGTCCGTCCGCGCGCGTTTTGAAAACGTCGGCACTGTTTTCCGTGCGCAAGCCAGCGAGATTGGAATGGTCGGGCCGGCGGCGCGCGCCTGTGGTCTGGTGCGCGACGTGCGTTACGATCATCCGGCGGGCTGGCACCGTTTTGCCCAGTCTCCGGTGGCCGTCTGGCCCAGCGGTGATGTTTTCGCCCGCGCCCGGGTGCGTTCGCTGGAAATCCAGCGCTCCGGAGAATACCTTCGCGAACAACTTGCGGCTCCCGCCGAGGGCGACTTGAGCAGTGAACTGGCCCCGCCCGCACCCGACACGTTGGCGGTGGCACTGGTCGAAGGCTGGCGCGGCGAAGTTTGCCACGCCGCTTTGACCGACGCCGCCGGGCGCTTCCGCCGTTACAAGATCATTGATCCGTCGTTTCACAATTGGACCGGAATGACGTTGGCCCTGCGCGGCACGGCCATCTCGGATTTCCCCATCTGCAACAAGAGCTTCAACCTCTCTTACTGCGGCTTTGATTTATGAAGACGTCGGCGAGCAATCAAACGGTTCTGCCATCCCAAAGGGATTGTGTCTTCCAGCCCAAGGTTGCGAGGAACGAGCTACCCTGGGCTATGAGTCGGAATCCCTTTGGGATTCATTTCTGGAATTCCCGAAACACGTGCCCATACAGTTAGTATGTTCATCATTGATACTCTGACCCATCGGCTGAAGCGCGGCTGCGAAACAATGGCCTATCCCAAAGGCCCGGCTCCCGTCCTGCCGGATCGCCACGGCGGCGCGTTGCATGTGGACGCGACGAGATGCACCGAGGGTTGTAACGCCTGCGTGCCCGTGTGTCCGACGCAGGCCATCACCCGCCCCAACGGCGGCCCGGTCTCGCTGGATTTGGGGCGTTGCATCTTTTGCGCGGCATGCATCGAAGCGTGTCCGACCCGCGCCATCACACAGACCGGCGATCACCGCATGGCCGTGCGCCGTCGCGAAGACCTTGTGCTGGGCAAAACGGGAGAAGAAGAATTGCATCTTGCCGCCGCGTTGGATGAAAAGCTTCGCAAGCTCTTCGGCCGTTCGCTCCGTTTGCGTCAGGTGAGCGCAGGTGGATGCAGCGCGTGCGAAGCGGACGTCAACGTGTTGGGCACCATCGGCTGGGACCTGGGACGCTTTGGGATTCAATTCGTCGCTTCACCGCGTCACGCGGACGGATTGCTCATCACCGGTTGCGTGAGCCGCAACATGGAACTCGCCTTGCGCAAAACTTACGATGCCGTGCCTTCACCGAAGATCGTCATCGCGGTCGGCGCGTGCGCGATCGCGGGCGGGCCGTTTGTGGGTCATCCGCAAATTCGCGATGGCGCCGACAGCGTTGTGCCGGTGGACCTGTACATCCCCGGCTGTCCGCCGCACCCGATTACGATTCTGGACGGACTATTGCGTCTGTTGGGACGGTTGGATTCAGCTTGCTGAGTTTCGCCAGATATGCGATCAACGGTTGAACGGAAGGTCATATGAAAGAACTACTGCAAAGTCTGGTGAGGCTTCAATCACTTGAATTCGACAAGGTCAAGGATGGAAACCCCAAAAAATCCATTGCGGATCTGCGCGCCAAAATTCCCGCGCCGATTCTCGAACACTACGACCGCCTGGCCGTCCGCGGCAAAAAGGGAATTACAGCGGTTCAAAACCAGGTGTGCACCGGCTGCCACATGCGCGTGCCCATGGGCGTAATCATGACGCTCATGCACGAACAAGATATCCAAATTTGCGACTCGTGCGGCCGGTATCTCTATCTGGCGGAGACGACGGCGAAAGTGGAATCCCCGGTGCCCGTGTCCGAGGTGAAACCCGTTAAAAAAGCACCGCGCCGCAAAGCCAATCCGAATCTGGTTTAACACTGCGCCGAAACGCGTCCTTACATTCCGCCGGCGGACTGAGCGCGACGCGCTCTTCAATCCTGAATGAAGTAGCTGAGATTTTCCAACTCGATGGCGAGGTTCACGTTGTTGACCATGACTTCTTCCGGCACCGAAAGAACGATTGGAGAAAAATTCAAGATGCCGGTGATGCCCGCTTGAATCAGTTGATTTGCGACCGCCTGCGCGGCGGCGGCGGGCACGGTGAGGATCGCCATTTTGACCGCCTGCTCCCGGACAAACGTCGCCAGTTCATCCATTCCCAAAATCGGCTGTGAAATCCTTGTGTCGCGGCGGCGCTTTGGCTCCGCGTCAAAAGCAGCGACGATTTCAAACCCTTCCTTCTCAAAACCGCGATACGACAGCAGTGCCAGACCCAGATTGCCGACGCCGACCAGAATGACAGGTTGCAAACTCGTGGTGCCGAGTTCGTCGGAAATCATTTTTGACAATTCCGCCACGTCGTAGCCGAGTCCGCGCGTGCCGAACTGGCCGAAGTAGGCGAGGTCTTTGCGAAGTTGCGTCGGCTTCACACCTGCGACCTTGGCGAGCGCCTCGCTCGAAACGGTTTGGATGTTGTTGTCTTTGAGCCGGGCGAGGCAGCGCAAATAAACCGACAAACGGTAGATCGTTTTGCGCGGAATTTCTGGGCGGTTCGGTTTTCTCAAAGCGGGATAAAGTTAATCAAGCCGCGGCGGGGACGCAACGTGATTGGAACGCCCGCCTCCGGCCCGGGCGAAACATGACATGCGCACCGAACGGAAATAACTCCCTCTCCCCGCCCAAGCGGGGGGAGCGTCGGGGTGAGGGGATTCGAGTTTGAAAACCTTGGCCTCCTCACCCCGGCCCAGTGGTAACTTATTTTCCACCGAGGCTTCGCCCACAGCTCCCTCGGCGGAGGAGAGGGAGAAAAATGGTGCGGGTGTCAAGACGTACCCATCCGGCCCCGGCACGCTGGATTGCGGCCCTGTTCGCGCCGGGTCGGAGCCCGGCGCTCCGGTGGCCGGCTCACTTTTTCCGCCGGCTGCGGATCAAGTAACACGCGAACGACCACAGTCCGGAAAATCTGTAACCGGGGTCCACATATTTTTCGATGACGTAAAACGCAAAGTAATAAAACCGGCAGAAGCACCAGATTGCCAGCGCCAACAGGGAAACAGTCCGCAACGACCGATTGTCCATGACGAGCAGAGCCGCCGCTGCCGTTCCCAGCAGTAGAAACAAAAATCCCTTCGCTTTGATCCAGAACGAACTTGTCAGGTCTTTCATGATGTATTTGAACTTCACTCCGGAGCGGAGCGCCTACAGCTTTGTCCGCGAGTTGTTTCCGGCAACACGAACTCGCGGACAAAGCTGTCCGCGCTCCTAGTCGAGCAGTCGCATCACCGCTTCCGCCGCCCGTTGACTTGCGCCCGGTTCGCCGAGCGACGACACAATTTTCTCCAGCTGCGTCTGGATTTCCCGGCGGCGTGAAGGGTTCTTCAGCAAATCCGCCGCGGCGCGCGAAATGTTTTCCGGCGTGGCGGCGTGCTGGATGAACTCGGGAAAAATTTCCCGACCCGCCAGCAAATTCGGCATGGCGAGATATTTCACGCTGACGATTTGTTTGCCAATGAAGTAGTTCGGCCACGAGGTCTTGTAAAACACGACCGCCGGGACGCCGAACAGCGCGCACTCCATCGTGATGGTGCCGGATTTGGTGATGGCGAGATCGGCTTCGGCGAGCGCCGAGGTCAGCCCGCCGACTTGTGTTTTCAGGCTCAGTAACGACGGCGTGATTTTTGTGTCTTGCGAGAGGACTTGAAATCCAATCCCAAAAAGATTGTAGGTATCCGCCATTTTTTTGAGTTTTTCGGTCGGCAACACCATTGTGATTTGGAGATTGGGAAACTGCTGGTTTAATCTGACCGCGACGTAATAAACAAGCGGTAAGTGCCTTCGCACTTCATCTTCCCGGCTTCCAGGCAGAAGAAGAACTTTCGGTGAAACCGTAGGAGCTTCCGCTCTCTGCTTTCCGCTTTCCGCTTTTTTAAATCTGCCCACCATCGGATGCCCGACGAA
>OCZU010003182.1_pt1 | contig 10394 bp, 9 predicted proteins | sample 1539001 | NCBI WGS metagenome assembly OCZU01 (sample SAMEA3539306, study PRJEB22396) | soil metagenome | biome: tundra; feature: field; material: soil | place: USA | collected 2010-05 | depth 0.15 m | reverse complement strand
TTTTTCAACGCCTCGTCGGCGATGGCCTTGAGCGGAATGATTTTTCCGGCGCGCAACGAAACATTGGCAGTGATCAAAATTTTGCAACTTGAATCATTGATGCGATCCGAAAGTGAGTCTGCGCTGAACCCGCCGAACACCACCGAATGAATTGCGCCTATGCGCGCGCAACCGAGCATGGCAATGGCGGCTTCAGGAATCATCGGCATGTAGATTGCCACGCGGTCGCCCTTGTTGATGCCGAGCGACTTCAGCACGTTCGCGAACTTGCAGACCTCTGTGTGCAATTCCGCATAAGTGATGCGCCTCACGTCCTCTTCCGGTTCGCCTTGCCAGATGATGGCGGTCTGGTTGCCGCGCGTTTTGAGATGACGGTCGAGGCAGTTGACCGTGAGGTTGAGTTCGCCATCCTCGAAAAACGTGTGCTGGATTTTCCGCGCATCGGTATCCCAGATGAATTTCCGTGCGACGGTCGGCGGCTTGATCCATTCGAGCGTGCGCGCCTGCTCCAGCCAGAATTTTTCCGGCTCGCGAAGGGAACGCTGATACATCGCGTCAAACTGTTCCGCATTCAGAAGCGCGCGTTTCACGACTTCGGGGGACGGCGGGAACGTGCGGCTCTCGTGCGAGAGCGATTCGGTCGAAATGGTTTTGTTTTGCGTCGTCATGATGTTTGGATTGCGCGACATTTCCGCAAAATTGGTTGTGCGTGTCAATCGTCGCGTCAGTGATGGGAAATGAAATCGTAGAGATTTATTAAAAGCGGAAACGCAACCAATGAGCAGGCATTCCCAACCAAAGAGGCCATCCAACATCTGACCAGTGAAGTTTTTAAAAAAATTTGTTTTGATGGTGGCACGAAACGACAAATCAGATAAATCAGAAATCCTTCAACCAGCACGACCAAACACTCTCCAATTCCGACAGCAAATGCGGGACGCATATCCTGTGCAAGCCAAAGAAATCCCAGAAGTGCCGGATACGTTATCAAGTGCAGTCCGAGAATCCACAGGATGAAAAAGCGCGGCTTCTGAAAACGGCGGAGCAGAAACAAAATGCAAACCGCTTCCAAAATAATGGAAAAGCAGATAAGAAAGGTAATTTCAGGTGTGAGGGGCTTTTCGGGAATGGAAATCGGGTCAGCTCGTGAAGAAAACGTGAAAAGAAACATGGCTGCTAGAACTCCAAATCGCCGGATGTGCGATAAATTTTTCATTTCATTTTTATTCCGGCTTTGGCAGCGGTGGCGGCGTCAATTTGTTTGAGTTGGTTGGTTGCGTTCAGGCGAATGTCGTCATCGGAGTCGTTCAGAAGTTTCACAAAAAGCGGGATTGCCTGTTTGCGTTGTTCGGGAAATTTATCGCCGACTCCCTCCGTCAAAATATTTGCGGCTTCGCTCCGCACGCTGACGAATTGGTTGGTTAGTCTCTTGATGAGAAACGGCATCGCATTAGAACCGGTTCCGCAGGTGGCGATCATGGCCATCAGGGCAATATCATTGTTCGTGCTGTCCATGAGCATCCACAACTTTGGCAATGCGGGTTTGGCCAGTTCACCCAGCATAATGAATCCACCAGCGGCATTCATGTTAATCTGGAAGGGACTGAAACAATACGGTGGCCGCACATAAGTCAGTCGTTTCAACAAGGCAGGAATTGCGTTGGTTCCCGCTTGATGAATGGCGTCTTTCGCCGCCGGAGAGAAATTGCCTCCATCTTCAACATGCACTCCCAACCATTCGCCCAACCGCTTGCCGTTGTAAATCGGTTCGTCAGAAAACAGCAATGCGTCCGGGTGGTTGGTCTCATATTGATCGGTCAGGAATCCTTTTGCGTCCGAGACGAGGTCGGGATTGGAACCAGTGGCGATGATTTGCACCGCCGAATCAATTTGCGGATTCATCGGATAATGGCGTAACAATCCAAACGCCTCGCGCTGTATTTTGATGTCGGGCGATTGCAGGCGAGTCAATAAAATGGGCAGCGCTTTTTCAGCCATTACATCGGTCAATGCTTTTAACGCGGCATCAATTTCAGGTTTTTCTTGTGCAAAACAGTTGGTAAAAATGGGAAACGCTTGATCCGGCGCGATGATGATTAAAGCCCTCAATGCTGCGCCCGCCACATTTGTATCACCATGCTCGACGAGGTTGGTCAAAATTGGAAAAGCGACCAGCGCATTGGTTCCAAAATTGGCGAGCGCGTTCGCTACGTTCGCGCTGACCGAAGAATCTTTTAAAGCTTCGACCAGTAGCGGAACGGCCAGTTCCGGCGCAATCGTTCGTGCGCCGAGAGCATCCATGGCCGTGCCGCGCACGGCATCGGACGAATCTTGAAGACAGGGTTTTATTCGTGCGATGTAAACTCCGACATCGTCCGTGACGGAAGCCAGTTGATCAATTGCCCATTGCCTGATGTCCGGGTCTTGATTCGTGAGTGCGCGGCAAAAAACCGGTTCGGCTGGTTTGCCGATGGAAACCAAGCTTCGTTTGATCACGAAATCGTAATCCTTGTCATTGAGGAATTTTTCCAATTCTTCAACTGCGGGCGCGGCGTTGGTTCCCAATATCTCAAAACCGGCAATACCAAGAAGTTGAAAATCGCGTGCGTCGTGCCAGCGGATCCGTTCATAATCCTCAAACGAATCCGAATGAAAATTTTCCATCAATCGCTCTCGGTATTTTTCCGATTTATCAATGAGCCATAAACTGACCGGGTCATCTTTAGTTTCGACCAGTCCAAGTAAAACCGGCAACGCTCTTTTTGCTCCGATAGCCCGAACTGCCTCCTGTGCTTCCATGCGCCGCTGGGGATCGTTCATTGCTGGAGTGTAATCATACTGTTGCAACCATCTGGTAAGTTTTTGCCCGTGGTAACGCGGATCAGCGCACCTAAATACAAAAACAATTCCAAGCACGGCAATTGCAATGGCTGGAATTAAAGTTCGCAAATTCATGGAAGAATTTTTTTGACGCTTCGGCTTTTACGCCTTTTTCGCCCTGATTGACAAGGCTTATTTCAATCCGATTTGCTTTCAATTGAAGCGTGACTTTTCATTTTTGAAATCGCGCCGGTGTTGACAAAACAATTTTTCTTCGCGAGTTTGCCGCGCAACAAATGGGCAAAACACTCATCATCGCGGAAAAACCGTCGGTCGCCGGTGGCGTTAAATTCCCGCATGCACGGCGATGGAGCTGGGTTACGGCGTGATGATTTCAAAAACATTGAACACGGCAAAGTCCGCCGGGTTGGATGTGCAGAGGCGACGGACGCCCGCAACGTAAAGTATGGCCGCCAGATGCGTGTCGAGAATGCGTTTACGTCCGAGATTAAATTCGCGCATCCAATGCAGGGTCTGGCGCAGGCTTTCAGGAGTGGGTTCAAGCACGCCGAGGGACGAGTTGGCGAGAAAGCTTTCCACCCAGTCCAAGGCTTCGGTCATCGTCAAAGGCGGACTGAAACGCCGGGTATCCGTGATGACGTGCAAAAACTCATGTATGACCAATGCAGGAAAAACCAGGCGACTGCCGCTTTGAACTTCGGTTTGCACGACGGCCACCGTCGTCGCATTCGCCGGATGATCTTGCAGGGCAAGCTGAACGAGAATGTTGCAATCCAGACCGGTTATTGGCGCGAAAACATTTCTTCAGCCAATTCGGATTGGGAGATAACAGGCGTCAAAACACGATGACCCGTGAGCGAATGAATTTGAAGTTTCGCGCTGGAGACCACTTCCTTTTCCGAAGTTGAAACGATTTTCGCCACCGGTTTGCGTTCCTGAGTCAACAAAACTTCATTCCCGGCCTGAACTTGTTTGACCAGTTCGGCCAGCTTGCCAGTGAACTCATTGACCTCTGTCGTCGTTGTCATGGTTTGAAACTAAACCCGTTCGCTGATTTAGTCGAGCCTGACTTCTCCACTTTCTTCATGCGCATCCAAGCCTTAGATTTGCTTGTTATATTATAAGTTTGGCCAGGAAATTTATTATCATTCCTCTCGCACCGGAGTTGACAAAAGATTTTTTCTCCGCAAGGTTGCCGCCCAACAAATGGGCAAAACACTCATCATCGCGGAAAAACCGTCGGTCGCCGGAGACATCTCCAAGGCGCTCGGCAAGTTTGAGAAGAACACGGACTTCTACGAAAATGACCAGTATGTCATCTCGTCGGCGGTTGGACACCTGCTCACCATCGCCGTGCCGGAACAGTTCGAGGTGAAGCGCGGCAAATGGACGTTCGCCAATCTGCCGGTCATTCCGCCGCACTTTGATCTGCTGCCCATCGAGAAAAACGAGGCGCGGCTTAAGGTGCTGGTCAAACTCATCAAACGCAAGGACGTCACCGCCCTCGTCAATGCCTGCGACGCCGGGCGTGAAGGGGAATTGATTTTCCGCTACATCGTCCAATACGCAAAGGCGAAGCAGCCCATCCAACGGCTCTGGTTGCAATCCATGACCCCCGCCGCGATCCGCGACGGCTTCGCGCATCTGCGCACAGATTCGGAAATGATCCCGCTGGCGGACGCGGCGACATGCCGTTCGGAATCGGACTGGCTCATCGGCATCAATGGCACGCGCGCGATGACGGCGTTCAATTCCAAGACCGGCGGCTTTCACCTCACGACCGTGGGCCGCGTGCAGACGCCGACGCTGGCGATCCTGGTCGAGCGCGAGGAGAAGATTAAAAAATTTGTTTCGCGCGACTACTGGGAAATCCACGGAACGTTCGGCGCGCAGGCGGGCGAATACGTCGGCCGCTGGTTCGATGAAAAATTTTCCAAGAAGGAAGGCGACGACCAGCTTAGACAGGAGCGGGTTTGGGAGGTCAGTTTTGCCGAGGCCATCAAAGCCAAATGTCTCGGCAAACCGGGCATCGTCACGGAAGAAAGCAAGCCGACGACCTCGATGTCGCCGCAGCTTTATGATTTGACGACCTTGCAGCGCGAGGCGAACGGGCGGTTCGGTTTTTCCGCGAAGAATACGCTCGGCCTGGCGCAGGCACTTTACGAAAGGCACAAGGTGCTGACGTATCCGAGAACGGATTCGCGCGCGTTGCCGGAGGATTATCTGGAGACGGTCAAGACGACGATGGCGATGCTGGCGGATACGAATTATCGCACACCGGCGGAAACAATTTTGAAGAGCGGCTGGGTGCGCCCGAACAAACGCATCTTCAATAATGCCAAAGTCTCGGATCACTTTGCAATTATTCCCACGACGGTTGCGCCGAAGCATTTGAGCGAGCCGGAACAGAAGCTTTACGACCTGGTCACGAAACGGTTTCTGGCGATCTTTTATCCGGCGGCGGAATTTCTCGTGACCACGCGCATAACCCGCGTTGAGAGCGAACCGTTCAAGAGCGAAGGCAAGGTGATGGTGAACGCGGGCTGGCTCGCGGTTTACGGCAAGGAAGCGGCGGAGTCAGATGATACGCCGAGCCTCGTGCCGGTGAAGCCGGACGAAACGGTCAAGACCGAGAAGATCGAAGTCGAGGCGAACGTCACCAAGCCGCCGGCGCGCTATTCGGAAGCGACGTTGCTCGGCGCGATGGAAGGCGCGGGCAAGTTGATCGAGGACGAAGAATTGCGCGAGGCGATGTCGGACAAGGGCCTCGGCACGCCCGCGACGCGCGCGACGATCATTGAAGGTTTGATCTGGGAAAAATATATCACGCGGAATGGCCGTGAATTACAACCGATGGCGAAGGCGTTTTCACTCATTACGCTGTTGCGCGGGTTGGAGATTCCGCAACTGTCTTCGCCGGAACTCACGGGCGAATGGGAATTCAAGTTGAACCTCATGGCGCGCGGCAAAATGAAGCGCGACGAGTTCATGAAGGAAATTGCCGACGCGACGCGCGACATCGTGGCGAAGGCCAAGAGCCACGAGAGCGACACGGTGCCGGGCGATTACGGCAAGCTCAACGTGCCGTGCCCAAAATGCGGCGGCGAGATTCTGGAGAATTACAAAAAATTCCAGTGCCAGAAATGCGATTTCGCGCTCTGGAAAATCGTGGCGAGCCGGCAGTTGGAAATCTTCGAGGTTGAGGAACTCATCAGCAAGGGCGTGGTCGGGCCGCTGCAAGGCTTCCGCAGCAAGCAGGGTTTTCCGTTCGCCGCGATCATCAAGATGGGCGCGGAGTTCAAGCCGGAGTTTGATTTCGGCAACGACCAGAACAAGGATGGCGAGGCGAACGCGCCGGTGGATTTCACGGGCAAGGAACCGCTCGGCAAATGTCCGAAATGTGGCGCGCGGGTGTTCGACGGGGGGATGAATTATATCTGCGAGAAGGCGACCGGCCCGGACAAGACCTGCACCTTCAAGACCGGCAAGATTATTTTGCAACAACCGATTGAAGCGGCGCAGGTGAAGAAAATGCTTGAGACCGGCAAGACGGATCTATTGACGAAGTTTATCTCCAAGAAAAACAATCGTCCGTTCAAAGCGTTCCTGGTGATCAAAGACGGCGGCACGGCATTCGAGTTCGCACCGCGCGAACCCAAGGCGGGTAAAGCGGGGGCGGGTAAAGTGCCGGGCCAGCCGTTGCCGAAGATTGATTTCACCGGCAAGGAGCCGATCGGCAAATGCCCCAAGTGCGGCGAAAATGTCTTCGACACGGACCAGGGTTACATTTGCGAGAAATCGCAACAGGACGTCAAGCCGTGCAAATTCAAGATCGGCAAAACGATTCTGGAACAGCCGATTGAACTGCCGCAGGCGCAAAAAATCCTCGCCGAACAGAAGAGTGATCTGCTCGACAAATTCATTTCCAAAGCCGGCAAGCCGTTTCCGGCGTTCCTGGTGATGGACGCGAAGGGCAAGATCACCTTTGAGTTTCCGCCGCGCGACGAATAGAAAATTTGCAGCGCTTGCCAGCCAATTAAAACCAACTATTCTGGCGACATGAACGTGAAGCAGTTAATCTGGTCGTTCTTGCTGCTGGCGCTGTTACCCGCTGCCGTCGTGGCTCAACCGTCCGCGAATTTTACCCAGACAAATATACCGTCCCATTCCAGCCATCCGCAGCAGATCGCCGGAGAGAAAATTATCACTCGCCAGGGAGTGGCATATAAAGGCGTGGTTGTGCAGAAAATTGCCCCGGACGGCCTCGTTATTGGCTACACCATGACCGATGGAGGCCTGGGTATCGCGAAGCTTAAATTCAAAGATTTGTCCGACCATTTGCAGCAACAGTTCGGATATGATTCGACCAATGCTGTGGCTTTTGAAAAGGAACAAAAACATGCGGAAAGTGAATGGCAGGCAAAGTGGACCGCCGACGATGAGAAGGCCAAAGCAAAACATCAGGACGAGGAAATCGCTGCCGCGGAAGCCGACGTTCTCGCCCGGGGTGGGTGGGTAGGCACAGGATTTTTCATCACGGATAATGGATATCTGCTTACCTGTTTTCATGTGGTGAACCACCCATCAAGAAGCATTCAGGTGGGCACAAAGCAGGGATTGTTTGATGCCGAAATGGTCCAATCTGATCCCGACAACGATGTCGCCTTGCTAAAGGTGGCAGGAACATTTTCTTCGCTGCCCTTGGTTTCCAGCAACAGTGTGAATTTCGGTGAGGCCGTGTTCACCATTGGTTTTCCCCATCCGGATAGGCAAGGCTGGCAGTCAAAACTGACGCGGGGCGAAATCAGCAGTCTTTCAGGGTTTCAAGACGATACCAACAGGTATCAAATCAGTGTGCCGACGCAGCCGGGCAATTCGGGGGGTGCGTTGATTGATGAATATGGCAACGTTGTGGGCATTGTTGCGGCCTCACTTACGATAACGTATGCAGATCTAAGGGCCGGGAGTGTGCCGCAGAATGTGAATTACGCGATCAAAAGTTCCTGCGCGAAGGCCTTGCTTGACTCCATGCCGGAAAACTGGCTGCTGAAACTCAAACCAGAATATCCGTCCGCCGACCGCAAATTTGGAGATGTAGTTCAGTTATCGCAGGACGCTGTGGCGGTGGTGTTGGTGCAATAAAATGAATCCGGCACGGCCTCATCCCGCCGATTTACAAATTTAGCCGACCGGCCTTTACCGAGACGTATGCAACTTCACTTCAAAGCATCCGGGCAGGGCAGGGCGGTGATTCTATTGCACGGGATGTTGGGTTCGTCGGACAACTGGCATCATATCGCGCTGCCGCTGGCAAAATCGTTTCAGGTTTTTGCCGTGGACCAGCGCAATCATGGCCAGTCGCCGCATAGCGATGAGATGAATTATCCGCTGATGGCCGGGGACGTGGATGAATTCATGTCGTCGCGCGGATTGGAGACGGCGGCGGTCATCGGTCATTCGATGGGTGGCAAGACGGCGATGCAGTTCGCGCTGAATTTTCAAAATCGGGTTGAAAAACTTGTCGTCGTAGACATGGCGCCGCGCACCTATGCGCCCGCGCATGAGAAGATTTTTGCCGCGCTATTGGGATTGAATTTGTCCAGATTTCAAACCCGCCAGCAAGTCGAAGTCGCGCTGACGCCGGGAATTCCGGATCTGGTCCTGCGCCGGTTCCTGCTGAAGAATCTGGGGCGAGATGCACGCCGAACATTTTTCTGGAAGATAAATCTGCGGGGCCTGGCTCAAAATTACCGGCAGCTGCGCGAACCCATTTCGCCCTGCGGGTCGTTTACCAAGCCGACATTGTTCATTCGCGGTGGCAAATCAAATTACATCAATCCGGAGGATGAATCGTTGATTCGCGAATTGTTTCCGCAGTCCAAAATCCGGACCATCGCGGTCGGAAGCCATTGGATGCACGCGGATCAGCCGGAGGAGTTTTTGCGGCTGGTGTTGGAATTTTTATGAAACCACGAAACACACGAAACACACGAAACACACGAAAACTGGAATTTAATTTAGTGTGTTTGGTGTATTTCGTGGTTAGCTGAATTTTTTTGAGTTAAAGTCAAACGCAATGGCACAAACGCACAACCAGCCTGAAGTCCGCAACCAGTGGATCGGAAAATTTCTCGCGCACCTGGTCACGGATCGCGGCGCGTCGGTTTACACGCAACGGAATTACGCGCAAGCGCTCGCGGAATTTTCCCGCTGGCATCTGGACGAGCGTAAATCTGCGCCAGCGTGGGAAAAATTGCAACGCGATGATTTTCGTGCGTTCGTGCGTTTTCTGGGGCGGAATGATTTGAGCCGGGCGGCGGTGCAGCTCCGGTTTTCGGCGTTGCGGACATTTTACAAATTTCTGATGCGGCACGGCGAAGTGGAAAATTTGCCGATCAAGAATCTTGCGCTGCCGAAACTGGAAAAACGGCTGCCGCGATTTTTGACGCCGCAGCAAATGGAGGCTTTGCTCGTGGCCCCGGCAAAATTGCTGGAGACGCAAAAACAGAAGCAAGGGCCGGGCCGCCCGATCTCGGCACAGGTTTGTCTCCGCGACATTGCGGTGCTGGAGACAATTTATTCCTGCGGCCTGCGGATCAGTGAACTGTGCGGGTTGCGCGTGGGCGACATTGACCGGAGCGAGCAGACCGTGTGCGTTCGTGGCAAAGGGAAAAAAGAACGGCTCGTGCCAATCGGCCGGCCGGCGTTGACGGCGATTGAAAATTATTGGCGCACTTTGCTGGAAGCGCCGGCGGGTTTGGATCCAGTTTTTTGTTCGGACACAAAAAAGGCCGGGCCGCTGTCGCCGCTGCAACTTTCGCGGCGGTTAAAGAAATATCTCGCGATTGCCGGGCTGGATCCGAAGCTGACGCCGCATAAATTGCGACACAGTTACGCGACGCACCTGCTGGATGCGGGCGCGGACCTGCGCAGCGTGCAGGAACTGCTCGGCCACGCGCATCTCATCACCACGCAGGTTTACACGCATGTCACGACGGAGCGGCTGAAAAAGGCCTACGACGCGGCGCATCCACGGGCGTGAATTCTGCGTGGCTGCCAGGTGCCAGCCAATTTCTGCAAAGTGAATTCACTTGAATTTCACCGCGCGTTTCGCAGAATAAACTCAAGGAATTTTTTCCGATAGTAAAATGAACTGGTCTTTTGCATTTCGACCGAAGCTGGTGGATACGCTGAAAAATTATTCAGCGGGCACTTTTTTTTCCGACCTTGCGGCCGGGCTGACGGTCGGCATCGTTGCGCTGCCGCTCGCGATGGCGTTTGCCATTGCCGCCGGCGTCAAACCGGAGGCCGGAATTTTCACGGCGGTCATCGCGGGTTTTTTGATTTCAGCGCTGGGCGGCACCAAGGTTGCCATTGGCGGCCCGACCGGCGCGTTCATCGTCATCCTTTACGGCATCTACGCCAAATACGGCCCGGAGAACCTCGCCATCTGCACCATGATGGCGGGCGTGATCCTGTTCATCATGGGCGTGGCGCGGCTGGGCACGATGATCAAATTTATTCCGTATCCGGTGACGATGGGTTTCACGTCC
>OCZU010003181.1_pt1 | contig 10394 bp, 7 predicted proteins | sample 1539001 | NCBI WGS metagenome assembly OCZU01 (sample SAMEA3539306, study PRJEB22396) | soil metagenome | biome: tundra; feature: field; material: soil | place: USA | collected 2010-05 | depth 0.15 m | reverse complement strand
CCTTGCAGTTCTGCGTCAACTACGGCGGCCGGGCCGAGATCGCCGACGCGGCGGCTGCGATCGCGGTCGACGTGGCGGCGGGCCGGCTGCGGGCGGACCGGATCGACGAGAAGGTGTTCGCCCGGTACCTCGATGAGCCGGGCATCCCGGACGTGGACCTGTTCGTGCGGTCGTCGGGGGAGCAGCGGACGTCCAACTTCCTGATCTGGCAGTCCGCTTACGCGGAATTCGTCTTCCTCGACACTCTCTTTCCCGACTTCGACCGGCGCCATCTATGGCACGCCTGCGAGATCTACGCGAGCCGGGACCGTCGCTACGGCGGCGCCGCGCCGAACCCGGTCCCCGATCTGGCCTAGCCGGCCGCGCCGTCATCGGGTCGGGACTGCCGCGCTCAGAGGAATCCGGCTAGCCGGTAAAGCACGAGTGATCCGGCGACGGCGACGTTGAGGCTCGCGCCGGTGCCGATCATCGGGATCTCGACAGCGAGGTCGAGCAGGTCAAGGGCCTCTGGCGGGATCCCTGAGTGCTCATGTCCGAGCACGGCGATGGTGCGCTGCCTGGCGGCGGGCAGATCGCCGAGCCTGATCGCTTCGTCAGCCAGTTCTACGCCGACGATGCGGAAGCCCGCCGACCGCTGCGACTCCAGCCACGTGCAGACATCTGGTCCGGCCCAGTGCACGCAGACAGGCCTGCGCAGCGTGTTGCCGCGGTCGAGCGCTTCTGGTACCCAGGGCAGCGGTGGCACCGCGAGGCAGGCGCCGACGGCGTCGCAGGTCCGCAGCAGGGTGCCCAGGTTGGCGCCGTGCATCGGCCACAGCGGAGCGGCAATGATGTGATCCCAGCACGGGTGGCTGCGGTACCTGCGCTGGCGCGCGATATCTCGGCGGTTCCTGGTCCGGACCGCAGATCCGGTCACGCCCCTGGCAGGCTCGCCAGCCCGGAAGCGGCAAACTCGGCATGATTGAGCAGAAGGCTCGTTCGCATCATTCTGTGGTGCTTCGCGGCGCACCAGGGCCATCACCGGAGCGGGTTGTGAGCAAGCAAATTCTAACCGCAGGCCGGCCCTGCGGTCCACGGTCCGCGCTCGGCCAGGCAGCGCGCCGACCGTTCAGCCTTGCAGTCGAGCCGCTGCGCGGCCGGCGGTCAGCGCGTCCCGTGCACGAAGTGCAGGCCGGCGGCGACGAGCACGGCGGCGATCACCGCGACCCGCAGCACGCGGCCCTGGCGGTTCAGCCGCGGCCAGGACAGCGCCGCCAGCCAGCCGAGGATGGCGGCCACGCCGACAAGTGCGATCGCTCCAGGCCAGGTACGCACAGCGAGCCCGGTCACCAGGAGCGCGACCAGAACGACTGGCGCCAGCCAGGCCGGCATCTGATGGAGCGTCAGCAGCACCGCCGCGCTGCGGCGCTCGATTGCCTGCCGGACCGGTGATCCGCCGGGCGTGAACAGATTGTCGCCTGGCGGCAGCGGCCTGGGCTGCCGTCGCTGAGTCCTCAAGCGTGCGGTCCTTCCTGATTGTCCAGCGCCAGTCCGCTGCGGCGGGGGCTGCGGCGTCACCGACCACGATAGTCGCAGCGGCACCGCGGCGATCACCGCTAAGCTTGGCTGCACCGCCGCCACCTTTACCGGGCTCGTGCTTTGGTTCGTGGCCATGTCTATCCGCCCGCGGCGTTGGAGACACCTGATGGCTCGTCGCAGTGACCGCCTGGAAACCGTCGTCAGCTTGTGCAAGCGGCGGGGAATTGTCTACCCGTCCAGCGAGATCTACGGCGGGCTGCGGGCTTCCTGGGATTACGGTCCGCTCGGCGTCGAGATCAAGAACAACATCAAGCGCCAGTGGTGGCGCTCGATGGTAACCGAGCGGGACGACATCGTCGGGCTGGATTCCAGCGTGATCCTGGCTCCTGAGGTGTGGCAGGCCAGCGGTCACATCACCGAGTTCGTCGATCCGCTGACCGAATGCCAGTCCTGCCACAAGCGGTTCCGCGCGGACCACCTGATCGAGGCGTACCAGGACAAGCATGACGGCAAGGAACCAGCCAACGGGCTAGCCGATATTGCGTGCCCGAACTGCGGTAACCGGGGCACGTTCACTGAGCCGCGGATGTTCAACGGACTGCTGCGCACCTACCTTGGCGCCGTCGAAGACGACTCCGGCCTGGCGTACCTGCGGCCGGAAACGGCACAGGGCATCTTCATCAACTACAAGAACGTGCTGCAGACCTCGCGGAAGAAGATCCCGTTCGGGATCGCGCAGATCGGCAAGTCGTTCCGCAACGAGATCACGCCGGGCAACTTCATCTTCAGGACCCGCGAGTTCGAGCAGATGGAGATGGAGTTCTTCGTACAGCCGGGAACCGACAAGGACTGGCACCAGCGCTGGATCGACGAGCGGCTCGCGTGGCACGTCGGGCTCGGAGTCAGCGGGGAGAACCTGCGGCTGTATGAGCACCCGGCCGAGAAGCTCTCGCACTACTCCTCCCGAACCGTGGACATCGAGTACAAGTTCGATTTCCCCGGTACGGAGTGGGGCGAGCTCGAGGGAATCGCGAACCGCACCGACTTCGACCTGACAACACACGGGAACGCGTCCGGCCAGGACATGAAGTACCTCGACCCGGAGTCGGGCGAACGGTACATCCCCTACGTGGTCGAGCCCGCGCTCGGCGTCGACCGGACCATGCTGGTGCAACTCATGGACGCCTACACCGAGGACGAGGCGCCGGACGCCAAGGGCAACATGGAGAAGCGGGTCGTGCTGCGGCTGGACCACCGGCTGGCGCCGGTGAAGGTCGCCGTGCTGCCGTTGTCGCGGAACGCTGATCTGTCGCCGAAGGCGCGTGACGTGGCCGCGCTAGTACGCAAGCACTGGAACGCGGACTTCGACGACGCGGGCGCGATCGGCCGCCGCTACCGCCGCCAGGACGAGATCGGAACGCCGTACTGCGTCACGGTCGACTTCGGCTCACTCGATGATCACGCGGTGACCGTTCGCGAGCGCGACTCGATGAAGCAGGAGCGGATCGGCATCGACAGCCTCATCCTCTATCTGGCCGAACGGCTCGCTGGCTGCTAGTCACGCCACCAGAGCTAATGCCGGTACCCAGCCGCCCGGAACCGGGGGACGACGGCGGCGCGGGGCGCTCGGGCAAACGCGCGACGGCGACAACGGCGGCGACAACGTAGCAGGGATTGCGCGATCTTAAAAGCTGCGAATCGGGCGATTTTTTGACTCAAAACCGTGCTATGTCAGCTGAAACCCGTGCTATGTCGATCGACGGCGGCCGACGGCGGCGGGACGGACTCTGCTGACCCGCGGCCAGCCCTGACGACTTCGATGAGCGAGCTGACCTGCTGGCCTACCGGCGGGCGCGGCGCCGTCCCCGCACCCGGCGGATGGCAACCGGCGCGGCCGGGATTATCGTCCTGCACGCGCCGTGGCAGGGGGTCGTTGGGCGCATCGAGCGCGTTTACCCTGCTGCACGTGCAGATCCGGTCCGCGCTGCCGGGCATCTTGACCGGCATGCGGATCTCGATGGCCGGGCCTGGAGCAGCATCGTGGCCGCTGAGTTGCGGGCGGCCACGAGCGGTCTCGGCTTCCTGATCATGCAAGCCGGTGATTACCTGAACACCGCGCTGGTCTTCGCCGGGATCATCGCGATCGCTATCGCCGGCCTCACCCCTCGACGCGTGCCTGCGCGGACTGCTCATCCTGGCCGACCCGAGCCGGAGAGGGGTAGCCCTAGGTTCTGGCGGACGGGCGGGACTTGGCAAGACGGGTGTTGGGCTAGTTCCGGTCGGTTCGGCCGTTCAGTGCGGTGAGTACGTCGTCGAGTGCGGCATTTGCAGGCGGGCCGGACGGTGTTCGTGGCGAACGGCGGAAGATCTCGGCGGCGGCCTGGTGGAATCCATCCGGCAGGTCGGCGCCCGCCATCGTCGCGGCGATCTCCTCCATCTCGGCCACCCAGCGCCATCCCTTGGCGCTCGCGGCCTGAGCGGCGCGGCCGGACTGGTCTTCGAGCGCGCGCTGGGACATCCCCCACTCCGCGAGCAAGGCGTCCTCTACTCCCTCTGACCTGGCGAGCGCTCGAATCGCTAGCAGCAGCGCCGCCGTTCCCTTGGTCCATGCCGCGTAGGCCATCTTCACAGTCGACGCCGCCCAGTTGCCGCCGTCGACTACCCGCGCGTCCAGCGGCGTGCCGTCGAACAGCTCGCGTGCGATACCGGCCTGCGGACCGGACAGGTACAGCCGGGTGCTGCCCGCCGCCACCGGCGGAGATCCGATGATCCCGCCATCGACATAGGTGGCTCCGCCGTCCGTCACCATCACCGCGACCTCGCGGGCAGTCGCGGGCGAGATCGCGTTCGCGTCGATGAACAGACCGCCGAACCCCTGCACGGCCCAGGCCACGTCAAGTGCCACGTGCGGGGGGCAGACCGACAGTATGACGTCGGCCATCTCGGCCACTTCGGCGGCTGTGCCCGCGTCGTTGAGTCCAGCAGCACGGGCCCGTGCGGCAGTCTCTGGCCCGCGGCCGTCCGAGGCCCACAGCACCGAGTGGCCGCGGTCGGCCAGGCACCTGCCTACTGCCGCGCCCATTTCGCCCGGATGCAGCAGTCCGATCACATTTACGCTCGGCAAGTCCATGGCTGAGTCTGTCACGATGCCGCAGCGCGCCGACCGGAGACGTCCTGACCTGCGGTGCGGCGGGCTGGCTTGCGCGTTACCAGCTTGCCTGGGAGGTGGAGCCCTGGCCGCAGCCCGGTTTCGGGCGACAGCGGGATTCCTGCCGAGACCCGCACTACCGGGCAGTCGATCGTCGTTCCGTCGGCGGTCATCGGCGGCGGGACTGGCGCTGGCGGGCACGGCAATGGCCATCGCCAGCTTGATGCCATCGGGGGAAAGCGCGACGCTCTGGACCTGAGCCGGCGCTGCTCCGGCTCGCCAACTTAGTCGCTGCCAGCCGCGCCAGAACCCCGCGTGGGGCGGCAGTAGGGAGCGGGCTCGATAGAGTCATAGCTGAGGGCCGAGAGGCCGCGAATCACTGAGCCGCTGATTGCCCAGGCTGCGCCGGGCCGCGGCATCGCTAGGAGAGCCGCAGTGCCGAAGCTTGTCTATGACTTCACCGAGGGCAACAAGGACATGAAGGACTTGCTCGGTGGTAAGGGTGCCAATCTGGCGGAGATGACGAACCTGGGCCTCCCCGTGCCGTCCGGATTCATCATTACGACCGATGCCTGCCGTCACTACCTGGAGCAGGGCACAGTACCCGACGAGCTGGCCGCCGAGGTGACCGAGCACCTGCAGCGCGTTGAGCATGCCATGGGCCGGACCCTCGGCGACCATGAGGATCCGCTGCTGGTCAGCGTCCGGTCGGGCGCCAAGTTCTCGATGCCGGGGATGATGGAGACGGTCCTGAACATCGGCCTGTCTGACGCCTCGGTTCAGGGCCTGGCCAAGCAGTCGGGCAGCGACAGGTTCGCCTGGGACTCCTACCGCCGCCTGATCCAGATGTTCGGAAAGACCGTGCTCGGGATCGAGGGTGACTTCGAGCATGCGCTGGACGCGGCCAAGAAGGCCAAGGGCACCACGAACGACCTGGACCTGGACGGTGACGACCTGCGCGCGCTTGTGGAGGTGTACAAGGGGATCGTGCGGGCCCGGACTGGCAGGGACTTCCCGCAGGAGCCGCGTGAGCAGCTGGACCTGGCCGTCAACGCCGTCTTCGACTCCTGGAACGCCGACCGGGCGATCTTGTACCGGCGCCAGGAGCGGATCCCCGCCGACCTGGGGACGGCAGTCAACATCGTCGCCATGGTCTTCGGGAACCTGGGCCTGGACTCAGGCACCGGCGTGGCGTTCACCAGGGACCCGGGCAGCGGTCAGCAGGGCGTCTACGGCGACTACCTGCAGAACGCCCAGGGCGAGGATGTCGTCGCCGGGATCCGCAACACCGTCCCGCTCCAGGACCTGGAGCAGATCAACGGCCAGGCGTACGCCGAGCTGATGCAGATCATGTCGACCCTGGAGAATCACTACCAGGACCTGTGCGACATCGAGTTCACGATCGAGCGAACCAAGCTCTGGATGCTGCAGACCAGGGTCGGCAAGCGAACCGCGGGTGCCGCGTTCCGGATCGCTATCCAGCTGGTCGACCAGGGCCTGATCGACATGGACGAGGCGCTGCGCCGGGTGACCGGCGCGCAGCTCGCGCAGCTGATGTTCCCCAGGTTCGGCGCCAGCGACGACGCCGTCCAGGTCACCAAGGCGATCAGCGCCTCGCCAGGGGCCGCTGTCGGCAAGGCCGTCTTCGACTCGGCGACCGCCGTGGAATGGGCCGACGCCGGCCAGGACGTGATCCTGGTCCGGCGCGAGACCAACCCCGATGACCTGCACGGCATGATCGCTGCCCAGGGCATCCTGACCAGCCGGGGCGGCAAGACCAGCCACGCCGCCGTGGTGGCCCGCGGCATGGGCAAGACCTGCGTCTGCGGAGCGGACGCACTTGAGGTCGACGTGGCGGCGCGCCAGTTCACGGCGCCTGGCGCGGGGCCCGACGGCAGAATCGTGGTCCGGGAAGGCGACCTGATCTCGATCGACGGCACGTCGGGCGCGGTCTTCCTCGGCGAGGTGCCAGTGGTGGCGTCGCCGGTGGTCGAGTACTTCGAGGGCACTTCGGACCCGTCCGCCGACGAGCTGGTCAGCGCGGTGCACCGGATCATGGCGCACGCCGACGCCAGGCGGCGGCTGGGCGTCCGGGCCAACTCCGACACCGGCGAGGACTCGGCCAGAGCTGTGCGGTTCGGCGCTCAGGGGATCGGCCTGACCCGGACCGAGCACATGTTCCTCGGGGAGCGGCGCCAGCTGGTGGAGCGGCTGATCCTGGCCGACGACGACGCCACCAGGACCGCGGCGCTGGACGCGCTTGAGCCGCTGCAGCGCGGCGACTTCGTGGAGATCCTGGAGGCGATGGACGGGCTGCCGGTGACAATCCGGCTGCTTGACCCGCCGCTGCACGAATTCCTGCCTGACCTCACCGAGCTGTCGGTCAAGATCGCGCTCGCCGGGGATGCGGCCACCGCTTCGGACCACAAGCTGCTTGAGGCCGTGCGCCGGCTGCACGAGCAGAACCCGATGCTCGGCCTGCGCGGCGTCCGGCTCGGACTGGTCATCCCCGGGCTCTACGCGATGCAGGTCAGGGCGATCGCGCACGCCGCGGCCGACCGGGTCAAGGCGGGCGGGCATCCGCATCCGGAGATCATGATCCCGCTGGTCGGCGCGGTGCAGGAGCTTGAGGTCGCCCGCGATGAGGCGCAGAAGGTGCTGGCCGAGGTGGTCGCCGAGACCGGGGTGACGGTGCACACGCTGATCGGCACGATGATCGAGGTGCCGCGAGCTGCGCTGACTGCCGGACAGATCGCGCAGGCGGCCGAGTTCTTCTCGTTCGGCACTAACGACCTGACCCAGATGGGCTGGGGCTTCTCCCGTGACGATGTGGAAGGCTCATTCTTCGGCCGGTACATCGAGATGGGCATCTTCGGCGTCTCGCCGTTTGAGACGCTGGACGTCGAGGGCATCGGCCGGCTAGTCAAGATAGCGGTCGCCGAGGGCAGGGCTACCAGGGGTGACCTGAAGATCGGCGTCTGCGGTGAGCACGGCGGGGATCCGGAATCGGTTCGCTTCTTCCACGAGGCCGGCCTGGATTACGTGTCCTGCTCACCGTTCCGGGTTCCGGTCGCCAGGCTAGAGGCCGGCCGCGCTGTGGCACTTGAGGCGACCGGGGGCAGCGACAGCAGGTGACCGCTGGCTACGACAGCCAGGCGACGGCCCGGTTCGCTGCCGAGCAGGCCAAGGGCGCGCAGAGCGCGCAGCGCGGCCCGTTCCAGCGGGACCGGGCCCGGGTGCTGCACAGCTCAGCCCTGCGCCGGCTCGCGGCCAAGACCCAGGTCGTGGAGGTTGGGTCGGCCGACTTCCCGCGGACCAGGCTGACGCACTCGCTAGAGTGCGCTCAGATCGGCCGCGAGCTCGGCGCGGTGCTCGGCTGCGATCCCGACCTGGTCGACGCCGCGTGCCTGGCACATGATCTGGGGCACCCGCCGTTTGGCCACAATGGCGAGTCGGCCCTGGCGCAGGTCGCTGCGGGCTGCGGCGGCTTCGAGGGCAACGCGCAGAGCCTGCGGCTGCTCACCAGGCTGGAAGCCAAGATCCCGGGCGCCGGGCTCAACCTGACCAGGGCCACCCTGGACGCCACGCTGAAGTACCCCTGGCTGGCCTCCGAGACCAGTGCGGCGAGCGGGCCGGTCGGGCCTGGTAGATCTGATGTGGCTGCCGCGGCTGACGGGACTGAAGGTACTGACGGTGTCGGCGGGGCTAACGGAGCTGGTGGGGCTAAAGAAGCTGACGGGGCTAGCGGGGTCGACGGAGCTGACGGGGCTGGCGGGGCTGGTGGACAGGCGGGATCAAAGTTCGGCGCCTACGACGACGATGCCGAGGCGTTCCGCTGGATCCGCCGTGGCGCTCCGGCCAACCGGCCCAGTCTGGAAGCGCAGGTCATGGACTGGGCCGACGACGTCGCCTACTCCGTGCACGATCTTGAGGACGGGCTGCACAGCGGCCTGATTACCCTGCACAAGCTCCGCGATCCGGCCGAACGCCAGCAGGTGGCCGAGCTCGCCCAGGCCGTCTACTGCGCGCCTGGCCTGGCCGAGGTCGCCGAGCTGTGCGAGGTCTTTGACGGGTTGCTGCGGCTGAGCTGCTGGCCGGACAGGTTCGATGGCGGGCCGGGGACGGCCGCGGCGGTCAAGAACCTGACCAGCGAGCTAATCGGCAGGTTCTGCAGCGCGGCACAACGAGCGACCGTGGCAGCCGGGAGCCCGCCGCTGGCCCGTTATGCCGCTGATCTTGAAGTGCCCCGGCGGCAGCGGATGGAGTGCGCATTGCTCAAGGGAGTGACCGCCCATTATGTGATGCGCCGAGATGGCGCCATCGCGTCCCAGGCCAGGGAGCGCGAGGTCCTGACGGAGCTGGCGGCGGCACTGGCAGCGGGTGCGCCGCGGGCGCTGGATCCGATGTTCCGGCCGGCGTTCGAGGCGGCTGGCTCGGACGCGGGCCGGCTGCGCGTTGTTGTGGACCAGGTGGCATCGCTGACCGACACCTCGGCGGCCGCCTGGCACGCCCGGCTGTGCTCCTGAGCCTGCGCTCACGGGAGCGCGGACTCCTTTCAGGAACAGTTGCTGAAAGGAGTCCGCGCTGACGGACACGACCGGCAGCGGGTGAGCTGGCCGAGCCAGCCGCGAGTTCGGAGCACGTCAGCGATCTCCTGCGCTGTCTCGCACGGTCGACCGGTCACGTCGGACCAGCTGTAGCGGATAGTGCCCAGACCAGCGCGGGACAGCGAATTGTCGCGGTGAATGTCTCGCCACCGCTCGTGCGCCGGATGCGCCGCGCGGCCGTCGAGTTCGATGACCAGGGCGAACTCCTCGTACAGGTTGTCCAGGTACCGAGTACGCGACCCGGTTTTGATTCTGGCCTGTCTGATCGCGCGCGGCAGACCGTGCGGTCGCTCAACATCATGGATGTACCGCAATTCCAGCATCGAGTGCGCGCCCGTGCCAACGTCATCGAGCGCAGCCGAGAGCTCAGCTCGCCAGCGAAGCCTGCACCGCGATTCCATGGCCTGTCGGAGTAGCTCTGGCCTGGTCAGGCGTCGACTGCAGGACGTGGCGAGCCACGCCAGCGCAGCGTCAAGAGTGGCCGCCACCTGCGTGAGGTCCAGCGCGGTCTCCTCGATCCGAGTGCGTGGCGGCAACCGAGCCGGGTGCCTGGCTGCCTCGATTCGCCTCGACCGGTGCACCGCGATGCGAGGAAGGCCGAGATTCGGGGCTCCGTCGGACACCGTGAACTGCAGCTGGGCGGAGATCGTGACGTGGATCAGTGGCGCTGTATCGTCGGCCAGCCCGTCCAGCTCGGCGGCGCTGTGATAGCTCAGCGCGGCGGTAGGCCCGCACCGGCAGACCGCGGCCCACAGTATGGCATCGCGGGATGGCTGGCCGGTGAACGCGGCATAGACCCCGCGGTACAGCGGCTGCCACCGGCCGGCTCGCAGCATTGTGTCGATCGCGGACTGATCCAGCCCGCACAGCGGTGCCTGCCAGCGTGCAAGCACTCCGTGCTGCCGGTCGAGCAATTCGACGCAGTCGGAAGGTAGCCGGATACGCATAGGTGCAGACTGCGCGCTCGGCGGCGTGGTCGCGGCCAGTCAGGCACGGGTTGTGCGCGGCCCGCCGACCGGCTGCCGTGGCTGTGGACGACACCCAAGGAATGTCGGCGCCGTCGGCTACAGTGCCGCCGCCCGGCCGAGCCGGGGCCGAGCCGGGGCGTGCCGGGCGAGCCG
>OCZU010003180.1_pt1 | contig 10396 bp, 9 predicted proteins | sample 1539001 | NCBI WGS metagenome assembly OCZU01 (sample SAMEA3539306, study PRJEB22396) | soil metagenome | biome: tundra; feature: field; material: soil | place: USA | collected 2010-05 | depth 0.15 m | reverse complement strand
GCGCATTCCACCCGGCGGGTTTTCCGGTTGGAGGAAGCGCGTTGAGAATTTCGCTCAGCAGGGTAAACGCGAAATCTTCCAACGCGATGTCGGCCAGCCGTAGTTCTGGTTGCGCGCCGCCCTCCTGCCGGCCAGCCAGGGCGAGCAGGCGGCAACGGAGTTCGGTAAGCTGCGCCAGCGCGGTTTGCCAGGCATCCAAATCCGGCCGCTGCTTTTGTTCGAGGAAGTGCTGGATGAGTTCGCGGGTCGCGTCGTCGGTGCCAGCTGCAAGTGGGCGTAAACGATCTTCGAGTGAACGGGCATTGAAGAATTCGCTCAACTCGCCGTGAAAGATTCTGAACTGCTCCACAAAGTCGGCGGAGTATTGCGCCGTCGTCGCAGTGATGCGTTCGAGCAGCGCAGCGCTGGTGGCGAGGTCCTCGGGACCGGCGCAGCGGTGGAGCTTGTTCTGGAGCGTGGTCTTGATCTCGCGCTTGAGATCCTGCGGAATGTCGTTGCGATGGGCGATGTCGCGAATGCGCGTCAACGGTTCGGCGCGTTGAAACGACCCCGCCGTCGAGGGCAGGCAGGCCAGGATCTTGCGGACGAGAAAAGTGTTTTCCGGCGTGGCGAGCAGAACGAGCCGGGCGTGGATCTGCGTGGCGAGCCGGGCGTGATGGGAGGGGCGAAAGTGCCGGCCGTCTTCCAGGCAGGGGATTTCGCCGGTGCTGAGAAATCGCAGATAGATTGCGAGGTCGGCGAGGTCGGGCTGGGTCAGTTCGCGAGCCTCGTCGGCGAGGAGGCTGTGGACGAGATCAAGTTTCTCGCGCCAGCTTCGGGCGCGGTTATTGCGACTGACGAGTTGAGTGACAAAGGAATCCTCCCGGAAGGGCTCCGGATGGTTCGGGGCAGGGCTGGGAGTGGCGATGGCTCTCAATCAGTTTACGAATAGGAAATTGATTTTTTGACTGCCCGGCGCAGGCGGCTTACGCTCAATAGCACCGCACAAACCATCTTGCCGGCGACGTTGAACTTTGTTCGCCACACAATGGCGGATTTTTGTTTGCCTTCACATATCAAGACAGTCTAGTGGGTCCGAAGTTCCCTCTGTTTGCATCCACGCATACTTTGCCGGCCAGCAAGGAATTTCAGCATGCTCATCATTAAACTCGCTCGCCAAATCTCCGGTTCAACCGGTTACTGTCGTAAGCCCGTCTTTGCGCGGAATTCATCCGCACGAAATCAGGGGAACCATCGGGCTGTTTGGGCCAGTCCGAGGCTTTGCGGCCCTCATCTGGACGCGGTTTCCGTGCTTCATCCCCTCCAGTCTCTGGTTCATCCGGTTGATTCGCCTTGGCTAAAGGGTTTTGTTTCAGCTTCACGGTTGACCGCATCGCGGCGCTTCCGTCGTAGCTCATCCTCTGATCGGTGGATTGCAAATCATCCACCAACGCTCGATGCGGTTTTATTCCCTTTGATTGTAATACGCCGTGATAAGCACGCACCGCCTCCTCGGGAGTGATGCGGCCGTCGGTGATCAGCCGGAGCATCTCAATGAATGCAAGTTGATGCTCGGCCTGGTTGATCTTACGCCCAAACAGAGCCACCCGGGCGCCGTACTTCTGCGCGTCATGAATAAGTTTAAAGGCGTCGTAAGTCGTCCCGGCGTTCCCTCCAAGAATCCCGACGACAAGCTTCGGGTCGTATTGCGCCAACTCCTCCATCGCCTTCGGACCGTGATAAACAATTTTTAGAAAGAGCGGCCGGCCCGCTTCGGTAACGCCCGCCAACGCACGGAGAATCTTGTCATTGATGAATTCTCCAAGTCGTTCGGGGGGAATGCCGCTATTGACGTTTGGATCGAATACTTCAAGGAAATAACGGAATTTCTTCTGCTCGGCCTCCTCCCGAAATTCCTTGAAGGCCAGCAGTGTTTCGCGATCTTGTGCGGGATCGTTGACAAAGGTGCAGGAGTAAAGGCCGAGGTTGGCGCCAGGAAAATCATCCGTGCTTCGATCACACTCGATCCGCCCGCATTGAATGTGGTCGATGCTCGCGCTGCGGAACGGCCGGGCTGGCTCGCGAGTATAACACCCGTGGCGCACCGCCCACACATCCGTGGCGTCATTGGCGCGTGCGGCAGGTGTGACTTTGGAGTTTTTGAACAATCCTTCCTTGATGGTGAGCTGTTCATTCACGTAGGCGGACATTAACATGATGTCCACGATCTGCTGACGCACAACTTCGCGAATAATGTCCAGGAACTCAGGCAGATTCCGACAGCCAAATTCCTCACGCGTCCAAACCTCGGGCGAGAATTGGGCCGGCCGGGCGCCCCGTCGCGCCAGGTAACTGCGCGGCCCTGGGGCGCGAACGCCAAAGGCCATATCCGCGTCCTTCGCATCCGCGAGGATGAATTCCCTGGTCGTTTGCGGCGCGGCATGGATAGCGGCCAGTTTCTGGTCGAGTGAGCGAATCATGATCGGGGGAACAGTTCATTAAATCCCAAACGGCGGCCCAGCTGGAAGCAGTTTTCCATAGGTTCAATGGCTGCCGAGCAGGTGGCGTCGCGAAGGGATGCGGCCGCAACGCATACACCCAACTCCAAACACTGCTGCAGCTCCCAGCCTGCGTGCAAGCCATGGATAAATCCAGCCCCAAAAGCGTCACCTGCACCCGCGGTTCCACGGATCAACTCCCTTGGCATGCGGACCGAACTTTGGCAAACTATCGGTTCTCCACGCGTCACACATATCGCTCCTTCGGGAAAGTGAACCACCACCGCGCGACGCACTCCGCGGTCTAGCACTTCACGAGCCTGTGCTTCCAAATGGGCGGGATCATTGCGTGTGTTGGAGCGATCCGGGATAGCAAGACGATCCAATTCATATTCATTCAAGAACAGGAAATCCAAATGCGGAAGGCTTGGATTCACGACGGCGGGAAAATCGCTTGTTTCGCTGCTGACAAGATCCGCCATGGTCAAGAACCCATGCCGGCACGCTTGCTCCAACAACCTTGACGCGCCAGTGTGACCTTCTTTGTCCGGGGCGTCCAAAAGCTTCAACAAGCACAGGTAACCCAGATAGAAGATGCGCGCCCGCGATTTTGACAGGTCAAAATGCTCAAGGTTGAGCAGCGCGTTTGCGCCGTGTTGGTGGAAGAACGTGCGACGTCCAGAACCGGCCACTGTCATCACATCAGTGTAAGAAGTCGGGGCTGCCTCGGTCTGGTGAATTCCGCTCCGGTCAATGTCGTGGGCAGCACAGTCACGCAGGATGCGCTCCGCATCGGCATCCCGGCCAATCAACCCGACACCGGAAAGTGGAAACCCGCAGTTCACCCTGGCAAGATTCTTCAGCACGTTGTAAGGGCCGCCTCCGTTGCCGTCTGATTGCGAAACAATTGTCGCCAGCGCATCCTGGGCCGGCCAGGTGTCAACGATTTTTACGTGGTCAACAATCCAATTGCCAGCGGCCAGAATGCCGCGACGCGAAACGTCTCCATGCAAACCTTTCATTTGAGCACCTCCACAGCCTTGTCCGCCGACGGACTGGTCCGGTGAAGAACTCCCCGGCAGTAATTTGGATAGTCAATGGTCAAACGGTATTCGTGTAGAAACCGCAGACCTTCGCGCATGATGGCATTTATCTCAGATCGTTTCATGATTGCCCTTCAACAGGCCAGATTGACGTCACCGGGCTCACATTTTCGAGCCACCCAGAGAGTTAGTCTGAGGACTGGGCTCATGTTGGTTTATTGTTTTGGTTTTGTCCATTCCGTGCTGTCCGAAAACTAACGACTGAGGACACGTTTTCGAAAATCCGGCTCTTGCGTAAGAGCAAATGCCAAGAAGTTTGATCGGTCACGGCTCAAAGAGATATGGGCAGCCATGCTCCGGCAAATCCGGCCCGTTGCAGTCCTTTTATAATCGGCTGACAATTTCGCATTAAGCGCCAAATTAGACCGGAACGAAAATTTTCAATCATCAAAATCAATGGCCCTTGGTTTAATCCCAAATGATATCTTGATCTCCAAAAACGCTCCGGAGATGAATTGAGGAACGTAGGGTTGAAAGAAGTTTCGAGCCTGTATTGCGCGCGTTTGCCCATTCCCATTTTTAAAAAATGTTGAATCGTCGGCAGAACAATTTCCGGCGCGAAGGGAAGTGAAGTCACCGCGGCCCATGGAGAAAGGGTGCCGTCGTCCGGTCCAAAAGGAACTCCGCGCGCGCGATAGCCGTAGAAACTTCTTTGGCGGCCTTTAATTCTGCGCTGGCAGGGTCCGGGACCCTCGCAGGCGGTGATTCCCCAATTTACGTCCGAGTAACCTTCGAAGCCCAGCGGATTCCGAACGCAATATTCGCGTTGAATGTAAGTGGCGCGGCGGCTGTTCTCAAAATAATCCATGGATTTTTCTCTCATGAAATCATCCCGCAGCCCGCGAAAATCAATCCAGGCATGCAAAAATTGGTGAATGAACAGCGGCCGGGCGTAAAGATATTCGTAATCGTAGATGCGTTTCCATTGATACGTTCCTGTCCAGGCATGATAGTTTGCGGAGGACAACGGATGCGTCGGCGAACCGAGTCCCAAAATGTAAAGCAGCAATCCTTCGTTGTAACCCTGCCAGCGATATTTCAGAAAACCCTGGCGGGGTTTGTAACCGTGACTCAGCGTGAGAGCGTGGTTGCAGGCCCAATTCCATTCCACTTTGCGATAAATTTCTCCGACGCGTTCGCGAAGTTCCCGCTCCCGCGCGCCGCCGCCGGAAAAATATTCCGCGGCGACGAGCATTCCTAAAAGTAAAAGGCCGGTGTCCATCGTGGAAAGTTCGCATTGCCAGGTGCGCCGGCCGCTTTCCAAGTCCAGAAAATGATAGTAAAAACCTTGATAACCGGTGGCATCGGCTTCGGTGCTCTGCGGACTGCCGGCAAAAAAATTCACCACGGTTAGTGTGCGTTTCAGCGCTTCGCTGCGCTTCATAAAACCGCGTTCGACCCCGGCGATGTAAACTGCCAGCGCAAATCCAACCGCGGCAATGCTGGACGGCGATTTTGCGTCGGATTTGTCGCGCACCAATCCATTGGTTGAATTGTGTTCATGCAGAAAGAAACCGAATGACTCCTGCTGAAGTCTGTCGAGCATTTTTTCATTGGATTGCCCCATGGAAGCTTATTTTTAGAATTGCCTTCCGAATTCAACCGTTACCGCAGTCACGCTTTGTGAGGCCAAAATAATTCAAATACGTCCTTGAAGCTTCAACCAATCTGGTGTCAGGGAACTGGACTGTGGTGAGCAAAGCGCCGGTCGCGGCGGACACTGAACAAACCGTAACGGTGAACCTCATCCCGGCGACCAACTTCTTCCGCCTGCACCACCAGTAACGACAGTGGCAAGCGTCGCCGGCGGCAGCGTCACCGAGCAGGAAGCGAAAGACCTGGCCCGAAAGATCATAGATTCACTGGCGAAAAAATGAGGCACGCTCACTTCGCCAGGCGCGCGTAGATTTCGACTTCGGTGTATTCGTTGAGCGCGCTGTCGGTGCTGCCCTTGGAGTAAAGGCGGACGAAGCGCGCTTTCGCACCCTTGGCGTCAACCGTCCGGCCTTGGAATGTTTCAAAGTATTGCTTGTCCGTTCCCACACCGCGTCCGGAACTGTTTTCAATGTCGTTGTTGAACAGCGTGCGCACGTTTTCGGTGAAGTCGGCGTTGTCGGCCACCTGCACAATCACGTTGCGATAAATCTTCGGCGTGTCGTGCGCGTGCCAGAACACAATGGCAAAAATTTCCTGCGCGCTGCCAAGATCGAACTGCACGTATTGCGTGCCCTTCCGCAGCAGGACGATGCTCGTGTCGAAGGCTTCCTTGTCGCCGTCGGTGAGTTTGGCCAGCGCGGTGGCCGTGGCGTTGGTATCGCTGCTGTTGATCTGGCTGCCAGGCGCCACGTTTTTGGCGTCGCCAGGAATCATCAGCGGCGGCTTCGGCTTGTCCGAAAGCGGTTCGATATTGGCCCCGGCCGGCACGTCCTTGGGTGTGCCCACGAACGCTGCCGCTGGCAATTTGAGTTTCAAGGGCACGAGTTCATCGGCCAACAAAGTGGTGGCGGCAAAAAGGCCCAGTCCAACGAGCATCAGAGTATTCTTCTTCATGCGAATTCGTTTTAGCAGCGGGTTCGAAATCATTTCGGGCTGGCGGCTTTCGGCTGGGCGACCAGCCATTCAAAAGTGATCGTTACTTCATCGCCGGTCCTGAAAATGCCAAGTTTCACTGGCGGTTTAACCTTGAAGTCGGTCATCTTGAGCGGAGTCTTCCCGGAAATTTTCAGCCGGCTTTTGTCCACGCTCTCAATGCTGGCAGGCATCGAGATCAGGTTGGTCACCCCGTGCAGTGACAGTTCGCCTTTGGCCTCAAACTGAAACGGAGTTCCGGCCGCGTGCGGTTCTTTGAGGGTCAACTCCGTCAGCTTGAATTTAATTTCAGAATGTTCCTTTGCATTCATCGCGTCCTGCATGGGTTCGTCCATGCCAGACCAACTGCCCTTCATCGAGGTCACCGGAATGGTCGTTTCGACTCGCGCGTCGAGTTTGCCGCCCGTCAGGCCGGACAAAGTCGTCTTGCTCTGATCAAACTCCACTCCGGCCGGAACCTCCATGAATCCACCGATGATCTGCCCATCCATGGTCCAGTCATGAATCGTAGAAGTGCCGAGGATGCTGACCTTGCTCCCCGAAAACCGGGCGTTGTAACGAACCACATCTCCGGCGGTCACGGTTACGACGAACAGCGCCGTGGCACCGAGCACGGCCAAAATTGTCTTTAGAGGCCTCATAGAAACTCCATTTCCTGATATTTTCATAAATATAATATTCTTCCGGTATGGACGAATTCTCCGGCTCGTCCTTCAATTTATTTCAAATCTCGAACAATTGCTTCTCGATGAGCACGCGGTGCCCCTGCCCTTTCATGATGGCCTCGTTGGCCTTCAGTGCGATTACGGTGGCTTCCAACCCTTCCTGACAGCCTGCCGTTGGCTTGCGCGCCTTGGTCATGGTCGGGCCGGAAAGATATTCCCGCAATCCCTCCGGATCGTCGGGGTATTTGCTTGTAAAGTCCTTCACTCCGTCCGCCGTTACTCCGCAATTGGTGACGAAGGCCGCCAGCGCTTGCTGCAACGATGTCTCTGCGGGCGGCGGCGGTTCGCCGTCCTTCAGCTTTTTCTGCAGCTTGCTGGCGTTGGCCATGAGCGCAATGCCTGTCTCCTGATAAAACTGCTCCTTGCGCGCGTAGACTTCCCAGCCCAGCAACGGCGAATCCACTTCCTTGAACAGCCAGGCCTTGCTTCCCTCCTCATTGGTGGAGCGCAACATGACCGCCGAATCGGAGCCGTAGACAATCTCGTAGGAGGAGTCGAACGAATTGGCAAGCGTGGCGTCGGCAAAATAATTGGAGCCGTCCGGAAATTCAAACACGGCCTGGATCGTGTCCGGCACATCGCGCCCGTCCTTCCAGTTCAAAATTGAACCCCAGCCGGTAACCGCGACCGGCCGCGTGTTGAGCAGCCAGTTGATCATGTCGAGCTGGTGTATGACCAGTTCACCCATCAGGCCGGGTGAGGTCGCCGCGCTGATCTGCCAGTTAAGGGCCTGCTCGCGTTCAGGGGTTGGCGCGCTGCGACGCCAACTCTGCTTCTTGTGCCATTGGGAACGAGCCATGACATTTTTGCCCGTCGCTCCGCTCCGGATGAAAGGCAGCAGAAAATGTCGTTGCTTGTCGGACCGCATTTGCAGGCCGGACTGGAAATTTACGCTCAACACCTTCCTGGCCGCCTGCGCAATCGCCCGGGCGTCCTCCACAGTAGTGGCGAGTGGCGCTTCGCAATAAACATGTTTCCCCGCCGCCAGCGCAGCCTCCACAATCTCGCGATGCAGATGCGAGGGAGTCGCCACGATCACGGCCTGAACTTCCTTTTTCTCCAGGAGCTTGTGGAAATCCGTGAACGTCTCAGCCGTGGGAGCGGATTCTTTGACCCGGCGAAATGCCGCCGCGTAGCCGTCGCAGATCGCCACGATGGGAGCGTTGGGAAGCAGGGAAAGCGTTCTAAGAATCTCACGCCCCTGCGCCCCGCAACCGATGATGGCGCAATTCACCGGCGCGCTCACCGTATTGTAACCGGTGTCACCCGAGCCGGCGGCGTTGGTTTCCTCGGCGTACAGCGGCACGCCGCCCATGAACGCCATCAGCGCGCCAAAGGACGCCGCATTCTGAATGAACTCGCGGCGGTTGAATTCGTTTGAACCGGGATTGTTTTCGATTGGTTGCATACGCGATTTTGGAGGCGTGAGACTATATTTTAATTCAGCCTGCGGCCACGAGAGGTTGCGAAAACTTCACGCCTGTTTCCACGGCGGACGATAGGCGCGTGTCAGCAATTTCGTCGCCGCTTCATCATGCAAAATGCGCTCGTGTTTCACGTCCCAATTAAGCTTGCGGCCGGTGATCATCGAGATCAAACCGAGGTGGCCGGGTATCGCCGAGTGATGCGCCGTCTCGACCGGCGCAATGGTGGGCTGGCGCGATTTCACGCATTCAATAAAGTTTCCTTGATGATTGGTTGATTTGTACAGCTTCACCTTGCGCAATTCCTCCGGCAACGATTTGTAATCGCTCCACTCCGGTTTCGAGCCCTCAAAGGCGCCGCGATCCACCCAGACCCAGCCGTCGGTGCCAATCCATTTGGTGCCGCTCCGGATGTCGGGATAGCCGCCCGCGATGGTCATCGTAATATCGTTCGGGTATTTCAACTCAATGCGATATTTCGTGCACGTATTCCAGATCGCATCCGCCGCCGGAAAATCGCCGTGACCTTCAACCTCTGACGGGCCGGAGTTGTCGAAATCCATTCCCCAATGCGCGATGTCGCAATGATGCCCGATCCAATCGAGCAACTGGCCGCCGCCGGTGTTGTAATTCCAACGCCAGTCCATATGAACGCGGGCCTGGATGTAGGGCTCCATTTTCGATGGGCCAATCCACATTTCGTAATCCAGTTCAGCCGGGGGTTGCGACACGGCGGCGTTCCAGGCGGGCGTGCCCGGGGTAACCGTGGCCGGATTGTTCACCTTCTCCGGCAATTCGGCCCATTTCTTCAGCAGTGCGGATTTGGTTCCAGCGAAGTCGTTGTGACCGCTGGGCAAACCGACTTCGACGTGCGTGACTTTGCCGATGAGTCCGTTGCGGACGATTTCGGCGGCCTTGTGGAAATTTTCGACGGATCGCTGCCACGAGCCGGTTTGCCAGATGCGTTTGTACTTTTGCACGGCCTTCACAATTTCCTGCTGCTCGACGATCGTTTTCGCCAGCGGCTTTTCGCCGTAAACGTCCTTGCCGTTCCTGAGCGCCTCTGTCGCGACGAGCGCGTGCCAATGATCCGGCACGGCCAGCATCACCGCGTCAATATCCTTCCGCGCCATCAGTTCGCGGTAATCGTGATAGGCTTTGCAGTCCTGGTTCTTGTAATGATCGTTGATCGTGCCCACCGCCTGCGCCAGGTGATTTTTATCCAGATCGCACGCGGCGACAACCTGGCAGTCTTTCAGCCCAAGAAATGAGCTTGTGTTGCCCGGCCCCTGCATGCCCCAGCCGACGACGCCGAGGGTGACGCGATTTGACGGAGCAGGCTTGTCGCCCAAGCCCAGCACGCTGCTGGGAACAATGGCGGGCAAAACAATGGCCGCACCGGTCGTGGCAAGGAATTGCCGGCGGCTGACCCCGGCTGGGAACGATTTTTTTTTCATATAATGTGAATGCTGCAAATTTGATTTTCTAAATCCCGGACGACGAAACCGCCGCCAAGGATGCCCACGAATTTGCGTGCGCTGAAAAAACAGCTTGCCGCTATTGCAAGAGGATTAGCGAGCAATGCACGAGATGTAAACCGTATATTTACATGACATATCCATCCCCGGCACCAGGCGACGGAACCAGCTCGAAGAAAACGTGGCGGCGTTGAAGATTGAACTGATGCCGGCGGACTATGCAAGTTTGGCGTTGGCTGCAAGTGAGCGAATCACCTGCAACTAATTCGCAGCCAGCCGAATCGATATGCTTTTCAATTGCGCCGGCTCCCGGCCCACGATGAAAAGTTTGTGCGCACCGGCAGAAAGGTTGAAGTGCTTGGGAGCAAATTCATCGCTGCTGGCGTCCCCGTTTCCGCGCCAACTGACGATCCGCTCCTCAAATCCGTTGGTGGGCTCAATGTCCCAGATCATCACCGGGTCTTCCGGCTGGGTGTCAACATTCACGTAAAACGAATTCGCTCATGGATGCGCTTGCAGGATTCCACCGGGACTGGTAGGCATCTGTTGACTGAGCGAAAACCGATGGAACCGGATTCAAAATGGCAGCCGGAGCTGATT
>OCZU010003179.1_pt1 | contig 10398 bp, 5 predicted proteins | sample 1539001 | NCBI WGS metagenome assembly OCZU01 (sample SAMEA3539306, study PRJEB22396) | soil metagenome | biome: tundra; feature: field; material: soil | place: USA | collected 2010-05 | depth 0.15 m | reverse complement strand
CGCAGTCACGCCCGCCGCAGTCACGCCCGCCGCAGTCACGCCCGCCGCAGTCACGCCCGCCGCAGTCACGGCGGCCCCGACGGTGGTGTCGTTCACGTTCGACAATCAGTGGGAAAGCCAGATGATCGCCGCGGCGGACTTGAAGGCGGCGGGGATGGCGGGCACGTTCTACACGATTTCGGGCTGGATCGGGTTGTCGGGTTTCCAGTCGATGTCGGACTTGCAGACCCTGGTCGCGGACGGGGACGAGATCGGCGGCAAGACCGTCAACAACTCCGACCTGCCGACGCTGTCGAACGCGGAGGCGGAGCGGGAGATCTGCCAGGGGCGGGACGTGCTGCTGGCCGATGGCTTCAAGGTCACCGACTTCGCCTACCCGTTCGCGGACCTCAACGCCGAGGACGAGACGCTGGTCAAGGCGTGCGGGTTCAACTCCGGCCGCGGGGTTGGCAACGTCGCCTCGGTGGACCCGGGCGCGTGCAGCTATCCGGACTGCCCGTACGCGGAGACCATCCCGCCCGCTGACCCCTACCAGATCAACACCCCCGATGACGCGGAGCAGACCACCACGCTGGTCGGCATGGAGCAGACCGTCACCAACGCGGAGACCCACGGCGGCGGCCTGCTGGCCTTCTCCTTCCACCAGATCTGTGACACCACCACCGCTGGCTGCGACCCGGTGTACTCGTGGTCTCCCGAGCTGTTCAGCCAGTTCCTGACCTGGCTGAAGGGCCAGGAAGCCACCGGGGGCGTCCAGGTCAAGACCATCGCGCAGGTCATCGGCGGCACACAGCAGCCCGCCGTGACCGCCCCCACCGTGCCCGCCGCCGCGGTCGGCGCCAACGCGCTGGTCAACCCGGCGCTGACCACCGCCGACGCGGTCACCCCGGCGAACCCCGCATGCTGGACGCAGGACACCTACGGCCTCAACGCCAACGTGCCGACGTTCACGTGGAACGCGACCGGCGGGGACGGCGGCGGCGGCCAGGAAACCGTCACCATGCCCGCCGGCGGCACCGGAGCCGCCATGCTGATCAACACCTTGGACCTGGGACAATGCGCGCCCACCGCGGTCGCGGGCGACTCCTACCAGATCAGCGACGACTACAAGTCCACCGTCCCGGTGTACTTCACCGTCTACCAGCGGGCCGCGAACGGCACCTGGTCATGGCTGACCCAGAGCCCGACGTTCCCGGCCTCCGCCGGCTGGGCGCCAGCGACCTGGCTCAGCCCGCCAGTGGCCAGCACGGTCACCGCGGTCAGCATCGGGATGACCCTGGCCAGCCCCGGCACCGTGTCCACCTCCAACTACAGCCTCTCCAGCACCGTAGGCGTCCCGGCCGCGGCCGCCCCCGGGGTCAACGCGCTGCACAACCCGCTGCTGCAAACCGCCGACGGCACCGGGACCAACCCCGCCTGCTGGCTGGGCACCGGTTACGGGACCAACAGCCCGACCTACACCTGGAGCCCGACCGGCGGGCAGACCGGCGGCAAGGAAACCATCAACATGACCAGCGTCACATCCGGCGACGCCGAACTGATCACCCCGTTCGACAACGGCAACTGCGCCCCCACCGTCACGGCGGGCGGGGTATACACAATGAGCGTCTACTACGAGTCGTCCGTGCCCGTTTTCCTGACCCTCTACAGCCGTAACGCCGCCACCGGCGTCTGGGGATACTGGACCCAAAGCCAGCCCCTCCCTGCCGCCACCAGCTGGACCCTGGCCACCTTCACCACACCGGTGGTGCCTTCCACGGTCAACGGCGCCAGCTTCGGGATGACCATCGCCACCGTCGGCACCCTGTCCACCTCCAACTACAGCCTGACAGAAGGCGCCCTGACTGGCCCGATCGTCTCGGGTGTCTACAGCGGCAAGTGCGTGGACGACAACACTGGCTCCAGCGCGAATGGCACGAAGGTGCAGATATGGGACTGCAACGGCAACCCCGCATCGCAGAGCTGGACCATCGAGACTAACGGAACAATCGGCCTCCACGGCAAGTGCATGGACATCACTAACGCAAGCAAGGCTAACGGGGCCCTCGTCGAGCTGTGGACCTGCAACGGCGGATCCAACCAACAATGGCAGCCGGTGAACGGCACGCTGTTCAACCCGGCGTCGGGTAAGTGCCTGGACGATACGGCGTTCAACATCACTAACGGCACCCAGCTGGAACTGTGGACCTGCAACGGCGGATCCAACCAGCAATGGAAGCTGCCCTGATCCTGACCGCTTCCCCGGCACATCATGGAACGAGCGTGCGCGCGGCGCGGGCCCGGCACAGCCGGAGGACGTTCGCGACAACCTGATGCCCGACGCCGCCGGAGGCCGTCAGGATCGACTCCGGGTGAAACTGGACCGCCCAGCGCCCCGCCGCGTCGTCCTCGATCGCCATGACGACCCCGTCGGGCGTCACCGCAGTCACCACGAACCCCCCCTTGACCTGGCCCGGCGCCGCATACAGCGAGTGGTACCTGGCCGCGATGAACTCCTGCGGCAGGCCAGCCAGCAAGCCACCGGGCATCCCATCTGACAACCCATCGGACAACCCATCGGGCATCCCGCCGGCTGACGGCTGCGGGCCCGCCACGCTGCGCAGCACCAGTCCCGGCTTGCCGTGCACAGGTTCCGGGAGCAGATCGAGTTCCCCCCCGGCGTGCTCCACCATCGCCTGCAGCCCCAGGCATACGCCAAACGCCGCCAGACCCCGCGAGTCAAGCTCCGCCAGCAGGTCGGTGCAGGCGAAATCGGATGGCCGCCCGGGCCCGGGCGACAGCACCACGAGGTCCGGTGCGAACTCGTCCAGCGCCGCCGGCGGAAGGCCGGCCCGCAGGGTGGCCACGTGCGCACCCTGCTCACGGAAATAGCTCGCCAGCGTGTGCACGAACGAATCCTGATGATCCACCAGGAGCACCCGCACGCCATGGCCAGGCAACTCGTCCGGACCCGTGGCCGGGGGCGGGGGGGCGGCGTTTCGTTGCGCTGAAAGGGGTTCCGGGGCTGGCGCCCCGGCCTCCGCCAGCGTCTCAAGCAGCGCGCGGGCCTTCAGCTCGGTTTCCCGTTCCTCGGCCAGCGGATCAGAATCGAACAGCAGGGTCGCGCCGGCCCTGACCGCGGCCACGCCGTCGCGGATGTGCGCAGTGCGCAGGGTGAGGCCGGTGTTCATCGCGCCGTCGAAGCCGATCATCCCGACCGCTCCCCCGTACCAGCGGCGCGGCCCGCCCTCGTGATCCTCGATGAACTGCATCGCCCAGGTCTTCGGCGCGCCGGTCACGGTGACCGCCCACATGTGGGACAGGAACGCGTCCAGCGCGTCCAGGCCGGGCCGCAGCCGGCCCTCGATGTGATCCACGGTATGGATGAGGCGGCTGTACATCTCGATCTGCCGCCGGCCGATCACCGTCACGCTGCCGGGGACGCAGATCCGCGACTTGTCGTTGCGGTCCACGTCGGTGCACATCGTCAGCTCGGACTCCTCCTTGGCCGAGTTGAGCAGCGTGCGGATGTTCGCGGCGTCTTCCAGCGGATCGGCGCCGCGGCGGATCGTGCCGGAGATCGGGCAGGTTTCGACCCGGTCCCCGGTCACCCGGACGTACATTTCCGGGGACGCGCCGACCAGGCACTCCCCCTCCCCCAGGTTGAACAGGAACTCATACGGTGCCGGGTTGCGCTCCCGCAGCCGTTCGTAGAACGCGGCCGGTGAGGCGCACGGGCCGTGGAACACGTGGCTGGGCACCACCTCGAACAGGTCGCCGCGGGCGAACCGCTCCCTGGCCTGCTCCACGATGCGGGCATAGCTGCCGGGCACTGGCGGGCCGGGCACGGTACCCGCACAATCATCAGCCACAACGCCACCCGGACGGCCGCTGCCCTCAGCCGGCCGGGCGGCACGGCGGGTGGGCGCCGGGGGCGTATCCCGGGGCAGCCCCTCGGTGGACGCCCCGCCGACGGCGAACTCGTAGCGGTACCGGATCGCCTCCTCGCGCTTGCGGTCCAGTACGTACAGTTCGTCGGGCAAATGCAGGACCAGGTCACGCTGGTCATCGGGGCGGTCGTGACGGAGCGTCACCGGCTCGAACTGGAACGCCAGGTCATAGCCGAACGCGCCGTACAGGCCCAGGTGCGGGTCGCCGCTCGCGAACGCGGCGATGACCTCACGGAGAGCGGAGAACACGGTGGGACGCCGGCTCCGGTCCTCCTCGGCCACCAGGCCCGCGGGTTCGGGCACGATCACCTCGACACCGGCCGGCGGCAGGCTCGCTCCGGCCGCGACCGGGGTCCCGGCCCGGAGCAGGGCGGGGATCAGGACGGGGAGCAGCACCTCGCCCCGGGCGTTCAGCGCCCGCACGGAGATCCGCCTGCCGCTGGCCACGATCTCGGCGCAGGGGTCCACATAGGCCATGTGCCAGCGGCTGTACCGGCCCGGGTACTCCATGCCGGAGCTGAGCACTCCGCCACGCCGGCCGTCCACCTCCGCGCAGACGGTGGCCAGGGCGGACGGGCTGAACGGCACGGCGGTACGGGTCACCCGGACGCCACCCGCGGTGACAAAGTCCGTCCTCTGCTGCTGGTCATGCTGTGCTGCCGGGTCCACCGGGGCTCCCTGCCTCATGCCGGGCACCCAGCGAACGCGAGAAGCGACCGCCGTTGCCCGGGCGATCGCTTCTGGGTATGCGAACCAGGACCGCCTTACCGGCGGCGCCACCACTGAAGGCTGCGGCTGGATCGCATGGGGTGAGCTTAGCGGGCCTTAGCCCGGCACGCCAACGGGCCACGCCGGGCCGCGCTGCGCGGTGTCAGCCGGGCCGCACTACCGGGCCCAGCCGGGCCGGGTGGCGCGGTATCAGCCTTCCGTGCGCGGTATTGCCGCTTCCGCGTCAGCGCGGTGGGCTAGGCCGTCGGCCGGGGCGGTGGCCGGGGCGGTGGCGCGGACCGGCGCTATGGCGTGCGCGTCCTGCCGGTTTTCCGGCATGGGCACGCCGACCAGGGCGTAGACCTCCTCGCCGTCAACCGTCTCTTTCTCCAGCAGCAGGTTGGTCAGCGCGGTGAGTTCCGTGCGGTGAGTCCGGATCAGCGAGACGGCGGTCTCCTCGGCCTCACGGAGCAGGCGGGACACCTCAGTGTCGATGATGGCCTGGGTGGCCTCGGCAAAGGGCCTGCTGGACAGCCCGGAGCCGCCGCCGCCGAGGAACACCGACCCGCCTTCCGGGTACCCGACCGGACCGAGCGCGTCGGACAGCCCGAACTCGCGGACCATCCTGGTCGCCAGATCCGTGGCGCTGGCCAGGTCGTTGGCCGCGCCGGTGGAGCCCTGCCCTAGTTCGACCAGCTCGGCCGAGCGGCCGCCGAGGCGGACGGCCAGCGACTGCTTGAGGTAGTCCTCGCCGTAGAGGTGCCGCTCCACCAGCGGCAGCTGCTCGGTCACGCCGAGCGCCTGGCCGGCAGGCAGGATGGTGACCTTGGCGACCGGGTCAGCGTGCTCCGACAGCACGGCCACCAGGGCGTGCCCGGATTCATGCACGGCCACGGCGTACTTCTCCTCAGGCAGCAGCACGTTGGAGTCTTCCCTGCGGCCAAGCAGAATCCGGTCCCTGGCCGCGGCGAAGTCCGCGGCGCTGATGATCTCGCGGTTGTCCCGCACCGCGACGATCGCCGCCTCGTTGACCAGGTTGGCCAGGTCGGCACCGGAGAAGCCGGGGGTGCCGCGGGCGACCACCATCAGGTCCACGTCGGGACCCAGGCGCTTGCCCCGGCTGTGCACGGCGAGGATCGCGGCCCGCTCCGCGAGCGTCGGCAGCGGGATGGTGATCTGCCGGTCGAACCGGCCGGGCCGCAGCAGCGCCGGGTCCAGGACCTCGGGGCGGTTCGTGGCCGCCAGCACCACGATCCCCTGGGTCATCTCGAATCCGTCCATCTCCGCGAGCAGCTGGTTGAGGGTCTGCTCGCGCTCGTCGTTGGCGACGACCTGGCCGGTGCCCGCCCGGCGCTGGCCGATCGCGTCGATCTCGTCCACGAAGATGATGCACGGTGAGCGCTTGCGGGCCTCGGCGAACAGGTCACGGACCCGCGCCGCGCCGACGCCGACGAACATCTCCACGAAGCTGGAGCCGGTGACCGAGAAGAACGGCACCGCCGCCTCGCCGGCCACGGCCCGGGCCAGCAGGGTCTTCCCGGTGCCGGGCGGGCCGACCATCAGCACGCCGCGCGGCGCCATGGCGCCCGCCCGCCGGTAGCGCTCCGGGTTCTTCAGGAAGTCGACTACCTCGGCGATCTCTTTCTTGGCCCCCGTGTACCCGGCGACGTCGCTGAACTTGGTCTGCGGGCGTTCCTCGTCGAACACCTTGGCCTTGGACTTGCCCACGCCCAGGACACCCTGCAGGCCGCCGGCCGCGCCGCGTGACATCCGCCGGAACAGGTAGAACACGACGGCCAGCGGAAGAAACACGACGACCGCGAAGTACAGCAGCTCCGAGCCCAGGGAGGAGGTGGGCGGGGCCGCGGTGACGCTCTTCACGCCGTCCGCCGTCAGCTGGGCGCTCAACTGCGGCGTGGGCTGGCCGGGGATCACGGTGGTGAAGTCTTTGCCGCTGGTCAGGGTGCCGGTGACCGTGGTGTTCGAGCCATTGGTGCCGCTGCCGAACGTCACGTCCTTGACCTTGTGAGCGTTCGCATCGGAGATGAACTGCGAGTAGTGGAGGCTGACCGGCTGGGTGAGGTGGATGCCGGGCAGGAACAGGTACAGCACCACCATCACCAGGAGGGCACCGGGCCATAGCCAGTGCCGCCATGCCGGCGGCGGCGGCGGGGCCGACGGAACTGGCTTGTCGCCGGGGGGCGGCGGGATCGGCTGCTTACTCATGTGTCATTCATACGCTGTAAAGGCCCTCTGCGTGTAATCGCCCGCCGCGCGCCGCGAGCGCCGTGCTGGCGCGGCTTTCGTCCGCGAACCCGGCTGCCGGAGGCTCAGAACTCGACCCAGGTGCCGGCGCCGAGCCGGGATGCCTTCCGGTACAGGTGCGCGGCGGCCGCCAGGTCCTCCACGGCCAGCCCCAGGGACTCGAACAGGGTGATCTCGTGGGCGTCACGCCGCCCGGGTGCGGCGCCGGTGAGCACCTCGCCGATCTCCGCGCGGATATGTCCCGCGCCGATGACGCCCTCGGCCTGGGCGAGCAGGAAATCCCCCGACTCGGCGGCCGCGGACTCACGGCTGTCCACGAAGAGCGCCGCGTCGGCCATGGTCGCGGTGTCGATCTCGCGGGCGGCAGGGAGGCATGCCCCGACCGCGTTGATGTGCGTCCCCTCGGCCAGCCAGCTCCGCTGCAGCACCGGGCCGGCTGATGAGGTCGCAGTCACCACGATGGACGCCCCGGCCACGGCCTCCGCGGCGTCATCGCACGCCAGGACGGGAACCGCCAGCCGCTCCCGGAGATCGTCGGCGAGCCGGGCGGCGCCGCCGGGCCGCCTGCCCGCCAGCCGGATCCCGGCCAGGGGCCGGGTGGCCGAGATGGCCAGTGCGTGCGCCCGGGCCTGGACGCCGGTACCGACGATGGCCAGGCTGTCCGCGTCCGGCCGGGCCAGCAGGCTGGTGGCGACCGCGGACACCGCGGCGGTGCGGACCTCGGTCAGCGCCGATCCGTTCAGCAATGCGAGCAGTTCCCCGGTCCTGGCGCTGGATACCAGCACGGCGCCCTGGTGCGCGTCCTTGCCCAGGGCCGGGTTGCCGGGGAAGATGCAGATCGCCTTGAGCCCGTAGGCCGGATCCTCACCGGCCAGGAAGGACGGCATCAGCGCCATCAGCCCGTCGCCGCCCGGCGGCCGGATGACCGTGCGCAGCGGCTGATGGGCCTCGCCGCGGGCGAGCCCCGCCAGCGCCTCCCGCATGACGTCCGCGCACTCGGTGTAGGGCAGCAGATCGCGTACCTCGCTGGCCCCCAGCACCAGCAGCTTCACGTATCTCCTTCCCTGGTGACGGCCGCGAGGATCTTGTTGGTCGTTTCCATGATCTGCTGCTGCCGTCCTGGCATGTCGTTGCTGGCGAAGTTGTGCAGGATCTCCAGCACCTGGTTCTGGCCGCGCAGGATGTCGAGCTGAAGCTTGCCCATTTCATGCAGCGCGATGAGGGTCTCGTGGTCGGCGATCGCCCGCTTGTCACTGGCGGTCTGCGCACGGTTCGCGCTTACCTGGAGCGAGATCATGATGGACAGCTGGGGCAGGTTGAGGAGCACTGTGCTGGTCGTGGACGGCGCCAGCGAGCGCGCGGCGGCGAAGATCGGTTTTGGCGGTGACTACGGCCTCAAGTACCTCGTCCTCCGCTACGCCGCCGTCGAAATGCGGTGGAGGCCGGGTAATCGGCCTCGCGCATGCCGCGCAGCCCCGAAAGGCTCTGGCCGGCCTGGGGGCGGCGCGGGCTGCCGTCTCCGGCAGCAGGCGGGCGGTAGCCGGGACCGCGCGGGCCGCGCCTCCTCCTGGGCCAGCGGGCGGCAGTGATCACGATCGCCAGTACGGTGGCGGCGGCCATCGCGAGAAATCCGCTGGCGATCGACTGGATTGCGCTGATGGCGAGCGCCGCCCGGGATGTGTCGGTAGCCCGGTCGCTGATCAGCCCGGCCACTATGGCGGCTACCACATAAGCGAGCGCTGGGACCGGGATGATCCGGTAGACGGCGCGGGGCCGGACGGCGCGGGCACCGGCAACCGTCCCGGCGACTAGGAAGACGCCAAGCACCAAGCCGGGCTCACTCCCGGACAGCACGGTGACAACCGCGCCAAGCGCGGCACTGCCGATCACGATGTTAATCCCGAGTCTCCCGGGCAGCGCACCCCACCGCCGTGGCGCGGAGCCGGGCGGCGATTGCCGCCCGGGCGATTGCCCGCGCGGTCTGGGATAAGGTCCCGGCGCGCCGCGGTACGGCAGGCGCGGGTCCGCATCGCGGCGTCGTGGCTCGCTCATTTGCTCCCAGATGTTAGCCCTCGCGGCTTGGTAAGGGTGCGCAGGTAATCTTCGCTGCAAAGATGCTAAGCGGCCCCGGGGGGATGCGATGGGCACGGCAGGCACGGGGACGGCGCCGCGCCGCAGCACGGGGAATACCGGGTACTCCCTGCGCTGCGTCGCCGCGGCACTGGTTCTTGTGGTCAGCGGTTTCTCCTACTTCGTCGTCCGTGACGTGGGCAGCATCGGCTCCTCGCACGCGATCACCAGCGGCCCCTCCACAGGCGCGCAGAACATCCTGCTGATGGGACTGGAGAGCCGCAGGGACTGGAATGGGAACATCCTGCCGGCGAGCATCCTGGCAGCACTGCACGCGGGAAGCACGCAGGGCGTCGCAAACGGAGTCGGCGGGAATGCCACGAACACGCTGATCCTGATCCACATACCGGCTGGCGGCAAGAAGGCGGTCGGCTTCTCGATTCCCCGTGACGACTGGGTCAATTTCGCCGGCACCGTGGGGCAGCAGCAGGCAGGCAAGATCGACGAGGCCTACGGGGTGAGCATGTACTACGAGCAGGAGAAGCTACGAGCCCAGCACCCGGATATGGGCCAGGACCAGCTGGCGTCCCTCGGCAACGAGGCCGGCCGCAGGGCCGCCGTGGCGACGGTGGAGAAGCTCACCGGAGTGCATATCGACCACTTCGCTGAGGTCAACCTGGACGGGTTCTACGAGCTCGCGACGGTCCTCGGCGGCGCGGAGGTCTGCCTCAATCATCCGGTCGCCGACTCCAACTCTGGTGCGGACTTCCGGGCGGGTTACCAGCACCTGGACGCCTCGCAGGCGCTGGCGTTCGTCCGCCAGCGCGATGGCCTGCCCAACGGTGACCTGGACCGCACGCACCGCCAGCAGGCGTTCCTTGACTCGGTGATGCACCAGCTGCGCGCCGAGGGGGTTCTCAGCGACCTGGCCAAGACGGAGGCGCTGCTGTCGGTCGCCAGGCAGTACGTCATCACCGACGCCGGCTGGAACCTGCTGGACTTCGCGGCGCAAGCGCGGGACCTGACCAGCGGTAACCTCATCTTCCGCACGCTGCCGATCGAGGGCTACGCCACGATCGACGGGCAGGCCGCCAACGTGGTCAACCCTGCCTATATCAAGGCGATCGTCCGGGCCACGCTCTACCCCGCGCCCAGCCCGCCACGCGCTCGGCACGAGGCGACGACGGTGGATGTTCTCAACGGCGGTCACACGGCCGGCCTTGCCGGGCGCGTCACCGCCGCACTCGCCACGGCAGGGTACCGGGCCGGCAAGATCGGCAACACGGGCCACCGCACCGCCACAGCGGTCCTCTACGGCCCGGGCACGTCGGCGGATGCCAGCAAGATCGCCACGATGTTCAGCGTCACCGCCGCGGCGAGCGCATCGGTTGCCGCTGGCCATGTCGAGATCCTGCTCGGCGCCAGC
>OCZU010003178.1_pt1 | contig 10399 bp, 7 predicted proteins | sample 1539001 | NCBI WGS metagenome assembly OCZU01 (sample SAMEA3539306, study PRJEB22396) | soil metagenome | biome: tundra; feature: field; material: soil | place: USA | collected 2010-05 | depth 0.15 m | reverse complement strand
GGTTCGGCGGATCGGCCAACGTGTGGACCACTTGTTTGGTGTTCTTTCAGACGACACTCCCGCTCGGCTACGCCTACGCCGACCTAGTCGTGCGCCGCACGTCAGCGCGAACGCAGATTCGAGTCCACGTCCTATTGCTGGCCTTGAGGCGGCGAGGCGGCAGTGTCGGCGGAAATGGCGCTGCGCTTCGAGCGTCTGTTCGGCTCCACGCCGAAGTTCTGGGTGAACCTTCAGGCGCAATATGATCTCGAAGTAGCCGAGCGTGCGGCGGGGAAAGAAATTGCGAGGGCTGTCGTCCCGCTGGCGGCGTGACACCCAAGCGCAGCCCAGCGCGTGAGCACCAGGCCAGGCTTGGACATGATGGCCACCGCGGAGTGCCGATCACGTCCAAGTATTTTCCAATCGTAAGATGAGGCTGAAACTGCCTAGGTCATGCGGCGAGTTTGGAGCGGCGGTTAATGGAATGAAACGAACGCTTTCGAGCCCTCTGAACTTGCATGGCAGCGTCATTGTCGCTCATAGCGCTGGCTTGGTGTTCGAGCGTCATGGTAGTGACCCCGGGCTTGAGGGTAGTTTGAGTAACTGGGGTTGGATTACAGTCGGTCCCACGGGGTCATGATCTGGTCGTGGGTGGCTTGCGGATGTGGACGGATGACTTCAACAATATCGTCCAGATCCTCAAGTAGGGCCCGATTCAGCTGACCATGGATCCCTTTCACGAGCAACCTGTGAACACACCCGACATCCAGCCCTTGCGCGCGTCGCTTGCCACTCGCACCGTCGAGATCGTCGATCAGACTCGTCTGCCCGGGGAGTGGAAAGTCGTTTCCTTGTCGAGTTTGGGCGAAGCCGCACACGCCATCCGCACCATGCAGGTCCGTGGCGCGCCATTGATCGGCGCGACTGCCGCCTACGGTCTCGCGCTCGCACTCCATGCGGATCCTTCCGACTCGGGTCTACGTCGCGCCTATGCTCTGTTGCTCGACACCCGGCCCACCGCGGTCAACCTTCGCTGGGCACTCGATCGCGTCAGCGCAGTGGTAAGCCCGCTCGGGTGTTTGTCGCGCGCGGAAGCGGCGTGGAGAGAAGCCGATGCGATCGCTGCCGAAGACGTGGAAACAAACCTCGCGATCGGCCACCATGGCGTGGCGCTCATCGAGCGCCTCGCCGCCGACGGGCACCGTCCGGTGCAGATCCTGACCCATTGCAATGCAGGGGCGCTCGCCACGCTGGGGTGGGGCACGGCGACGGCGCCGATCTATGTCGCGCACGCGGCGAACATCGCCCTTCACGTCTGGGTCAGCGAGACGCGACCGCGGATGCAAGGCGCAAGGCTGACGGCGTGGGAGCTGCGTGAGAGCAAAGTCCCGCATACCTTGATCGTCGACGCCGCGGGTGCGCTGCTGATGCAACAAGGTCGCGTCGACCTGATTCTGGTCGGCGCCGATCGCGTGGCAGCCAACGGCGACGTATGCAACAAGATCGGCACCTACGAAAAAGCGCTGGCGGCGCGGGATAACGGAGTGCCGATGTACGTCGCAGTTCCGTCGAGCACGATCGACTGGACGCTGGCCGATGGCAGCAGAATACCGATCGAGGAGCGCGACCCGGGAGAAGTTCTTCACGACGGCGGCGGAGAGGCGATCGCACCGCCGGGAACACCGGTCATGAATCCGGCGTTCGATGTGACGCCGGCGCGACTTCTCACCGGGCTCATCACCGAGCGGGGCATCTGTCGCGCGTCGGCCGAGGGTCTCGCCGCGATGTTTCCGGAGCATCGCGCGTGAACGAACTTGCCTTGCGGGCGGCGATCATTGCGACCGCGATTCAAATGAACGAGCGCCGCATCAACTGCGGCACGTCCGGCAATGTCAGTGCGCGGACTGAAACGGGCTACCTGATTACGCCGAGCGGCCTTCCGTACGAATCGATGCGGCCGGAAGACATTGTCGCCGTGACGCTCGGCGGTGCGGTGACCGGGCCGCGACTGCCGTCGTCGGAGTGGCGCTTTCATCGTGACATCTACGTCGATCGGCCCGACGCTGGCGCAATCGTTCATGCGCATTCGTCATTCGCTACGTCGCTGGCTTGTCTTGGCCGCGGCATTCCGGCGTTTCACTACATGGTCGCCGTCGCCGGGGGGAAAGACATTCGTTGCGCGCCGTATGCAACATTTGGTACCCAAGAGCTGTCCGACGGCGCGCTTGTCGCGCTATCCGGCCGACGCGCCTGCCTGTTAGCCAACCACGGAATGATCGCCGTGGATGCCTCGCTCGAAGCTGCGCTTGCGCTCGCGATCGAGGTCGAAGCGCTGGCCGAACAATATTGGAGGACGCTGCAAATCGGCGCGCCAAATTTGCTATCCGACGCGGAAATGAACATCGTGCTGGAAAAATTCAAGAGCTACGGCCAACGGGCAAGCTGAACGCGTTGGTCGTGCTCACATACCTTTAGCGCCAACGGCAACACCATCAAGAATTGGTTGCGCCTGCGCTTGCGGAAAATCCTTGGGTAACGGGTGAGCGTCAATCTCTGCCCAGGGGCTGCCTTCGCCATCGCTGTTCCTCCACATCCCTAGCATTTCACTGTTACCCGTGGGATTCGACCCCCTTTCTCAGCGACGCAATCCGTTCACGCCTTCCCGAGGAATTCAAGCGGTCCGGGACGCAGATCTCCGGCCGCAGCGTAACCGGCTGCCGGGGCTCGTTTATTGGGCGGCCTTCACGATCGGCTTGATCTGGCAGGCAATTCTGTATGCAACAACTCTAGCGCCGCTGGGCTGCCTTCAGAGCCCGTTTGTCGTGAAGTGCCCACTTCTTGCTTCCCTGATCATGGCACTGTCCAAATACATTGGCATATGGTTAATATCCCAGTAGCATAGCCGCATTTGGTCACGAAGCGACCCCTTGGGTAAGTTCTCGGAGCCGTTTACCTGCGAAAGCTAAAAAGAATGATGCCCACTCAGAATTTCCGGACCCTATTCCGCTTTGCAGTCATCGCCGCGCTCTTGTGCTTGGCCGCCATCCCGGTCGCAGCGCACAACGGCGCTGACAGCGCCTTCGCGGCGCCGCAACCACCCGCCACCGACACGCCACTTGTTGCTGTCACAGGAACTGTCAACGAACTTGTTGTCGACAATCTCGTGAGCGGCGCCAATACACGCTACTTGTCCCTCCGGCTCGATGACGGCAGTTCGGTCGCGCTCGCGGGCCTGGGATTAGACGCGTTGCTCAATGGCCAACGTGTTGAGGTCACCGGCCGCACCTCTGGCCAAACGCTGTTTATAACGTCCACCTCTACTCTCCCCGCAACCCCTAAAGCGAAAAACGCAAAGGCACTGATCTCGACAGTCGTGCAGGGCACGCTCGCGGTCGTCCACGAGGACTACTTCGATCAGGGTCGTGGCACATACCGCATAGTCGTGCGTTCGGGTGATAACCAAGCGACCGTGCTAGGGCTGGCAGTGGTGCCGGATGTGCTTCAGATCGGTATGTCGGTGGTCGTGCAAGGTACGCCCGCCGCGGACGGCACTTCACTGGACGTCAGCAGCATAACCATCGTCGCACCGGCGGTGTCTACCGGGACCAACGTTCCGGCAGCTCCGATTACGAATAGGGTGCTGGTGATGCTGATCCAGTTTACCGATTCGCCCGCGCCTGCTTTCACGCCCGCGCAGGTTGACCAGGTGATGCGGACCGACCCCGGCAGCGTTGCGAATTACTATCAGGAAGTCTCCTATGGCAATCAGTTCCTGAACATCACCGTGACCAGCACTTGGCTGCAGGCTGGCGTTGCAACACCAGCTTGCGATTACATGACCATCGCCGCCGACGCCGACGCCGCCGCCACAGCAGCAGGCTATGTGCCCACGAATTACGACAATCGCTACTATGTGATGCCTCCCAACAGCGCGTGTGGATGGGCCGGCCTCGCCTACATCGGTTATGGCCAAGCGTGGAGCAACGGCTACAACGCACTGTCGGTGTACGGCCACGAGCTCGGTCACAATTTCGGACTTTACCACTCCGGCAACCTCACCTGCCCCGGCCAGTCGATCGGCCCGAATTGCGTCGGAAATTACACGTCCAATGAATATGGCGACCCGTTTGACGTGATGGGCAACATCTACCCGGGGCACTTCAACTCGATGCAGAAGTCGGGGTTGGGCTGGATCCCGGCCAGCTCGGTAAAGACGCACACCTCGGGCAGTGCAACCTACACGCTGTCGCCGCTCGAAGCGTCGGGGCAGTCGACCTACGCGGTCAAGATCCCGGCAGCGTCCAACCGCACCTACTGGATCGAGTATCGCCAGCCCATCGGCGTCGACAGCGGTATCGCCTCGTCCAACGGCGCGCAGATACGAGTCGCGAGCCCGTTGGAGTTCCCCTGCACCGGTAGTTGCGGCGGCGATGATACCCAGATACTCGACATGACGCTCGGGACGCCTGGGAATTTCAATGACGCTGCCCTGCTCCTCAACCAGACCTACACCGACAGCCAGTACGGCATCAATGTGACTGTGACCGGCGTTGCGACCGGGCCGACAGGCTCGCTGACGCTTTCCGTGTCAATGGGCGGGAAGACCCCGACGACGACGACACTGGCGAGCTCGGCGAACCCGTCGCTCGTCGGCGCGAGCGTGACGTTCACCGCGACAGTCGCCGGTACCGCGCCGACCGGCACCGTTGCCTTCACCGATGGCGGTAGCACCATCACCGGCTGCGGTGCGATGGCGCTGCCGGCGGGCGCCGCCAATTCCAAGATCGCGACGTGCAGCACGAGCAGCATGAGCGCGGGCACGCATAGCATCGTCGCGACCTATTCCGGCGATGCTGGCAACAATGGGTCGACCAGTGCGACGTTGTCGCAGGTGGTCAACAGCAAGGTGCCAACCAGCACCTCGCTGTCGAGCTCAGCGAATCCGTCGCTCATCGGCGCGAGCGTGACGTTCACAGCGACAGTCGCTGGCACCGCTCCGACGGGCACGGTTGCCTTCACCGATGGCGGTAGCACCATCACCGGCTGCGGTGCGATGGCGCTGCCTGCGGGCGCAGCCAATTCCAAGATCGCGACGTGCGGCACGAGCAACCTGAGTGCGGGCACGCACAGCATCGTCGCAACTTATTCCGGCGATGCTGGCAACAACGGGTCGACCAGTGCGACGTTGTCGCAGGTGGTCAACAGCAAGGTGCCAAGCAGCACCTCGCTGTCGAGCTCCGCCAATCCGGCCAATGCAGGTGCGACGGTGACACTGACCGCCACGGTGACCGCCGCGGTGCCGACCGGCAACGTGGCCTTTACCGAGGCCGGCACCGCACTGGCAGGCTGTAGCGCAGTTCCGGTGAGCGGCACGAGCGCGGTGTGCAATACATCGAGTTTGAGCTTTGGAACACATAGCATCGTCGCCACGTATGGTGGCAACGCTAGTACGGCCGGCTCGGCAAGCGCGGCGTTGCTGCAGACGATCAATCCGGCAGGCGAGATCAACGTGGCATTGGCCAGCAATGGTGGCATTGCTTCGGCGTCGAGCACCTATACGCAGTCCGGGTACTCTTTCGCGGCGGCAGCGATCAACAACAACGAGCGCGCCGGCGTCAATTGGGGTAATGGCGGCGGCTGGATCGACGCTACGGTCAATGCCTATCCCGACTGGGTCGAGATCGACTTCAACGGCAGCAAGACCATCGATCACGTCATCGTCTACACCGTCCAGGATAACTACACCAGTCCGGTCGAGCCGACCGACAGCATGACCTTCAGCCTATACGGCATCACCGACTTCACCGTCCAGGGCTGGAATGGCGCCGCCTGGGTCACCCTCGGCACCGTCAGCGGCAACCAACTGGTCAAGCGCACCGTCAACTTCACTGCCACCACCACCGATCGCATCCGCATCAACGTCACCAATGCGCTGTCCTCCTACTCCCGCATCACCGAGGTCGAGGCCTGGGGAAATTAGGAGCTAGGCAGGATTCTTGTCTTGTCAAGAGGCATCGGTCATTCAGTAGAACCTCCAAAGCAAATTGACGTCGTCTTATCTGCTCACATTCGCGCAATGATTGTTACCTACAAAAAGTAGGGGTACGATCTTATCGGTAGCTCGATCAAACGCACGTTTTAATAGTGCGCCGGCTCCGCTATAACGCCATGTCCTGCATGAATCTGGTGCAGGCGGCGCGTCTACTGTCGATGAAATTTCCACTCTTTTGTGCCGAGCCAGGGCGCAAGGTCGGTCGGAATGGCATTTCTAGGACCGTCCCCTACAAAAGCATCTCTTTTCAAGCCTGCTGGGACTAATGAATGCGCTCTTTAGCACCAGCGAACGATATTCGGCTCCAAGAAAAACTTTTCTGTCGACCAAATTTACACTGATGCCATTCAATTTCGTAAACGTCATCGAATATGTATCGTAAGTGCATGAATAAAAACAATTGTATAGAGATGGCATGCCATATGCATACTGAGGGTTGCGCCCTGACTGAAACGCTATGCGACTCAAATCCTTTTTCGCCGCTGCCACAATGTTCGCCGCCGCTATCTGCGCGGCACCGGTGCATGCAGGAATTTTAGGCGGCGATATCCCGCTGGAAGGGCCTTTTTCCAGACTTCCGGATATTGGTACGTCATCGATCGTCTCGCGACTGACCTTGCTGGACGACGATCGCGCTGCGGGCGTTGAACCGGGAGCGACCGGGTGGTTCCGCTCGGCGGATCAAAATGCGACGGCCAATGAGATCAATCTCCTGGGGCCGACTGACTTTTATTATATTGTGTCGGATTCTCTTACCGGAAACACGTTCATTTTTACGGGAACTTGGACGGGCATTGGAACCTGCACCGCAGACAAGTGCATCTCGGACCCTAAGGACAGCCCACCGCCGATTCAAGCAGCGCCGGAGCCGGGAACCGCTATGCTGCTCGGCCTTGCGTTTGGCTTGCTCGGATTCATAATCCGCCGCCGCCGCGACGCTTAGGATTCTGCACGAGGATCTCGTTTACGAGACAGGCCAACCGGTCTCCGGTCGGCCTATTTTTTTGTTGGCGTTACGCAGGTGCGCTGCTCCCAGCGAGAATATTGCGACCGCCGCGTTGGCTTCGGCTTGCCCGACGGCACCTAACGTGCGCTGCCGCGCTAGCCTTGCCAATTGCCAGACGGTTCGATTGGTCGCCTGACTTGAAGCGAGTTCGCTAAGCGTGGTCTGGAAACGACACGGCTGACTCGACCATAAATCTATCTGACAAAAAGTAACCGAGTTCAGTTGGCTTGTGTGTCGCGAACAAAGGTGTATTGCGAACAGCCAGAGCCGAATATGCCGATGCGCACACCGCTGGGTATAAATACCGTTTGCCTGAAACCACGAGCCTGCAAGAACCCCTGTACCTCCGAGGGTTGCGCGGACTGATACGGGTACCCCCCCATCCAGTCGTGTAGGTCGTGATAGTAGTCCATGCCGCGATACGAATCGTAACCGGCGACGCATTTAGAGAAGGACCGACCGGTAAGCACGCATTTAAGTCGGAACAGCGTCACGTATACACCGCGCGCATGTCGCTGGCGAATTTCGGACGCCTTGCTATACCAAGCCTTCTCCAGCCGCCAAAAGCCGCAAAATGGCGTCTTGTCGTAAAGCGCCAAGACCAATCGTCCGCCGGGGCGGACCAGATCAGCTGCCTTTAACACCGCGCGCCACATGTCTCCTGTGTGATGTAACACCCCCCACGAGTAGACGATATCGAATCGCCCGAAGGTCGCCGGGTCAAGGTCGAAGACACTGATTTGCTTTGGGACTACTGCTGAAAAACCATGCGAGGTCAGCACAGAATGGGTCGCTTTGACTGAAGCCGGGTCGATATCGATGGCCGTGACGGTGGCTCCCAGAGTGCTCGCAGCAAGACTGTGAATGCCACTACCGCATCCAATGTCAAGAAAGGTCTCACCGGCGCAACCGTCTGGAAGCAGCAGGCGCAAACCGGCGACCGCGTGACGGATGTGCCCCTCTGTAATGGTGCGCGCATAGCTTTGCCAGTTGTCGCCAAATCGAAAATGAGTTTCAAGTTCTTCGAGATTCATACGCGGTTTTCCGGTATTGACTCCGCAACCCAAGTTTAGTTTTTTGCAGATAGAAACTTCAACCGTACCACGTGGTCCGGTCGGGTAGAAAGTGGATCCCCGATTCGCCCTTCGGGCCTCGACTAGACATCCAATGCGTGTGGGTCAGGTGGCCGGCAAGCGTCGGTGCAGTGAAAACGAGAGAGGCAATCCCTGCTGTCGTGCGGAAGCCGCGCAGCAAAGCGCGACCAACGCGCCCCCGACAGGAGGCTCGAACGATCGGATCACCCAGACCGTTTTGGAAACGGAAGAATCAGAGAGACCGCCCGATCGGAATCGGGTGCCCGTCCGCGTCGGGGAATGGAAGGATTCTCGGACCGGAACCACGTTTCAAGGGGATCGCTTCGATCGCCGCTTGCGAGAGATGTTCCGTTTCTACTTCGAGGTTCCGAGAGGCGGCCGTCGTGACGGATTTCTGGCCGAGTCGCTTGAGCGCTTCGAGGTCGACGCTCGGCGCGTCCGCGGGAGACGCGGGTGAAGCCGGTGGCGGCAATCCTTTCTTCATCGCTTCGAGATCTGCGCTCGGGGCATCCGAGGGAGACGCCGGCGCAGCCGGCAGACTCTGGCCCAGCTTCAGTGCTTCAAGATCTACGCGGGGCGCGTCCGACGGGGAGACAGGCGCAGCCGGCAGGGTCTGCCCGCGCTTCCGAACCTCGAGGTCATCCGCCCTCGCGGCCGTAGCCGCGGCTGCCAGAATCAGCGCACCAAGGCAGATGGAGCTGTACTTGGATCGCATACCCGCCTCCTACTGCGAACGCCGCTGTTCGAAGAGCGCGTCAAAGCCGAGTCCGGTGGTGGCCGAAAGCGTCGTCGTGCTGGCCTTCAGCGCGTCCTCGGATCCGTCGTGGACGATCTCGATGGATCCGTTCGGCGTCGTCGCGGGGTTGACGAAGGTCCGCGCGTTGAGGGCTGTATTACCGTTGCCGGCCAGGGATCCGCCGGTTGTTCCCACGATCGTGCCGCCCGAGTTTCGCCAGTTGACCGTAAAATTGACCGATGAGTCTGTCGTGTTCCGGATGAGGGTGAAGGCGTTGTAGTCCCCCGAGATGAAAAACCAGGGGCAGAACATCGTCGTCTCGATGATGCGCACATCGTAACTATTGGCTACGGTGGATAGTTGGGTAGCCCTGATGAACCCGGTATTACCAACGGCCGGCCAGATGAAGCACGCGCGGGATTGGAGATCCGCGTCGGGCTCTGTCGCGATGTCATCGTTGCTGGCCACAACGGTCGTGCCGTCGCCTTGGAAGACAGTGACGACGGGGTCGCCCTGAGTCATGCCCGAGGCGAAACGCGACATCATGCTGAAGGTAACGCTCGCACAGTATGAGCGGCCGGCGCGGGGCTGAAAATCGAACCAACCCTGCGACGCGCTGTTGGCGAGGTCTTGAACGACCGCCTGCTGGCCGATCGTCAGGTGCGCAGCGGTACCCGATGAAACGTTCTGCGCGAGAAGGTCGACGGGTGCGAGTAAGAGCAAACCGATCGAGACCAGGAACCCACGGTGGAGAAATCGCATCGCTTACCTCCTTATGAACATGGCCAAAACCTAACCTGCGCCGCCGAGGCTGTCAAGGCAGATTCGGTCTTCCCGTGCTCGAGGCTTTCCAAGGAGCCTAGCCTACCTAACTTGACTAATCGCGATGTTTCGCAGTCGCGTCACGATCAGCTGACGCCGAGTGACCGCCGGGAAATTCGGCGGCCCGCACTGCCCACCGATGAAGTGTCGTCGAACAGTCGAGGCCGCGCGAATCGATCGCCCACTGCAAGCTTACTCCCACCAATCTCGAGGGAGCATTCCCCGTCCCTCCCAGCCGTTGTGCCCCCACACGACCTCGATGTCAGTCAACTCTGCCGCTTGATGCCACGAGCGAAATTCACCGGCAGTTTGCGGATAATCGTATCTGGGCGACAACATATCAAACGTGTCCAGCATCGCCCATTCTTTAAGCTGCTCGTCGCTGGCCGTCGGAAATTCGCGAGAATAATCGGCCACGAGCATCCGCCAAACAAGTGTTGGTCCGATGCGCGGAATCTTTCGTACCGTTCGCGCCAGTGGCCACACCCGCTCCACGTACCCGCGCGTTAGCCGGTAGAGCGTTTCCGGCCGCATGCCACGGGTAAGCGGGCGCACCCAGTACTTGGTGTTCAACCAGTAACGCCCGACGGTTCTGGGATACACGTCGGTGGCGATCCTCCCACCGGGAGCAAGCATCCGGCACAGCGCCATGAATGAGTCTCTCGGGCGCGGAGTGTGCTGTAGCACTCCAAGGCAATAGACGCCTTCGA
>OCZU010003177.1_pt1 | contig 10400 bp, 8 predicted proteins | sample 1539001 | NCBI WGS metagenome assembly OCZU01 (sample SAMEA3539306, study PRJEB22396) | soil metagenome | biome: tundra; feature: field; material: soil | place: USA | collected 2010-05 | depth 0.15 m | reverse complement strand
GGTGGAGGACATCCCACTCCCGAGATGGTTCGCGAAGCGGTTTCCAAGCTCAAGCCTGGAGCAATGTCGTCAATCTCAGCCAAGAACACCGACATGGCCGATTTTCGCCGGGCACTGGAGGACGGCCTGGGACGGCCCATCATCGACGAGACGAACCTCGACGGGACGTATGATCTCGCGGTTCACGGAAACGCCCGCAGCACCGAAGAGTTCCTCGGCATGCTGCGCAATCAATTGGGCTTCGTCCTAACGCCCGAGAATCGGAACATCGAAATGCTGGTGATCAAGTTGCTCCAGTAGGCCAGGTACCGCCGAGCTTGGAGACGGCGTTAAGAACGAATATCGGTAGCTTCTCCGAGCCGGGAGAGTGGAGCGAAGCGGGCGCGCACGACAAGCAGAATCGGGTCCGGTGACGCGAACTCTAACACTTGGGTCGGGGTGGCATTGTCGGCAAGTGACGCCCCTATAAACGGATGAATGGAAAACGACTGCGATCACCTCTCGATAGCCGCAACGGACATTGCCATAAAGCTATTGATTTCGTCAGCAACATCTCCACCACCGTTGGTACGCTGCATGAAGATGATGCCTACCAGGTCTTTGGCTGGGTCCACCCACCCGTAGGTCCGATACGCGCCGCCCTTTACAAAACTGCCAATCGAGTTATAGCGGAAAGTGCCAAGAACCTCACGGACCACCTCGAAGCCAAATCCGTGCCCCACGCCGGGAGCAAAACCCGCTTTCATGGAGCCGGTCTGCGATGTGGTCATGGCTTCCACGGCTGCAGCCGAGAGAATGCGCTGCCCGTTCAGTTCTCCCTTGTTGAGCAACATCTGGTGGAATCGAGCCATGTCCGCGGCGATGCTGAAGAGGCCGCCCTCTGGGGCGGGAAATTTCGCCTGCGAGATCAGCGCGCGTTTCAGTCCATCGTTCTCATAGGTGTAAACCGTGGCAACGCGGCTCGCCTTGTCCGCCGGAACAAAGAAGAATGTGTCGTTCATTTCCAGCGGCCGGAAAATTCGCTCGGCCAGGAAGCGTTCGTAGGGCTGCCCCGCCACGACCTCGATGATGCGGCCAAGCGCGGCGATCCCGATATTGCTGTAGTTCCAGGCCGTACCCGGCTCGAACAGCAGAGTCGCCCGCGAAACGGCACCGACGTGTTCGGCCAACGTGTTGGCCGGAGCCTCCCTTCCCGGCGCTGACCCCGGCAACCCGGAGGTGTGGGTCATCAGGTCCAGAATGTTGATTGGCCGGGACGGTGTCACCGCCGAGCAGTTGTAGCCTGAGCGGGTTCCGCAGGGATTCAGTTTCAGACCCTTGAATTCCGGAAGGTATTTCTCCACGGGATCGATCAACGAGAGACGGCCATCGTCTACCAGGAGCATGATGCCGGCGCACGTGACGGGCTTGGTGACCGATGCCAGTCGGAAAATGGTGTCGGCATGCATAGGGGACTTACTTTCGAGGTCCTGATATCCGACCGCGTCGAGGCTGGCGAGGTGTCCATGCCGCGCGACGAGGGTCACAACCCCAGCAGTTTTTCCTGCGGCAACGAACTCTTTCATGCGGAGCGGAATATTTGCCAGGCGCGCGGGATTCATGCTGGCTGCGTTCGGATCTGCCTTGTTGAGGACGAATGGCTCGGCGGCAAACGCGCCCAGCGAACAGGCAAGGAGGGTGGAGATGCGAAGCTTCATAGTTTTAGGTCAGGGGTTCGATTCTGACTCCTGAACGGATTTACTTTACACCAGGTGCTCTCCGCTTGGGTGGCTGGCATGAGGCTCGCGCCAAGTGAATCTCACGGGTAACGCCTAAACCCGCATTTGTAGGTGACCATGGTTGCTGGCGCGAAATCCCCACCAGCAAATCACAAGCGCCCTTATGGCGCCCAGCGTCCCAGCGGCGAGCGCGCTGCGCCCCGATATCTGGTGATATCGTTAGCTACCACTGGTCGTATGCCACTGTTTTCCGTGGGCCGTAATACGTCCGGAGCGAACACATTGGTAAACGCTGCGCGACTAGTCGCGCTTGATCCTGTGTTGGCAGTCGCGCAGTGTAGTTCTACGCTACGACCGCCACACGCTATTCAGACATCTATATACTACTAAGAAGGCTGAGTATGCAAAAATCCGACTCTCTGCTGGGCTCGCTCGATATGCTGGTGATGAAAATCCTCTCGCGCCGTCCCGGCCTCCATGGCTACGCCATCATGTCCGCGATTCAGAATGTGTCTGGCGAAGTACTTCGCGCCGAGGAGGGGTCACTCTATCCCGCCCTGCACCGAATGGAAGAGACCGGTTGGATTCGCGCCAAGTGGATCACCAAGGACTCTGGCCGCCGGGCCCGCATCTATGAGCTGACCGCCGCCGGCAAGAAGCAACTTGTCTCCGAGGAGTCGCGCTGGCAAGCCGTGAGCTCCGCCGTGAACCGGGTCTTAAGGACGGTTTAAGCGATGTCTCTGCTATCCCGCATCGTTAACGCATTTCGCGGAGAACGCCTGACTCGCGAGATCGATCAAGAATTTTCCGCGCATATCGAGGATGCCATCGAGCAAGGCCGCGGCTCCTCCGAAGCTCGCCAAGCCTTCGGCGTCCCGTTGCGCCAGCGGGAGGCTTCTCGCGACGTAAGGGTGGTCGCGTGGATCGATTCCGTGCGCGCCGACGCCGTCTTCGGTTGGCGTCAGATCAACAAGCGCAAAGCGACTTCCGCCGCCGCGATCCTTTCGCTTGGCCTCGCCATTGGAGCCTGCACGTCGGCCTTCCGCATCATCGACGCACTCTTCCTGCGGCCCTTGCCGATCGCGAATCCTGAACGGCTTTACGGAATCTCTCTGCCGGGGTTCGCGAGCGCTTTCACCTATACCCAATTCCGTCAGATGCGTGGGTCGTTGAAGGAGGACCCCAAGGATCAAACGGAGCTGATCGCGATCTCCGCGGCTCCGTCCTTGGATTTGACTTACGCACCGGATCAGGAAATCGAGAAAGCCAACGCTCAATTTGTTTCCGGATGGATGTTCGGTTCCTTCGGACTCCGTCCCGCTCTGGGCCGGCTCCTCACAGAATCCGACGACCTGAAGCCCGGCGCGAGTCCCGTCGCGGTTCTCTCCTACGATTACTGGACCCGCCGCTTTGCGCGCGATCCCAACGTCATCGGGAGCAGGGTTCGCATGGGTCCGGATTGGCGCATTGGTCAGAGCAGCAAGGGTTTCGAGATCGTGGGCGTCGCGCCCGAGCGCTTCACCGGCACCGAGCCCGGCGCGGTTACCGACATCTTCATTCCTAACATGATGCATTCTCTAGTCGAGCTTCCCGTCGCAGGATTGTTTCAGACATACGTGCTCTTGCCCCCTGGTGGTGTGATTGAACCTGTTCGAGACCACCTGCTCGCCGCGCTTCGGTCCGCCAGCACGGATATGTCGCGAGTTCCAAAGACGCTCGGCGTGGAGTCGGCCGTTGCCGGAGCGTTCGGATTGCGAACGGATTACCGCCAGGCCCTCGCGGCTCTCAGCGTCTTAGTCGGACTCGTGCTGCTGATCGCCTGCGCGAACGTCGCGAATCTGATGACGGCTCAAGCCGCGGCTCGGGCGCGCGAGATGGCTCTGCGCGTCTCCATCGGTGCGGGACGCCGGCGGCTCATCCAATTAGTGCTGGTGGAAAGCGGGATACTTGCTTTCCTTGCCGCCGCCGTTGGCGGATTGTTCGCATGGTGGTCCGGACCTTTTGTGGTTAGCAGGATTAATCCTTCGGACAATCCGGCGCGTCTGTTCCTCACTATCGACTGGCGAGTAATCGCATTCGCATTGGCGTTAACGCTTGCTGTGACGGTTCTCTTCGGGTTAGCGCCGGCACTCCGAGCCTCGGCGGTCAAACCAGCCAGCGCACTCAAGGGTGGTGACGACCCTCACGCCGGCGGCCGATTGACGCACACTCTGATCGCCGTACAACTCGCCTTCTGCTTTCTTGTCTTGTTCGTCGCCGGACTCTTCATGACTACGTTCGAGCGGTTGTCGACCCAGCCCACCGGCATCTCCGCTGCGCGTCTTCTGAATCTCAACATCATCACGCAGCAACCGGCCGAGCCTGCGGTCCTATGGGACCAAGTGGCCGAGCGTCTGCGCAACTTCCCTGGTGTCGAATCCGTCGCATTCGCCGATTGGCCTTTGCTGGATGGCAACGGTTACAAAACGACGGGAATCTCGCTCAACGGCGCGCCTCCTCGCAATGTCACGGCGTGGACGATGAACATTTCGGCCGGCTGGATCGACACCATGCGAATCCGCCTTCTGGCAGGCAGAGACTTCCTCCCCACCGATCCTCATGGCGCGGTGATCGTCAATGAGGAATTCGCTAGGGCCTTCTTCAGCGGCGAGAATCCGGTTGGGAAAGCGTTCGAAGGCACCGCGGGGGCTATGCAGGGGCACCGCTTCGAAATCGTCGGTTTAGTTCGCAGCGCCCGTTACCGTTACCTGCGCCAAGCTATGTTACCGGTCGCCTACACCAATTTTCACGATGACAAGGGCAGAATGCTGCTCAGCGGAACCTTCGTCGTGCGCACCTCAGCCGCCAACCCGCTCGCGCTAGCGAATGTTCTTCGCGCGGAGGTTGCGCGCGCTCAGCCCGATCTCAGGGTCACCAGCGTCCGAACTCAGCAGGGATTGATCGACGCGCAGACCGTGCGAGAGCGTCTCCTCGCCATGCTCGCTCTCTTCTTCGCCGTAGTCGCCTTGCTGCTCGCCGGCGTCGGTTTATACGGCGTGCTCGATTACTCCGTGTTCCAGCGCCGCCGTGAAATCGGCATTCGCATGGCGATCGGAGCGCAGGCCGGGGACATAGCCCGGCGGGTTACGTTCGACATCATCGCCTGGGTCTTCACCGGATCGCTGGCCGGCCTTGCCCTCGGCATTGCCTCTGCGCGCTATATAGAATCGCTGCTGTACCAAGTGAAAGCCACTGACTTGAACGCCCTCGTTGCTCCGGCGCTCGCCCTCATCGCCGCGGCGATCCTCGCGGCTTTACCGCCTGTGATCCGCGCCGTTCACATCGACCCGGTAAAAGTGTTGCGAGCCGAATAGGGATCGACTGGTATTTTGAGCCAGTCAAATGGCTAGATCCTGGCTAACGCCGTAGTGGCGATCTAAGGCTCGTCCGAGGCCTGCTCACGGCCATAACCGATGGATCACTCGCCCCTTCGCGACAAGGCGGGACCCATGCTTAGCCGGGTCACGTCGCATGGCGCCGATTGCGTTACTCCCCCCTGAACGCCCCGCGGCCATCGTCTTGCAGAGAATACGGGACTATTGTCATCATGGAGGCATGCAAACTATCTTTGAGGCGGCGGGTGGCAACGACGGGTTGCGCCGTCTCGCCGACGCCTGGCATCGTCGGGTGATGGCCGATGACGTGGTCGGCCATGCGTTCAGCCACGGGTTCCACCCCCAGCATGTCGAGCGACTAGCCGCTTACTGGGCCGAGGCACTCGGTGGCCCCAGCACGTATTCCGACTCCTATGGTGACGAGACCACCGTCGTCAAGATGCACAGCGGCAACGGGGAGCACGACGAAATGGATCGCCGCGCGATTGCTTGCTTCGACCAGGCTCTTGCAGATGTCGGACTAGCCGACGACGGTCCGCTGCGACAAGTGCTGCACGACTACTTCGCTTGGGCCACCACGACAACGATGTCCCGCTACCACCAGTCCGCTGATGATGTGCCTAACGGTCTCAGTATCCCACACTGGTCATGGGACGGACTCCAGGTTTAAAACTCCACGGCTGGCCTGCACCACGCCGGTATCAGCCCCAACTTCGAACCTGTTCGGCACTTCATATGGACCACTGTGGCGGAATCACCTGCCAAGGGGTAGATCCTCAACGACGCCGCAGTGTAGACCGATGCCACTCCCGGATCGTCAGCCTCGGAGGTGGCGCTGGGACGGCCCTCTCATGCCTGGCAGGCGGCCGTTGGCAGGCGCCGCTGGTCGACGGCGTTATTCGCCAATATCGGTAGCGCTGACGGCGGTGGACGAGCCTGCTTCTTGGTCGGGGCGTCATCCTCCCGGAAAGTCCAGTCATTACGGATCATAGGTAAAGGCTGCGCGACCAGAAAGGATCTATCGCCCAGAACTCCGGATTCGGACTACCGTTGGGCCAAAGTCCGAGATACAGACGGACAGTCGGTGTGGCAGGCCGCCGGCGTGAAGCGCTCGATATGCTCGAACGGAACCCCGAACCTCATCGAACAGACTGGCGGAGCCGCGGCGCATCGCGCAGCGTCTACAGGACGTGGCGGCGGTAATCAGTCATGGCGAAGCCGCGGTGGGCCAGGCCGAGCATGCCGTTGCGGCGCGGGCACTGGCCGGTCAGCAGCGCCGCGCGGCTGGGCCGCGCCGATGGCCGTAGGGGCGGCCAGGAAGCTGCGTCGGCTGGCAACGATCTACAACTGTACTGACGGGGCGGGCTTCGGCAAACGAGCCGACGCTCAGGAGCGGGGCCGCACGGCCAGCGTCATCCACTTGGACTGGTAGCCGGCGGGGATCACCCACCTCTCCCGGGCGGTGGGAAACAAAAGGACGCCGACGCCCCAGTAGCGGAATCCGCAGCCGCTGCTCAGCCTCGACGCGCGCGGTAATGTCCTGGAAGATGGCGTAGAGTTGATACGGCTTCGTCTCTCCGGGCTTGAATTGGGGAATGGTATCGATGGAAAGCCAACGATGCTCTTGTATGCACGAATTCCAGATTCTGGCGACGACACCATGGAGTTCGGATCCGGTGCGCAGCGAGATGGAACTGGGAGTCTCGTCAAAAGGGAGAGGGCTGCCATCTGCTCTGGTCTCTCGCCAATGCAGGTCGGAAAGTTGGCGGCCGCACATCTGATCTGCCGCTAGGCTCAGAATTCTCTCGGCTGCAGGATTGGCCGACAAGACTACGCCCTCGCCATCCAGATAGAGGACGCCCTGATTCATGGTACGGAACAGGTTGGCGTATTGCTCTTCCGATTCGTGACGAGCCTGCTCGGCAAGTTTCAGGTCCGTAACGTCGAGAACGACGCCGGTGACACGGACAGCCTCGCCGGCAGCGCTGCGGTGTACTTTGGCCTTACCTACGATCCAGTGGACGCTGCCATCGGGCCACACCACGCGGAATTCCTCTTCGCCCTGGGCCTTCTCACGCAAGACATCGTTGTTATACACCCGCATACGCTCGCGGTCGTCCGGATGCACGAGGGAGAGCCACTCCGCATAAGGGAGAGGCGAATCGCGCGGAGGCAGCCCATGCAGGTGGGAGAATTGATCCGAGCAGACTATGGTCGCTTCCGGCACATGCCAATCCCAGATGCCGATGCCGGTGGCATCCTGGGCCAACCTGAGCCGTTCCTCGGATTCGCGGAGTGCCGCCTCGGCCCGTTTCACCTGGGTGATGTCGCTGGCGATGGCAGAGATGGCGATCGGATTGCCTTGGTCGTCCTGGACGGCGGAAAGACATAATGATACGGACACGCGGGCGCCATCCTTGCGAACTCTGACGGTTTCGAAGCGCGGAATGGAATGCCCAAGCTTGATCCTTGCGTAGATGTGGGCCGCCTCTTCGGTGCGATCCGGAGGAACGATCAAACGACGGATGGAACGTCCGTGGGCCTCATCGGCTGAGTAGCCGTACAGTCTCTCAGCGGCCGGATTCCAGGTGAGCACATGGCCATTCAGGTCCGCACTGATGATGGCCTCGTTGGAGGATTGAATGACAGCGGCCAATCGGGAAAGAGCTGCTTCGGCGCGCTCACGTTCGGCCGCCGCGATGCGTAAGCGCTCTTCCGAGACGCGCAGGTCGTGCTCGGCGCGCTTTCGTTCCGTGATATCGACGCAGATACCGGCATAACCAGCGAAGCGGCCGCCTTCGCTGAACTGAGGACGAGCCTGGTCGAGTATCCACCGGTACTCACCATCGGCGCGCCGGATGCGAAATTCCAGCGCCATTTCCACTCTTGTTTCGATGGCGTTCTGGATTTGGACGCGGACGGAGGGGCGGTCCTCGGGGTGGACCAGGTCGAGCCAGCCGTGTCCCATTCCATCCGGGACGGGGCGACCGGAGAATTCGTGCCAGAAGCTGCTCAAGAACGTGGCTTGGCCTTCCGCGTCACATGTCCATAGGAAGGCAGGCGCCGCGTTCAGAATGCGCTGGAGGGTGTCACCAGAGGGTTCAGGGGCAGAGACGGCGGACCGGCGATTCAACTCCTCCTCAAGGATTGCGCCAAAATCGAGGAGGGCGGATAGTTGGGCGCCCGAGCAGGGCCCGCGGGGATGCGTGTCCATGACGGCGAGCGTGCCAACGGCGAAACCATCTCGCGTGGTGAGGGGGACGCCGGCGTAGAAGCGAATACCCGGCGGGCCGACGACCATTGGGAGATGGGCGAATCGTTCATCTGCCCTGGCATCCGGGATCACGAGGGGGGAATGGCCGAGAACGGTGTGCGCACAGAAGGCCGCCTGGGGGATGAGCTCCGCCGGTTCAAGCCCGTAGCGAGATTTGAACCAGCTTCGATCTTGGGTTACGAAACTGACGACCGCACTGGGCGCATTGAAGACCTGGGCCGCAAGGCGGGAGATGCGGTCAAAACGCGGTTCAGGTGGGGTATCCAGAATACGGCAGCGAACGAGAGCAGCTAAGCGCCTGGTTTCGGAGAATGGGATGTGCACGGCTAACTGGCTTTCTGAGCGGGGGGATAGCACCCGGGCTCATAGGGGATTCGACATCGGTGCCTGTTTCAGTGGATCATAGCATCTTGCAGGTGGGGAGATGCCATTGCTTGCGCGCGGGCCGGCGAACCCGTCGAAACGTCCAGGGTCATCTGCCGGCGGCACCCCCGAGGAGGTCCGGGGGATTCCAGACGCGGCTGTTTGCGCAGACCTCTCGCCGCGATGGATGCCGCCCGCAGCCGGAAGCGTGGGGATCATGAGGGATCGTGCTCAGAGTGTGGCCCTTGTCAGTACTCCGTCAAGGTTCGTTGCGGAATTGAATCGGATGATTGCGAAGGTCCTGTACACAGACGTCCGTGAATCAGGCCGGACAGGGTGCTGCCAAAAGATCGCGAGCGTCGTCGCGCCGGCAGTCGAGAGCGCGGCAGACGTCCGGTGGTCCCGAAGCAAGCAGGAAGGCGACCGCGAGTTGGGCGGGTTGCGATACAGGTTCGAAGTGAGAGGCGCCCTCATCAAGAGCGGGGTCAACTCGCTGTGGGCGATTGAATCCGGACGGGTATCGCATCAGTGGTGAGAGTATCCCTTTGTATTGGGTGAGCACGTGGCGCCCTTTTGTCGGGAGCCGAGTCGGCGACCGGCATCGGATAGAACCCACGGACAGTATGCGTCCTTTCCGCGCGTATTATGTCTCCTCCGTTCCGGCCATTCAGCTTTCGTTTTAATGACTTGGGGGAACTTGCCCGTTTGTGGTTTAGGCGGGCGCACCCGAAATCTCTGGTTCTATTCCTTAAGAAGGCTACGCTTGCCGACTTTGAAGATATCAAGCCTGGCGTGCGACTCCTCCGGGCTCGAAATGGCGCCTTGGTCACGATCGACGCGGTTGACAGCGCCGCTCATTCGTGGCACGTCTGCACGTCGTGGAAACTGAACGAGATCAGTCTCTGACCTCTTCTGCTGGTTCGAAACAGCATGTCCTCTCCGCCTGCCAACGGTCACCCGCCGAGTCTCTGGAGACTGAGTTCGAAAGTCGCTTTTTTGGGGAGCCGAGCGAAACCCGAATAGGAATGATGCTCCACCACGGCAACACCCGCGCGCCCGAGTTCCTCTTCAGCCACCCGGTTAGGACTGCAAGGTCCGGAGCCCTCTCCGGGATCGACCTGGTGTGATGTCAGGGAACAATGACATCACGTTCTGCAGGCGATTACCCCGCTCAGCGCATCTCAGGAATTCCTACCATCGACTCAGTATACGCGGCCTTCCGCACAGCTTCCCAGCATTCTGGCTTCTTTGCCCATTCCGAAATCATACGCTCTCCAGCAGAGTCATGCAGGACCTTGTTGACCTCGGCCGCCCACGTCTGAATCTGCAGTTTCAACTCAGATGAGACGTCTTGTCGCAGCCAGATCTTATCCAGATCAAACTTCTGTCCGAGGCGATTTGCCAGAAGTGATACCATGTAAGCTGTAATATTTGCCTGCGCTTGCTGGAACATCGGGCGCACCAAGGCGTGTGCCCTTTTGAACAGAATTGCCTTGGCAACCATGAGCTTGTAGGCAGGGACGTCCGGCAACGGAGGCGGCGCCTCGGAGTCGTTATTTGTGAGGTCCGCCATGAACCGTTCGAAGTTCTTTTGCGTGCCGAAACTAACGGAGTCCGGCCTCTGAGCCCACGCGTTCAAATACTTGGCCAGATCCGTCTTGGTGATTCTCC
>OCZU010003176.1_pt1 | contig 10400 bp, 6 predicted proteins | sample 1539001 | NCBI WGS metagenome assembly OCZU01 (sample SAMEA3539306, study PRJEB22396) | soil metagenome | biome: tundra; feature: field; material: soil | place: USA | collected 2010-05 | depth 0.15 m | reverse complement strand
AGCAGATCGGCGATCTCAAATGGGGGTATGGGAGTGGTCGGGGTAATCAACAAATCTACACCATCAAATCCCCGTGACACGGTGCGGCGAATCTGTTCCATTTGGCGCCGGCTCTGAACATAGGTTGAAGTCGTGATCTTAGTTCCGGCCAGAATTCTCTCGAGGGTCGGCTTCTGATAAAGCTCTGGACTCTTGGCAACGTAGTCCTGATGGTGCGCGTAGGCTTCTGCTTGCAGGATGGCAATGCACGGATCCATAACTGCGGCGTAGGTGCCGTTCGTCGCCAGTGGTGCAATATCGAGCTGTACGCGGGTCAGGGTCTTTAATTCAGACAGAGCCGCCTCCATGGCGGCTTGTATATCGGGATCGAGCCCCTCGAAGAAGAACTCACGCGGGATGCCGACCCGCAGCGAGGACGTCGCAGTCCGTATGGCCGCAGCGTAATCCGGGACGCTCGTATCGAGGCTACTGCTGTCCCGCGGGTCGTAGCCGGCCAAGACTTGGAGCATCAAAGCAGCGTCCACCGTCGTGCGCGTCATGGGACCCAGATGGTCCAACGACCACGACAAGGGAATTGCTCCTGCCGTGCTCACGCGCCCGTAGGTTGGTTTGAGTCCGACGATACCGCAATAGGCCGCCGGTTCGCGGATAGAACCGCCGGTGTCGGAGCCGATCGCCCCGTAACAGAGGTGCGCCGCGACAGCGGCTGCGGACCCTCCAGAGGAGCCGCCCGGACTATGAGCGAGATTCCAGGGATTGCGAACGGGACCGAAAAAGCTGACCGCTGAGCTGCCGCCATAAGCGAATTCGTGCATGTTGAGTTTGCCGAGAAACACGGCGCCAGCTGCCTTGAGCCGCCGCACGACCTCCGCGTCCTCCGCGGGAATGCGATCCTTGAACAATTCGCTGCCTGCCGTCGTACGTACGCCAGCAGTATCGACCAGGTCCTTCAGCGCGATCGGGATACCATGTAGGGCACCTCGCCAGCGGTGCTTCTGAATTTCGTTCTCGGCCTGACGCGCTTCGACCAGCGCGGAATCCGCCGTCACCGTGATAAAGGCGTTTAGCTGCGGATTGAGGCGCTCAATTCGGCTAAGGCACGCCTGGGTCAGCTCGACCGGCGAGACTTTCTTCGTTCTGATCAGAGCGGACGCACGCTCAATGCTCAGAAACGCGAGCGCCTCCGTCGACAGTGCCAATCCCGTGCCCCCTCTCGTATTTGCGGCTTCCTTCGCACCAGCTTGCGATCCCATAATCGCTCCTGCTACGGCTGCCAACGACGCGTCGAGGAATGTTCTCCGCGTAACGACTGCACCACCCTCGGGCACCGCCATAACGGGCATGCCCTCGCCGCGGAACTGCGAGAGTTGGTCATTGGCATGCCCATTTGCAACCCGGAATCATCATAGGTTAGCAGCGCCACTGTGAATGTCACGAATTAATGGGAGTGGAACGTAAATGGGGGCGCTCGCGCAATCAGTTTACTGCTGGAGCGAAGTCCGACGGCCGCCGGAAACGCGGATTGGCACTGTCTCGTTTTCTTTCATGGAGGACAAAAGGCCAAATGACTTCGTTGGCGTTGAGATCGCGGCTTGTCTTGCCGAAGATCATTCGTGGCAATCCCTGCCCACCTGGCCAGGTGTGACCTCCGCCTACGACCGAATAGAGCGCAACGGCTGTTCCTTCTCGGCAACCATCGTATATGTCGCGCAGATGTACGTCTCATCGACCCTCCACGAGATCCCGATACGACAGCCGATACGTGATGTACCAGAACCGAGTCGAGGCAGCGCCGGTCATTATTGCGAACGTGCTGGTATATTCCGCCGCCGCTTGGACCACATTTCGCAAAGATCCCGCAAATTGAGTTGAGCGCGAGCCCAAGGCTTTCTGGCCGAGCGGATCAGGACGAGGCTTACCAAGGGTGACGCAATTCCTTGCGTAGGCGCGGAACCTGGTGTCGCTGGCCGGAGTTGCGACGCAATTCGCTGTACTGACACCAATCCTGTGATGGCCTCGCCATCCCCGCGGTTGGCCACATAACTCATAATGAAGGCCCCTTACCAAATAGACTTGCTGCGAGGGCCCTTGATATTGAGAATCGCATCACAGTCAACGTCGGGCCTATGAACCCGAATCCCAACGTCTGTCTGCCGGCCGGCCAGGGCACAGTCGCGCGCGGCGTTCCCATAGCCGGAGCTCTGCAGCCGGTGTTCGACGGACTCGTCCGTCTCGCGGCGAATGTTTGCCGGGCGCCATTTGCTTCCGTCGTGCTCAACGGGTGCGGTGAAGCGTGGTGGGGTTTAGATGACACGCTACCGCTAACCGCCAAGCCGCGGCATGATCCCTTTTTCGCGTACACCTCTCAAGCCTCGGAGGTGTTCGAGGTTCCAGACACCGCACTGGACAAGCGCTTTCGCGACACCGAGTGCGTGGCCGGCGCGCTTGCCGTCCGTTCCTATGCAGGATGCACACTCCGAACGGCCGCCGGCGATGTGCTGGGCACCCTCGCCGTCTACGGCACGACAGCGCGCCAGCTCTCGCCTGAGCAGCGCAAGTCGCTCATACTGTTGGCTGAGCAAGGCGTCGCACAAGTCGAACTTCGCGTGCGAGTTGCCGAGCTTGAGCTGCTCTCGGGAGTGCAGCCCGCCATGCAGTCGCCACCCGCCGACGCCTGCGCCGGTGCTACCGGCTTCTTCCATGCGATTAGCGATGTCACCGACCTAGTCGCCGCTCGCGGCAATTTGGAAAGGGCGGAGACCTTGTTTCGGGATACGGTCGAGCAGGCGCCCATTGGCATCGCTTACGCGGACCGGGGCGGCAGATTTCTGCGCTGCAACCAGGCATTCTGCGCAATGCTGGGCTTCGATCTTGGTGAGCTTCAGGACCGCTCTATCGTCGATCTCACGTACAGCGAGGATGTCGCGTGTACTTCGAGGGAACTCGAACGCCTCTGGAGTGGTGAGATCGACTTCGTGGACATCGAGAAGCGGTACACGCGCAAGGACGGGAGCATCCTCTGGGTCCGCGTCACGACAGCGTTGGTTCGGGAAGGCAGCGCTACACCTGAGCGCTCGGTCGAGTTCCTCCGCGATATCTCCACGCGCAGAAATCTGGCGGCTGAGTTGCTGCAGCAAAAGACGCTACTCGAAGCGGTCATCACCGATTTGCCCGTGGCGTTGCTCGCATGCGACGTGGCGGGGCAGATCACACACTACAATCGCGCCGCGGCAGACCTCCATTGCATACCGACACAGCATCCTTCGGGACAAGGATCATCGGAGCCTCATCTTCTGGTGGCGCAAGTCTATCTCGCAGACGGCGTTACGCCTGTGAGTGAGACCGACCACCCTCTGGCGCGGGCCCTGCGCGGGCAGACCATCAGCAATCTCGAACTCGTTATCGTGCCGCGCGGCGCGACGCCGCGCACCACCCTGTCGAGTGCTCGCCAACTAATTGGCCCGGACGGCCAGATTCTCGGCGCCGTAGCGGTGATCCAAGACACTACCGAACACAAGCTTGCCGATCTTGAACTCGAGCGGGTCCACAAACAACTGATGACTGCGTCACGCCAGGCGGGGATGGCCGAAATTGCAACCAACGTTCTGCACAACGTCGGCAATATCCTGAACAGCGTCAATATCTCGGCGAGCCTCGTCGCCGAGCGCGTCAAGCAGTCCAAAGCGGCCGGCCTGTGCCGCGTGGCCACTCTGCTGCAGGAGAAAGGCCAACACGTGGGGACGTTCATCACTTCCGACGAGCATGGCAAGCGAATACCGGGCTATCTTGCCACCCTGGGCGAACAACTGATGACGGACCAGAAGATGGCCCTGCAGGAACTCGCATCGCTGCGTGACAACCTGGAACATATCAAAAACACCGTGGCGATGCAGCAGAGTTACGCCAAGCGCTGCGGCGTCACCGAGACCATCGCGGTCGTGGAGCTGATAGAAGACAGTCTGCGCCTCAACGCCGGCGCTTTTGCGCGTCATGGAGTGACGCTTCGCCGCGAATTTGCAAACGTGCCCCCGATCACCGTCGATAAACACAAGGTATTGCAGATATTGGTGAACCTGGTGCGCAATGCCAAGTACGCCTGCGACGAATCGGGTAGAACCGATAAATTGCTCACGTTGCGTGTCGAGCGCACGATCAATGGTGTGCGCATCTCCGTCGTCGACAATGGCGTGGGGATCTCCGCAGAGAATATGGAGCGCCTATTCACGCACGGTTTCACGACCCGCCAGTCTGGTCACGGCTTCGGTCTGCACAGTTGCGCGCTCGCGGCCCAGGAGCTCGGCGGATCGTTGCACGCCGAGAGTGACGGTCCCGGTTGCGGAGCGGCGTTCATTCTTGAGCTTCCGTGCGTGCCCCCGGAGGGTCGACGTGCTTAAGTCCTCCACCGCTGTTAGCAACCACCGCATTCTCATCATCGATGACAACGTGGCGATTCATCACGACTTTCGCAAAGTCTTGAGCGCCGATGCCGAGCTCACCGCAAAGCAGGCGCTAGACTCCTTGGAGGCAGACATCTTCGGCGAATCCGCGACTGTGGCCGCTCGCCCAAACTTTGAGATCGATTCCGCGCATCAGGGGCAAGAAGGTGTGGCAATGGCGCACCAAGCTTTAGTCGAAGGGCATCCGTACGCGATAGCGTTCGTCGACATGCGCATGCCGCCCGGTTGGGATGGCCTCGAAACCATCGAGCACCTTTGGGCAGAGGATCCCGACGTGCAGGTCGTCATCTGTTCGGCCCATACCGACTACGACTGGACCGAGGTCGTCACTAGGCTGGGGCATTCCGACAAGTTGCTAGTGCTGCGCAAACCGGCCGAACCCATCGAGATTCTCCAGTGCGCCACCGCACTGAGCCGAAAATGGGAAAATGACCGGCTGGTCAGAGATCAAATGGTACGTCTCGAGGACGTGATCACGCTGCGCACGCGCGGTCTGGAAGCCGCGAACCGACAGCTCCGCCATCTAGCCACCCACGACGCGCTTACGGGTCTGCCGAATCGCGTCTTGCTTGACGATCGGTTGGCACAGGCGATGGCGCACGCTGACCGGGACGGCCGGTCGTTCGCACTGCTGATGTGCGACCTCGACCGCTTCAAGCTCATCAACGACTCCTTGGGGCACCGAGCGGGCGATGAGCTCCTGCAGGAAGTCGCGCGTCGATTCACCGGAGTCGTGCGGACCGTGGACACGGTGGCTCGCTTCGGTGGCGATGAGTTTGTGCTGGTGGGCAACTCCATCGCCGACGCCGAGGAGGCGACGTCCCTGGCGGCCCGCGCCATTGAGGCGTTTCAGACACCGGTACGGATCGCTGGGATCGATATTCATACATCCCCGAGCATCGGCATCGCGATCTATCCCGCCGATGGCAGTTCCATCGAGACGTTGCTCGCGCATGCGGACGCCGCCATGTACGCCGCCAAACTGCGGGGCTGCGGAAACGTAGAGCGCTACGTGCCGGGAATGCATGCCGGAACGGAAAACAAAGTCCAGCTGGAAAGTGATCTGCACAGTGCCGTCGCCCAGAAGCAATTCGTGCTGTACTACCAACCGAAAGTGGATACTCGAAGCGGCGTGGTCCGAAGCGCGGAGGCGCTGATCCGCTGGATGCACCCGACACGCGGAATCGTTTCACCGACGGATTTCATCCCGCTGGCGGAGGAATGTGGTTTGATCGGCACGATCGGCGAGTGGGTCATCCGAGAGGCATGCCGGCAAGCGCGAGTCTGGCAAGACGACGGTATTCCATCGCTGCGCGTGTCGGTGAATCTGTCGGCATCACAGTTCCGCGACAGCGGGCTGGTCGACAGCATTCGTCGTGCGCTCACCGATGCAGACCTCGAGGCCCGATATCTCGAGGTAGAGCTCACGGAGAGCGCCGTCATGAGCGATCCCGAACAGTCGATTGCAGTGCTCGAGCAATTGAGCGCCATGGGGGTGCTCGTTTCAGTCGATGATTTTGGCACCGGCTATTCGAGCATGAGCTATTTGCGCCGCTTCCCGATCGACAAACTCAAGATCGATCGCGTGTTCATCAACGAAATTGTGAATCGTCCCGAAGACGCGTCGATCGTCCGCGCGATTGTGTCTCTCGCCCACAGTCTTAGCCTAAAAGTAGTCGCTGAAGGTGTCGAGACCTCCGGACAGCTCGAATTCTTAAACGCCGCCGGCTGCGATGAGTATCAGGGTTATCACTTCAGCCGGCCGTTGCCCGCGGCCGACTTCGAACGCCTCATCCGCGAATCTCGAGCGCTAAATATACCGTTGAGTGAAGATGATGCAATTCGCACCCACAGCAAACTGGCGGCATATAGGCGCAAGTAGTTTCTATGGCTTCTCAGCTACCTCGGGGTGAGGCCAACGTTGCGATTTAATCCCAGTGCCGTCATGAAAAAAACGACAGCCATCGAAGCCGAACAGAAAATAATCAACTCACCGCGCGCAGGCGCCTCGACGTAGATGAGCGCGAGTACGCCTCAAGTCCAAGCGTCGCGGCCTCGAAAAGACATATGCTCGCCTTCCCGATACTTTGGAAGCGGCAGATAGGTGTTGACGTCCGGCACGGCCGCGCCACGCAGATGGAAAGCCGATGGCCAAGGTTTACTCGAAACGATTCGCGTGGTCGTCGGAATGTATCGGATCGTAAGTCCGCACCTGCGTTTTGGCGACGTATTGGCGTTGGAGCCGTGGACCACGTTCGGGTGATGCACGGAAACGTCACCGGCCCGCAGCACGAGGTTGATGGCCTTGGATTCATCCACCGCCGCGTCGTCCATGCCGGACTGCAAAACGTTCGCAATCTCGGTCCGCGCCTTTAACTGCTGCAAATCGAGGTGCTGTGTCCCGGGGATCACACGCATACAGCCATTCTCCGGCGTCGAGTCGTCCACGGCTAGCCACAGCGACACGACCTCCATCGGCTCAAGCGGCCAATAGCTGCCATCCTGGTGCCAGAGGACGGGTTGGCCGTCGCCCGGTGGCTTGCAGATGTAGTGCGAAGCGAACAGAGCGATGTTACGACCAATGAACAGCTCGGCGATATCGAGCAGCCGGGAGTCGCTCACCAAGCGCAGCCAGAAGGGATCCTTGCCGAGTAATTGATGGTCTAGATTCTCGGGTCGAACCTCAGGATTGCGTGCCTGCAGCCATTCGACGTGACTGCTCGCCTCGCCCACCAGCGCAGGATCCAGCACTCCCCTGAAGATCGCGTAGCCATCTCGCCGAAAGCTCGCTAGCGGGTTTGCCGCGGTCAGCGGGTTTGCTTGGGCGATTGAAACGGACATGTTGATTTCCCCCTCTGCCGCAGGCGCTTAGACCAACTCAGTTAGTGCACGCGAATGCAATTCGGTAGCCAATCCGCGTATATCAGTGTGATCCATCGTTGCCACAAGCTCGGCGCGTCGCATTCCCCGTTGAAAGTGTTTCGATGACTTCATTACCTTCGCACATCTTCTAGCGCGGCCTCGCCCCCCCTTCGACAATGCCACGTACGAATGGAATTCGTATGCCATTCTACCTGATGATGCCGGTTACCGACGTTTTCACCATACACCTGTAAGGCCTGATTCCACGTCGTGAGGTCGCTTCGAAGGCGGCCTCTGCCGTTCTCGCGGCAGAGGGCTCATCGGTGGATCGGTGCCTTACGGTGCCAATTGTCGAGTTTGCGCGCGCCGTTATGAGGCCGCATCGCCCATTCGATTCCATTGCCGATAATCTTGTGCACCATCGGATCGTGATAGATCGGAAACGTCTCGTGACCTGGCGAGAAATAGAAGATGCGCCCCAGGCCGCGGTAAAATGTCAGCCCGCTGCGGAACACTTCCCCGCCTTTGTACCAAGACAGAGTAATGATTTCGTCGGCAGCGGGAATGTCGAAAGGTTCGCCATACATCTCCGACCGCGGAATCTCGAAATAGGGGGGCAGGCCCTCTGCGATCGGATGGCCGGGATTGGTTATCCAGACGCGTTCCAGGTCGCCCTGCGGCAACTCGCGCCAGGCCAAATTGCAATTTGTACCCATCATGCGACGAAACATCTTGGAGTGATGGCCGGAGTGGAGCACTACCAGCCCCATGCCAGCGAGAATCCGCTGCTGCACCCGATCGATCGCCGCATCCGCGACCTCCTCGTGCGCGACATGCCCCCACCACAGAAGCACATCGGTACGGTCGAGCAATTCCGGCGGCAGACCCTGCGCGGGGTCATCGAGAGTGGCGCGTACGATCTCAAAATCACGATCGGCAAGGCCAGCCGCAAGCGCGCCGTCGATCCGGTCCGGATATATTATCCGGACCGGCGCATCGGTCTTTTCGTGCCGACCTTCGTTCCAGATTGTTACTCGAATTGTCACAATTGCCTCCAATGAATAGCCAAATTACCCGCCTCAGGCCGGAAAAACTCAATCCGCCACATCGAAAAGATGAAAGCCCGCGCGATCGAGCGCCAACTGCACGGTATCTCCGGGGCGCAAAGCGATGTCGCCTTGCACCCGCACCAAAAGCGTCTCCGTGCCCTTGACTACGTTGAGATAAGTCTCCGCGCCGAGCCGCTCGACAATGGCGACCTTGCCGGACAGATCGGCCTCGGAGTTCACATCGACGAGTCGAATGTCTTCGGGTCGAATTCCCAGCCACACAGGCTGCATGTCCGTGGCCGCCAGATCCCTGCCTGCAAGTGGAACTGTCCAGCCTTCCGCTGCGGTAAAGGACGGCGTCACCTCTTTACTGGCGATCATTCCCTTGATCAGGTTCATTCGCGGCGAACCGATGAAGGTCGCAACGAACGCGCTCTTTGGATGGCGGTAAAGGTCAATCGGGGAAGCCCATTGCGCCACGCCCCCCTGATTGAGAACCACGATCGTGTCGGCCATCGTCATCGCCTCGACCTGGTCGTGGGTCACGTAGACGATCGTGGGGCGAAGTTCCTGATGAAGACGCTGCAATTCGGCGCGCATCTGAACCCGCAGCGATGCATCGAGATTGCTCAAGGGCTCATCAAAAAGGATGACCCGCGGCTGCTTGATGATTGCCCTGCCGATGGCCACTCGCTGTCGCTGGCCACCCGACAGCGCCGCAGGCCGGCGGTCCAGCAATTCCGAAAGCTGCAGCAATTCGGCCACTTGCCCGACTTCCTTGCGGATTTTCGCCTTGGGAACCTTCTTGAGATCGAGGGAAAAGCCGATATTTTCGGCCACGGTCATGTGCGGGTAGAGGGCGTAGGATTGAAAGACCATTGCGATGCCGCGCTGGTCGGGGGACACATCGTTGATGCGCTTGCCGTCGAGCTTGATGTCGCCTTCGGTAACACATTCCAATCCCGCAATCATGCGCAGGAGCGTCGATTTCCCGCATCCGCTGGGACCGACCAGAACCGCAAATTGTCCGTCCGCAACCTCGAAGCTCACCCCCTTGATGACTTCGACCGCCCCATAATTTTTGCGCACGTTTTCGATTGAGATGGTGGCCATTTCTATCCCTTGATTCCACCGGTGAAGGTCTGAACGAGGAAGCCGCGGGCAAGACCAAAAGCAACCACCGCCGGCAGCATGTACAGCAGAGCGAGCGCGCTGAGATAGCCGTAATCGATTGTGTTGGCACGCTGGAACGCCCGAAACAGTCCGATCGGCAACAATTGCAGATCGGCCGACGAAATAAACGTCAAGGGCATCAGGAAATCACCCCAGGCACCGATAAAAGTCAGCAATCCTGCCGCACCCAGGCCGGGCAGCGCCAACGGCACTAGAATGCGATGAATGCGCTGAAAGACATTGGCCCCGTCCATCAGGGCCGCTTCCTCGTAGTCCTTGGGGGTAAGATCGAAAAAGGTCTTGATGATCCAAAGCGCCAGCGGCAGCTGCATGGCGGACAGCACCAGAATCAGGCCCAGATATCCATCGACGAAACCGAAGATCTGCATCGCCGAACGAACCTTGTCAGGACGCACGATGCTTCGCACCCCGGCGCCCATCAACCCATTGGCGATCAGCATGACCTTATACAACGGAACGATGAGCGCCGTGGGCGGGAGGACTCGGACCAGAATAATGGCGTACAAAAACGGACGCTTCCACCACGCGTTGGTCCGCGAAAGCGCATACCCTCCCATTCCCCCGACGATGATCACGAGTGCCGTTGCAGCACCTACGGTCACCAGCGAATTGAAGAACCAGCGCCCCCCATTATTCGCCGTAAAAACCTTGATGAAGTGATCGGCAGTTATCCCTTTAGGAAACGACAGGAACAGCGAGGCGTTCGGATCGACCGAGGCCAAAAGCACCCAGAGAAACGGAAGCAGGCAAAAAACAAGCGTGACCGTGAGAAACCCGTATGCAGTCGCCTCGGCTCGCGTGAATTTGCGCACGCCGATCATACCTGCACCTTCAGAAC
>OCZU010003172.1_pt1 | contig 10404 bp, 11 predicted proteins | sample 1539001 | NCBI WGS metagenome assembly OCZU01 (sample SAMEA3539306, study PRJEB22396) | soil metagenome | biome: tundra; feature: field; material: soil | place: USA | collected 2010-05 | depth 0.15 m | reverse complement strand
CGGTGACGACGCGATCGGCTCGCTCCTGCTCGGCCTGCACGACGAGGCTGGCCTGCTCGCCTGCGTGGGGGTCATCGGAGCATTTCCGATGGCCAGGCGCCGTGAGCTATTCGCCGAGCTGCAGCCGCTGGTCACCAGCTTCGACGGACATCCGTGGAACTGGGCGGCCCAGCAGTCCGGCGTCCGCAACCCGCGCGAGGCCGAGGGCAGCCGCTGGAACGCCGGAAAGGACCTGTCGTTCGTTCCGCTGCGCCCGGAACTGGTGGTCGAGGTCCGTTACGACCACATGGAGGGCACCAGATTCCGGCACACGGCACAGTTCGTCCGCTGGCGGCCCGACCGCGAGCCGGCGTCCTGCGGCTTCAGCCAGCTGGACGAGCCGGTGAGCTTCAATCTGGCCGACATCCTGGCCGGCTAGCCGGCGGCTAACGGGCGAATATGGCTGCCCGGCTCCCCTGCTGGTACCCAGGTCGCCAGAACGGCGACGAAGTCCCTGGTCCAGCCGAGAAGATACTGATTCGCCGGGCGGACCTGGCCAGTCACGCCCTTGATCAGGGCACCGCCGGGCCGGTGGGCGTAAGCGAGCTGCACCCACTCCTGGTTGATATCGAGTTCCATGCCGATCCTGGCCCCGAACATGACGAGGGCGACGGCCAGATCGCCGGGAGTGGCCGACATGCTGGCCGCGTAGATCAGCTGACCCCTGGCGTTCTCACCGAGCGCGCTCCTGGCGGTCAGCTCGACACCGGTGATGGTTCCGCCCCAGGAACCCCAGCCGCCGGCCGACGCCGGCGTCTGCCGGCCGCGGGCAACCAGCAAGTTCAGGTTCTGCCGGACGCTGTAGACCGGGCGGCCTGGCTGCGGGACTCCCCGGCCCCAGACGCCGACGCTGGCGGCACCCGAGCGATAGATCACCAGGCTGGCCCGGCCGCGCGCCAGCGGCTTGATGATCTTGCCCGCTTGCTCGTAGCCGCCCGCGCCAGCCGACAGCTTGAAGCCGCCATTGAACGCGGCCACTAGCCGACGGCGGTCGGCTGAGCCGACCGCCGGGCCAGCCCGGACCTTGCTTCCGCAGGCCGGTCCAGGGTCGGAGCTGCCGCAGTGCAGCACGAATCGGATGCCACCGGCGAACCGCGTCACCGACACCGCGTGACCATCGGGCAGCACAACATGCCGCACGATCACCACAGCCGGCTCCGGCGCTCGTTCCCGCTGTGCCGCTGGCGGGCTGGCGAGCTGACCCGCTGGATCGCCAGCTGCCGGCTGGCCGGCGGCTGCCGAGCAGCCAGTGACCGCACAGCCAGCGACGGCGACGATGGCAGCCGTCACGGCGGCCCAGCGACTCGCGCCCGAGCGGGTCGCGGCCCGGCGACTCGCAGCCCGGCGACTCGCGGCCCACAACGCGGCTCGATTCCTCATTGCTGCACAGCTCCTGCGATCAGGTCGGGACGCGATGGGATGGGATGGGATGAGCCAGCACAGCCTGCTCTTCTCAGCACAGTCTGGCCCTTGCCGTGCCGTTTCGTCTCTGTAACTTTGCGACGCTGCAGAGTAACGGGCCTGCTGGGGTTACAGTTTCTGACATGATCACGCCCGTCCGGCGCCGCCGGGCCGCCGCGCTGAGTGCTGCCGTCAGCGGCATTGTTGCCGCTGCCGCTCTCGTCGCTGCGTGCACCGGGTCTGGAGAGCCAGCCGGGCACGGAACGACGCGGTCTTCGGCCGCTGTCCTCGCCGGTCGTTCGCGATCGGCTCAGCCCGGCAGTCAGCCTGCCGGTAGTCGCCGCACCGGGCCGGCGCTCGGCGCGCTGGGGACCTATCGGGTCGGCCAGCGGCGGATCACGTTCGTCGAGCCAGCCCATACCGGCAGGACTGGCCAGCACCTCGGGCCACGGTCACTGCTGACGCTGATCCGATACCCGGAGGCGAGTCGGCCGTCGAAGACGACCCAGCCGGCTCATGGGCCCCTTCCGCTGATCGTCTTCGGGCCCGGCTTCATGCAGTGCGGCGGACCCTATTCCCAGCTGCTGCAAGCATGGGCAAGCGCGGGCTATGTCGTCGCGGTGGTGAATTTCCCGCACGCCGATTGCAAGGTCGGTAGCGCAGCCACCGAGGCGGACCTGGTGAACGAGCCCGGCGACATGTCCTATGTGATCAGCAGGATGCTCGCGCTCAGCGTCGCGCCCCGCGGCCTGTTCTCCGGGCTGATCGACAGACACGAGATTGCTGTCTCTGGCCACTCGGACGGCGCTGACACGGTGGCCGCGATCACAGCTAACACCTGCTGCACCGACTACCGGATCGTGGCGGTGGCGGTGCTCTCCGGCGCCGAGTGGCCGCCGATGCCCGGCCGTTACTTCCCCCGCCGCCCGGTCCCGATGCTCTTCACCCAGGGCAGCGCGGACACCATCAACCCGCCCGGATGCAGCGTGGCTATGTACCGGGCCGACCCGGCACATAGCCGCTACTACCTGGACCTGCTCGGCTCGAACCACACGATCCCGTACTGGGGCACCAATCCGGTCGAGCGGATCGTCGCGCGGGTGACCCTGGCCTTCTTTGATCGCTATGTGCTCAGGCAGGCGGCCGCCGGACCGCTGATGAAGCGGGACGGAAATGTCGGCGGGAAGGCCGCCCTGTTCAGCGCGGGCGGCGGTCAGCTCCGGCGCGGGCCATGCTCCTAGTCAGCCGCGATCCGGCCTGACAACCACCAGCCAGCCACGCTCGTAGGACCTTAACCACCAGCCACGCTCGTAGGAGAGCCCGCAGTGCAGCCAATGCCCGAGGACTGGGAGTCCGCCGTCGCGGTCGTCGCCCATCCAGATGATCTTGAGTACGGCGCTGCCGCGGCGGTAGCCCGGTGGACCAGGCAGGGGAAGAGGGTCAGCTACCTGCTGGTTACCAGGGGCGAGGCCGGTATCGCTGGCAGTGCCCCGGCCCAGGTCGGACCACTGCGCGTCGAGGAAGAACAGCGCAGCGCAGCGGTCGTCGGGGTGACCGATGTGGAGTTTCTTGACCACCGCGATGGCCTGGTCGAGTACGGCATACCGCTGCGCAGGGATCTGGCCGCGTCATTCCGCAGAGTGCGACCCGACGTGGTGATCACCATGAGCTTCGACCTGACCTGGGGTGACGAAGGCCCGGTGAACCACGCCGACCACCGGGCGGTCGGCCTGGCCGTGCTCGACGCGTGCCGGGATGCCGCGAACGAGTGGGTGTTCCCCGAGGCCGGGCCGCCGTGCCCCGCCATCAGCTACGCATACGTGGCGGCCAGCGGCGAGCCCACCCACTTCGTCGACGTCACCGACACCATCGACGTCGCCGTCGCGTCGCTGCGTCAGCACCAGGCCTATATCGACGGCCTCGGCAGCGACTTCGATCCCGATGAGTTCCTGCGCAACATGGCTGGCTACATCGGCATGGCGGCAGGTTGTGAGTATGCGGTGGGCCTGCGCCGTTACTCGACCGGCTAGCGGGGCGCCGGCGGGAGCGTGTCTTGGTCGCGGTAGCCGGCCAGCATGGACATTTCCGGCGCGCGCCGCGGGAACATGAAGAAGACCAGGGTGGCGCCGAGCAGTACCGCCAGGATTCCGGCGGCGTAAGCCCAGTGATCACCATGCAGGAACGAGTCCTTCGCCGCCGCCGTGATCTGCCGGGAGTACTGGGGATACCGCGCCGCCAGCCCTTCGGCACTGGCGAATGACTTGGTCAGCTGGCCCTGCACGCTGGTGGTGATCTGCTGCTTACTCGGCGCTGATCCGATCCTGGCAGTGATCGACGCCGCATAGCCGGCGGCCAGCAGGGCCCCGAGGATCGACTGCATGATCGCGCCGCCGAGGTCCCGCTGCAGATCTGCCGTCGCCGATGCCATGCCGGCCCGCCTGACCGGCACCGAACCGGTCAGTGAGTGCGAGGCCGGCGTACCGGCGAACCCGACACCGACCCCGATCAGCGCGTATCCGACTCCGATCTTCCAGTAGGCGATGTGCTGCTTCCATGCCAGCAGCATCACGACAAACGCGAGCAAGACGAAGAAGTAACCGGTGAGCAGCGTGACCCTGGAGCCATAGCGCTCAATCAGCCTGGCCGAATGCGGCGCTACGACAATCATGAAGACCGCGGCCGGGATGATCGCAAGCCCGGACTCCAGCGGCGAGTAGCCGAGCACGTTCTGCATGAACTGCTGCCCGACGAACATCCCGCCCATCAGCGAGCCGAACACGACGACGCCCGCGCAGGCCGCGACCCAGAAGATCCGGCGCCTGGCGATCCTCAGGTCGTAGAGCGGTGCAGCGGCCCGCCGCTGCACCGCGACGAAGGCGATCGCGACGGTGACGACGACAACGGCGAGCCCGAGCACGGCCACGCCCGCGTGCGGGACGGGCGCCAAGTTGATCATCAGCACCAGCGCCACCACCAGCAGCACCGACGCGATGCCACCGAGATTGTCCACCCGGCCGGCTGTCTCGTTCACGTGGGCTGGCACGAATCTCGCGGCGAGGACGGCAGCGACGACGGCCAGCGGCATCGTGATGATGAAGACCGACCCCCACCAGAACGTCTCCAGCAGGGCACCGGCGATCAGCGGGCCGAGCGCGGTCGTCGCGCCGCCGATGGCCGACCACAGCGCAATCGAGCGGGTCCTGGCCGGCCCGGACCAGAGCGCGGTGATCAGGGCCAGGGTGGTGGGAAACGCCATGCCCGCCGCGATCCCGCCAAGTATCCGGGCCGCGAAGAGTACCCCGACCGACGGCGCGAATGCCGCAAGCAGGCACGCGGGGATGGACAGCAGTGTTCCGGCGATCAGCATCATCTTGCGCCCGTACCTGTCGCCGATCGCGCCGAGATACAAGACGGAACCCGCCAGGCCGAGTGAGAAGCCGACCGCGACGAGGTTGAGCGCCACCTGCCCCGAGTTGAAAGCCTGGCCGATCTCCGGGAGCGCCACGTTGGCGACGAGCAAGTTGAGGTTCGCGACCGCCGCCACGCCGATCAGTGCGGTCAGCACCAGCCCCGATCGCGGCGGCGCCGCCGAGGCAGCATCTGGTGCGCGACGACTCCGCCCAGATCTCGTCATAGCCACGGCATTCCCCCCGTACGTGCCCCCCCGGTACTGCGCGAGTCTCCCCTTACCTGCCCCCGTCACGACCCGCTATCACCAGGGGAGGCAACCAAATCGCCGGGCTAACCGAGCAGGTCCGATAGCGCGGTGCCGAGCCGGTCAATGGCACCCGCAATCCACGGCAGCCTGGCCGGATCGGCGCAGTCCAGCGCCTGCAGCCGCTGCTCGTCGTCGGAGCCAGTGAGCATGCCCGTGCACACCCGCAGCGTCAGCGACTCGGCCGGCTCGCCGAACGCGCTGCCGGGCAGTACCGCCACCCCGTACCGGCTCAGCAGCAGATCAGCCAGGGCCGCGCCAGTTCGCAGCTCACGGGCAGCGGCTAGCTGGCCACGAAGCGGCTCAAGGTCCGGATACAGGTAGAACGCGGCCTGCGGGGCTGCGACGCGGGCACCTGCGGCGGTAAACACCCCCGCCAGCGATGTGGTGACCGACTCATACAGCCGACGGGCCCGTGCCACGTACCGCACCAGGTCGTCCGGCTCGCTGAGGGCCAGCGCGGCGGCGAACTGCACCGGCTGAGCTACCCCGGACCAGATCTCGCTGGCGGCAGACAGCATCCGCTCGCCCAGCCGGGCGCCGATCTCGCTGTCGGGCAGTCTCGCCACCCCGATCCGCCACCCGCCGAGAGCCAGGCTCTTGCTCAGCCCGCTGGTGATAATGACCCGCTCCGGCGCGAACTCCGCCGGACTGCGAAACGGAGCCCGGTAGACCAGATCCCGGTAGATCTCGTCGGAGATGATCACGAGGTCGAGATCGCGCGCCGCGGCGCAGAGAAGCTCGAGTGTCGCGGCCGATGCCATCGTCCCGGTCGGATTGTCCGGCACCGTCACCACGACGGCGCGGACGTCGCGTCCGGCCGAGCGCGCCTGCCCGACCGCGTCAGCGAGCAGTGCGGGAGCGGGGACGCCGCCCTCACCCGGTGGAGTCGGCAGATAGATCGGCCGACCCCCGAGCAGCGTGATCTGGGCGGCGTAGCTGACCCAGCTGGGCCGCGGCAGCACCACATCACCGCCGATGGCCTGCAGCGCGGTGTACAGCAGTGCCTTACTGCCCGGTCCGGCGATCACCTGGCCCTGGCCGGTGTCGAGCCCACGGCGCTGCCAGTAACCAGCCGCCGCCTCGCGCAGCTCGCCAGAACCGGCCACCGAACCGTAGCCATTCCGGCTCGCGGCATCAGCGATGGCGCGACGCAGCAGCGGATGCACCGGGACCCCGGCCTGCCCGAATCCCAGCGGCAGCACGTCGATGCCCTCGGCGCGCAGTCGGCGCGCGGTCTCATTGGCTGCCAGCGTGGCCGATACGGACATGACGCCTCCCGGTAAGTATCTGGGCGAATGAGATTATCGCCCGGCACCGCTCTTAGCTGGACTCGTCGTCGCCGGCTGCAGCGACGGTGCTGGTGCTGGTGCTGGTGCTGGCGTCGCGAGCTGTGCCCACCGGCTCCGCGTGACCGGCCCGGTCGGTGCGGGTGACCAGCAGATCGAGCAGGCCGCCGCCGCGCAGGCCGAGCAGTTCCCAGGACCGCGCGATGCCGACCCCGAAGAAGATCATGACGAAGGTAGCGCCTGCTCGCCGGGCCTCCTCGCTGCTCGTGGCAGTAAAGGCAATCGCGGCCTGGAAGCCATAAAGCAAAACAATGAAAGGGAGCAGGACCGGCCACCGATGGCTGAACTTCTGCTGCGATCTGGCCCGCCACAAGCTGATGGTGAGGCCGACCGTGCTGGTGAGCCCGAACAGCCCGAGAATCAGGCTCGCTTTCGGAATGCCGTTGCCAGGCAGGAGCGCGACCAGCGAGATCCAGAGCGAATCGACGAGCGCGGTAAAGGCGGTCGCGGCGACCGACTGGTACTCCACCGAGAGGCCCGACTCCGATTGACGCTGCGGTGACACTGACAGCGCCACAAACAGGAGACCAGTCAGCGCGCCTGCTACGGTCACGCTGCCGAGAAAGAAGTTCGTATAAGACACCTGCAGATACTGCCCGGCCGGCGCCGTGGCCAAGCCAGGAGACCAGACAACCGAGTACCTGATCGAGGCCAGCTCACAGCGGCGCCGCGACTGCGCCGAGGATCGCGGCAGCGGCTGCGGCAGCCTGCTCGGCCGGCTCCGCAGCCGCCGCCCAGAGCTTCCAGTGTGCAATCGTTATAGTCGGAATGAGAGTTTTTGGCATGCTGGCTCTGATATATATAACGACCGGCACGCTTAGCGCCTCAGTCGTCAACACCGGAGGATCTGTGCGGAAAATACCGCTCATCAGACAAGCAGGTGCGGAAACCGGGCGTTGACGCCACCATGAATCTGGTCTGGGCCGCCGCCGGCGCCGTCGTCGGCTTGCCAGTCGGAACGGCGCTACGCGGACCGGTCTTCGGGCTGTCGGTGCGCCGCGGCGAGCCGGACCGGACCAGCTGCCAGCAGTGCGCCGCGCCGGTATCGGGGTACACGCCCATCCGCTGCGAATACTGCGGTCACTGGCTCGTCGCTCCGATCGCGCTTGAACTGATCACCGCGACCGTCCTGGCGGTGCTGGCAGGCCGGTTCGCCGGCCAGCCAGAGCTGGCGGCGTTCGCCTTCCTTGGCACAGTCGGGGTGGGGCTTGCGATGATCGACATCGACGTGCTGCGGCTGCCTGACCGGCTGACGCTGCCCGCCTATCCGGCAATAGTGGCCCTGCTCGCCCTCGCCGCCGCTGCCGACGACGCCCCCGGAGCGCTCGCGGAGGCACTAATTGGCGGCCTCGTCCTGGCCGGAGGCTATCTGCTGCTGGCGCTGCTGAGCGCGGGCCAGGTAGGGGGCGGCGACGTCAAGCTGGCCGGCCTGGTCGGCATGGCTCTGGGCTGGCTGGGCGGGCGCACTGTCTTCATCGGGGCATCACTCGCTTTCGCCCTCGCCGCGGTGGTCGGTCTCGCGCTGCTCGCCAGCCGGAAGGCGACCTTGCGCAGCTCGATCGGCTTCGGTCCGTACCTGCTAGGCGGCGCGCTGGTGGCGATCCTGATCAGCGGTCAGTAGTCGAGTCAGCTCGGCTCTGTGCGTGCTACAGTGCTGTTTCCAGATTGCCTATTAACTAGATCGGAATACAAGGATGTTTCGAACGCTCGCTCGCGTCGGCCCGCTCGGCCCGGCCAGGCTCGGCCGGATAGCCAGGAGCATCGCAGCGCGCCAGGGTGAATGGATCGACCTGGTCCGCTACGACGCGTCCCGGCGCTGGTATCAGCAACTGGCCTGCGACGACGAGCACGAGGTCTGGCTGCTCAGCTGGCTTCCTGGGCAGCAGACCGGTTTCCACGATCACGGCAGCTCGGCGGGTGCGTTCGCGGTAGCGGTCGGCGCGCTGCACGAGCGCACCGCGCCTGCCCGGCGACCGGAGGCTGCTGGAACGACGCTGGCACAGGGGGCGCTGCGATCCTTCGGTCCGCGATATGTGCACGACATCATGAACGCGTCGCCGGAGCCGGCGGTGAGCGTGCACGCCTACTCACCGCCGCTGCGCGGAATGCGTCGCTACGAGCTCACGACCAGCGGCCTGCTTCGCCCGCAGGCACCGGAGCGGTGGTGGTGACCGGGGGCGGGCGCTCGATCGATGAGATCCTCAGCGACGCCCGCCAGCGGCTGACCCGGCTGAATCCCGCTCAGGCACATGCGGCCGTCAGCGGTGGCGCACTGCTGGTCGACATCCGCCCGCAAGCCCAGCGAGCGGCCGAAGGCGGCGTCCCGGGAGCGCTGACCGTCGAGCGCAACGTGCTCGAATGGCGTTTCGATCCGCGCTCTGGTGCCCGGCTTCCGCAGGCCGCTGGCTACGACGTACGCCTGATCGTGATGTGCTCGCAAGGATATACATCCAGCCTCGCCGCGGCATCCTTGCAGGATCTCGGCCTGCACCAGGCCACCGACCTGGCCGGCGGCTTTGTCGCCTGGGCACGGGCTGGCCTGCCCACGATGGCAGCGCTCGGGTAGCTGGCGGGGCTCGGGTAGCTGACCAGGGCTTGGGTAGCTCACAGTCCGAGCAGCCGGGCCGCGTTGTCGTGGCAGACCGCGCGGAGCCATGCCTCGCCAAGGTCCAGCCGAGCCAGGGCCTCAAGCTGGTGCAGGTACGGATACGGGATGTTCGGGAAGTCGGTACCTAGCAGGATGCGATCGGCAGCTGCCGCGAGCCGGGGAATCAGCTCGGCGGGGAACGGCGCGATCCGCTCCATGAAGTCCGTGAACGCCATCGTGGTGTCAAGGTGGATGCCTGGATGGCGCGCGGCGAGATCGAGAAAGTCGCCGTATTCCGGTGCCCCGAGGTGAGCGACGATGATGATCAGCCGCCGATGCCTGGCGAGCACGGCGGAGATCGGCCCCGGGCCGGTATTCGGCCCGGGCGTCGGCCCGGAGCCACAGTGCACGACGACGGGCACGCCAGCCTCAGCGAGCAGTCCCCACACCTGGTCAAGCAGCTCGTCCCCAGGATCGTAGGCGCCCACCTGCAGGTGCGCCTTGAACAAGCGTGCCCCTGAGCTGATCGCCTCCGCCACGTAGCTGGCAGCACCAGGCTCAGGGAAGAATGTTGCGCTCTGCAGGGCATCTGGGGTACGTGCGGCGAAGTCGGCCGCCCACGAGTTGAGCCAGGCGGCCATGCCCGGCTTATGCGGATACAGCAGCGAGCCGAACCTGCGCACCCCGAATGCCCGCAGCGCCGCGACCCGCTCCTGCTCAGGCCATCGGTAGACGATCGGCCAGGGCTGTCCAGCAGCGCGACCGCCGTCGAAGAACGCCCAGACCTTTGCCTGCACGTTGGACGGCATGAAGTGGGCATGCACGTCCACCAGGCCGGGCAGCCCGAGCCGTTGCCAGAACCCGACGATTGCCGCCGCCTCGCCGCTCTTGCCGGGATTCATTTAGGTCGCGCCATCGCCGCCGGGATCCTCCGCCCATTCGGGCACTTGTCCAGTCTGCCAGCACCACCTAGAAGCGGATACCGCGAGGTCATCGGCGTTTTTCCGGCAGCCAGCCGCCCAGGAGGTCTACCGTGGAGGCCCATTGCGGCTGGGGGGCTCCATGGGGAACGATCGACCGATCTTCGTGCTCGGCTGTCCCAGATCCGGGACCACTTTGCTGCAGCTCATGCTGCATGCACATCCCCGGATCGCTATCCCGCCCGAGACGAGATTCGTGCTCACCACCTACGCCTCCCGCAATAGGTTCGGAGATCTGCGCGACACGTCGAATCTGCGCGCCCTCGCCACCTCGATAGTCGACCCGCGGCACACGCTCTTCCACGACCTGGGCCTGCACCCTGCCGAGGTGGT
>OCZU010003171.1_pt1 | contig 10404 bp, 10 predicted proteins | sample 1539001 | NCBI WGS metagenome assembly OCZU01 (sample SAMEA3539306, study PRJEB22396) | soil metagenome | biome: tundra; feature: field; material: soil | place: USA | collected 2010-05 | depth 0.15 m | reverse complement strand
GACTCCCGCCGTCGCGGCCGCCGCCGACGCGCTCACTTCGGCCGTGCTCCGCGACCTGGCGGCCGGCTGCGGCACGATCGGGCGCTCGCCTGGTCCCCTGGCGGGCAGGAAGTCCCGCCGGGCGGGCCGTTCGCCCCTGCCATCCTGGCCGGGCAGCTGATGGAATGAAGTAGCGAGTCGCGAACAACTGCGATGCTGAGTGAGTTACCGGGAGCGAACATGACCCGCCGCGAAGAGCATTTCGACGCCATGCTCCGGCACCTTGGAGCAACGTATTACCAGACCGTGCGTGGCGGAGCCACCGCCTCGGATGTGGCGCGGGCGCTTGAGTCCGTGGAGGCGGAGGACGGGCACGGGCATGAGCTCGCCGGCTCCGGCCGGCCCGGCCGCAGCGGCCGCTGGCGGGTCAGCGACGTGATGACCACCGACGTGGTGACCGTCGACAAGTCCGCGTCTTACAAGCGGGTTGCCCGGATCATGGCCGAGCAGAAGGTCAACGCCGTGCCCGTGCTAACCAAGAACGGTCATGTGGCCGGCATCGTGTCCGAGGCCGATGTGCTGCGCAAGGAGGAACGCAACTTCGGCCGGCTGGGCACCGGCCTGCCCAGGCGCACCCGCCGCGAGCGGGCACAGGCGAAGGCGCGCACTGCCGCCGAGCTGATGACCACGCCGGCGATCACTATCCACCCGGATGCGCCGGTCGGTGCCGCGGCGAGGCTGCTGAACGGGCACCGCATCAGGCGGCTGCCGGTCGTCGACCCGTCCGGCAAGCTGATCGGGATTGTCAGCCGCCGGGATCTGCTGAGCGTCTTCCTGCGCCCGGACGAGGAGATCGCGGCCGAGGTGCACGGCATGCTGACCGGCATTCTCCTCGCGGAGCCTGACGGGGTGGCCGTGAAGGTCAGGGAAGGGGTCGTCACGCTGTCCGGCACCCTCGCCAGGGCGGATCTCATCGCGGTCGCCGAACGGCTTGCCGCCGGCGTGGACGGCGTGGTTACCGTCGTCTGCAAGCTGACCGCGCAGCCGGCCACGACCGGCGCGCTACCTTCGGCCGGCGGCTGACTGCCGGGCTCGCGGCCGGCCTCACCCGGGTCGCATCGTGCCCTCGTGCAAGTACCGCACGTGCCACGACAATGCCTCGCCGAGCAGGTGCGGGGTGTGCTTGCCGGGTCCGGTAGCGGTGGCCCTGTCGAGGTAGTCCTGCAGCGCCGGCCGGTAGTCGGGGTGCGCGCAATGATCGATGATCTGCTGGGCGCGCCGCCGCGGCGGCAGGCCGCGCAGGTCGGCTATGCCGCGCTCGGTCACGATGACATGCACGTCGTGCTCGGTGTGGTCGACGTGGCTGGCCATCGGCACAATGCACGAGATCGCCCCGTCCTTGGCGGTCGAGGGGGAGAGGAACATCGCGACGTAGGCATTGCGGGCGAAGTCACCGGAGCCGCCGATGCCGTTCTGCATGCTCGAGCCCATGACGTGGGTGGAGTTCACGTTGCCGTAGATGTCGGCCTCGATCATGCCGTTCATCGCCAGGCAGCCGAGCCTGCGTATCACCTCCGGGTGGTTGCTGATCTCCTGCGGGCGAAGGATGATCCGGTCGTGGTAGCCGGCGATGTTGGCGCGCAGATCGGCGATGCCGTCCTCGCTGAGGGAGAAGCCAGTCGCCGATGCGACGGTCATCATGCCTGAGCGCAACAGCTGCAGCATGCCGTCCTGGATCACCTCGGTGTAGGCGGTCAGTGGCGGGAACGGTCCGCCGTCGAGCCCGGCGAGCACGGCGTTGGTGATATTGCCGACGCCCGACTGCAGTGGCAGCAGCGTCGCGGGCAGCCGCCCGCGCCGTATTTCGTGGGTCAGGAAGTCCAGCACGTACCCGGCGATTAGCTGCGAATCGCCGTCCGGCGGCCTGGACGGCGGGCTGTAATCCGGGTCGTGCGTCGGGACGACGGCGATAATCTTCTCCGGCGGGCAGCGCAGGTAGGGCACGCCGATCCGGTCGGCGGGCGCGAGGATATGGATCGGCGTGCGGTGCGGGGGCAGCGCGGTGCCGTAGTAGATGTCGTGCATGCCCTCAAGCTCGGTCGGCTGCCAGGAGTTCACCTCGAGGATCACCCGGTCGGCCATGTCGAGCCACGTCGTGTTGTTGCCTACCGAGGAGGACGGGATCAGCGCCCCTTCGGCGGTGATGCCGGCGACCTCGACGAGCGCGACGTCAAGGTGGCCGAACAAGCCTTCCGACACCATCTGCGCGACGTGCGACAAGTGCACGTCCAGGTAGTCGAGCAGCCCCGCGTTGATCTTCGCGCGGCTCACCGGGTCGGACTGGTAGGGCATGCGCAGATCGATCCCGTCGACAGCAGCCAGCGCGCCGTCAAGCTCTGGCGCGGTAGACGAGCCGGTCCAGACGCTGACAGCAAAACGATCACCGCGCGCGGCCGCGTCGGTGACGCTACGGACCAGCGCGGCCGGCACTGCCTTCGGATGGCCAGAACCGGTGAACCCGCTCATCCCTACGTGGTCGCCCGGCGCGATGAACGCGGCGGCTTCCTCAGCCGGCATCACCCTGTCAGCGAAGGCCTTGCACCGAAGCCGCGACCGGTCGGTCATTCTTACGCTCCCGCCCGCACCCGGACATCACGGCGGTCCGCGATCGGCAGCGCCCCGCGTGCCTGGCCGCCGCGGACCCGGTACCATCGGTCAGGCATCAGGGTACGGCAACAGCCATCAAGTACCCCGCAGCCGGGCAGCAAGTCACCCCTAGAACGATCAGCTGAATTTGCCTGGTGGATCAGGGCCGAGTTACCCGTAGGTCTGGGACTTTCGCCCCTACCTGGCCGACGCCGATCACGATAGGTTTGGCCGTGTATTGCCGGGCTCGGCCGAAATCCTCGAGAAGCCTGCCTTCTGGCGGAAAGGTCACCCGATGGACTTGACGATTTCCGTTCGGCCGCGTCCATCTGCCGGCTGAGAGCCGAGATGGGCCCGCAGATATTCAGCGAGACACCGATGGCCGCTATTAGTGAGGTGCCAGTACCATGAATTTCGACCTGACTGACGAGCAGGAGCTGGTCCGGGACACGGTCAGGGAGTTCGCCGCGGCGGACGTGGCGCCGATCGCGGCTGAGATCGACCGTGAGCACCGCTTCCCGGTGGAGCTTCTGCCGAAGATGGCGGACCTGAGCCTCCTGGGCGTGCCGTACCCCGAAGAAGTGGGTGGCGCGGGAGCGGACTACGTGAGCTACGCGATCGTGGTCGAAGAGCTATCGAGGGTATGCGCGACAACCTCGGTCATAGTGTCTGGCCACACATCCCTCGGCACCTGGCCGATCTTCGCGTTCGGCAGCCAGGCTCAGAAGGACCGGTACCTCGGTGACCTGGCATCCGGCCGCCGGCTGGCGGCCTTCGCGCTGACCGAGCCCGCAGCGGGCACGGATGCGGCTGCGGGTACTTCCACGGCGGTGCTAGACGGCGACGAGTACGTGCTCAATGGATCGAAGATCTTCATCACCAACGGCGGGTACGCCGACGTTTATATCGTCACGGCGAAGACTGATCTGACGCACGGGACACGAGGGATCAGCGCCTTCATCGTCGAGAAAGACGCCCCGGGGTTCTCCGTCGGCGTGGGGGAGCGGAAGATGGGGATCCGGGCGTCTAGCACGCCACCCCTCTACTTCGCTGACTGCCGCATTCCCAAGGATGCGCTGCTCGGCGGGGAGGGTAACGGGTTCAAAATCGCCATGCAGACGCTCGACGGCGGGCGGGTCGGAATCGGTGCGCAGGCGGTGGGCATAGCCCAGGGAGCGCTTGATGCGTCGATTGCCTACGCGAAGGAGCGCGTCCAGTTCGGCAAGCCGATAGCGAGCCTGGAAGCTATTCAGTTCATGATAGCCGATATGGCTACCGAGATTGATGCTGCCCGGCTACTGGTCTATCGCGCCGCATGGTGCAAGGACAACGGCCGCCCGTATGCCGCGGAAGCGGCGATGGCGAAGCTGTTCGCCTCGGAGACTGCCACCCGGGTAGCAGGCAAGGCGATCCAGATTCACGGTGGGTACGGTTTCACCGAGAGCTATCCAGTGGAGCGTGCTTATCGTGATGCCAAGATCACCGAGATATACGAAGGAACCTCCGAGGTGCAACGTATGGTTATCGCGAAGAACTCTTTCCGGTGACAATTATCGGCTAACGGGGATGCTGACCGTGTATGCCGCATATGAAGACTGTGTAAGCCGTGTATTAAGGAGCGAGAGTTGTGGCTGAGCTAGCCTATTCGGACATTAAGGTCGGTGCTGAAGCGTCGTTTGCCAAGACGATCACCGAAGGGGATGTCGTGCAGTATGCCGGCCTCACCGGGGACTTCAACCCGATTCACATCGATGCCGAATATGCGAGGCAGTCGATGTTCAAGGAGCGGGTCGCGCACGGCATGCTCGTATCGGGGCTGATCTCAGCGGTGCTGGGGACCCAGCTGCCCGGCCCGAACTCCATTTACCTGGGGCAGGAACTCAAGTTCACCGCTCCTGTCAAGATCGGCGATACCGTCACGGCGGTGGTGACGGTAACCGAGAAGCGCGATGACAAGAGGATCATAAAGCTCAAGACTACGGTGTCGAATCAGCGTGGCGAGGTGGTCGTCGACGGCAGCGCGGTGGTCAAGAAAGTGGGCCTGTAGAGAGTGGGCCTGTAGAGAGGCGCGTGCGAGGGTACGTCCAGTGTTACCGGGCAGCCGTCGCGTTCGAGGTGGCCGTAGCCAAGGAGGATCGTGATGAGGATTGTGGTCGCCTACAAGTGGGCCCCGGACCCGCAGGAGGCGGCGGTGGGTGCCGACGGCGGCGTGGACTGGAGCCGTGCGAAGCCCGGCATCAGCGACTACGACCCCGTTGCTGTGGAGGTGGCGCGCCGCCTTGCCGAGGCCACCAGCGGCGAGCTGATCGGCCTGACGGCAGGGGCGAAGGGCGTCGGCGCGTCCATCGCCTGCAAGACCGCCCTGTCGCGTGGCCTGGATCGGGTTGTGGTCGTCGAGGACGACTCGCTCAAGGGCGCCGGGACGGCCGGGCTGGCTGCGGTGCTCGCGGGGGCGGTGCGTCATATCGGCGATGTGGACGTTGTGATCACGGGCGACTCGTCAGTGGACGTGGCCGGGAAGATGGTGCCGACGGTCCTGGCGGGCCAGCTCGGCTGGGCGGCCGTCGCTGAGGTCACCGCCGTGTCAGGCGAGGCTGGTTCGCTGCGGGTCGAGCGCGCGGTCCCGGGTGGCATGCAGGTCCTGGAGATCTCCGGTCCCGCCGTGCTGGCTACATCCGCGGATGCGGCGGTGGCGCGCGTGCCTGGCATGAAAGACCTCCTGGCTGCGGGCAAGAAGCCGGTAGAGCACCTGGAGATTTCCGCTCTGGACATGCCAGCCAGGAATGCGACCGTGACGGTCAAGGGCACCTCGCGCCCGGACCGCAAGGCCCGCAAGGGCCAGGTCCTCGACGCTACCGACCCCGCTGCCGCCGCGGCCGAGCTGGTCACGGCACTGCGCGCCGCCGGAGCGCTATGACAAGCCGCAGGACGAGGCAGAGGAGTCGACGGTGAGCGTGAACGCCTGGATCGTCGTCGGGGATCAGCCGGCGATAGGCAACCTGATAACGGTCGCGCGCTCGCTGGGCGGGCAGGTCGCGGCCGTCGTCGCCGGACCGCGGTCTGTCGCCGAGACGGTGGCGGCGAGTGGTGTGGACAAGGTCGTCTGGTGCGGCGCGCCGGGCGAGGCGCCCGTGGAAGCCAGCGCCACGGCGGTTGCGGACGTCATCGCGGCCGATCCCCCAGGCGTCGTGCTCAGCGGCCGCAAGCCGGGCGAGCGGGTGCTCCTTGGTGCCGCCGCGGCCCGGCTGCAGGCTGCGGTCATGACCGGGGCGCGCTCGGTCTCGGCCGATGGTGACGATGTCGTCGTGGTTAACGCCATCTTCGGCGGCATCGCCGAAGAGACCGTCGCCGTCTCGGGCCCGGTAGCTCTCGTGCTCGAAGGCGGGCCGGTCCCGCCGGCCAGCGGCGCCGTGCCCGTCGAGGAGTTCGCTGCCGTACCGCTGGGCATGAAGGTGATCGAGACCAAAACGTCGGCAGTCGATCAGGTGGACCTCGGCGCAGCTCCCCGCGTGGTCGGCATCGGCCGGGGCCTCAAGGCCCGCGAGGACCTCGTCATGATCGAGGCTCTCGCCCAGGCCGCCAAGGCCGAGATCGCATGCTCCCGGCCCGTGGCCGAGGGCCTGAACTGGCTGGGAAAGGAACGCTACATCGGGAGTTCCGGCCAGCGCATCGCGCCCCAGCTCTATTTCGCCATCGGGATCTCCGGCCAGCTGCAGCACATGGTCGGCGTGCACGGGGCGGAGACGATCGTGGCGATCAACTCCGACCCGAACGCCCCGGTGTTCCAAGACGCCGACTACGGCATCGTCGGTGACCTGTACAAGATCGTGCCGGCGATTACCGGCGCCCTGAAATGACGGTGGACATGCCAGAAACGGCTGACCCCGACTTCGATGTCATCGTTGTCGGCGCCGGTATCGCCGGCTGCGTCGCGGCCTGCCAGCTGGCCCGGCAGGGACGCTCGGTCCTCCTGATCGAGCGGGGCGAGTCGCCGGGCTCGAAGAACCTCTCCGGTGGCGTGCTGTACTCCCGCGGCATCCAGCAGGTCTTTCCCGAGTTCCTCGACGAAGCCCCGGTCGAGCGCCGGATTACCCGCAACTACATCAGCTTCCTCAACGCCGGGAGCTCGGTCGGAATCGACTATAAGGACTCGCGCCTGGCCGACCCGGTCAATGCCGTCACGGTGCTGCGCGCGAAGCTCGACCCGTGGCTGGCCGAGAAGTGCGAGGAGGCCGGGGTCCTCATCATGCCCGGGGTACGCGTGGACCGTGTGCTCACGCAGGACGGCAGGTCCGGCAAACGGGTCGTCGGGGTCCAGGCTGGCGACGATGAGCTGCGTGCCCGCGTAGTCGTCGCGGCCGACGGCGTGAACTCCTTTATCGCCAAGGAGGTTGGGCTGCGCAAGCAGGAGCCGCCGAACCACCTCGCTGTCGGGGTGAAATCCGTGGTCTCCCTGCCCAGAGAGACAATCGAGGCACGATTCAACCTGACCGGCGACGAGGGCGCGGCTGTCGCCGTCGTCGGTGACTGCACCGAGGGAGTGGGCGGCGGCGGCTTCATCTACACGAATACCGACTCCATTTCCGTCGGCATAGTCGTGCGCCTAGACGACCTCACCGCCAAGAAGAAGGTTGTCACTGACATTTTCGATCATTTCCTCGAACATCGGTTCATCGCCCCCTACCTCGAGGGCGGCGAACTGGCCGAGTACGGCTGCCACCTAGTGGCCGAAGGCGGCATGGACATGATCGGCGAGATCGCCATGGACGGCATGGTCGTTGTCGGTGACGCGGCCGGGCTCACTCTGAACACCGGCCTGACCGTGCGCGGCATGGACCTGGCGGTCGCCTCGGCGGTCGCCGCCGCCGGTGGAATCCTGTCGGCGCTGGAGCACGACGACACCTCCAAGGCAGGCCTGGCCGGGTATCGGCAGCGGCTCTTTGCCTCCTACGCTGGCCAGGACATGAAGACCTACGCCAAGGCGCCCGCCTTCCTCGAGCTCGAGCGCATGTACAAGCATTACGGTGAGCTGCTCGCCGACGTCCTGTACGGCGCGTTTAACCTCGACACCCAGCCCCGCCGGCATCTCCTGACCGTCGCACGCAAGGCGCTGGTCCAGTCACCGCTGAAGATGAGGCAGCTAATCAGCGACGGCATCGCAGGAGCGCGCGCACTATGAAACCACTGTCTGTCCCCGAACGGCTGGCGAAGAACCGCTTCCAGCTCGACGAGCAAGAGAGCCACATCGAGGTCAACCAGGAGATCGCCAAGGCCACCGGAACCGGCAAGGCCATCGTGGCCTGCTGCCCGGCCCACGTTTATGCCGAGGAACCCGACGGGACCATCTCCGTCGAGTACGCCGCCTGCCTTGAGTGCGGGACCTGCCTCGCTATCGCCGCCCCGGGCGCCCTTAAATGGCACTATCCCCGCGGCGGGTTCGGTGTCCAGTTCCGCGAAGGGTAGCCAGTGCCGAAGGGCAGCCAGTGCAGGAGAATAGGAAGGGAGCCCGCCTTGTATCCCTCCTGGCCTAACCGATTAATGCTCGGCGATATCCGACCGGAGGAAATTCATTTGCCCGACTGGCGCGATCTCAATCACCGTCATCCGCCCCGCGAGCAACTTCAGCACCGTGCCCCGCTTCAGCACCGTGCCCGACTTCAGGACCGTGCGCTCGGTGACATAAATCACTTGCTGACCCTTGTTGCGCAGCTACAGGAGGGCTTTCGGATGGATTATACTAGAGGAGTGAGAGTTCTCAAAGATTCCGCCGTTCGCGTCCTTCAGCCGCAGGTCCTCCGATGACCGCCATCGCCGCCCGCGCGGCGGGTGAGTCAGAGCCCGACGCCACCGAGGCAGCCCAGGCGCTGGACCTGCTCCTGCCCGGCGGGGGGGCCGGCGCGCTGCGCAGGTTCCGGCCGGATTCCAGCGCCGTCCGCTACGCGATCGAGCTGGCCCGCCGTCCCGGGACCGTGGCCCGCCGGGCCGGGGTGCTCGCCGGAGAGCTCGGGAGGGTCGCGATTGGCGCCTCCGCAATCGTTCCGGCGCGCCGCGACCGCAGGTTCGCTGATCTTGCCTGGAGCGAGAATCCCCTGCTCAAACGCGCCGTTCAGGCTTACCTGGCCATCGGGCAGACCACCGAGGAACTGCTGGGTGACGCCGAGCTTGGCTGGCGGGACAACGAGCGCATGAAGTTCCTGCTGACCAATCTCGTCGCCGCATCCGCGCCGAGCAACTACCCGCTGATCAGCCCGGTCGCGTGGAAGGCGCTCATTGACACCGGCGGCCTGAGCGCCGTCCGGGGTATCCGTGCCCTGGTCTCGGATATGGCTACCGCACCGCACATCCCCACGATGGTGGCGCCCGATGCGTTCGAGGTCGGCAAGGACCTCGCGGTGACGCCGGGTGCAGTGGTGGCCCGGTCGGACGCTTACGAGCTCATCCAGTACGAGCCGAGCACGGCCGAAGTGCACCGTATCCCGATGCTCATGGTCCCGCCGATGATCAACAAGTATTACGTTACCGACCTCGCGCCCGGCCGCAGCATGATCGAGTTCTTTGTCGCGCAGGGCTACCAGGTATTCGTGATTTCCTGGCGCAATCCCGGCAAGGAGCACAGTCAGTGGGATCTGAACACCTACGGCGGTGCCGTGCTGGACTGCCTCGCTGCGGTGCGCAGCATCACCAAGGCCCCGAAGGTCAACCTCTGCGCGCTCTGCGCCGGCGGCATCACCACGTCGATGGTCTGCGCGCATCTGAGCGCGACCGGGCAGCTTGACCAGGTCGCCAGCCTGTGCCTGGCCGTTACGGTCCTTGACCAGTCAGAGGCCGGCCAGGCAGTCGCGCTGATGAACGAGGGCACTGCCGCGGCGTCGCTCCTCGCCTCCCGCACCCGCGGTTACATGGACGGGCGATCGCTCGCCGAGGTGTTCGCCTGGCTCAGGCCCGATGACCTGATCTGGAACTACTGGGTCAACAACTACCTGGAGGGCAAGCCTCCCCCGCCGTTCGACATCCTGTTCTGGAACGCCGACACCACGAGGATGCCCGCGGGACTGCACCGCAATTTCATCGAGATTGCCCTCGCCAACGCGCTGACCAAGCCCGGTGAGACCACCATGCTCGGCTCGCCCGTCGACCTTTCCAAGATCGATGTCGACAGCTATGTCGTGGCAGGCATCGCGGACCATATTGTCCCCTGGCCGTCGGCCTACCGCGCCACCCAGATGCTTGGCGGCAATATCCGGTTCGTGCTATCCACGAGCGGGCACATCGCTTCCATGGTCAACCCGCCGTCGAACCCGAAGTCGACCTACCGGCTGGCACCTGACAACCCGCCCGATCCGCGCGACTGGCTGGCGGAAGCCTCGACCGTGCAGGGCAGCTGGTGGTCTGACTACACGTCCTGGCTGGTGGACCGGAGCGGCGGCATGAAGCAACGCCCGCATGCGCTAGGCAGCGCGAAATTCCCGCCGCTGCATCCCGCGCCGGGTACCTACGTCCTGGGCCGGTGAGTGTCGCGCGCGGCCGAGCCGCGCGTGGCGGCCGAGAAACCCGGTGCGGCGACGTTGAATGTCGAGAAGATCCGCTCCACGGAATCAGCGGTCATGCCGAGCTGCAGCAGCTGTGGGGTTAGCGAGCCGGTGTTCGGCGCAGCCGCCGGCCCGAAGCAGCCGTAGCAGCCGCGGCTGAACGCCGGGCAGATCGCGCCGCAGCCAGCTTGCGTGACCGGGCCGAGGCAGGGCGTCCCGTGCGCGACCATGACGCAGGTATTGCCGCGCA
>OCZU010003170.1_pt1 | contig 10406 bp, 8 predicted proteins | sample 1539001 | NCBI WGS metagenome assembly OCZU01 (sample SAMEA3539306, study PRJEB22396) | soil metagenome | biome: tundra; feature: field; material: soil | place: USA | collected 2010-05 | depth 0.15 m | reverse complement strand
GCTGGCGTTATCTTCTCCATCGGTCACCACGAATAATACTTTTCGCTCCAACCTTGCGTTTAGCCTCAGTTGGTCGGCTGAGGCCAACACAGCATCATAAAGCGCTGTTCCACCCTTGGCGTCAATCTTCTCCAGCGCCTCCTTCAATTTCAGCAGGTCGTTGGTGAAATCCTGGTCGAGATAGTACTCGTCGTTGAAATTCACCACAAACACTTCGTCCTGAGGATTGCTCGACCGCACCAGGTTCAGGGCTGCCTGATTCACTTTGGCCCGTTTTTCGCGCATCGACCCGGAATTGTCGATCACGATTCCCATCGCCACGGGAATGTCTTCATGCCGGAACGAAATGATATTTTGCTGTTTCCCATCCTCAAATACCGAGAACGCATTCCGGTCAAGGTCGGTCACAATGTGCTGCTTGTCGTCTACCACCGTGGCGTGCAACAAGACTTCGTCCACATCCTTGCGAATGACGAATGTCCCATTCTCATCGGGAGCTTGCTGGGAGCTGGATTTGGCAGGAGCCGCGGAACCCGCGCCGGACTGGGATTGAGCAGGTTGCGGCGAAGCAGGCAGGGACTGAGCTTGCTTAGTCGGGTCAGTTTCCGATCGGGCTGGTACCGACTGGGGCGGTACAGACTGGGATGATTCGGACTGGAAAGCCTTCCACTCCGCCCGCCCGGCAAAAGGTTGAGCCAGCACCGCGACCGCAGCCCCGGCCCAGATCGCGTACTTAAGAAGAAGGAAGAATCTCGCTGCCCGCTTATTCCTCGGGCGCGTAATATCCGGTCCTGGCATACACTCGGAGTGGCGGCAATCCTTTCGGCGGCAGTAACTTCACTTTGATCTTACGCCATTTGCCGTCCCGCACCACTTTGCTGGGACGATATCCGAGCACATACTGGTTACGCAGTTCGACCCCGATCTTGGTAGCTACATCGGCCAGGTCGTTCGGATTCTCCACCGTAAACGCCCGCCCACCGGTCAGTTCCGTGATCTCCCCCAGCAGCGCCGGGCCCAGCCTTTCTTCCTCGCTTGCAAAGTACCGGTCGTAAATGCCGATAGCGTACACCATCACGTCCGCCTCTTTCACGAGAGCCTTGATCTCGCCCTCAGTGTAGCGGCTGTGATTGTCGCCCCCATCGGAGATGATCAGCAGCGCCTTCTTCGGATATTTCGCTTCCCTCATCTTGCTGACGCCCATGTAGATCGCATCCAGCAGCGCCGTCCGCTTCCGCGGCACCGTGAATACTAGCTTGCCCTGGATGTCGTCCACTGAACTCGTGAAGTCGTTGACCACCTCGGGCTCGTCCGAGAACGAAATCATGAAGAACTCATCTTGCGGGTTCGCTGTCTTGAAAAATTCAATGACCGCGTCCTTCGCCCGATCCATCTTGCTGCTCATGCTGCCGCTGGAATCGAAGATCACCCCCAGAGAAACCGGCGCGTCCTCACTCGAGAACGACTTGATATCCTCCTTTGAACTGCCTTCGAAAAGTTGGAAGTTCTCCTTCTCCAGTCCCGTCACCAGCCGGTTCATCGGATCCGTGATCGTCACCGGCACCAGCACCAAATCCACGGCTACCTTCAAGGGACGTACGTGGGTATTCAGGGTCGGAGACACAAGACTCTGCTTCGCAACTTCCTCTGTCTTTGGTTTTTCCTCCTCACGGGGCTGGACGTGGACATCGTTCACGTCTGTTTGCGCCCGAACTTGCAACGGCAGACCGCACAATACACACAGTGCCAGAAACCCTATTCCAGAGAAAGGCCAGGTAGCAATTCTGCACGGCCGGACAAAAGTTGGGTCACAGGGTCGAGCCAGGCAGGAACTCCGAGCTAGGGTCTTCAGGCGAGAGAACCGGCGCCCATCCAGGAGGGCCATAAGCACCTCGATTGGCCGCGATAGTATCACAGCTTCGCTCCCGAGACTGCGGTTTTTTTGTCAAATCGTCGTGACATTCCACAATGGACGGCCCATTCCGGGCGATTCCTTCCACTGGACCGAAGCTAGCCACCACCATCTTGTTACAATCAAAGCTTTCCATGGCTGACATTCATCCCTTTCGCGCCTTTCGCTATGATCCCAAGCGGGTCTCCCTTGCCCAGGTCGTCACCCAACCCTACGACAAGATCACTCCCGCCCTCCAAGATCATTATTACGCCGCCAGCGCGCATAACCTTGTCCGCATCATCCTTGGCCGCCAGGAAGAAAATGACAATCCGGCAAACAATGTATATTCCCGGGCCGCCGCCCACTTCCGCGACTGGCGCCAGCAAGGCATCCTGTACCAGGATTCCCTTCCCTCTATCTATATCTATTCCCAGCGCTTTACCCTCCCCGGTTCAACCAAGGAGGGCTCAACCACCGAACTGGAGCGCCGCGGCTTCATCGCTCTCGCCCGCATCGAGGACTATTCCGCAGGCGTGATCTTTCGCCACGAGCAGACCTTGGCCAAGCCCAAGGCCGACCGCCTCGATCTGCTCCGCGCTACCCGCGCTCATTTCGGCCAGATCTTCGTCGTCTACGAGGATTCCGGCCAAGTCGAATCTCTCCTCACCACGCCCACCGATCCCGCCCTTACAGCAAAAGATGAGAATGGTGTCGTTCACCGTGTTTGGCAAGTCTCAGATCCCGACCTCGTCAATTCACTCAAAACAGCGATGGCGGACAAGAAACTGATCATCGCTGACGGCCACCACCGCTACGAAACTGCCCTGGCCTACCGTCATGAACGCCGCGCCGCCGATTCTCCGCCCGGCCCCACCGCGTCCCCGCACGACTTCGTGATGATGACCTTCGTAAACATGGACAGTCCCAGCCTGCTCATTCTGCCGACCCATCGCCTTGTTCACAGCCTGGCGTCATTCTCCGAAGAGAGCTTTCGCAATGCCGCTCGCTCCTTCTTCGACATCGACGAGGTCGATTCCGCGCTCGACGCACCAAGCGCTACAGCGATCCTCCGCGAGTCCGGACGCGCTGGAACCTCGATCCTTGCCGTAACCCGAAACCGCGCCTTCTTGCTGCACCATCCCAATCCGAACACACCGCAAATCTTTGCGGGCATGTCCATTCGCCAGCAAGCGCTTGACGTCGTGCAACTGCACGAAGGTTTGTTGGAAAACGTGCTGGGACTCTCGGAAGAATCCATTCGCAACCAGCAGAACATCTCCTACATCCGCGACGCTGCAGAAGCTTTGTCGCGAGTACGTGGTACCAGCGCCCCTCCAGCCAATATCGCCTTCCTGATGAACCCTTGCCGCATGCCGCAAGTCCGCGACATCGCCTTCGCCGGCGAAGTCATGCCCCAGAAATCCACCGACTTCTACCCCAAACTCCTCAGCGGATTAACCATTTATGCCCTCGAACAGTAGCGCCGGCATCCCTCCAGCTTCTCGCAGGATCGCCGCCGTGTTTCTGATTTTCCTCGCCACCTTGCTCCTCCAAGCCGTCCCTCCCGAAAAGCATCTGTCCATTTACTCCACCGCCGCCAACTATTCCCTATCCATCGTGCAGCGCCAAGGCCACGACTACATCGGCTTACTCGAACTGCTCGATCCGCTCGGAACAGTCACTGTCCCCAAAACCGATCCTCCACGCTGGCGTCTGCATTACAACAACGTCCTCGGAGAATTTACCGCTGGCAAAAGCCGCGCCCGCATCCAGGGACGCGACACTGACCTCTCCGGAAAATTCCTGATGGAAAACGGACGCGGCCTCGTCCCCCTGGCCTCTCTCAGTTCCCTCCTGCCCCGTTTCCTGGGTGGTCCCGCAACTCTGCACCAAGAGTCCGGACGTCTCTTCATCGGCAGCATCGCCACTCACTTCACCGCTTCGGTCTCTCCCGAAGACCCTTCGCGCCTGATCTTCCACTTCACCGCGGCCGTCAACCCCTCAGTGACCACCGAACCGGGCAAACTGCACATGACCTTCAGCCGCGATCCGGTCACTGCGCCAGCCTCTCCGACCCTCACCTTCGGCAGCAAGATCATTCCCTCCGCGAATTATTCCGAAAACAACGGTGCCGCCGAAATCACCGTTAGTACTACCGTCCCACTCCTCGCCAGCTTCAGCCCGGATGGCCGAACCATCACTCTCGCTCCGACAAAATCTCAGCTCGCGGCAACCACAACCGGAACCACCGCTCCAGGCGTAACTACAAACGCCGCAAACGCGAACATAGCAACCGCAACCGGCTCGCCCTCCTCTCCAACGCAAACTTCTTCGACTCTTCAGCCCCCTGCAACAACTCCGTCGTCGGCCCCGCGCCGTTACTTCGCTATCGTGGACGCCAGTCACGGCGGCTACGACCGTGGCGAAGCCCTCAGCACCACCCTGGCCGAGAAAGACGTCACCGTAGCCTTCGCCCGCCGTTTGCGCCAGGAACTCGAGAGTCGGGGAATCCCCACACTCGTTCTGCGCGACTCTGACGCCACGGTCTCCCTCGACGACCGAGCTTTTTACGCCAACACGACCCATGCCGCCGTCTACGTCGCCCTGCACGCCGCATCCAACGGCCACGGCGTCCGCCTCTACACCGCGCTGCTACCCTACACCGGCGAGGACGACCGCGGTCCCTTCCGCTCCTGGACCACCGCCCAGCAATCCTCCATCCCTCTGAGTCAAGCCGCCGCCGCCAGCGTGGCCGCGGAATTGAAAAAGCAACAGGTCGCGGTCCGTACTCTCGCCGCGCCCCTTCGTCCCCTGAACAACATCGCCACCGCTGCCATAGCAGTCGAGGTTGCCCCGCCCACCTCCGACGCTTCTCAACTCACTTCGCCGGACTACCAGCAGCTCATCGCCAGCGCCGTGGCCAACGGAATCGCCGCCATTCGCTCCCAGCTCGGAGCAGCCCCATGAAATCTGGCAATTTTGTGATCGGGTCATCGGGTGACTTGACCACTGATGTGACAACTGATCTGATGAATCTAAGATCGTTGGCTTCTAGATCGCCCGATCGCCCGATCACAAGATCACCCGATCTCTCATGATTCCGCGCCATCTTTACATCGCTGTCTTCGTGCTGCTGCTAGCCGTATTGGGCATGAGCCTCTACGCCTGGCACATGCGCGGACGCGCGTCCGCCGGTCCCGTCGCCTCCATCGACACCCGTCCCGTAGTGCCTCCGGTCGCCGGGCCTACCGAGCAGGTAACGCTCTATGTCGCCTATGACGATACCGGCGTGCTCCACGCCCAATCCGCCCGCATCCCACTGCCTTCGGTTCGCCAGCAACGCGCCGAAGAGTTGCTTCGCGCTCTCCTCGCCCTCTACCTCGAAAAGTCCTCACCCCACCCGCTGCCTCAGGGCTCCGACGTCCGCAGCGTCTACCTGGTCGATCCCGGCCTGGCCGTCATCGACATCAACGCCGCCTTCGCCGACGGCCACCGCTCCGGCGTTCTTTCCGAAGAACTAACCATAGCGTCCCTCATCCAGACGCTCTCCGCCAATCTCCCCGGCATTCTGAAAGTAAGAATCCTCGTGGAAGGCCAGCAGCGCGACACCCTCGCCGGCCACGCCGACCTCTCCGGCTTCTTTGACGTCAATGCCATCAATCAACTAACCACGCAACTCCAATCAACCCAGTAGCCACCATTACAGGTGAGTAGCAATAGAGAACGTTCTAGCTGACGAACGTTCGCGTGTATACTGCCGCTGCCCAGGAACCCGAAAACGAAAAATCAAGGTGAAGAAGCCGCAAGGTGGAAAAAGAATGACAGCGCACTCCCAGACTCCTCCCGCTCACGTCGGCATGATGCAACTGTTGAACGGCGCCCACGTTGCCGGTGCCGTATCCTGCCTCGCCCAACTCGGAATTCCCGACCTCGTTGAGGCTGGCTCCAGATCGGCCGAGGAACTGGCCAGCGAAACCGGAACCAACCGGCAGGCCCTGTACCGTCTCATGCGGGCTACCGCGAGTGTCGGAGTGCTGGCCGAGGGACCTGATGGAACGTTTTCGGAAACGCCAATGTCGGCTGTTCTCCGCAGCAACGCTAATCCCAGCCTGCGGTCCCTGGCGATCATGGGCGGCAGGGAGTGGCACGCTCGCGGATGGTCGCGGCTCGAATACTGCGTGCGAACCGGTAAGCAAGCGCTGGACGAGATCTACGGCACGCCCATCTTCGAATATCTACCGCAGCATCCGGAAGAAGCAAGATCTTCCATGACACCATGACCGGGCTTTCCATGATCGACGGCCCCGCCGTGGCCGCAGCCTACAGTTTTGACGGCATCCATTCCATTGTGGATGTGGCCGGCGGGCACGGACTCCTGCTGGCGACCATCCTGGCGAGGAATCCGCATCTGAAAGGTACGCTCTACGAAGTACCGCACGTTCTCGAAGGATGCCGGAACGGACCCCTTACGCCCGTTATGGATCGCTGTACCCTTACCTCCGGCGATATGTTTTCTTCAGTCCCGGCCGGCGCCGATGCCTACATCATGAAACATATCATTCATGACTGGCCGGATGATCTGTGCATCAAGATACTTACCGCCTGCCGGAATAGCGTCAATTCGGGCGGCAAGCTTCTCGTGGTTGACAACGTGATTCAACCCGGGAACGACTTCTCCCCGGGCAAGTTCCTTGATCTACAAATGCTGATTTTCCCGGGTGGTCGCGAGCGCACGGAGAAACAATTTCGCGACTTGTTTTCGGCCGCGGGCTGGCGGTTAAGTCGGATCATCCCCACCGCTGCCCTCGACTCTATAGTGGAGGGAGTTCCGGCGTAGCCACGGCGGTACGGGCCCACCAAGCAGTGGGAGGACAGCCGCTCCCCGGCCGCGCAATGTGGGACAGCCGCCCTCGGCTGTCCGCCGGGCGAAGGCCGGCTTCGTCCCACCCGGCAAGAACCTACTCCACTTTCTCCACCACCCACCGCGAAACCGCCGTCACCAACTTCCGCGGAGCAAACCGCACCGACTCTGCCACCAGCCAATTTTGCACTCCCGAGATCACGACGGTCCGCCCGGTCATCAATCCCCGATACCCGTCGCGTGCCACATCTTCTGCATTCATCGGCCGGAGTTTCTTGAACAGCCGTGAATCCTCCGTCCCCGCCCGTTTCGCGAAGCCAGTGTCCGTAGCTCCCGGACAAAAGCAGCTCACCACCACGCCCGATCCAGCCACCTCATTCGCCAGCGCCTCCGAAAACGAGAGAACATAAGCCTTGGTCGCATAGTAAACCGCCATGAGGGGTCCCGGCTGAAAAGCCGCGGTAGAGGCCACATTCATGATCTTGCCCTTGCGCCGTGCCACCATGAGAGGGAGGAACAGTCGGGTCAGATGAGTGAGCGCCGTAATGTTGAGATGAATCTGCCCCAGGATTTCTTCCTCCGCCATCAAGGCAAACTCGCCAAACCCGCCAAAACCAGCGTTGTTCACCAGCACGTGAACCGCAACCCCCTCGCGCTGCAATTGATCGAAGAGAAACCGCGAAGCCGGCGGCGCAGCCAGATCCAGCGCAACCGTTTTCACCGTAACTCCGAGCTGCTGCAGCTCACCAGTCACTTGGTTCAGCTTGTCCGAGCTGCGAGCGACCAGCACAAGGTTGTAATGGTCGCGATCAAACAGTTTAGCCAGCTCATATCCAATCCCGCCGGACGCCCCGGTAATAAGCGCAGTCCGAGTCCTAGATTCCATAAACTCTCCCCCATCCCCACTCCGCAGTAGAGACGCAGCTTGCTACGTCTGGCAGCGCCTCAACTCTATCCCCAAAAGAAAAGCGCGGGCACCTGCGCCCGCGCAAACAATCCAAACCCAAAACCCTAAGCCCCGACCAGCGCCGGCTCCACTCCGTAAATCGAATGCCACGAAGTGGCAGCCTTCAGCTTGTCGTTGACGTTATTAATGTTCTTCACCCCTTCAGTTTCCAACCATTTACGGAAAGCCGCCGCACCCTGCTTGGCGTAAATCGGGATTCCATCCTTCCAGGTCGCCCTTCCGCACAACACGCCGTTGAACTTCACTCCGGATTCCCCCGCCAGCTCTAGCGTCTCGCTGAACTCCGCATTACTCACCCCGGCTGAAAGATAAATAAACGGCTTGGTCGCAACGTTCGCCGCCTTGTGGAACAGATCAATGGCTTCCTTCTTCGTGTACGCCTTCTGCCCCCCAAAGCACTTCACCCCCTCCACAAACTTCATATTCACCGGCACTTCCACCTTCAGCACATCCACGCCATAGCGGTCCTTGCTGAACTCCCGCATGGCTTCAGTGACGATCTGCGGCTTCTTCTTGGCGTACTCCAACCCCTTCTCGTCCGCACCCTCGTCATATCCCACAAACTCCAAAAAGTATGGGATGTCGTTAGCGCGGCATTCGTCCCCAATTCGCTCCACCCAGGCGTGCTTCTTGTCGTTCACATCCTTGGGATCGAATGGCGTGTAGTAAAGCAGGATCTTCACGCAGTCTGCGCCAGCTTCCTTTAACCGCTGCGCCGACCAGTGATCCAACAGATCTCCCAACCGCCCCGGCCCCGTCTTGTCGTATCCAGTCTTCTCATAGGCCAGCAACAGCCCGGCATTCTTGGCCCGCCGTTTGGACGCCGGCAGTCCCCACTCCGGATCCAGCAAGATGGCGCTCGCATGCGGCGTCAAAACTTCGGTGACCAGCGACTTGAACTCTTCCATCATTGCGTCGCTGACTTCCCCGCCTTTTTCCTTGCCCAACGATTTCTGCAGCGACCCGCGTTGATCCATCGCAGCCGCCGCGATAACACCGCGTTCGTTCGAGACTTTTCTAAGACCGGCAAGTTTGCCAGGGGTAAGCTTCATAGATTCCTCCCAATCAGTGCTGAAAAGATGAGTGCTTGAAACACTCAATTGTAAACCAAGGAACGCAATGCGCAGGAGCAACCGCCGTCCCCTCCGTAGAGACGTAGCGTGCTACGTCTTGCCGCCAGCGATGAAGACGTGCGCTAGCTCCACTCACGGCCTCCACCAATTGCTTCTGGACGATCACCACTTAGATTAAATTCCATCTAACGAATGGTATAGTGGTATGACCAATTCGGCTCCCTCCACAATAAGCCGAATTGCTTTCGACAGATCTCTTAGGCAGAATCTCGAAGGACTCATCCATCATGCCCATAGCTACCACTAATCCCGCCACCGGCGAACTAATTCAAACCTTCCCGCCACTCTCCGCCGCCCAAATCGAGCAAAAGCTCCAGCTGGCCGTCACCACCTTCCACGCTGAGAGCAAAACTCCCTTCGCCGAGCGCGCTCGCCGCATGCTCAAAGCGGCCGAAATCCTCGAACGCAACAAAGACAAGTTCGCCCACTTGATGACCCTCGAAATGGGCAAGCCCTACAAAGCGGCCGTAGCCGAAGCCGTCAAGTCCGCTGGAGGTTGCCGCTATTACGCCGAGAACGCTGAGAAATTCCTTACCGACGAAGTCATCGAAACCGGCGCCAAGAAAAGTTTTATCCGCTACCGTCCCATCGGACCCATTCTCGCCGTGATGCCCTGGAACTTCCCTTTCTGGCAGGTGTTTCGCTTCGCCGCTCCGGCTCTCATGGCCGGCAACGTCGGACTGCTGAAGCACGCCTCGAACGTTCCCCAATGCGCCCTGGCAATTGAAAAGATTTTCCTGGAAGCAGGATTTCCCGAAGGCGCATTTCAAACGCTGCTGATTGGTTCGCAGCAGGTAGACGCCATCCTCAACGACCCCCGCGTAGTAGCCGCCACGCTCACTGGAAGCGAGCAGGCTGGCATCCAGGTCGGAATCGCAGCCGCCAAACGCATCAAGAAAGTCGTATTGGAACTAGGCGGCAGCGATCCCTTTATCGTCATGCCCAGCGCCAATCTCGACGCAGCCGTCGCCACCGCCGTCGAGGCCCGCGTCATCAACAACGGCCAGTCCTGCATTGCCGCCAAACGCTTCATTGTCGCCGAACCCATTGCCGCCGAGTTCGAACGCAAGTTCGTCGACCGCATGAAGAATCTCCGCATAGGCGATCCCTTCGACGAGAAAACTGAACTCGGTCCGCTGGCCACCGCCGACGCCGTCACCTCCCTCGATGCCGACGTCCAGAAAACCCTGCAAGCCGGCGCCAAACTCCTAACCGGCGGCCATCCCCTCAAGCAGCCCGGCAATTACTACGCCCCGACAGTTTTGACCGACATTCCGAAAGAATCGCCGGCCTACCGCGAGGAATTCTTCGGCCCGGTCGCGTCCCTATTCCGAGTTAACAACATCGACGAAGCCATCCGTCTCGCCAACGACAGCCGCTTCGGCCTCGGCGCCAGCGCCTGGACCACCGACGACCGCGAGCGCGAGCGCTTCATCAACGAACTCGAAGTCGGCATGGTCTTCATCAACAAGATGGTCGCCTCCGATCCCCGCATCCCCTTCGGCGGCGTCAAGAGCTCCGGCCACGGCCGCGAACTCTCCGCCAACGGCA
>OCZU010003168.1_pt1 | contig 10407 bp, 10 predicted proteins | sample 1539001 | NCBI WGS metagenome assembly OCZU01 (sample SAMEA3539306, study PRJEB22396) | soil metagenome | biome: tundra; feature: field; material: soil | place: USA | collected 2010-05 | depth 0.15 m | reverse complement strand
ACGACAGTCTGAAACATAAGTTTGAATCTCACCGAGGCTATCTTGTCAGATTCGTAATCACGAAAGATGTTCACTGTTGCTCATGGTTGTAAACAAACCTGGGGCACCGATGAAGCCTGCCGATTAGCAGATCAGCAGATCCAAAGGCTTGGAAGGTAACGACTAGCACTCGCATTCCTTCCAAAACAGTGGGGATCTGGTCTCGGCTTGTGGGATGTTGGGTTTTCCTGTGACGCCTGCCAACGATCTTGGGCGGATGACAGGCAAGTCGGAAGTTACCCCAAAACGGATTCTCAACCAAGCTGGCCAGAAGTCCTATAAAAGGGGATGTCAAGTGAAAAACACTTCTCCCTGCCGGAACGCCAGAAATATTTTCTGGCATCCAGCCCACTCGCCATAGTGCCGACACCTCTTCTTTAGCTGCTTGACCGTTCAGCACGGTCGCGGAGCGGCCCTGTAAGCCGCGCAGCGACGGGGCCTCGATGCTGGCGCCACCCCTTGAGCGAACGAACGATTCTAAGCCACGGCAGGAAGGGTCACGCTCAACCCAACGCAACAAACTGAAAGATAGCCTCAAACTCGGCTACCCTAGCGCCATTCCACCTAAGGTCTTTGACTTACCACGCTGCCGGTATACGCAAGAAGTCAAACCTTCGTGAGCCTTTCCATAGCCCCTTCGGCCCCTTCGTTGCCCGCGTCCCGCGCCCGAAGTAATTCTTTCCCGGCCCAGAGCAATTCCTACAAAGCCAGCAGAAGGACCTCACTGTATTTTGAGTGGCTTACAGACGGCACGCCAGATGCTTATGTAAAGACCAGACGAAGTGGCGCGCAACGGGGCGCTCCAAGGACGACTTCGGCCAGAGGTTTTCTTGGGCGCCCCTTGCATAAAGTTCTTCCCCAAAAGCAGCCCTCCCCCAACCCCTCGTCTCCGCTCACTCACGGCTGGCGGATCACGCCAGTGCCACGCTCTCCCTCACATCTACTCCCGCCTGTCGCAAGAGTCGAGCCACGGCCTCCGCCTTCAGTCGCGACGCGTCAAACTCTACCCGAACGGTACGCTCCCGGTCGTTGAACCGTACCCGCCGCACTCCATAAACTTCACGCATGGCGTCGATAGCCCGCAATTCGCTCTCGCCAGGCGCAGCGCCATACCGAAAAACCACGTCCAGATAAGTCATGAGATTTATCCTTACATGCTGCTATGAATGAAGACGCCCAGGTGGTCTGACGGGCTGAATCCAATATAAAGCATCGTCCATCAAAAGAACTGAATTTCAGGGACAAGACGGAGAACGTAATCATCAGACTCCAGCCCCTTCAGGGACGCATTCATTACCCCCGGACGTAAGTCCGGGGTGACGGTTAGGATAACGGAAGGAGTCCCGTAGGGACGGCACGAGTTCTCACGCACACTCACTGAGGGACTTCACTTTCCACCAAACCAGACCTTGATGTCCACGCACCCCTCAAACCCCACACCCACGCTCGAACGCGACCCGGTCTGCGGAATGAACGTAAATCCCGCGACCGCCAAATTCATCCATAAGCATAGCGGGAAGAACTACTACTTCTGCTGCGCCCCGTGCGTGGAGAAATTCAAAGCCGATCCCGCAAAATATCTGACCGCGCTCGCACGTCCAACCGGCTTGGTGATGCTTGGCCCCGCGGCGCCAACTCACGCTCCCCGACCCACTGCCCCCAAAAGCGCATCCTACGTGTGCCCCATGTGTCCTGAGGTCCACGAGGACAAACCGGGTGCCTGCCCTTCCTGCGGAATGGCGCTCGAGCCGGAACTCCCCGCCGCATCCACCCGCACCGAGTACACCTGTCCCATGCATCCGGAGATCGTGCGACCCAGCCCAGGTTCCTGCCCGATCTGCGGCATGGCCCTGGAGCCGCGCGCTGTCACTTCAGCGATCGAAGACAATCCCGAACTCCGCGACATGACCCACCGTTTCTGGGCGAGCCTCGCGCTCACCGCGCCGCTGATGGCGATCGCCATGGGCGCAAAGTTTTGGGAAATGCCCTTACACCGATTTCTGCCGGGCTTGGCGCTGCCCTGGCTGGAACTCGCGCTCGCCACGCCAGTCGTGCTCTGGGGCGGATGGCCGTTCTTCCAGCGCTTCTGGACCTCGCTCGTCAATCGCAGTCCAAACATGTTCACTCTGATCGGCATGGGCAACGGCGTCGCCTACGGCTACAGCCTCATCGCCACGTTAGCGCCCCAGATTTTTCCTGACTCACTACGCACCATGGATGGTTATCCCGACGTCTATTTCGAGGCGGCAGCCGCGATCACAACTCTGGTCCTGCTGGGCCAGGTCATGGAATTGCACGCCCGCAGCCGCACCAGCCAAGCCATTCGCGCCCTGCTCGATCTCAGCCCCAAGACCGCGCTCCGGCTCAATCCCGACGGCAGCGAGACAGATATTCCACTCGATCAAGTGAGTCCAGGCGATCGCCTGCGCGTGCGCCCCGGAGAAAACATCCCGGTCGACGGCGTTCTGCTCGAAGGCCACAGCACGATTGACGAATCCATGATCACCGGCGAATCCATTCCAGTCGAGAAATCGCCAGACAGCAAAGTGATCGGAGCAACCATCAACGGCACCGGCTCGTTCGTAATGCAAGCCGAGCGCGTAGGCAGCGAAACACTGCTGGCGCGAATCGTGCAACTGGTAGGCCAGGCGCAACGCAGCCGCGCCCCCATCCAACGCCTCGCCGACCGCGTCGCAAAGTGGTTCGTTCCGATAGTAGTCGCGGTAGCGGTAATCACCTTCCTCGCGTGGTTGTCGCTGGGTCCGCAACCGCGTCTGGCACACGCGCTGGTGAACGCGGTCGCCGTACTTATCATCGCGTGCCCCTGCGCCTTAGGACTTGCCACCCCCATGGCGATCATGGTCGGCGTAGGCCGCGGCGCCCGCGCCGGCGTGCTCATCAAGAATGCCGAAGCCCTGGAAATTATTGAAAAAGTAGACACGCTCGTAGTCGACAAAACCGGAACGCTCACCGAAGGCAAGCCGCAAGTGCTCAGTTACACCGGAGCACTGGCCGACGACCCCGAGCTGCTGCGCCTGGCCGCCAGCGTTGAACGCGCCAGCGAACATCCTTTAGGTGCGGCCGTAGTAGCCGCGGCGGCCATGAAGGGCCTGAAGCTTTCTCAGCCCCAGGAAATCAAATCCGTGACCGGCAAAGGCATTCTAGGCATCGTCGACGGAAAACAAATTGCGGTCGGCAGCTCCATCTTCATGGTGGAGGTGGGCGCGCTGGAAAAACCCATCGTCTCAGCGCTAACCCAGCCGGGCAGCACAACTCTCTGCTTAGCCATCGACGGCAAATATGCCGGCAACCTCGCCATCGCCGATCAACTAAAGCCCTCCACGCCCGACGCTCTTCGGGCCCTCAAAAGCCAGGGCATCCGCATTGTCATGCTGACCGGCGACAATCGCGCCACTGCGGCGGCGATTGCCGAGAAACTCGGCATCGAAGAATTCGAGGCCGAAGTCCTACCGGAAGGAAAGTTAGAGATCATCCGCAAACTGCAAGGGCAGGGAAGAGTCGTAGCAATGGCTGGCGACGGCATCAACGACGCCCCCGCCCTCGCTCAAGCCGACGTCGGCATCGCCATGGGCACCGGCACCGACGTAGCCATGGAAAGCGGCGGCATCACACTCGTGAAAGGCGACCTGACAGGCATCCTCCGCGCCCGCAAGCTAAGCCACGCCACCATGCGCAACATCCGCCAGAACCTGTTCTTCGCCTTCGTCTACAACGCCATCGGCGTGCCCATCGCCGCGGGCGCCCTCTATCCCTTCTTCGGCCTGTTGCTAAGCCCCATCTTCGCCGCGGCAGCCATGAGCTTCAGCTCAGTGTCAGTAATCATAAACGCCCTGCGCCTCCGCAATATGAAGTTGTAACCGTAGAGAGCAGGCACTGGCCGCGGGGCTGTGCACAAGCCGTGGAAGTGTGCGCTGGCCGTGTGGGTCGGACACTCTTGTCCGACGCCTTTGACGCTGATCTTGCTTTGCCGTTGTTGATCTCGGCGGAATGAAGCGCTATGGCTCCGCCCCGGAGATCCTGCCCTCAGCGAAGTCGAAGGGGGCATCGCGATAGTAGCCCAGCGCCTCTGGCGCTGGGAGAGTGAGGAAAAGAGGAACAAGTCCGACAGAGGTATCCACACTCTTCAGTTGACGGGCAGCCAAAGATCCGGACCTACGCTACAGCTTCCCCAAGAAATCCATAACCTCCGGCTCGGTCCAGTCCACCGCCCCAATAAACTTGCGCCGCACCACGCCAGTGCGGTCGATGATGTAAGTCTCGGGAAACTTGAAAGTCCCATACAGGACATTGCTCTTCTGGTCCGCGTCCCGCACCGAGAGCAGATTTACATTGTGATCTCTCAGGAACCGCCGGTAGGTATTCTCATCGACATCGACGCTAACCGCGAGCACAGTCACACCTTTAGACTTCATGAGCTGCTGCATCTGAACCAGCGACGGCATTTCCTCGATGCAGGGAGGGCACCAGGTCGCCCAGAAATTCAACACAACCACGTGGCCCTTGAGTTGGCTCAACGTCACCGTGCGATCAGCGTCGTGCACCGTGAAATCCGGAGCAGCCGAGCCGATCCGCGACGGCCGCGACCCGCTGTAGCAACCGGACAGCGCAAACAGGGCGAAGACAAAGACCATAGCGATGGCGAAGTAAGGGATGCGTGGCACACAGCTATAATAATGGATTCGACGTATGCCTGCGACAGACCCAGTTTCCGGGCGGCCCGTGGTGTCCGTGATCGTCCCGGCGCGAAACGAAGAAGCCTGCCTGGCCCCGTGTCTTCAGTCACTGATCGCCCAGAATGATTCCACTCAAACCCCTGTCGCGTTCGAAATCATCGTTGTGGACGATCACTCTACCGACCGCACCCGCGAGCTCGCATCTGCGTTCTCAAGCCAGTCACCACAAGTCCAAGTCCGACTCATCGAAGCCGGACCGCTCCCGGCCGGCTGGACCGGGAAGAACAATGCCGTTACCGCCGGATCCAGATCGGCAAGTGGCGACTGGCTGCTGTTCACCGACGCCGACACCATCCACCGCCCGGGATCGCTCTCGCGCGCCCTCGAAGAGGCGAAGTGTCACGGCGCAGTCTTGCTCTCCTATTCCCCGGAACAGATTGTGAAAAGCTTCTGGGAAAAGGCCGTGATGCCGGTGATCTTCGCCGAACTGGCAGCAGGCTATCGCCCATCCCAAGTCAGCGATCCCAATTCGCCCGCAGCGGCCGCCAACGGCCAATACATCCTGATCACACGCGAAGCCTACGACGCAGTCGGCGGACACGCCGCCATCGCCGCCAACCTGCTCGAGGATGTGGCTCTAGCCCGCGCTGTGAAGCGCTCGGGCAGAAAGATATTCTTCCGCTACGGCGGTGACGCCGTTCGCACCCGCATGTATCGCAGTTTCACACAACTCCGCGAAGGCTGGACCAAGAACCTGGCTCTATTGTTCCCCTCGCCGGTTCGGCTCGCCGCGCTGCGGACAATTGAGTTTGTACTGATCGTCGCCAGCTTCACCATCAGCATGGTCTCCGCTCTGCACGGCCACCGGCAGCCCGCAATCGTAGCGGGAATCCTTGGCCTGATCCTATATCGTTTGTTTCTCGCGAGAATCCGCCGCGCACATTTCGGTTGGGACGCAAATGTCCTCGCCCTATTCGGCCTCCCTCTGTTTTCATACCTACTGCTGCGCTCGAAAAGAGTTCACGCGAAAGGTAGTGTGACCTGGAAGGGCCGCAAGTATTCTGAGGAAGGGTGTTTACTGGCAACTGGCCACTGACAACTGGCAACTGCTCTTATGGTCTATCTCACGCGCAAAGCTGAATTCTCCGCATCGCACTACTACCACAATCCGGCGTTCACTCCGGAAGAAAACCGCCGCGTCTTCGGCAAGTGCAATAACCCGAATGGCCACGGCCACAACTACACGCTCGAAGTCACGGTAAAAGGCGAAGTCGACCCCCGCTCCGGTTTCGTAGTCGACCTCAAGCAACTCAAAGAAGTCATCCACCGCGAAGTGCTCGACGCCATGGACCACCGTTTCCTCAATAAAGAGGTACCGGAGTTCTTGCACAAAATCCCCACCACGGAAAACATCGCGATAGCCATCTGGCAGCGCCTGGCCACCAAGCTCCAAAGCGCCAGGCTGCACCGGGTGCGGGTGTATGAAACTCCAGAGCTGTTTGTGGATTTTTACGGTGAAGCATGAAGCAAAAGGAAAGGTTCTACCCTGTGAACCTCTGTGAGCCCTGTGGTAAAGATTTTGATTTGAAGTATCCATCTCCAATAAGAGCCAGCGCATGAAAGCCCACCTCTCACGCCGTTATCTGTTCTCCGCCTCCCACCGCCTGCACAGCGAAGCCATGTCCGAAGAAGAAAACCAGTCGACCTACGGCAAATGCAACAATCCCTTCGGCCACGGCCACAACTACATCGTAGAAGTGACGGTGAGCGGCCCGGTCGACGAAAAAACCGGCATGGTCTGCGATTTGACCGATCTCGATGGCTTTCTAGAAAGGGAAGTGCTAGCCCGTTACGGCCATGAGAACTTGAATACGCTCCAAGAATTCGCCCAGGAAGTACCTACGACGGAAAATCTCTGCATGCAGATCTACGAGATATTGCAGCGTGGTTTCCACCAAGCGCATCTAGAAAGAGTAAGGCTGGAAGAAACCATGATGAATTCGTTCGAGTACGCAGGCGAAGGTTCTTGACTTCAAATTACAGAAATTACCCAATTACAAAATTACAAATCCGACAAACCATGAAACCCTCAACCGAATTCTCCACTCTCACCAGCGCCAGCTTCGAAGATCTGGTCCAGGAAATGCTGGTCCGCCTGGGCGAAGATCCCCAACGCGAAGGTCTCCAGCAAACTCCGCAACGCGTTCGCAAGTCGCTGCAATTCCTAACCCGTGGCTACACCGAAGACCCCGACGCCCTGCTCAAGGGCGCGCTCTTCACCGTAACCTACGACGAGATGGTGATCGTCAAAGACATCGAAATGTTCAGCCTGTGCGAACACCACATGCTGCCCTTTTTCGGCAAGGTCCACGTAGCCTACATCCCCAACGGAAAGGTGATTGGACTGAGCAAGGTTCCGCGCCTGGTGGAACTCTTCTCCCGCCGCCTCCAAATCCAGGAGCGCCTAACCACTCAGATCGCCGAGACCATCCAGAAAGTAATCGAACCGCAAGGCGTAGGCGTGGTAATCGAGGCTCGCCACTTATGCATGATGATGCGCGGAGTAGAAAAGCAACATTCCGCCGCGGTCACGTCCTCCATGCTAGGCTGCTTCCGCAACGAGAACGAAACGCGTTCCGAATTTTTGTCGTTAATTCGCCAGCGCCCCAACGGCGTGTAGGCAGCCATCCCAGCCCGTGTGGGGACGGACACTCCCGTCCGTCGCCTTTGACGTTGATTTTGATTCTGCTCTTAGTTTGCAGACATGCTCATGTGGGGACAGCCGTCCTCGGCTGTCCGGTCGAGCGAAGCTCGACAGCCTCTTTCGTAAAGCCAGCAAGACTTAGGCACCGCCCCGCCGTTTTACCTCCGCCAAATTTCCAGCTAATATACCCCCGACCCAAAAAATCCCCGGAGGAACCAGCCATGAGCAAGGCACCATTTCTAGCCGTAGCAATGTTGGCCGCAGCGATTCTCACGCTCCCGGCTCAAGCGCAAGACACCAAAAAAGAAGCCGCCGTAAAGCCCCCGGACAGCCCTTCACAAGCCGTCCTGGCATCCTGGAACGACATCGGCCGCAAGCTAGTCGCCATGGCCGAAGACTTCCCCGAGGACAAGTACGACTTCAAGCCCACCCCGGCCCAGCGCAGTTTCGCCGAGCAACTGCTCCACGCCGCCAACGCCAATTATTTCTTCGTCAACCCCGCCTTGGGCCAAAAGATGCCGGCGGAAGAAGATCCCAAGCGGGATCAATACAAGACCAAGGCCGACGTAGTTGCCTTCGTGAAAAAAGCCTTCTCCGACGGCGCCGCCGTCATCAAATCCAAAGGCGACAAAGGCATGTCCGACTTGCTGGTCGACCCCTTCGCCCACCAGCAGGTCCGCGTCTCCGACATGGCCTGGGGTCTAATCGAGCATTCCGGCGAACACTACGGCCAGCTAGCCGTCTACTACCGCGTGGCCGGCCTGGTCCCCCCGGAGTCACGTCCCAAGAAGTAGGCGAAGGCATCGTCGTTCCAAAACCACATGCAGCGGCTCACGGAAGGCCAGGATCCGCATCAGCGCATCCAATACCATAGAAGCGGCGCTTCAGCGCCGCGTAAAGCCTCCAGTGTGAGTGCGGGCTTCAACCCCAGTGGTCGCATTTTGCGTCCACCACGAGTTTCTCGCGGTCTTAAAATGCCACTCACTGCACTGCATACGGATACCGCAGCCCCCGCTCTCCAAAAACCTTCACCAGCAACACTCCGGAAACGAATCCTCCCACGTGCGCCCAAAACGCCACTCCTCCCATGTTCTGGCCCTGGACGGAAAGCGCCGTGGCCGTCCCGCTCAGGAAATTCAACACGAACCAGTATCCCAGGATGATCCAGGCAGGAATCCAAAGCACAAATACGAAGAACCAGGTCAGTACTCGCGCGCGTGGATACAAGACGAAATAAGCCCCCAGCACGCCCGCGATGGCTCCGCTGGCTCCCACCGTTGGCACCGTCGAGTGCAGATTAATCACTACCTGCGTCCCCATGGCAATCAATCCCGTGAGCAGGTAAAACACGAGATACTTGAAATGCCCCAGGTAGTCTTCGACATTGTCGCCAAAAATATAGAGAAACCACATGTTGCCGATCACGTGCATCCACGACCCGTGCAGAAACATTGAAGTGAGGAAGGGAAGCACGATCGCCGGCAGCGGATACTTCGGCGAACCCGACAAAAACAGCGCCAGATGAGACGGCACCACCCCGAACTGGCGAATCAGCGCTTCCAGGCTCCGAGGATCGAGGGCAAACTCGAAGAGAAAAATCACCAGATTCAGCGCAATCAAAAAGTAGTTTACCCAGGGCGTGCTATACCGGGGCTGGTCGTCGCGAATAGGAAGCATAGAGGAATCTGTTAACTTAGTGATTGAGTGATCGGGCGATTGAGCAATTGAAACCTAACCTGTTGGCTCGCAACGATTTTCGATTGCCCAATCGCCCGATCACTCAATCGCTCAGTCACCCGATTACCAAATTACCAAATTCCCCATGAATGGCGTAATCATCATCGACAAGCCCGCCGGTTGGACCTCGCACGACGTCGTCAACCGCATGCGCCGCATTCTGGGACAAAAGTCCGTCGGCCATCTCGGCACCCTCGACCCACTGGCCACAGGCGTGCTCCCGCTAGTCACCGGCAGCCTCACCCGTCTGGCGCAGTTCTACACTACTTCCGAGAAAACTTATGAAGGCACCATCCGCTTCGGCTTCGCCACCAATACCTACGATGCCGACGGCGACCCGGTCGGTGAGGTTAGCGCCGCCAGCCCCACCCTGGAACATCTCCAGAAATTAGCCACAGGATTCCTCGGCCGAATCGAGCAGGTCCCGCCACCCTTCTCAGCCAAGAAAATCCACGGCGTCCCAGCCTACAAGCTGGCAAGAAAACAAAAAGAGGTAGTCCTGAAGCCAGTTCAAGTCGAGATAAAGGAATTCGCAATCCTCGGCGTGGAAGGCGACCGCGCCCGATTCCGCGCTCGCGTAGCCTCCGGAACCTACATGCGGTCCGTAGCTCACGACATGGGCCAGCGTCTCGGCCCCGGAGCCCATCTCGAATCCCTCCGCCGCACCGCCGTAGCCGAATTCGAAATCACCCAGGCCCACACCCTCGAAGAAATTGAAGGAGGAATCAATGAAGGACAAATAAAGGATTGTCATTCCGAACCGGCCGGAAAGCCCTGTGAGGAACCTGCTGTTTCGCGCCATCAAGGCACAGCAGCCCTCTTCGTCCACCCCCGCCAGCTCCTGCCGCAATTTCCTTCCGTCACCGCTGACGACGCCACCGCCGCCCGCATCCGCAGCGGCCGCCCCGTCAATCTTCCCGAACTCTCCCGCGCCCACCAGGTCAAAGTCTTCCAAGGCCAACGGGAACTGATCGCCATCGCCACCCGAGTAGCCGGCACTCTGTTCCACCCAAGAATCGTCTTCTCCTGTGGCTAGCACCTTGGTCCTGGGGTTGCTCGTGTGGGTCGGACACTCCTGTCAGACCCTCTTGACGATTGATTTTGATTTTGACTTTGAGTCTGCTTGTTGAGGCGTCGTTGGGCAACGAACGGGAAGGCCACAGCTTCAGGAGCCTGCCCTGAGAGGCTGTGACTAAATTCAGTTTTCGTTTCCAACGGGCCGAGGGCCGGGTT
>OCZU010003167.1_pt1 | contig 10409 bp, 9 predicted proteins | sample 1539001 | NCBI WGS metagenome assembly OCZU01 (sample SAMEA3539306, study PRJEB22396) | soil metagenome | biome: tundra; feature: field; material: soil | place: USA | collected 2010-05 | depth 0.15 m | reverse complement strand
ACCCAGCAGCACTTCGACGAATCTCCGGCGGGGCACTGGGTTGGATAGCCGGTCGTTGGGGTTCGTCATGCCCCGATCACTTGTTGCCATAGCCGCCTCTCCGATCGACTTAGCTTCTTGCCCAGCCCGAAATGTGAGCCACCAACAGCTTGATTGGTCTGCACCCAACATCTTGCAATCTTTTGAAGGCATTCATAAAAAACCGTCCTCTCTACATACAGGAACGTGTGGCCAGAGTGCTGTGCGCCAGGTCACGAGACAATGGTGTCTTATATCACAGACATGGGTGACACGACCGCGTCGAGATGCAGTGGATCGAGCCATGCCGCCAGGCTTCTGCACATCAGCCGCGACGGTCTGCGTTACAAGCTGAAGCGATTCCAAGAAACCTTACGAGACCACGGGCTTCAACCTCGATGGCGCGATAAAGCCAATCTAAGAAATGGGTCACACGTACGGATTCTGCCTCTGAGTCTTCAATTATAAACACACACCTGTGACGCGGATCACGGACCTACCCATTCATGGACTTCAATATTGCAGTTTAGAGATGTATGCTGACTTCCGTGTTGGTCCAACCAAAACTCGAATGGAGCTTGAAGATGAAGAAAATCGACGTGAAAGTGTTAACTATCGCAACAGTATTTGCGGTTGTTCTCAGCCTTCCCCTATCGGCGCATGCGCAAGACGCGTCAGCAACCTTCAAATCCAAATGTGCCGGCTGCCATGCTGCTGACGGAACCGGCTCGGCGATGGGAAAAAAGATGGGCGCCCACGACTTCACAACTGCCGACGTACAGAAAATGTCGGATGCGGAACTTACCGATACCATCACCACCGGCAAGAACAAGATGCCCAAGTACGCAGATAAGTTGAAGCCGGAAGAAATCAAGGGGCTGGTGGCTTATATCCGCACTTTGAAGAAATAGTTCTGGCCGGTTCCTGCATTAAGAGTAGGTAAACTGTCTCACGCGGTGGATGATCCGCGGCAAAGTGTAAACTGTGTCTGCACTGCGACGATAAATAGTTGACGAAAGAGCAACGATTTCAAATGAATCTGCGAAAACGCATTCAAGAGTGGTCGCAGCCCATTTATTTCTTGGGGCAGAATCCCCTAACACTGATGGGTGCCGTGATCACGACGAGTACGGCGCTTACCACGATCGCCTTCTGGTTCTATGACGTCTTCCTGCCGGGCCCCCCGCATCCTTATATTGGCCTTCTTGTGTTTCTGATCCTCCCGGGCATTTTTGTGCTCGGCCTGCTGCTGATTCCTGTTGGCATCTGGCTCAAGCGGCGAAGCCTGCTCGGGAGCGGGACATTGCCGGGGGTCTACCCAGCCATCGACCTGGGGCTGCCCGTGGTACGGCGCACCCTGGAGTGGGTGGCGGCAGCGACCGTGCTCAATCTTCTGATCATTGGGACCGCATCGTACCGCGGCGTGCAGTATATGGATTCAATGAGTTTCTGCGGGACAACGTGTCACACCGTAATGGCCCCCGAGTATGCGGCCTATCAGAATTCTCCGCACTCGCGTGTGGAGTGCGTTGAGTGCCATATCGGGCCCGGAGCGGGTTGGTTTGTGCGGTCGAAGCTTTCCGGTCTCCGGCAGGTTGCCGCGGTAACCTTCCACACCTATTCCCGCCCCATTCCTTCGCCGGTTAAGTATCTGCGCCCGGCGCGCGAGACTTGCGAGCAGTGTCATTGGCCGCAGCGCTTTACCGGCGACAAGTTCCTGGTGAACACAAGCTACAAGGACGACGAAAAAAACACTCCTCAGACCGACGTATTGCTGCTGAAAGTTGGCGGAATAACATGGCAGGGCTCGGTCGGCATCCACGGGCACCATCTCGCCGATAACGCACGCATCCGCTACATTTCGACCGACCCCGAGCGGCAGACGATTCCGGCTGTGTATTACACCGACGACCAAGGAAAGACGACCGAATTCATTTCCACGGATGCGAAGCCGACCCGACAGCAATTGGACAAGGGAGAACATCGCACGATGGATTGCGTGGATTGCCACAACCGGCCCACGCATTCCTTCGACTTGCCCGAAAACGCAGTGGACAAACAGATGTCGCTCGGGCACATCAGCCCGGAGCTGCCTTTCATCAGGAAGAAGGCGGTCGAGGTTCTCAAGGTTAATTATCCCACCCGCGACGTGGCGCGGCAGAGCATCGCCGCCGAACTCAACAGTTTCTATCGCACGAATTACCCGCAGATCTACGAGACGCGGCGCACGCTCGTGCAGCAGGCGGGCGGCGAGGTGGCAGCGATCTACCTTCGCAACATCTTTCCCGAGATGCGCGTGACCTGGGGTGTTCACCCGAATAATCTTGGGCACAATGACTCCCCGGGCTGTTTCCGCTGTCATGACGGCAGTCATACCAGCGCCGATGGCCAGACCATCACCAATGACTGCTCTGCGTGCCATCAGGTTCTGGCGGCGGGGGAAGAAAATCCCAAGGTGTTGACCGACCTGGGAATGAAGTGAGCGTTGGGAATCGAGACATCGTCTATCAGATCCTCTCAATGCAACGGAATCCAAGAACCTTCTTATCGCTTCAAGTGCATAACTAACAAGCGAACGTGACACGAATCACGGAACTTCCTTCTCCAAGCCCTCAATATGGTTAAGGATAAAGCAAGTTTACGAAGAGGGAGGGAGTTTGCGGAAAAGGATGCGGCGCACGGCAGACACGGCAGGACGATTCGGTTTCGCCCTCTTGGTCTTGCTTTTCTCGGCCGGTCTTCTTTCAGTCTGCGCGTCGGCACATGCCCATGCCCGGGCACAGGCGACGTTGTCCCAACCCCTCAAGCAGGATGAAAACTGCCTGGCCTGCCACGGCCAGGCGGGATTGACCTCGGGCAGCGGCAAGAGCATCTCGATTGATCCCGCGAAGCACGCGGCTAGCGTGCACGGTATGTTGGGATGCACCGACTGCCACACGACTATCAAGAACTATCCGCACCCCGCCAAAGTGGCCAAGGTTCGATGCGCGACTTGCCACGCCGATGAGGCTTCCCGGGTTCCCAACAGCGCTCACAGCGCGCTCGGTGACGGAGCCTGCCAGTCCTGCCATGGCGATCACCACGAAGTGGCGGCTGCGGCGCAGCTGGCGCCGGCAAAGTGCGCGCAGTGCCATGCCGATGAAGTAAAGGAATTCCGGCAAAGCATCCATGGACAAGCGGCCGCGGCCGGCGACCCTGACGCGCCGAACTGCATGTCCTGCCACGGCCCCGTGCACCAGATTCAGGCCTCGAGCGATGCGGGCTCAACGGTAGCCAAGAAGAATCTGCCTGACACTTGCGCCTCCTGTCACAGCAATCAGCAGTTCCTCGCGCGCCATAAGATTCCATTCGCGCATCCTGTGGAACTCTATAAACAAAGCGTGCATGGACGAGCGGTGGTGGATGGCGACAGAGCTGCGGCGACCTGCTCGGATTGCCACGGCAGTCACGGAATCCTGCCCTCGCAGGATGCGCGCTCCAAGGTCAACCACTTCAACATCCCGGCGACCTGCGGACAATGCCACGCTGACATTGCCAAGACGTATCTCGAAAGCGTGCACGGACAAGCCATGAAAGCCGGCGAACAGGGGGCGCCGGTGTGCAGCGACTGCCACGGGGAGCACTTGATCCTGGGGCCGACAGAGCAGGGATCGCTGGTGAACGCATCTCGGGTCTCGATGGCCACATGCGGGCGATGCCACGGCGATGAGCGTCTTGCATTGCGTTACAATCTGCCCGCCGATCGTGTTCCTTCCTACGCCGACAGCTACCATGGTCTGGCCTTGCGGGGTGGATCCCAGAGTGTTGCCAACTGCGCTTCCTGTCACGGAGTGCACAACATCTTCCGGTCGGCGGACCCGCGCTCCACGGTGAATGCAGCGAACGTTTCAAAGACTTGTGGGAATTGCCACGCCGGAGCCGGCGGCCATTTCCTCATTGGGCTGGTGCATGTGCGAATTACGACCGGTCCCGCGCACCCGGTCGTAAAGTGGATCCGTTGGACGTATCTGGGCTTGATTCCGCTAACGCTTGGCTTCATGATCGTCCACAATCTGCTGGACTTTCTGGCCAAGCTCATCCGCCGGCAGCCACGGCACGAGACCGGCGCGCAAGTGTCAAGGATGAATCGAAACTTCCGCATTGCTCACTGGGGCGTGATCCTGAGCTTCCCGACCCTGGTTTTCACCGGGTTCGCGCTGAAGTATCCCGAGGCATGGTGGGCGCGTCCGTTATTGCTTTGGGAAGGCCACGTCGCGTTTCGGGGCATCGTGCATCGCAGCGCGGCGGTGGTACTGGTTGCCGCGACGATCTACCACGCGATTCATCTCGCGGTAGTCCGGCGGGACCGGCTGTTCCTGAAAGCCATGCTGCCACAATTCAAAGACGCGACGGATCTTGTGCAGGTGTTCTCTCACAATCTGGGACTTACAAAGGATGAACCGCGCTTCGCCAAATTCAACTACGCGGAGAAGGTGGAATACTGGGCATTCATGTGGGGCACGGTGATAATGACGGTCTCCGGCTGCCTGCTGTGGTTCAATAATTTCACCCTGCACTATTTCCCCAAGTGGGTGTCGGACGCGGCCACCGCCGTGCACTATTACGAGGCGCTGCTCGCCACGTTCTCGATTCTGCTCTGGCATTTCTACATGGTGATCTTCGACCCGCTCGTCTACCCGATGGATACTGCCTGGCTCAACGGCAAAGTTCCAGCTGATCATTACCATCATTCCCGCCCGGAGTATTACCGGGCGCTGGAACGGGCCCATCTGGTCGAGCTCCCCACCCAGTCTGCTGATTACACCGAGGAGCCCGGCGCCGCAGACGCCCCGAGCGCCGATCCGCCCATCAAGAATTAGGAGGGACAAGGCCGCTGGCCACGCCGGCCTTGTCGGAGGACAGCTTTCTACGCTGTGATCAGTGACTCCAAGGCAAGGCGGTTGGGAATGACGAGCGTAGAGCCGCTCTGCTGGATAAGACGCTGCTTCTTGAAACCTGCGAAGAGCCGGCTGACGGTCTCGCGCGAGGTGCCTATCATCTGACCAATCTCTTCGTGAGTCAGTGCCAGCTTCATTTGGCTGGGGTTCCTGGCTGCGGTGTTCTGGTCGAGCCAGCCCACCAACAGTCGAGCCAGCTTTTCACTGGCTGAGTCGGAAAGGATCAGGTCACGGATTTCGCGGCAGGTGGAGGCATAATCCGCACTGATGTGCTGTGTCACCCACAGGGCGAGCTCGCCGTGAGCGCGCATCAGCCGCAGCAAATCAGCTTGTCGCAGGAAGCTGATCTCGCTCGGCTCCTGTGTCTCGGCTGTAGCTTCATACGGGCGTCCTGACACCACAGCGGCGACTCCCAATGGACCACCGGGATCGACCATTCGCAGAATCAGCGTCCTGCCATCGCTGCCGCAGACGGAAAGTTTTACTTGCCCCCGACGCACGATAAACACTCCCCGCGGAGCCTGCCCTTCCGCGAACAAAACCGCTCCTGTAGGGTAGGTAGTGGTGACCGCTTCCTGCTCCAAGGCATCGGCGACGACTGGAGGAAGATCGCAAAAGGTCTTGTCTGCTGCTGCAAGCTTCTGTGCGTTGTTTACGATATGTGTGGCCATAAGTGCCTCCGCTCTCAGGCTTATCTTGGCAAGTGCATCGCCACTTCGCTCAGGCCGATTAGAACTCCCCGAAGGCATCTAAACGCAACAAACTAAGTAGTTTAACTAGATTCCATCAGATGTAACCATAGCTACCGCCTTGCCCGAAAAATGCCGAGGGTGCGTGCTTTCCCCCAGTGATGTGTGATCTCCATCACCAGTTGGTTGGTTACAGGGCACGAGCTCTCGGTTGGCTAAAGCTTCGCATCGGCGCACCTTTTCACCCCAAGGTCGTATGGATCGTATTCAGCAAAGCGGTTCGGCTAAAAGGTTTCTCGAGGAGGGTTACGCCGGCCTTCAACACCTCTCGGTTCGCCATCAGTTCGCCGGTGTAGCCTGACATGTACACGACTCTCAGAGTCGGACGAGATGAACTCAGGCGTTCCGCCAACTCCGGACCGCTCATGCGGCGCATCACCACGTCGGTTAGCAGCAGATCAATCGGGCCCGGATGGGAGTCGACCCATTCCAGCGCAGATTTCCCGTCATCCGCCTCGATTACCGCATACCCGTGTTCCTCGAGGAGTTTCCGAGTCAAGCTGCGCATGATTTCGTCGTCTTCCACCAGCAGGATCGTAGTCCCCTGCCGCTTCGGACTGACGGCCTCAATTTCGGTCTTGGAAGCCAGCCCGATTTTGTGCTCCGCGGTGGGGAGATAGATCTTAAACGTCGTCCCCTGTCCCGGTTCGGTGTAGACCAGGATGAGTCCTCCGCTCTGCTTGACGATGCCATACACCGTGGCCAGGCCCAAGCCAGTTCCTTTGCCCATCTCCTTGGTGGTAAAGAAAGGCTCGAAGATGCGCGAAACGGTAGCCTCGTCCATGCCGCTGCCGGTATCGCTCACCGCGAGCAAGACGTATTTTCCGGCTGCCATGGCTTGATGCTGCTCGGCGAAGTCCTCGTCAAACCTTACCGTGCCAGTCTCGAGAATAAACTTGCCGCCGCGAGGCATGGCGTCACGCGCGTTCACCGCCAGGTTGACCACGATCTGGTCGATTTGACCCGGGTCTGCCTCAACGACCGCGGACGATGATCTGGGTACAATGAGAATCTCCACATCGTCTCCCAACAGCGGGCGCAGGAGCTTGCTGATCTCCCGTAGCCGCTCGTTCAGGTCGAGGACCCGGGGTTGGATAGTGGGAGTTCGGCTGAAGGCGAGCAGCTGCTTGGTCAATGACCTGCCCCGTTCGATTGCTTTGCTAATGTTTTCGACATAGATCGACGGTTCAGCGGCAGGATCTATACGTTCGCGGAGAAACTCGGCGCAGGAGTTGATGATCCCGAGGATGTTGTTAAAGTCGTGTGCGACTCCTCCCGCCAGCCGACCGACCGCTTCCATCTTCTGGGACTGACGAAGCAGCCCCTCGGCGCGTTTCTGGGCCGTGATATCGCGCGCGATCGCTGACGCGCCCACGATTTCGCCGTCTGCATCGCGCAAGGGAGACACGGAAACGGAAACGTCGAGGTGGCGTCTGTCCTTGGTTACCCGCACCGACTCGTGGTGCTCGATCCGTTCCCCTAGCGCAATTTTTCGAAGAATCTCAGGGATTTCCTGCGGCCGATCACTGGGGATTAACAGGGATATGTGCTTTCCGACGACCTCTTCTGGCGCATAACCATAGATGCGCTCGGCTCCATTATTCCAACTGGTAATGGTGCCATCCAAGCCTTTGCTGAGGATCGCGTCCTCGGAAGAATCAATAATCGAGGCCAGCCTCGCCCGGTATTCCCCAAGTTGCTCGGTCGTTCTCCGTTGCAGCTCTTCGTTCGCTCGGCGCAGTTCTTCCGCGATTCTCTTGCGATCGCTGATGTCGCGGATCGCGCTCAGCACGAACGTACCCTTCTCCGTGGAGACAGGACTGAGGCTGATTTCCACCGGAAATTCCGAGCCATTGCGCCGTCTTCCGTAAAGATCCAGATCCGCTCCCATCCGTCGCGTCCTCGGGGTTTCCGCGAAGGTCTCGCGATGATGGTGATGCTGGCGGCGATAGCGCTCAGGCACCAGCATCTCGATCTTCTGGCCAATCAATTCGTCGCGCAGATAGCCAAATAGCTCTTGTGTCTGTGAATTAACCTGAACGATGGTCCCGTCGTGATCGACGGCGACGATGGCATCCGGAAGAGCTTCCAGGAGATCCGTGGATAGGACTACTTCAGCCGGCTCACTGTGATCAGAGGAAGGTTGCAACGGCAACTCCGCGGTTAAAGCTATCGGCATTTAAATTTAATCGGAACCTGCTTGCTTGTAAAGGAGCCGGCGAATTGGGTGTAGACTCGGTGCAAAAGAGGAAAGTCCGAATGAAAGGCAATCCGAAAGTAATCAAAGAATTGAATGATGCTCTGCGGGAGGAGCTGACGGCGATTAACCAGTATTTCCTGCACGCGGAAATGTGTGAAAACTGGGGCTACAAGAAGCTCGCTGACTACATCAAGAAACAATCCATCGATGAGATGAAGCACGCCGAGGTGCTAATTGAGAGAATCCTCTTTCTGGATGGAACACCTTCCATGGAACCTCTCAAGCTGACCGTTGGCGGAACCGTGCGTCACATGATTGAGAGCGACCTGGCGCTGGAGCTGGGTGCGGTGAAGCAATACAATGCCGCAGTGCAGATCGCGACCCAGGAGAAGGACAACGGCAGCCGGGATCTGCTAGTGAAATTGCTCAAGGATGAAGAGGATCATGTGGACTGGCTCGAGGCCCAACTTCACCAGATCAAAGAAGTGGGCTATGAGCGCTATCTTTCGCTGCAGACGGGGGGCTTCGAAGAGAAGTCGTAGTCACCGAAGGGCTTTCCCCCGATGCAGGCTCTCTCGATCCGCGTAAGCCAACTGGTCACCTGCTGGTCTTCGGTATACTCCCTGCCTTGCGTTTAGCCTCTTATGATAGGCGTGGGCGTTGACTTTCGTTAAGCTGCAATAGCGCTGGGCTTTGTGACCAAGTGCACTGCACTGACCTTCATTTGTCACTGCATCATAAGACCGATCATGCTAACGTTTCACTCAGCCCTGAAGCCTCCTTAGACCGAGGGCCCCGCCCAGAACCGGCTGTTAATCTGTTAATCCCTAGTAAAGAAAAGGAGCACTCTCATGTTTGCACGTATTCTCGATTGCGAAGTGAAGCTGGAAAAGAAAGAAGAGTTTGTAAAGGTAATCAAGAACGAAGTCCTTCGCATCCTCAAGAAGCAGACCGGCTTCCTAGCAGTTTGCGGAAAAACTCGGGTGATCTGAGTAACAAGCAGCAAGCCAGCTGAGGCGGGTCTCTCGTTAGGATTATTTCGTGACATCCCCGAGAAACCAATCCACTACTCGACCGAAGACCGTTTCCAAACCTTCGGGTACCTGCTGATTCGGAAGGTCCAAGGCATGGTCAGCACCTTCGATTCGCTCAAACACCGCGTCTCGCTGTTTTGCGGCCAACTCGGCGCGCAAGACATCGAAACCAGCGATCGACTGCTGCGTGTCGGCTGTCCCGTGGGCGAAATAAAGGAGTGCATGCGATTTGAGGGCTTCCGCGATAACGGACGTCTTCATAAAGCTGGACCACTGACGATACGTCTGCCCCCAACAGAACTTGGTAGCGCTGTCCGGATCTTTCAGGATTTCGCTCCAACACGCGTAGACTTCCTTTTCCGCGTCCAATTTCTTATTGCGCATAAACTCGGCTAAGTGGAATAGATACACTGGTCCGCCTCCTGACAAGGAGGCGGCGTGCGTCACTTGCGGCGATACGTTCGAGACGCGCATCGCCACAATGCCGCCCTCCGAAATGCCGATCACCAGTGTTTTCGAAGTATCAACGCCAGGCAGCTTCTGCGCCGCTTGGATTGCGTCCGCAATGGTTGTAGCCCACCGGTCGAGCGTATACTCGGCTAGAAATTCTGGACGACAAGCGCGAGCGTCGGCGTCATCCGGCGGATAATCGAGAAACTCAACACCCCGCTTTTCGACCGCCAAGACGCGGGCCCGGCCGCGGGCCACTGAATATAGAACGCCCTGCAGTCCACGGCTCATCCGCTCACCGACGCTGACAAACTGAGATGAGCAGCCTGTACCTTGGACCCAGACGATCAGCGGGACAGGATGACTGGGTGCTTGCTGAGTTGAAAGATAGAACGTGATGCGCTTACCGTCTCTACCTTCTGTGACGTACCGCCGAAACGGCTTATCGCCTACAGGATAGTCTTCCACTGCGGCAAGCGCGGAACAGAAAAGCAGATTGAGAACGAGAATCGAACAGGTTTTAAGCATGACGAGTATTAGCATAGACCTGTGTAGAACGACGGTGCCAGATCCTCGCACCGCCCGGCCAAGGCTTGGGCCTTAATGGAGCTGATCCCGAACCAGAAACCTATCTTGTTTCCACAGCACAACCTGATAAGAAGAAGGCATGCGAGGAAACGACGAGCAGCAGTTGGAATGTGTTCAGCTACGTGAGCCCGGAGCAGCGAGTACCCCAAGACCACCCCTTGCGTGCTCTTCGTGTCATGACCGATGAGGCATTAAGGGAACTGCAACCACGGTTCAACAAGCTGTACGCCAAAACTGGGCGACCGTCGATCGCGCCGGAGAAGTTGTTGCGAGCGCTCCTGCTGCAAGCACTGTACTCGGTGCGCAGCGAACGGATGCTGATGGAACAGCTCGACTACAATCTGCCTGTTCCGCTGGTTCGTGGGCTTGAATATGGATGACGCCATCTGGGATGTGACCGTGTTCACGAAAAACCGCGAGCGCCTGCTCGATG
>OCZU010003166.1_pt1 | contig 10409 bp, 13 predicted proteins | sample 1539001 | NCBI WGS metagenome assembly OCZU01 (sample SAMEA3539306, study PRJEB22396) | soil metagenome | biome: tundra; feature: field; material: soil | place: USA | collected 2010-05 | depth 0.15 m | reverse complement strand
GACCCTGGTCAACAAGATCGGACAATCGAGTCCGGCCACGGCGACGCTGAACTAGCGGGTGTGTCAGGGCACGGGCTGGCCGCCGGCCGGTGGCTTTGGCTCGCTGCGCACCACCACGATGGTGAACTTCGCCACCAGCGCGGAGATGGCGCCGACGGCGGCGAGGAGCGGAGCCAGGATGGCGCCGACGGCAGCGACGGCCACGGGAATCTCGACGAACGTGTTGCCGTGCTCGTCCTTTACCACGATGCGCTGGACATTGCCCTCGTGGATCAAGTCGCGGATCTTATCGACCAGGTCGCCGGCCAGGACATGAACTTCTTCCACAATACTCTCGAAACCCATAGCATTAGATTACGCCCGCGCCCGGCGATAAGTTCCCAGGCGGCTCAATACAGGCCGAGCGCGATGTGCGCCTCGGTGTTGAATAGGCTATCCTGGGTGCATGGGATGTGGAAGCGGTGGAAGCAGTCTTAATCAAATCAACAACTCGATCCGGCCGGGCGCGCGCAAGATCTTTTGCGTGAAGTTCCAGAAGGAAATGGAGGGGCTGGACGAAATCCCGTTCGAAGGGCATCCGTTGGGGCAGAAGATTTACGACAACGTCTCCAAGGAAGCGTGGAAGATGTGGGTCGAGCACATGAAGATGCTCATGAACGAGTACCGGCTCAACCTCGGCACCGCCCAAGCCCAGGAATTCCTCCTCGAACAGATGGACAAGTATTTCTTCGGAGAGGGCGCGCAGTTGCCGCCCGATTTCGTCGCGCCTAAATCGAAGGGCTGAACGTTTGGAGCGCGGTCGCTATGTGGAACTTCAGTTCCGCGTGCGACCGCCGCAGCGCAAGCTCGACACCTTCCGCAGTTTCCCCGCGGGCGAAAATGAACCCCAGGTAACTCGATCCCTCCGGCAACGGAACCAGCAACTGCCCCTCCGTCGCCGTGATGGTCACGTCCTCGATGCCGGCCACTGCCAGCGCGAGTTCGACGCCCTCCACCCCCTGGTAAATTCCGCCCTGGCGCGGGATAGGAATCATCATCACGCCCGACGCCGGCCCGTCCACCCGCGCCATCCACACATGGCCGCCCAGCGCGTGCACCAGAATGACTTCCTCCAGCGGAATCCCGTCCGCCATCCGGATGGCGCGCGCGCACAGCCCGCCGATGGGCCGCGCGTGCACTTCCAGGATCCACGCACCTTGGTCGTTGTAGCGCAACTCCGCATGCACCGGGCCGTGCCGCAGGCCAAGCGCCGCTGCCGCCTGCGCGGTGGTCTCGATCAACGCCGCCTGTACCGTCGCCGTTTCGCGCGAGGGCGTGACGTAGATGGTCTCCTCGAAGAACGGCCCTTCCATGGGATCCGGCTTATCGAAGATGGCGATGGGCTGGAGTTTCCCTCCTGTGATCAAACCCTCGACGGCAAACTCGCGCCCCGGAATGTAGCTCTCCACCTGCAAATCGCGCTCGCCGATCCTGGCAATCCGCCGGAACGCCGCCACGAACTCGTCCGGACTGTCGGCGCGGATCACTCCCCGGCTACCCGAGAGTCCCAGCGGCTTCAACACGCAAGGGTACGGCGCACGCGCCGACAGCGCCGCCGGGTCGTCCGTCAGGCCGGCGCGAAAGAAAGCAGGCACGCGCATTCCCGCCGCCTGAAATCGCTGGCGCGAGAGGTGCTTATCGTGGCAGGCGAGCGCCGCCGCCAGCGGATGGAACGCCACGCCGAGCATCTCCGCCGCCGCCGCCGCGAGCACCGCCGGCCTGTCTCCCACCGCCGCCACGCCATCCACCCGCAAGCCGCGCAGCGCCTTCAGCGATTCCTCGATCTGATCGAACTTCACGGCGATGGCGCGGTCGCCCCAAGGGTCGTCGAGGATGTGACAGCGATCGGTCGCCAGAGTGACGTCCACCCCCAGCCGGCGGGCCGCATCGGCAAACACGCGGATCTGATACCCCGTAGTCGCCGCGAACAGGAGCAAATGTTTTGCCACTGACTTTATTGTAGTGGGGCAGCCAGGATTGGCTGCCCCACGTCATCCCTGCGCTTCGGCTTCCCGTTCCAGGCTGGCGCGATCCAATATGCGCAACTGGTGACCCTGAATCTGCACTACGCCTTCCGCACGGAAACGCGCCAGGTTGCGCGACACCACTTCGCGCACCGTGCCCAATCGCGACGCCAGTTCCTGATGGGTCAGCGCCAAATCGAATTCGTCGGCGGCGGCTTGCCTTGAGATGTCCAGCAGGATCCGCGCCAGACGCTGTGTGACGCTTCCGAAAGTCATCGACTCCACCACGCCCACCAGATGCCGCAGTCGCCCTCCCACCACGGCCAGCAACTTCAGCGCCACATCCGGGAACTGCCGGCAGACCTGGTGGAAATCGCTCTTGTTGATGAACAGCGCCACTACCGGCCCCACCGCGCGAACCGACGCCGGATACGGTCCGCCGTCGAATAACGGCAGTTCGGCCACGCTGCTGGGCGCCGTCTCCAGCGAGAGCATCATTTCGCGGCCCGCCGCGGAGGTCTTGAAGATTTTGGCGCTGCCCTCGGTCAGCAGGAAGATACCCGTGCACGGCTCGCCCTCCCAAAACAGCATTTCGTCCGCCGCGAACCGCCGCTCCACGGCGCGCTGCGCCAGGGCCCGAATCTCGCTTTCACTCAGCCCGGCAAACAGGGCGATTCCCGAAAGCGCTTCGTCTTTGTGCGGCATTTCCGTTTGTCTCCCGGCCTAATGGTCGTGCGGATGATGATGCTCGTGCTCGTGAGGCACGGGAATCGCACAGCCGTTTTCCGAAATCGCGCAGCTCACGTGCTCGAACTGCACGGTGGTGTGCGTGATGCCGAACCGCCCCTCCAGCAGCGTGTTCAGGCTGCGCAAAACGGTATCGCTCTCCGAGGGCGGCACATCCTCGATCAACACGTGGCAACTCAGCGCGTGCGTGCTCGACCCCAGGCTCCAGATGTGCAGATCGTGCACTCCCAGAACGCCCTCCACGCTGCCCATCGCCCGGGCCACATCCGCCAGATGGATGCCGCGCGGCAGGCCCTCCAGCAGAATATTCAGCGATTCGCGGATGATGTCCCACGCCGTCCACACGATCAACAGCGCAATCACAATCGACAGGCTCGGGTCCACCCGCACCCACCCGGTATAACGGATCGCCACCGCCCCCAGGACAATCGCGATCGAACCCAGCGCGTCGCCCAGCATGTGCACGAAGGCGCTGCGGATATTGATATCGTTGCGGCTGGCCGCGCGCAGCGCCAGCATGATGGAGCCGTTCAGCGCGAGCCCGAGTCCCGCCACCGCCATCATGATGGTTTCATTCACCGGCTCCGGAGCCCGCAGCCGCAACGCGCTCTCGTAAAGAATCCACACCGAGAGCGCCACCAGCGTCAGCGCATTGATGAACGCCGCCAGCACGCTGGCCCGATGGTAGCCGTAGGTCTTGGTCTCGTCCGCCGGCTTGGATTGCAGGTAAAAACCGGCCCACGCGAGGCCCAGCGCCAGGGCGTCGGTGAAATTATGGCCCGCGTCGCTCAGGAGCGCCAGCGAGTGCGCCTGGAACCCGGCAATCAGTTCCACCAGAACGAACGCAGCGGTAGCCGCCAGCGACCACCGGAGAATACTGCCGGTCGCATGTGCGTGTCCGTGACTGTGTCCGTGGGTGTGCACCCTCTCTTTTCAGTGTACACGGCGCTGTCAGCCGCGCAAAATGGCCATGGCCTCGTCCACGCCCGCCCCGCCATGCACCACCGCCATCAGAGCCTGTGTCATCTGGCGCGGCTTCGGATGCTGGATGATGTTCCGGCCGTATACGATGCCGCTGGCGCCCTGGCGCAGAATTTCCAGGGTGCGCTGGAAAACTATTTCCTCCGCCATGCGGCCGCCGCCGCGCGCCAGCACGGGACGCCCGCCGGCAGCTTCCACCACGCGTGAGAACTCCGCCGCGTCCGCCGGCGGATCGCACTTGATCAGATCGGCGCCCAGTTCCGCCGCTTGCCGCACCAGGGTCGAGATCCGGCCGCAATCCCCGGAGCTTTCGTAGTTCCCCCGCGAGCCCGGTTCCAATACCAGCGGTTCGACCATCAGCGGCATACCGTAGCGCTCGCACTCCGCTTTTACCGCGGCGATATTCGCCAGGCACTGCCGGTACAGTTCGGTCTTGTCCGCCGCGTGAAACAGGTTCAGCACGATGGCCGCGGCATCCGCGCGCAGCGCCTGCTCCACCAGGTTTCCCAGCGGCAGGCAGAACAACTGCTCCGGCAAATTCCGCCCGTATACGTTGGCCACATCGCCGCGCAGCACCAGCGCCGGCTTGTCTTTCCCGGCTATAGATGTCAGCCACCGCGCCTGTCCCACGCCCAGCTGGATGGCGTCCGGACCAGCTTGCACGGCGGTCGCCACCGCTTCGGGCAGGTTCTCGATCCCAGCCAGGAACTCCGCATTGTGGAATACCCCGTGATCGATCGCCAGGTCGAAGCACCGATGGTCGGCCGCAAACAAGCGGTTCAAGCGTGCGTTGGGAAACATGTTCTCCAGCTTAGTACACCGTCAGGGAGTATTCCGTACAAATAGTTTCGGCCCTCCGCATGCACCGAAGAGAGACTGACCGATGTCGGAAACGGAGAAAGAACCATGAGCATTCCAACGTTAAGCACAACAGAATTGGCCTTGATCATTGCGGCCGTCGTGGTGGTAGTTGCAGGTATTGCCGCGTACCTTTTGCATCGAAAGCGCCGGACCGCACGGCTGCGCACTCAGTTTGGCGAGGCTGAGTACGCCCGCGCCGTGGAGAAAGGCGGCAACGTGGCGCGCGCGGAAGCCAGGCTGGAAGGTCGCACGCAGCGAGTCGAGGCCTTCCACGTGCGTCCGCTCACAACTGGCGATCGTACGCGCTTTGTAGACTCGTGGCGCAAGGTCCAGTCGCGCTTCGTTGACGGCCCCGCCGGAGCTGTAACGGAAGCGGACCAACTGCTGGGCGATGTGATGGCCACGCGGGGCTATCCGGTCAGCGACTTTGAGCAGCGCGCGGCGGATATCTCCGTGGATCATCCGCTGGTGCTGCAAAACTACCGGACGGCTCACGAGATTGCGCTCCGGCAGACGCGGGGGCAGGCCAACACCGAAGAGTTACGCCAGGCGATGGTTCATTACCGGACGCTCTTCGAGGAGTTGATCAACGAGCCTGAGATGCCCCTGGCGAAGGCATAATCATGAGCCCGACGATCACAACGAAGAAGACGGAGAATACCATGAACGAAGAGGTCAGAAACGAAGTGGACCGGAAGTATGCGGGACTCACCACAGCGGCGTTGGCTGATGTCGGCGAGCCGGCGGCAGTACCGGCCGGCGGTGCGTCGACCCTGGTTGAACGCTCTGTCGCACCTGCCGGAGTTGCAGCCGCGGCGGCCGCTGACGATCAGGCGACGCCACTCTTTTCGCTTGAAGAGGCGAAGGAGTTTCGCAATCGCTGGGACACGATCCAGGGTGGCTTTGTGGATGAACCCCGCCGCGCAGTGGAGCAGGCCGACAGTCTGGTCGCGGGTACGATGAAACGCCTGGCGGAGGTATTTGCGGAGGAACGGGCGAAGCTTGAGGGGCAGTTGGATCGCGACCAGAGCGTGCCGACCGAGAATCTCCGGCTTGCACTGCGCCGCTATCGGTCGTTTTTCGGGCGTCTTCTCTCGGTTTAGGCGCTGATGCGCCAGCGCTAATTTACGCTTCGCGGCAAAATCTACATGACGCTTTTCGAGGAGCTGACAAACGGCCGGAAATACCGCTGGCAAGGCTTCCTAGTGAGCGCCGGCTGGTTGGCGGTTTGGCAGGAAAAAGGGAGAGAGTGTTATGTTTCTGAAACGGTTGACTGGATTGGTTTTTGCGGGCGCGCTGGCATTCAGCGCCATGGCGGCCGAGATTGTGGTTAAAATCGCGCCACCGAAGGTGGTCGTGGAGAAGCGCGGGCACCCGCCAAGTCCGAACCATGTGTGGGTTTCCGGATACCAGCGTTGGGATGGCAACGCTTACCACTGGAACGAGGGAAGGTGGGAACAGCCTCCGCGGCACCATGCCCATTGGGTAGCGCATCATTGGGTTCACAGAAACGGCGGCTGGGTTTTAATCGATGGGCACTGGAGTTAATTCCCGCTTTGCGGCAAGGTTTACATGCCGCGCCATGATTGGCCACAGATAAACACAGATGAACACGGATAAGCACTCTTGACCGCATCCGTGTTCATCTGTGGCTGAATATGCTTTCCTAGAACTTCCCCAGTTCCGCCGCCAGCGCGTCGATGCCGCGCTTGCGGTAGATGTCGGTGAGGCGCTGCTCTTCGGCGGAAGGCGGGAGCACCTTCAGCAGCAGCGCGTTGTCCAGGTTTTGCCGGTTGGGCACCCAGATCTTGCCATCGGCGAATTCCACCTGGCTGACGAAGCCCACCATCTTCTGCACATTCACCGGCTGCCCCTTGGCGGAAAAGTTGAGCGTAGTCTCCTGCAAGAGGCGGGCGCTGTGTCCGGGCGGCAGGACGAGATCGGAATCGGCCGATGGCAGCGATCCCGCCATATATTGTTTGCCCGACGGATCGCTCACAATCCAGCCCATCTCCACATACTTCACAGGCCGGTTGCTCCTGTTGCGCACCTCGATGCGGGGCGTGCGCGCCTCGTTTCCGGAGATCCTCGCCGAGCCCTTCACCGCCTCCACCGGCGAATCGGGGAATTGCAGAAAGGCGAACTCGGCGTCGTGCTCGTTCCCGGTTGCGAAGCTGGTCACGGCGCGGCCGCTGCGCTTCACGCTGACCGCCAACTGCGAGACTTCGCTCTGCCGCGCCATGCTCTCCAGCATTTCGCGCTGCAACCCGCCTTTGCCGGCTTGCGCCAGGATGCGCTTGAAATGTTCGCGGTCGCGCTGCGCTTCCATCTCGCAGGCCGTCATCGTGCGGCGCGAGTTGAGACGGTCGGGCCCGAAGAAGCTCAGATCCTGGAACAGCACGCCGTCCAGATCCACCTGCACCAGCGGCGCCCCGGTGACCTGGGACGGACGCATCAGCTGCATGTCGATGCGCACCTGGAAGGTCTCGCCCGGCCCTACGTTGAGGCTGGGATAGGTGACGGAGCCTTTGCCGCCGAGGGTCACTTCCTGGGCCACCACGCGCAGCGTCACGCCGTGAATGCGGCGCGGGCTGCTATTCACCAGCGTCGCCGACATGTGCAGATCGAGCACCAGCGCCGCGCCGCGCGCGGTGGCGCGCGAATCGGCCACGGAGGAGGATTTCAGCAACAGCGGGGAATTGTCCGGCAGATTGATATTGACGGCCCCGGGCGGGATTGCCGCGTCCTGCGCCCCGAGACCTGCCGCGCCCAGAAGCACGATTGCCGCCAATGTTCTTGTGTTACTCCACATAAACTTTCGTCATCGTTACCTGGCCCGTTTCCGGGTCCGTGTAACGAGCTCCTAAGGTTCCTTGCGCGCCTACCGTGTAGCTGACGCTGCTGGCGCCGGAGTGCATCAGCCCGAATGCCTGGTCGCCGGACCGGCTCTGAATTCCGTTCACCGTGGCCTGCACCATCGGCTCATTCGATTGGGCCATCCGCGGCGCGGGGCCCTCCAGCATCAATCCCGTCACCATCAGCGCCAGCACGCTGGCCAGGGCCAGGGTGGCGCGTGCGCCGGTGAATAGCGGAGTATCGCCCCATGCCGCGGCGCTCGTCCGCACGCACTCTCCCGCGGCCAGCCCCAGGCGGATGTTGGCGCGCATCTCCGCCGCCACGCGGTTCCACGGCACTTCGGGGATCTGCTTCAGTTCCGGCAGCGTCTCGCGGAATCGGACGAAAGCGGCCACTTCCGCTGTGCAGCGCTGGCAACCCGACAGGTGGCGCGCCGTCTTCCACCGCGCCATCCAGCCGAGATCCCCGCCGGCGTGCAATGCCAAAATCTCCTGACTCGGATGTTTCATCGCCTTCACCGCTTCCTTCTTTCCATGTACCGCCGCAGCTTGGTGCGCGCGTTCGCAATATGGGAGCGCACCGTGGCCTTCGAACAATTCAGAATGCCGGCCACTTCCTCCGCCGGCAGACCCTCCACGTCGCGCAATAACAATGCCTGCCGTTCCCGCGGGCTCAACAGACGTAATCCGTCTTCCAGGTACTCGCGATGCTCGCCGCGCAGCAGTTCCTGCTCCGGACTCTCGGTGTGGCTCTGGGGAGCCTCGTCGATTTCACAGAACGTGGCGCGCGAATTACGCCGCAGGAAGTCGATCGCCGTGTTTGTAGCAATTCTCGACAGCCAGTGCGCGGCCTTCTGTTCGTCTTTGAGCTGCTCCTGGTGTTGCAGCGCCTTAATGAAGGTTTCCTGCGTCAGATCCTGGGCGTCCGCAACGTTGTCCACAATCCGGTAAATTTGCACGAAGATCCGCCGTAAGTGTTCAGAAACAAAGCGATTTTGCCGGTCTATCGCATCCAGGCCGGGTTCCACGACTTCGCTCATCTCTCCACAAATGGCGATTTCCACTAGCTTCCTACCAAACATGACGCGAAAGAGCGGAAAACGTGGATAGGAATGCGGATGGTTCGCGCTCAGCCCCATTCTACCCCGGCCCGCCTCTGCCACACGCGTGGATTATCGCTTCAGCACCCCCAACCGGAGGTGCTTTCAGGTAAGCTGGGGGTGATCGGAAAAAGTATCGATTATGCAGCTCGCAGAAAGAATGTCCCGCATCGGCGTCGAATCGGCTTTCGACGTCCTGGTGCGCGCCCGTGCGCTGGAAGCGCAAGGCCGCAGCGTGATTCACCTGGAAATCGGCGAGCCCGATTTCCCGACTCCTCCACATGTCGTCGAAGCCGCCAAAAAGGCGCTTGACGAAGGTTGGACTCACTATGGTCCCACGCAGGGCCAGCCCGAATTGCGGGAAGCCATCGCGGCGCACATTTCGCGCACTCGCGGCATTCAGGTGGGCCCGCAGCACGTCTCGGTTGTACCCGGCGGCAAGCCGATCATCTTCTTCCCCATGTTGGCGCTGCTCGAACCGGGCGACGAAGTCATCTATCCCAACCCGGGCTTTCCCATCTACGAATCGATGATCCGCTTTTGCGGCGCCACGCCCGTGCCCTTGCCCCTTGAAGAGAGCCGCGGCTTCTCCTTCGACCTGGACCTGTTCGCGCACCTGTTGACGGAGCGCACCAAGATGGTGGTGCTCAACTCGCCGCAAAATCCTACCGGCGGCGTGATTCCGCGCGAAGATCTCAAGGCGATCGCGGACCTGCTGCGTGAGCGCGACGTAATCGTGCTGAGCGACGAAATCTATTCGGAGATCTGCTACGGCGCGCCGCCGGCCTCGATCACCGAGTTCCCGGGGATGCTGGAAAAGACCATCATCCTCGACGGCTTCTCCAAGACCTACGCCATGACCGGATGGCGCATGGGTTACGGCGTCATGCCGGAGTGGCTGGTGGATGCCGTCAACAAGCTGATGGTGAACTCCAATTCGTGTACCGCGAGTTTCACGCAGCGCGCCGGCATCGCGGCGCTCACCGGGCCGCGCGATTGCATCGACACCATGGTGGCCGAGTTCCAGCGGCGCCGCGACATCATTGTCGCCGGCCTCAACGAGATTCCCGGATTCCGCTGCGCGCTGCCTCGCGGCGCGTTTTACGCCTTTGCCAATGTCACGGCAACGGGGATGAGTTCCCGGGAGCTCGCCGATTACCTGTTGTATGAGGCCGGCGTCGCCGGGCTCAACGGCGGCTGCTTCGGCGAGTACGGCGATGGCTACGTCCGCTTCAGCTACGCCAATTCCCAGGAGAACCTGCGGGAAGCCGTGGCCCGAATCCAGAAAGTCTCCGCGCGTTGGGAAGCCGCCGTGGCGGCGCGCTGAAGTTCCGCGCAGCGTGCTAGATTGACCGCCATGGGAACCCGAAAATCCGTCTTCTGCCTGCTGCTGCTCGGTGCGGCCGGCCTCTGTGCGGCCGATACCGGTCTGGATGCATCCATCGCCAGGAACCGGATGGGAACGCTGATCATCCGCACCACCCCGGGCGCCAGGGTCGCCGTGGAACAGGTGCGCCACGAGTTCTGGTTCGGCGCAACGCTCCCCGGCGGCGTCTTCTCGGGCCGCAACACCCCGGAAGACATCGCCAAATGGAAGCAGATCTTCACCAGCCACTTCAATGCCGGCGTCCCGGAAGCCGATTTCAAGTGGGACGTCATGGAAAAGCAGAAAGGGCAAGTGAATTACACCGTAGTGGACAACATGCTCGCCTGGGCCGGGAAGGAGGGCATTGCGCTGCGCGGCCACTGTATTTTCTGGGGTGTGCCGAACCACGTCCAGCCCTGGCTGAAGGAGATGAACGACGAGGATTTCAAAGCCACGGTCGCCGAGCGCGGGCGCTCCATCGGTTCCCGCTACCGCG